>Ga0209064_1000321_pt1 | contig 109927 bp, 113 predicted proteins | sample Inofromicrocosms_FD_187498 | JGI IMG/M metagenome (GOLD analysis project Ga0209064, IMG submission 187498) | Mouse cecum microbial communities from Vienna, Austria - Inoculum for glucosamine and mucus D2O microcosms (SPAdes) (version 2) | ecosystem: Host-associated > Mammals > Digestive system...
AACCGATGAAGATTTGAAGCAACAAGGAGTGAAACAGGTTTGATAACCTACAAATAAGCGATTATCCCAAACACTGCCGTCTTGGGAAGTCCGAAACTTTAGGCCGTTCTTCGGAGCGGCCTTTTTTATTGCCAAAAGGCAGGTTTCGCGCCCTGGTCAAAACGCCTTCAAAGCGCGATGGGATTCCATCCCAAGTCCCTCCCCCTGTTCCCTGGCCGAACTTCGGTAGCTATCCGGAGGCACGTCCAGGGCGGGTTCTGCGGGGTCGATTGTGAATGAGCAGGGCAACTTGTCGGAGAAAGCGACAGGTTGTCAGCTCTTTTTTTGCATAAACATTTTGTAATTGTCAATGAAAAAACTTTATGCTATTCCTGATTGCATAAAATTTATGCTATGAAAGGAGGAAAAAGGAGTGGAACTCATGCTTACCAAAGAAGATATGGACATGGTGCATGATGCCATACGCCTTTCCCTCATAGCAAGAAAGGACGAACTGAAGCTATCCGATGAAAAGCTAGGAAAGCAGGCATTTGGTTATATGACCGCGCCAAGAGGCAAAATACAATCTCTTTTTGTGGGGCAAGGCGCCCCTGGTAAACGCAAGCCACAAACCATCAATATTTGCGAGCTAGTCAATCTTTGTGAAGCAATGGGATTATCTTGGCAAGATGAAATCCGAAAAGCCTTGCGACAACTCAAGCAGTAATTTTTTGAAAAAACCTTATGCAAAATATTGACTATGAATAAACATTATGCAATTCTGTCTTTGCCAACGGGGATTTCCCCGAACCGGGCGCGGAGGCCCGAGGCGAAGATGGACGTTGAAAGACATGGCCCGGAGCCCTGAACATAAAACCCCGTCCGGGTTGGCAGGCGAGAGATAAATGGTTATTGTGTTTGGGAGGCGGAGATGAAACGAATCGCGGACTGGCTTGAAAAAATCAGCGCCGGTTCAATTTTGATAGGTTTGTACCAAAACAATATGTGGGCTATTACTATCGGATTTTTCACGTTATTGGGTAGTATTTACATAACGAGGAAATATTTATGACAGCTGCATGGATAGCAACAGTGATTATTTGTGTCGGCGCATTCCTTTATGCCGTCCACCTTGGCAAGCAAAAGGAACGCAAGTAAGTCAACCAATCTGGCATCATCACCAAGGCCCTACGGGGCCTTTTTTATTGCCCAAATTTTGGAGGAAGCCATGTGCTGCCTTTGTGAATGCGATCTTTGTGATGATCTTGAAGACTTTGACTGCCCCCTCTGGGATGGCGTTGACGACTGGCTTGACCTTGAGGACGACTGGGAGGCCCCGGAATGGATAAACACGCTTTAGAAAACTACGCCCGACTCGCGCAGATCAGGGATACCTTTTTTGATGTAGTCCAGGGCGTGGCCATGTCCGTGGCCTTTGTGCTGCTGCTTGCCCTTGTCCATACCATTGAACTGAAAATGGGAGGATAAGGTAATTAGGAATGTTCCCCAGCGTAACCACAATCCTGGCCCCATACTCCGGCATAGCCGAGATAAAAAAGAGGTATCCGGACATAATCGCAAGGGCTGCCGAACGCGGCACGGCAGTCCACAAATATTGCGAAGATGCCGCCAATTTTCTCTTCCCCGCAGCTTTGCCGGAAAACTGGCAGGGCTACGGGGAAAGCTTTTTAAAGTGGCTTGCCCAGGTCGATGAAGTGATCCGGACGGAAACGCGCTTCTTTGACTATGACATGAAGTTTTGCGGACAGTTCGACATTATCTGCCGCATGAAAGGCGACAAGCACTTGTCCCTCTGGGACTACAAGACATCAGAAGTAAAGGACAAGACCTGGCCCTTGCAGATAGCGGCTTATCGCCACCTTGCAAGGCGGGAAGGACTGGAGACCAAAAGAGGCGGCATGATCCGCCTGCGCCGGTCAGGACGGCCACCGCTCATAGACGAGTACACGGCAACGGAACGCCGCGACTGGAACCTCTTTGTCTCCGCCCTGAATATCCATCTCAACTTTTTTATGTGAGGACAAAATGCAAGACACAGCAGTTGACTTCTTTTCGGCTTTCGCGCCGGACAATTCTTTTCCAGCAGAACCCGAGCCGATGCCGGCAAAGCCAATGCCGAAAGTTACGCCGGCCGTGCCCACGATAGAAATCGCCCGCGCCATCCTTTCGCCATATCGCGCAACTGCCCTGGACATGGAAAGGATGGCCGCAAATGTGTCCATAAAGGACAGCAACAGCAATGCGCTTGCGGTAACAATAGCCGGGCAGATCAAGAAGACGGCCAAAAAGATCGAGGATGCCCGCAAAAATTACGTTAGCCCGTTCAACGCCCATGTAAAGGACGTGAACGCGCTTGCGGCCGAAATCCGCAGCCCGCTTGAACGCGCGGAAAAAGATCTGAAAAAGAAGCTCAATGCCTTTGCCGCCCAACAGGAGCTCGAACGCCGCAAGGCGAAAGAAGCGGCCAGAAAGCGCGCCCAGGAAGAACAGGAACGCCTGAACCGCGAGGCCGCGGCCGCAGGAGTTGAGGCGCCGACAGTTCCCGAGATCGTGGAGCCGGAGGAAAGCACAAGCGTAAGAACAGCGGAAGGCACGGCCTATCTGCAAAACCGCTGGACTTTTGAACTTGAGGACTTGGCGATGGTTCCGGCGGACTTCTTGATGCTGGATGAAAAGAAAGTCCGGGCCGCGATAAAGGCGGGAGTGCGGGAAATCCCGGGGCTGAAAATTTTTGAACAAAAAAGCATGGTCATAAGGGGATAAGATATGAGCCAGGTAGCGACAACAAATTCAACAAATTCTTCCCTTTTTGCCCGCGCTGCCGAGCGTTTCGGGGTAAAGCCCGGCGATCTCTCAAGGATTTTGCGCTCAACCGCTTTCAGGGGAAGCGTGAACGATGAGCAGATGGCCGCGCTGCTTATCGTGGCCGAACAATTCAAGCTCAATCCTTTTACAAAGGAAATTTATGCCTTCCCGGACAACAAGACTGGCGGAATCGTGCCGGTTATCGGCGTGGATGGCTGGAACAGGATCGTCAACGAACATCCCAGCATGGATGGTTTCGAGTTCCGGCAGCCCGAAGAAACCACAAATTGCAATGGCCACAAATGCCCCGAATGGATAGAATGTCTGATCTATCGCAAGGATAGAAGTCACCCGGTTGTCGTGAGGGAATATATCGATGAATGTTCCCGCGACAAGGGTCCTTGGCAAACTCATCCAAAACGTATGCTTCGCCACAAGGCTTTTATCCAGGCCGCAAGGATGGCTTTTGGCTTTTCCGGCATCTATGACGAGGATGAGGCCGAAAGGATAGCGGAAGCAAGGGTTGTCGAAGTAACCGACAAAATGGCAGCCCGATAGATGTCGAGGCAAGCAGCCCGGAACGGCCGCTTGAACTTCCCCTTGCGGCCAGATTTGAGATACTGCTTGAAGATATGGGCGTAACCGGCGAACGGCGGCCGCTAGCTGAAGAATATGTCGCCGTATGCTGCAAGCAGTTCAATTGCGGCCGGGACGAGGTTTTGGGCAAGTTCTTTGAACGGGAGGACGAGTTCAGGCGCATCTATCCGGACTGGGAAAAGAACGTGCTGGCAAAACGGCAAGCCGTGGAGGAAACGCCGAAACGCAAAACCGCAAAAAAGCAGGAGGCGGAACCGTCCCCGGAAGAAACAACACCTCCCGCCACTTTGCAGTCGGGCGACATCCTTTGCCCCCACGAAAACAGCGATGGCAGTCAACGCCTGGTCGAGATGTCGGACTGCGAAAAATGCCAGGAGTTCAAGGGATGCCCGGCGCATAATCCCAACACTGATGACAGCGATGTCGGACTGTAAGACGAGGGCCGCGCAAAGCGGCCTTTCACTTTCAAGGAGTACAGACCATGGCCAAAGCCTTGCCGAAACGCGCAAATCCCTCAAGGCCGAAATTGATGTTTTGCAGGACAAGCTGAATGAAGCCGCCAAGATTTTCAGATCCGGCAAATCCGATCCTGTCCCGGTCAAGTGTGATGTCATCCAGGACTGGAACACGGACGAGCTTGTCTGGGTGTCTGCGGATGAAGAGGCCCGCGAGCTTCAGCGGCGCAAGATGACGCCGGAAGAGAAACAGCCAAGCCTGTTCAAGGAACCGCCGCGATAGAACTTTTTTCACAACCGCGCCCGTCTCTTGCCAGGGACGGGAGCGGGAATGAAGGAGGTGGAGATGGCAAGAAAAAAGCAAAAACCGGCCCAATCTATAAAACTGTGGTCGGAAGAAATATCCAAGGAGTATGACAGATGGAATTTTCTTTACAAAGAAGGCGGCTCTGATCCTTTTTGGCCTGACGGTTGCGGACTCAATCTCACCCGTAATCACATAATATATGCCAAGCGACAACTTTGGGAACTGTGCGAGGAACACGGACTCGAACCGCCCGCAATATTCAACCGCGACTTGCCCCCGGAAATGGACTGGGAATATATGGCGAGGCCCGACGAAATCAGGGAAAAAGCACAAGCCACGCTGGCCGCTTTGAAAGCGCACCCGCATTACCACGGCTTTCTCGACTTGTGCGATATGCTCGAAACGACCGGCGGCGACTGGGACAATATCACTTGTGGCAAAAGATATGTTCTCACTCTTGAGATGGCTGCGGAAAAAGACAACCTCGTGGAGATGCGCAGGTATGAAGACACGCGCTACTGCATCGGGCGCTTCCAGGAGTATATTGACCGCGCCAGACAAATGGGCCCCATAAAAATCGAAAAAAGACAGAAGCAGGGAAGCCTTTTTGAACTTGCATAAACGAGGGGAAAACGGATGGCAGTTTGCTGGTGTGTAAACAAGAATTGCGAGCGGATATTTGCCGGTGAAGAGTTAAAAGATATTAATTATTTATGGACTGACGATGCAACTCTTCCATGTGGTCACAAACCGGCCGTATATGCATTTGGCGCAAGCGCATTGCGGGATGCCCAGGAAGCACAGAACAGGCTTGAACACCTGCTTCCCAGGATGATGCATATCGGCGAGGCTTATTGCGACAGGTGCTGCGCAGGCGATGAAGAATGTGGCTATGACGTTCTTGGCGAAAACTGCCATGTCTTCCAGGATTGAGGAACAGAGAAATGACAGAAAAAGACCTTTTGCCCTGCAAAAAATGCGGGGCCAAACCTGTGGTTCACTTCACCAGCATTGGCGGCATGGCTTATGTCTGCTCCAAATGCGAAATGCCTCAGAGATACACCTTATACTTTGACCAAGAAGAAGCAATAACGGGCTGGAATGACCAGAACCGGCCCGACAAACCAAACCAATAACCGCCCCGCAAGGGGCTTTTTATTACCCAAAGGAGAAGAAAATGGAAAAAACGACCTTCCAAACTTATGTCGGAGTCAAGCGCATTCAGGCCGAACCCCAAGAAAAGGATGGCAAGCCGGGCTATCATGTTGTTTACGAGGACGGCTACGAGTCATGGTCGCCAAAGGATGTTTTTGAGCGGGCCTACCTGGCGATTGCGAGGCCCGATAAACTGACGGATGCTGATATTGCCAATTTTATGTCCTGCGGGGAAATGCTCTCGGAAAATCGCGGAGAAAAAACAACCTTGGTGGAATTTATAATGCCAACCGGTTGGGTTGAATATGAGGTTTCTTCCTGTGTCAGCCCCATCAACTATGACCAGGAGCTTGGCGAAAAAATATGTATTGATCACATCGCCAATCGGTTGTGGAGCCATCTTGGCTTTGTCCTCCAATGGGCTGACCAGGGCTTGAAAAAACGGTCATAACTGACAAGACAATCACGGGCGCGTCCACGGGCGCGCCTTTTGTTTTTAAATCCAGGAGATGAAAATGCAGATTACACCCGAACTTCTAGCCGACCTTAAGGCCAAGGCGCAAGCGGCCACGCCGGGGCCGTGGGAGCAACATGAACACTATCCCCATGTTATTGTTGATGGCGTTCTTGATCCAATATGTGAAGTAAACCGTAGCCCTTATGCGTATACTGACTCCCGTACTGACGCCGCCTACATTTCCGCCGCCTCACCTGATGTGGTGCTGGATATGGTCTCCGAGATAGAACGGCTACGGGCGGAAAATAAGAGGCTGCTTGTGGAAGCACACGATTTGGATAGCAGCGGTGGGGAGATGGCGAAGGACTATCGGCAACTTGAAAAAGAAGCCGATTGGCTGGCTGAACAACTACTCGCCTGTACCGATGACAACAGAATCGATACTTGCCGTTATACCGAATGTGGGCTTTGCAGCAATATTGATACCGTTGCTCTCTGGCGCGAAGCCGCCCATAGAGCCGTGGAGGCAAAGCCCGACCTTTTCGACAGGCTTGCCGAACATCCAGATACAAAACTTGCCCCGGAGGAGCAATGACCCGCTATCGCATCAAAATCGTGTGGCGCTACGGTAGTGAACGTTTTAGCATCCAGAAAAAGGGCTTTCTTTTCTGGAAAGAGCTCGCTTATACCTCGAACCTGGAAGAGGCGCAGGCGCGCATAAACTATCTGAAAAATGCCGAAGTGCAAATATGGCAGTTCAATAATGAACAGGAGGCAGAATGCGAAAAATAGTTATCGCTCTTTGTCTTGCCGCCCTGGTTTGCGGCTGCAAGCCAACGAAAGGCATGGAAAACGCTGACTACAAGAAAACTGAAAGATTGGAATACTCTTGCGTCAACGAGCATCTCTATATCAAATCCTGGGTGCATGGAGGCTATACATATAGCCCCTTATTCGCCGCCGACAGCGACACGCCCATGCTGGTGCGCTGCCCCGGAAAGGACTTGTCGCAAGTAGAACAGTAACAAAACCGCTTGCAACAAAAAATCAGCAAAATTTTTGGTACAAACATGGAGGATAAAATGTCCACTACCTGGACGAAAGACCGGCCCACAAAGCCGGAGTTTTATTTTATTCGCCCTTACGGGCCAATAAACGCAAAAAACATACAAGTAGTAAAAATAGAAGCGCTTCCATGTATAAGCGAAACTGGGTGGAAATATAATAAACTATGGATAGTTGAACCTACCCCTATGCCCATTGAAGACCGTGAAGCGCTTTGGGCCGGCCCAATTCCGGAGCCGGTGGAGGTGAAAGATGCCAAGTGATCACTACATCAGGAAAGAAGATATAGCCGAACTTTTCGGCACAACATCGGGCGTGGCGGAAGAAACGCTGAAAAAGGCCGGCGTGATGCCGATTGACCTTGGCCGTGGGCGCGGTTGCGGCAAACGCTGGCTTCTGTCGGCTGTGATGAACGCAATCCGTACCATCCACGACAAAGCCCAGCCGCGTCCGGCCCGGCCACGATCGCCAAAACTCAAAGGGGGCCATATCGGTCTCGCCAGCATGTCCGCCAGGGACATCGAAAAACTTGTCCGCAAACCTTCTCTTGAATCCCCCATCGTAACACAGTAACTTTGCGCCAGACGGTTTGGCGCATGGGAGACATACCTATGGCCATAAGAGAGCGCAAAGGCAGGGCAAAGCCCTGGCAATGTTATTGGAATAACCCCTTCACGGGGAAGCGCGAAAGCCTGTCTTTCGCCACAAGGGAAGAAGCGGAAAAAGAAGACTCCCTCGTCAAGCATCGGCTGCGCTTCGAGAGGGAGTCATTTAAGTCTGAAAACGAAGAAGAGGAGACAAATCAGGAAATAACTCTGGAACAGGCTTATTTGCTGTATTTGCGTGAAAAGAATTTTAACACGATGGGGCTGCGCTGGCAACTTGGCGCAATGCGCCTTCCCCTGGAAATGTATGGGGCAAGGCCGCTGTCAATGATAACACATGAAAGTTTTTTGAAAATCATGTCCATTCACACAAATTCAGGCGTGAAATCCGCAACGGTTCGTAATCGCATGAGCGTCTTGCGAACTGTCTTTCGCTGGTGCGCCGAACATAATCTTTGCTAAATGCCAAAGTTCCCGAAATTGCCACCAGCAAATTACGAGCGTATTCCGCCTCCAACGCCGGAAGAGCTATCCGCCATCATACAGGCTGCCCCACCGCATATCCAGAGGGTAATCATAATCGGGGCGCAAATTGGGGCTAGAGTTGGCGGCAGCGAGTTATTTCGGCTGACCTGGCAAGATGTGGATCTGGTGCAAGGCATTATCAGAATACACGGCGCAAAGAAAAATATTAAAGCGCCCTGGCGGGAAGTGCCCATCCGGGATAGCCTGATCCCCGTTATAGCCAACTGGGCAATAGAGGACAAGGAAGCCGGACAGACATACATTATTCATTTTGGCGGCAAGCCTGTTTCATCAATAGAAACTGCATGGAGATCTACTTTGCGGAGAGCTGGCATAACACGCCGTATCCGTCCTTATGATCTGCGCCATGCCTTTGCGACAGAGCTGATTGCCGCCGGGGCGGACATCGGAACCGTTGCCAAACTTATGGGACACACAAGTCCAACTATGGTTTTGACGCATTACCAGTACGTCATGGACAAGCAAAAACGCGCAGCCGTGGAGACGCTACCGGACTTTGGCTATGTGCCCAGCCCATGTGCCCAAAAGTAAAGGCGGCCAGCGAAAGTACGCTAACCGCCTGAATTTATTGGCACGCCCGGAGGGAATCGAACCCCCGGCAAAGAGCTTAGAAGGCTCTCACTCTATCCGACTGAGTTACGGGCGCTTATTTGCTGGATTTGTCCAGGGCAAGCAGGCCAAGTTTCGCGGCCAGTCCCGCAATTTGCACACCTACCGGTAAAAGCGACAAATATGGGGCGGTTTTTACAAGCCTGTTCATACCTATGCCGGCTGCAAAGGCTCCTCCAAGGCTCAAAAAAGGATGCCTGCGAACTACTCCCAGTGGCTCGAAAGTTCCGGAAGCCTCCAGAAACCGGGCCCGGGCTTCGGCCACATCTTCGCTCACTGATCCTGATTTTCCGGTTTTACATCCTGATCTGCTTGCGTCGGTTTCTTTTTCTTTAGTTTCACTGACCACAACATGACCCCGGCAATACAGGCGCAAATAACGGCCATGATGGCCAATGCTATGGGCGCTGCGATAAAAAGTCTCAAAGATGTATAGGCCGAGGCGACAAGAAAAGCAAGAGCAACAGCTCCGAAAACCAGTCCCAGAGTCAGAATGACGCTGCGCCGGACTGTTGCGATAACGTTTTCCTGTAAAAGCCGGCCTTCCGCCTCACAAAGGTCAAACAGACTTAAAACCAGACCTGCAAGACCTTTCATCGTCTATTTCAAATGCCTGAAGAGGCAGGAAACAACATAGCCGGCGCCAAAGGCAATCGCAAGGCTGGCAAGAGGATTCTTGCGAACATGTTCGCCAACTTCCTCAAGTCCTGCCTGGCCCTGCTCATATACATCATGGGCCCTGGCTGATGCCAGATTGCGATAATGCTCCAGCTCCTTCGCAATTTTTGAAACTGTCTCGGATGTCATTTCGCCCTTCTTGTCCTGAAAGGTCTTGAGCATGCTTTCCATCTGCGAACGGAGGGAGTTCAGTTCGTCCCGCAACGAATCAATGTTGAAATTATTTTCGGCCACTTTAAAATCTCCGATACGGCAAAGCCGATTAATGATATATGAAAAAGCCGCTCTTGCTTGCGGCTACTTCAATTTAAATACAGCCCTTTCAACAACTTTGCAAGTTGGAAAAATTTTGGCGCCAACCCCGCCCACAATTGTTGACTTGTCCTTTTCAGCTCATTAAAGTTCTTTTAGCTCAATTGTATCAGCCATGATTCAAATAGTCCCTGTCCGGAGGAAATCATGAAATCCGCCACATTGTTTTGCGCTGTTTTCCTGTTTTGCGCTTTTGCGCTTGCAACCCATTCTTTTGCAAACCAGCCCGAAGTTCCCAAAGATCCTGTCGCCATCAAGGGCTCAAAGAAAACTGTCATGTTTCCTCATGCCAACCATTCAAAAATCGAATGTGTCGTCTGCCACCACAAGGTCGATGGCAAGGAAAATTTCCAGAAGTGCGCAACTGCCGGCTGCCACGACAATCTGGAAGAAAAGAAAGGCCTGAACAGCCTTTATTTTGTAATGCACAGCAAGAGCAAGGAGCTGAAACACCAGACCTGTCTTGAATGCCATGCCAAGGTTGTTGCCGAAAAGCCCGATCTCAAAAAGGCAATGACAAGCTGCAAGGGATCGAAGTGCCATCCCGAATAGCCAAATTTGCATCGCATGAAAAAGGCCGCTCCCGGGCGGCCTTTTTGTTTTTCTGTCATATAACAAATGCCTTTGTGGCTTGAACCATGGTCCGGAACCCATGGGCCTGTACCCCCTCAATGGCCCGATTTCGGATTGCCACAATTCCACACGCCCTCCATTATCGTGGTTCGCAGCCGAATCCCCCTTGCAAATTCACGTCCGGCGCCAGTTTTTTCATGTCTTGAATGTTTTGCGAACTTTTCTGGATTTTTTTGATTAAACTACTAGATATAATTTATAATTATCCTAATTATTTCACTAAGTTAGCATAATTATTATATTTTTATCATGCGAAAACTTTATTGGGTATATCTTTCAGAAAACCAGTAATTTTTACTAAATCTTTATCTTCTCCTGTCGATAATAAGCATAACAATCCTGCTGTGATTGAAGTTGTTGGACGGATGTTGTTATAAAATGGAGCTTGATCATGAACAGCGGAGTCTCAAGCCTGACAGAGCGAAAAAAACGCGTCTTGTGCGCAAGTGTGCTTGCATTGCTAATGTTCCTTGGCTTTGCGCAAAATGGTAAATGCGCTTCAGATGAAGAACTGACGCATGCCTCCACGGCTGTGCAGGAAAGCTGGCCGCCACCTCCACCACCAGGAGCGCCGGTATCGGTTACCGATACCATATATGGCGTTCTCAGGCATCATCGCGCCCTGCGCTCCATGCAGGAAAACCGCCAGGTGCTGGAACATGAGCTGCGGAGGGCCCAGGCAGGCTTCGGACCGAGCATCGATTTGAGCGGCCAGGCTGGGGGCAACCTGCTTTCGGACAGATCCACCCGCAACGAGGATCTGGACAAGCAAATGTATGGCATTGGCGAGATATCCGGCCGTCTTACCCAACCCATCTGGGACGGGTTCGCAACCAGGTCGCGGGTGCGCAGCGCTCTCTCGACCCTGAATTCGGTCAAGGCAAGGGTTTTTGACACGGCAACCACACTGGCGCTCGATGGCATCATTGCCCACATCGACCTATTGCGGCAAAGAAAGATATATGAGCTTTCCGAACGCAATGTGGCCCAGCACAGGGCAATTCTGGCAATGACGGCGGATCGCTCTTCAATGGGCGCCGATACGGAAGCCGATGTTACCCAGGCCCAGTCCCGGCTCTCCAGGGCTCTTTCCAGCCTTTCGGAAGCCCAGGCCAACCTGCTTGTGGCCGAGGACACCTATTCGCGCCTGACCGGCATGGCTCCTCCGTCAAGGCTTGACGCCGTACCAATGCCGCCGGAAATTTTTTCCGGCCCGGGCAGGGTTTTCAAGCTGGCGGAAAAGCATAATCCCAAAATTCTGGCCTATATCCAGGATGTGCGCACTGCCGTTGGCGACAAGGAATTGGCGGAATCAACCTTCTATCCCACAATCAATGCCGAAGTCGGGCCGACCTATTCCGACCGGGGCGGCTCGTACGACAGGTGGGTTTACAACTTCGACGCCGTTGCGACAATGCGCTGGAATATTTTCAACAGCGGCGCGGATCTTGCGGAACGCAAGGCCGCCATGGCCAGGATCCGCCAGGCAAGGCAAACCATGTATGATTTTTTTGACACGCTCAAGCTGGACATCCAGAGCACATGGGTCAACTATCTTTCCGCCCAGGATCAGTTCAAGCATTATACAGACGCCATCAAGAGCAACGAGTTTACCCGCACGGCCTTTGTGGAGCAGTTCCAGCTTGGCAAGCGCAGCCTCCTGGATGTGCTGGATGCGGAAAACGAGCTTTACAATTCCTCGACCCAGGCAGCCACAGCTTCCGGAAACATACTTGTGGGGGCATACAGGCTTTGCGCTTTGACAGGAAATATGTTACCTGTACTCTCCATAGACACAAAGCCGCTAAATGATAATCCTGTGCACGACAAGGTAACGAAGGCCGAAGAATTCGATCTTGGCTGGTTCAAGTAGGATTTACGGCGATTCGCCTGCCCTGGCAGGCACAAGGATGGGGGATTGTGCCCCCATCTTCATTTTTTAACACAAACCGGATAAAGGTCATGGCAGATTCTGAAATCGGTCAGATTGTTGATGGCGCCCTGGGTTCGATGCGGCCTTCCGACGTGGATTTTATGCCTCCCCTCTTGCGCAGCATGGCCGTGCTTTTGCGGCTCAGAGGCAAGGTTGTCAGTCCGCAATTTTTGCTGGCCGGCCTTTCCGGAAGCGAAATCAATCCCCGCACCTGTCTTGGCGCGGCCAGAAAAGCCGGCCTTTCCGGCAGAATAGTCTATCGACCGCAACTTGCCGACATACCGCCTCTTGTCCTGCCCTGCATACTTCTTCTCAAGGGCGATCGTTCCTGCGTCCTCGTCTCCATGCGCAACGGCAAGGCAAACGTAATCTTTCCCGAAATTTCGGATTCCACCCAGACAGTCGCCCTTGAGGAACTGGCCGAAGACTATTCCGGCTATGCCATTTTCGCGGCTGTGCCCAATGCGGCGGATATGCGAATCGAAGGGCCCAGGCTTTCACGCGGCAAACGCTGGTTCTGGGACGTTTTGCGTTATTACGCGCCAATTTACCGGCATGTTGCCCTGGCAAGCGTGGTCATCAACCTGATTGCGATTGCAAGCCCGCTCTTTGTCATGAACGTCTATGACAGGGTTGTGCCGAACAATGCCACGGATACCTTGTGGGTTCTGGCAAGCGGCATTTTTGTTATTTACTTTTTCAATTTCCTGCTTTCCGCGCTGCGCACGCATTTTGTGGATGTGGCCGGCAGGAACGCGGACATAATACTGTCGAGCATACTTGTTGAAAAGGTTTTGTCCATGCGGCTTGACGCGCGCCCGGAATCAACAGGCGCGCTGGTAAACAACCTGCGCGAATTCGAGCAGCTCAGGGAATTTTTCAGTTCCTCAAGCCTGCTGGCCTGCATCGACCTGCCCTTTCTGGTAATCTTTCTTCTCCTGATCGGTTTTATTGCCGGGCCAATGGCTTTTTTGCCGCTTGCCGCGATTCCGATACTTCTGGGCCTGGGCATTTTTCTGCAAGCGAAATCCAAACGCAGCGCGGAAGCGGGATACAGGCAAAACATGCAAAAGAACGCCCTGCTGGTGGAGATGGTTGCCGGCCTCGAGACTCTGAAATCCTGTATGGCCGAAAGCCGGATGCAGCGCCTTTGGGAAGCGGTTTCCGGCCTTTCCGCCAAATCTTCTTCCGAGACGCGCAAGTATAATGCCATGGCCGTGGCTTCCTCCGTGCTGATAACCCAGCTTGTCACAGTGGTTCTGATTGTCTGGGGCGTTTATCGCATTCAGGACGGACTGATGACAATGGGCGCGCTGATTGGCGTGAATATTCTTGTTGGCCGAACAATGGCACCGCTTTTGCAAATGGCCTCCCTGCTGACAAGAGTCCAGAATTCACAGGTTGCCTTGAAGGCCCTGGATATGCTCATGCAGCTACCAAGTGAAAATGACGCCAACAAGGTCGTCATGGATTTCGGCGCGCTTACCCCGAGTTTTGTTGTCGAGGATCTTTCCTTTTATTATCCCCGCGCCGAGCGCCCTGCGCTGGATCATATTTTTCTGCGTGTGGAACCAGGCGAAAAAGTCGGCATTATTGGCCCGATGGGTTCGGGCAAGAGTTCGCTTTCGCGGATGTTGCTCGGCCTTTACCAGCCACGGGAAGGCGCCGTGAAATTTGGCGGCGTGGACATCAGGCAGATTCCAAGCTCGGATTTGCGCGGTCGCATAGGCGTGCTGCCGCAGGATGTTGTGCTTTTTTACGGCAGCATAAGGGAAAATATTGCCCTTGGCGATCCCTCGATCAATGACAGCCTGATTTTGCGCGCGGCATCCCTTGCCGGCGTAACCGAATTTGTCAACAACAATCCCGCGGGCTTCGCGGCCCAGGTTGGCGAACAGGGCAAGGCCCTTTCGGGTGGCCAGCGCCAGGCAGTCGCGCTTGCCAGGGCCCTTGTGCGCGACCCGGACATACTTATATTGGATGAACCCACCAGCAACATGGATACGGATGCGGAAACAATGCTCCAGAAGCGCCTTGTTTCCATCATTGAAGGCAGGACACTGATTTTGATAACCCACCGCTTGTCCATGCTGCGCATTGTGGATCGACTTGTCGTCATGGAAAACGGCAAAATCAGGATGGACGGCCCGAGGGACGTTGTACTTCGCAAATTACGCGGCAATGCCGGCGGCAAGCAGCCAAACGCCAACATAAGGCGACTGCAAACCACATAGGTGATACAGAATGACAGAAGAAGGCAAAAACAGCCCTGCCGGAAATTCCGGCGGCGTTCCGGCAGCCAAAATTACTCCCAAAAAGATGGCTTTTCCCATCAATAACGTTCAGGAAAACGGCTCCGCCGCTGCAAACCAGTCAGCCGCGCAGCAAACACCGGAAGGGGCAGGCGCTCCGCAACCAGCCGCGGCGCCCGCGCCGCCAAGCAATCTTGGCGGAGTATGGGCTTTCATCAAGGCCATCTTCGTAAAGCAGGAAAACGAACAGCGTCCCGACAGGACTTTGCGGGAAAACCTGGAAAAGACGTACGAGGAAAAGGACAAGGGCAAAGGCGATCACAAGGGCCTGAATCCGGCCAAAAATTCGGCATCGCTTTTTGCGGCCATGGACGCCCCGCTTCACGGCCTCACCCCCGATGACATAAGTTATGCCAACGAGGTTGACGCGGCCCTTGCGCGGCGCCCGCGCTTTGGCGTGCGCGCTCTTTCGGTAACTGTGGCCGTGATGTTTGTCTGCCTGATTATCTGGGCTGCAATTGCAGATGTGGACGAGGTAACACATTCTGAAGGCCAGGTTGTGGGTTCGCAGCGCACCCAGACCATCCAGAACCTTGAGGGCGGCATCTTGCGCGGAATCCTGGTCCGTGAAGGCCAGATTGTGGAAAAGGGAGCGGTTTTGGCCCAGCTGGACAATGAAATGGCGGAATCCTCATATCGCGACGCCCTGAACAAGGCCATCGAAAACCGTCTGGCCCTGATTCGCCTCGAAGCCGAATTCCGCAATGAAAAGCCTGTTTTCCCGGAAGATTTGCGGGCCTATCTTACCAGACGCCTTGGACACGATGTGGACAATAAAACCTATACCCGCGCCAGGCAAATTTTGCGGGACCAGGAATATGCCTGGGAATCCAGAAAATCCCTGCTGGAATCCGATCTTGATGTTCTCAAGGCGCAATACGCGCAACGCACTCATGATGTGCAGGAACAACAGGCACACAAGGTCCAGCTGGAAAAAAGCCTTGCTCTTGCTGAAGAACAGTTGAATACTGCGGGTGAGTTGATGAAGCGCAAAAACTTTGCCCGCATGGAATACCTGGGCTTGCAGCAAAAAGTTGTCGAATTACGCGGACAGATAGATATGCTCGAAGCCAGCATACCAAAGGCCATTGCCAGCGCGGAGGAGGCAAAACAGCGCATTGCCTCCCGCGAGGCGGAGCAGCGGGCGCAGATAACGCAGGAGATAACCAAACGCCGTCTCGAGCTTACCAGTCTCAGGGAAACTATATCGGCCGGCGGCGACAGGGTTACGAGAACCGAATTGCGCACTCCTGTGCGGGGCACGGTCAAGCAGATACATATCAATACGGTTGGCGGCGTGGTCAAGCCGGGAGAAGCCATCATGGATATTGTGCCGCTGGATGACACATTGCTTGTGGAATCCAGGGTTACTCCCAAGGATGTGGCCTTTCTGCATCCCGGCCAGGACGTGATGGTCAAGGTTTCCGCCTACGATTTTTCAATTTATGGCGGTCTTGAAGGTAAACTTGAATCGATAAGTGCCGACACAATAGAAGACAAACGCGGCGATTTTCATTACCTTGTCAAGGTGCGCACCCAGAAAACGGCAATTACCCACAATAACGAGGTTTTGCCGATCATTCCAGGCATGATGGTGACAGCCGATATCCTCATTGGCAAGAAATCGGTTCTTGACTATTTGCTAAAACCGATATTGAAAGCCAAACAAAACGCCTTGCGCGAACGTTGAGACATATTTTCAAAATGTTCAGTCAAGATAAAGAAACCCGGCATATCTGGCATCCCGACCTTTTTGAAATCTTCGAACAGGCCAGACTGCAGAAAAGCCTGGTTACCATACAAAGTCATTTGCCTCTTGACCTCTGCAATACAGCGGATCTCACCCTTTCCGGCCGCTTTGGAAGCCTTGTCGGCCAGCAGGCAAAATTCAAGGTCGAATCAATAGATATGTTCCTTGAAAAACGTTTTCCGGTCGATCCGGGCTGTGAATACGCCTTTGCCCTTGATTTGCCAATGGGCGGGAAACGATACGGCCGCATCGAATATGCTGGCAAGGCAACCATTCTTGACCGTATTCTGCAAAAAAATGATTTGCCCGATGAATTGCTCCTTAGGGTTTCCCTGCCCTCGCGCATCAGGCATATGCGCAGACACCAGCGCAGAAAAAGCGAGGAATGCCAGGACATGATTCCGGGCCTGATCCTTATTGACAGGGAACCAACCGACAGGCGCCAGCTTTTGCGCCTGCTGAGCCATTATTTCCGTAAAAACAATGCCAGGCGTCCAAGGCTGATCAACATTTCCGCCGGCGGAGTTTGCGTCGAAACTTCCGATTCTTCCGGCTACCGTCTCCTGGCTGCCGACGAGCGCTATCTCTTTTTCTTTTTCCTTAAATCCCCACAGCTGTCCAAGTTGCCGATAGTCTTTCTGGGGCGCAAGGTAGGGGCTTTCAAGGCCTCGGAATCCGGTTCCGCTGCCCTGAGAATCCAGTTCTTGCGCGAGCTTGTCTGGAAAGGCCAGAACATGGAGCTGGAATGGCAGGATGTTTCGGGCAATGGGTCGGACAGGATGAGAAAGATTTTGGGTATTCCAGCGGAAGATTTGCCGAAAATCGCCGAACTTGCGATGCCGGAACAGATAAATGAGGAACCCAGGAAAAGGCGCCCAAGAATAACCAGGAAAATCAGGCAGCAAACACCTGATCTGCCGGTGCCGGAAATTCCGCCGCTCGACCAGATGGCCTGTGCCAATATGGCCCAGCCCTTCAAGAAATTTGACGAGTGATTTTCTGCCGCCAGGCAGCACTTTTGCCCCTGGTATCGCGGAAAGCGGCCTGCCTGAATAAATGGTTCCCGTGGCCATGCTGGCAGAGCGGTTTTTACTTTGCCCGGATGCGGCGCCGTTTCCCATTGGGCCGGGTCATGCCGGCTTTTCTTCCTCTCCAAGAACAAATTCAAGAATCGCATCAGCCATGAGCGCGGCCGCCTGCGTTACCCGGGGAGCCAGGGGCGGCGCAATCTGGCAACTGGTGGTAAAATCACCAACCAGCACAAGATTGCCCATTCGCCTTTTTTGCATGGGAGGACCGCCATAACCGCAAAGGCCCGATGCGGAAACAATCTGACAACTGGCCAGAAGGGCCTTTTCCACAAGCATGGTCTTGTCCTCCGCGCCATCAAGCGCTTCTGCCCACAAGTTGCAATCCCTTATGCAGGAATCGATATTATCCGCATCCAGCCTCATATTCCTGATATCCAGTTCAAGATCGGGATTGAGCGCAAGCAGGTTTTCCGCAAGCGCCTCAACTTTGGGCATGCCAAGCTGTCCTGGCAAAAAATGCTGCCTGTTGAGATTGGATGGCTCAACATTGTCATGATCGACCAAAATCAGGCGGCCAATACCGCATCTGCACAGCATTATGGCCAGGTTGGAGCCCAGCCCCCCCGCTCCAGCTATGCCAACCCGCGCATTGGCAAGCCTTGCGAGCTGATCAGGCCTGAAATGGGTTGCAAGACCGGCAAGCAGGTGATTTTCAGGCAAGGGGAGCTTCCCAGTCTTTCAAAACGGCCTGGTAGCCGTTTTTGGCCAGATCTGCCATCATGTCTTCAAGGCTGCGATGATCGGAAATCTCGAACTGCCCGGGATTGTGCAGATCTTCCGTTGCCCTGCCGCCAACCGCAGTGGAGACGCCAGCGGAAACCCTGGTTACGCCAAGAGGCACAAGATGATCGCGCATGAAGGCCGATTCCCTGCTCGAGCATGTAATTCCGGCTCGGGGCAAGAAACAGCGCAAGGCAATCACATATTGAACAAACTTGCGGTCATTTACGCCATTGGTTACATCAAAATCGCCTTCATGGGGGCAAATGCGCGGAATGGAAACGCTAACCTCGACGCCCGGGAATTTGCGCATCAGCCACCAGGCATGCAAACCAGTGGCAAAGGCGTCCCGCTCGAAGGCTTCCAGACCGAGCAAGGCGCCAAGTCCTATTGAACGCATTCCGGCGGACGCCGCCCGCGCAGGCGCGCCAAGCCTGAAGGCATAGTTGCTTTTCGGGCCCTTTGGATGCAGCCAGGCATAGAGTTCCGGATTGTAGGTTTCCTGGAACATGGTCATTGAATCCACGCCCGCTTCAATCAGCAGCTTGTATTCTTCTTCCGTAAGCGAATAGACCTCGATACCGATTGATGCAAAATGCGGTTTGATACGTCTGACCACGTCCGCTATATATTGGGGAGAAGACAATTTGGGCGCATCGCCAGTCAGCAGCAAAATATGCTGAAAGCCCTGCTCCGCAATGGCCCTGGCTTCCGCAACGGCTTCATCCACGCTCAAATGGCGGCGCTTCTGGCGGTTATTGGCATTGAAACCGCAATAACGGCAATGATTGGTGCAGACATCCGAAATATAAAGGGGGGTAAAGATGGAGACAGCCCGGCCAAAATTACGCAGGGTAAGCTCATGCGCTTTTTGGGCTATTTCCTCCAGCATTTTCTCTGCGGCGGGTGAAAGCAGAACAAGAAAATCATCAGGAGAAAGATTTTGCCCGTCTGTCCTGTGCAGAACATCGGTTACCATTTCCGCGCTTGCCGAGGAATTTTCCCTGGCCTCCAGCGGCCAGCGGGCCAGGAGGTTCTCAAAACTTTCCATTGTCATTTCTATAATTTAAAATTCAACGTAAAAACCCGGTAAGCGGAGAAGATGCCTCCGCGCTTTCGCCTCTTGCCCTTACAGCCCCGCCTTTGGCAAGGTAGGCGTTGCGGCCTGCAGTCACCGCGTCCCGGAAGGCTTTTGCCATCAGGACAGGATTTTGCGAAGAAGCAATGGCTGTATTTACCAAACAAGCTGCCGCGCCCATTTCCATGGCTTCGCAAGCCTGGGATGGCCGGCCAATCCCCGCGTCAACCACAATCGGCACATCCATTTCGCTTATGACAATGGCCAGCATTTCCCTGGTCTGCAGGCCGCGATTTGTGCCTATTGGCGCGCCAAGCGGCATGATCGCGGCTGCGCCGGCATTCTGGCAGTCCCTTGCGACATAAAGATCGGGATTGATATAGGGCAGGACTGTAAAGCCTTCCGCCGCCAGAATTTCGGTCGCCCTGGCCGTTTCATTGCCATCCGGCAAAAGATGGCGATTATCCGAGATCACCTCTATCTTGATCCAGTCGCCGCAGCCGGCAGCCCTGGCAAGCCTGGCAAGGCGCACGGCCTCCTCCGCTGTCCGGGCGCCGGATGTATTCGGCATGAGACGCATTCCTGCCGGAATATGGGACATAATACCCGCGCCGTTTTTTTCCACGCGCCTCAGGGCAACGGTGATTACCTCCGCGCCGCTGGCCGCGGCAACTTCAGGGATTATGGCGTCATCGCCAAATTTGCCTGTGCCGATAAAAAGGCGGCTATTCAAAGCCTGACCGCCAACAATAAATGGATCGTCCACGCTTAACCTCCGGCGACGAACTGTACAATTTCCACTGTATCGCCATCCTGCAATTTTTTGGTGGCATATTCCTGTTTTTGCAATATCTTGCCGTTCAATTCGACGACCACGAGGTAGGGATCAAGCCCGCGTTCCCTGAGCATTTGCTCCACTGTTGAAAAATCGCCGGCTTCGCTTTTGCCATTAATGACTACTTCCATGCCAACCTCTAAAAAAGAAAACCCGCAAGGCCGCGGGTATTGAAAGCTTCCCTACGGCGGTATTATCCACATCAGGTACAGGAGTCGGAAGACTCCAGGGGTCAGGGACAAATCCCTATCTCAGCCAAAGGCTCCCCCAGCCAGGAAACAAACTCTATTGCGGGCGAATTTTTATTGCAAGCCTTATTTTTGCCGTGCAAGAAATTGTCCAAAACGTATTTTCAGCTCGCGCATTTCATTTCGGGAAGCGCCCAGAATTTGCGGCGCGACCGCGCACAGGATGCCAATGGCAACGGAATAGACAATGCCCGAACAAATAAAACGCCAGATTGAATCTTCGCCCGCAGAGGGAATCAGGACGCCCAACTGAAAAGTCAGCCAGCGCGAGGCAAAGGCAAGGGCGAGCATGATGCCAAGGCAGGCAAGCTGGTGCAGCAGATTGCGGCCAAAATTGAAAGGAATAAAGCGGGAAGCCAGCCACAAATACATATTGACGGTTATAATCTGGACACAGACGGTCTTGATTGCAAGCCCCGCGGCGCCAAGATTAAGCCCAAGAAATTGCGCCGGCGCCAGCAGGAACCAGGCTGCAGCAAAGCCATAGACACATTCCGCCGCTGTAATATTGCGCAAGATTTTTGTTCTGCCCGTGGCATGAAAAACAGAGCCGGCCATCTGGCCGTATGCCTGGTGCAGGGGATAAAGGGACATGATCTGCACGGGCAGGATGGCGGCCGCAAATTCCTGGCCGCCAAAGATATGAACCAGGGTTTTGGCCTCCACAAGGGTAAAACAGGAAAAATAGGCGGCCAGGGCATAGAGCAGCGGCGCAAAGCGCGTCATCAGCCTGCCCATGGCTGCAACGTCCTTCTTGCCCCAGGCAATGGATAATTCGCGCATCAAAAGCGGCGTCATGGCCGAAACAAACAGGAAACAGGCCATGCTGACCTTTTGCGAAAGGGCGTAAAATCCCTGCTGCGTGCTGCCGTCAAACCATTGCAAAAGCCAGCGTTCGGCAGTGAGCATGAAAAAAGACAGCAGGGCCTGAATGAGGAGGGGATGGCTGTAATCGAAAAACTCCCGGCCATAAAAGCGCATTTCTGCGCCAGAAAGGGTAAATTGCGGCCCCTGGCCGGCATTTTTCCAATATTTTTGGCAAACATGCCAAAAAACCGCAGCTGTGGCCAAAAGCACCAGGTATTGCTGAAAAAACAGGGTGCCAATATCCAGCCAGCCCGTGAAAAACAGCAGGCACAACAGTCCAAGGCCCAGCAATGAAACCGCGGTTCGGCCTGTTTCCGATGGCACAGTCTGGCCATAGGCATCGTTCATTGAGCGAAAAACGCGTCCAAGCCAGGTAAAAAAAGCCCAGCCGGCCGCAAGCGGGGCCAGCCAGAGCGGTACGCCCGGCATGAGCAGGTTGCCCAGCGGCTCCCACAAAAGCGCGACTGAAGCCAGGCCGGCAAGAATGGCTATGCCAGAAATCAAAAGGAGGTAAAAAGCGACAAGGCCATGCTCATTTTGCCGGCGGGACAGGGCATTGTAGAAACAGGTGGATGTGCCCATATCCAGAAAGCCGGAAAACTGCTGGAAAAGATTGGTCGCAAAACTGTAATTGCCGTACATCTGCGGCCCGAGGGCGCGGGGAAGCAATGCCTCCATCAGCAGATAAACGGGCACGGAGGCCGCATTGGCCATCAGCTTGAAGCCGTAGCGTTTGGCCAGAGTGGGCGTTTGCGGCATTATTCGTTGTAAATGGTAAGGTAAAGGTCTCCTTGCCAGGGGCCTACGCGCTTGCCCAGCCCCTTGAGGCGAACCGGTTTGCCAATGGTAAAATCGGGCGGCAGGGTAATTTCCACGGTGCGCAGATCCTCGGAAAGGCCCTGGCGGATCTGCAAGCGCACCTTGCGGCCGGGCGCAAGAAAGGCCCTGGGCAGCGTAAGGCTTTGTTCCTCGTCAATCTGGCGCCTGAGCCAGCCTTTTACCGCGCCCTTGACGCCTTTTTCCGGCTCGCGCGGAGCGCGGACAACGTCCCGCTGCGGGGCGGATGCCGATTGCGGCCGCGCCTTGCGATCGGGCTGGGGCTGTTCCCTGCTCTGCTTGCGGTTGAGTTCGCTGTAAATGTCTTCAAAAACGCGTCTGGCAAAGGGATCATCCAGAATATCCTTGAGGACATCCTGCTCTGTTGTCGGACCGGCCTGGGCTGATGTTGCGCCGGAACTGGCCGATCTGCCGGCGCTTTGCCCGCTCCTGGCCTGTTGTTTGGCATATTCGCCGGCCGCATCGGACGCGCTCTTGCCGGAAGCTTTCTGCTGCTCCTGCCCTGGCTGTTCCTGCTTCTTTTGTTCCTGCTTTTTTTGTTCCTGCTTCTGCTCCTTGTCGCCTCTTGGCTTGAGAACGGCAGACAGGGCAACGTATGCCTCGTTGAGAAGCTGAAAATCACGGCCAGCCGCCGGATTTCCGGGATTGAGATCGGGATGCAGCTCAAAGGCGCGCTTGCGGTAGGATTTTTTCAAATCCTCAAGGCTGGCGCCTTTTTCCAGATGCAGAATCTCGTAACATTCCTTGAGACTTAATTGACGGACACGACGGCTCATAACTTATCGCACAATGAGTGAATTCGCTTCTTTTGCGGCATCGTCTGCCAGCAGGCCATTATCGCGCAAATATGCGCGCCCTTCGCGGACAAATTCTTCGTGGGAGCTTTCCCGGCAAATGCCCGGGCAATAACTGCGGGCCATGGCATAGCTTTCGGGGTCTTCCAGATTGCCCCTGAAAAAAGGCCAGGCCCTGCAGATGTCGGGCTTTGCTGGATGTACGCCGCAGCCCTGGCCGGCCCTGAAAAATATGCAAAAGCCATCCGACCCGATTGTCAGAACAAGCTTTCCCCGCGACATTTCGCAATATTTTTCCGCCATGCTTTTGACAGAAAGGCCAAGCCAGGCGGCAAGCCGCGAGGCGTCCTTCGGGCCCACCACTATTCCGCCCCTGCCTTCACAGCATTGACCGCATTTCCGGCATTCAAACACATCACGCCCCATTGCAAAATTCTCCAGAATTTTCACTTGTCCCATAAACCCCGAGAGTGTAAAATTTTATTCTCCTAATGTAAAATGCGCAAGCAGGCAAATTTCCGCGCATTTGGTTTTGCCAGACATTACAGCCAAATATGCAAATACGATTGCGGCAAGCTTGCCAAACAGGACTGCTTTATGACTCTTCCCAAATTTGCGGCTGCAAAATTCACGGCAATTCTTGTGCCCCTGGCCTATCTGGTGTTTTATACCCCCTATGGAATGGATACCACGGACTTTGGCTATTTTTACGCCTATCCCTGGAGAATACTTGAAGGCCAGATTCCCTATCGGGATTTTTTCTATATCAAGCCTGCCCTGCCACTTTACTGGCATGCCTTCTGGCTCTGGCTGACGCCCGAAAAATGGCAGGTACTTGCGGGAAAGGCCGGTTTTGTCGTCTCCATGCTCGCATCTTCCTGGCTTGGCGCCCTGACCCTGGGCAAAATGTTCAACTTGCGGCAAATCGGCCTGCCGCTCCCGCTTCTGGCAACCTGCGGCTTTGTCTTTGGCGTGCACAGTTTCCCCCACATGCCCTGGCATACTGTTGACGGCGTCCTGTTTTCGGCGGCCGCCCTGTGGCTTGCGAGCCTTGGGCGCGGTTTTCCTGCCGGCATACTGGCTGCCTGCGCCCTGCTTTGCAAGCAGTCCTTTCTGCCTGTGCCCATTGCAGTGCTTGTCCTGCTCTGGTTCTGGCAAAAAAGGCGCATTGCCCTGGTTTATTGCCTTGCCGCGCTTTTTGCCTCCCTCGCCGCAGTCCATATCTTTCTTTATGCAAACGACGCGCTCGCGCCAATGCGCGAAATGACAACAGGCCAGCTTGATATCAACGAGGCCCTGGACGCGGGCATCCTTATTTATTTCCGGCAAAATTTCTGGCTGCCACTTGCTGCCTGCATGCCCTGGCTCCTCGGACTGCTCTGCAAAAAAAGGCTGCCTGCCTGGCTTTTGCCCCCTTGCTGCTATATGGCCATTCTGTGTGTTTTTTATATCTATTCGGTAATGGAGCAAAAAGCTTGGATCGGTTTTGGCGCCTCCTGGCCAACCCTGTTCATGCTCATCGGGGCAATGGAAATATTTTTTCCCGGATTCTTTCTGGCCCCGGTTGTTGCCGTTCCGGAAGAGCCTCATCCCATGTTCAGAGCCTCAACCGGCCTGGGCGCGCTTCTGGCCGCCTCCTGGTGCGTAGCCATCAGCGGCGGCTATAAAATTCCCGCATTTTTTGCCGTGCCCCTTGTTTTCTCCCTTTTTGTCCTGCACTGGCGCATGGGCGGCAATGCGGGCAGGCTTGCCTGGATAGTCCTGGCAGCAGGTTTGGTAATGTTCCGGGTCGGTTATCAATACCCCTATACATTCCCCGCGCGCCCCCTGCAAAGAAGCGATATGACATACGATGCGGGCAAAATCTATCCCAGGGCCTCGCATGTGCTGGTGGACAAGGACATGTATGAACGCCTGGCGGAACTGAAAACCCTGCGTGAAAAATACGGCCCGGCCTACAAAACCCTGCCGGGATTTTCCTTTGCCTATTATCTCAATGACGACAAGGCCGTCCTTGGATCGGACTGGCTCATTGACTGGGAAATAAACGGGCAGGTTGACCGGGTTTACCAGGAATTGCTGGACAAGAACCTTACCGTGTTCATGGAAAGGGACCAGCTGGATACCCAAAAAGCCGATGCCTATGACAGGGCCGGCTATGGCGTGCCGCAGCGGGTCAGGAAAAACTGGAAAATTGTGGACGAGACACCGCACTTCGTCGTGTTCCAGCGGCCCCTATAAATTGCGGGCTTGTCATGGAAAGTCGCGTGCCCACCTTACGTCATGGACGAAACAAAAACGCGTTGCGGTGGAGGCGCTGCCATATTTTGCCTCTGTGCCCAAACCATGTGCCCAAAAGAAAGGGCAGTCAGCGATATTGCGCTAACTGCCTGAAATTTATGGGGCGAAAGATGGGACTTGAACCCACGGCCACCTGGGCCACAACCAGGTGCTCTACCAACTGAGCTACTTCCGCCGTAAGAAGCCTTATATAATCTACTTCAACTGCTTTGGCAAGTTATTTAATTCTCACGCAGTGGTAAAATAATGCATTCAAAAACAGCAAACACCGGGTAATGCCCCTGCAGATCCCCCATGCGGCCAAATTGGTAGCAAAGCCCTTTCAGGCTTTGCGTCTTGCGCCCGTATCTGATACCCCACAAGAGCGCGGGGCGCGGGCTTATGGCCTTCCGGCCGAGGTTTCAAACCACAGAGGAACTTGCGGATGAATATGGATACATTGAAATATTTGATAGAATATTTCGATCTCAAGGATTTCATAGCCAACAATCACCCATTGCGGCTTTTGGGCATCTTCATCACAATGATGGTTCTGCTTGTCCTGGCCCACATCGTTTGCAGTATTATTGAAAAAAAAATCATCAAGCTTACAAGTTCTGGCAAAACAGACGAAAGCAAACAGGGAGATGAAGACGATTCGCCAAAAAATCTTTCCAGGATTGATACCGGCCTTTTCACAAAGGTAATGCATAGCGCGAGGCTGCTACTTTACCTGCTCATCTTTGGCTGGACCCTTGACCAGCTGGTTATCGGCCCAATTTACCACACCACGATAAATGTGCTTTTTACCTGCCTGTGCACCCTGGGGGCAGTCCGGTTTGTTTCCGCATTCATACCTTTTTATTTTGATTTCTATTTCAGGGGCCATGGCAAAACCCTGAAAAAAACCCAGACGCGCTCCCTTATGCCAATTATCCAGGGTTTAATTTGGGCAATCGGCCTCACTTTTCTGCTGGATAATGTCGGGCTGCATGTTTCCACAATCATTGCAGGCCTGGGCATAGTCGGTGTCGCGGTGGGTCTTGCGGGGCAGGCCATCCTGAGCGACTTTTTCAGTTATATCGTGATTCTTCTGGACAAGCCTTTCCAGGTTGGCGACTTTTTGGAATTATCAGACGGAAAATCCGGCAGCGTCGAATATATTGGCCCCAAGACAACGCGCCTGCTCAGCCTGGATGGGGATACAATAGTATGCGCCAATGCCTCCCTGACCAGGGGCATTCTGGTGAATATGGGCAACATAAGAGAAAGGGAAGTGATTCTTGAAATTGGCGTGGCCTATGCCACACCGATGCCTGTCGTCAGAAAACTGCCGGAATACTTGATGGAAGTGGTCAATTCCTTCCCCCAATGCCGATATGAACGGGCCTGCATGCTTAAGTTCGGCTCTGCAAATTATCTTTTTCAGCTCATATACAAGGTCAGCCCCCAGCCGGGCGGCCTCAATGCTTTTATGGATGCCCAGTCCAATGTCAACCTGGCAATCCAGGAAATGCTGAATAACAGAAAGATTGCTGGCGCCTATCCCACAGAAACAATTCTTCTCAACAATGTAACGCCGCCTCCCACGCCGCCGGAACACAAGCAGGAAAAGCAGGAGCAGGACAAGAACCAACACGGGGAAAAGAAAACTGCTGCCGCATAGATGTTATCTGGACAAGAGAATATTTACAAAAAGCCGGAGATCAAACGATCCCCGGCTTTTTTGTAAATGCCTGGTGATTAAAAATCAGGCTTTTTCCACAACAAAAGGTATCTCATGCAATTCCGGCCCGCGTTCTCCGGTTGCGCCAAGCTCCCAACGATAATCTTTGCCAAAACCAAGTTTTTCCGCTATCTGGCCGGCAGCCTTACCAACTGCAAGCAGGGGATGGCGTTCAAAAACCTGGGGAAGGCCATACGTAAGGCTGCATTTCAGGCATTTGCCTGGGCGCTGGCGCAGTTCAAAAGCCAGATCCGCCCTGTCGTCGCTTACATGTTTTGCGACAAGGACAATATCATAAGCGCCTTCTTCCGCGCCGCCGTAAAGGGCATCGAAAAATTCATCAGCTATTTCGGGAGGAAATATGCTGTCAAGCCATGTCTGATCAAGAGAATTTGCCATAATTACCGCCACGAATGTTATTTTTCCACCGGCAATTTCGACTTTTGCCAGCCGGCCAGTCCGTCTGTCATGTGAATGACATCCTTGATGCCGATTTTATGCAGTTCCTCAACGGCGCCAGCCGAACGCTGGCCGCTTCTGCAATAGACAAGGACAGTGCTGTTTTTCGGCAGGCTGGCAATATCCACATCAAATTTGCCGCCAAAAAAATCCATGTTTTTTGCCCCGGCAATATGCCCTTCCCTGAACTCGCCTGGAGTGCGCACATCCAGGATAACCAGGTTTGCAGGCTTTTCCCTGATCAGCTTGTCGGCTGCCTCAGCCGTAACTTCCTTTGCCTTGGGGTTGTCCTTGCATGACCCCGCGGATGGAATGAGGGCAAGGCAAAGGAATATGCCGAAGATTACAGGAAGAATCTTATTCATAAGTATAATTCTCCAACTATTTATGCAAGAATCTGCCTTTATCAAAATAACTTCCTGGGCTTTTGCAAGCCGGATTGCCTGCGCTTTTCCGGTTGGCCTCAATTCCGCTCCATGGCTGCGCGCGCCCTGGAAAAACCAGGCGCAGCGCGGCGAATTACTTCCTCGTCCACACAAAATGCCAAACGAAAATGCCCTGGCCAGCCAAAGCCGGCGCCGGGAACAGCCAGAATCCGTTCCTTAACCAATTCGCGCACAAAGGCCACATCGTCGCCGCCGGGCGCCCGTGGAAAGAAATAGAACGCGCCGGCAGGCATGCGAAACTCATACCCGGCCTCTTTCAAAACTTCTGCCATGGCTTTGCGCCGGGCGGCATAAACTTCGATATCCACACCGGCATCCATAGCATGATCAAGGATGTGCTGACCGATTACCGGAGGATTGACAAAGCCAAGGATTCTGTTGGTCAGGGTAAGTGCCGCCATGAGTTCATCTTTTTCCCGCATCCTGGGCGAAAGCGCAATCCAGCCAACCCTCTCGCCCGGCAGGGACAGATTCTTTGAAAGCGAGCTTATCGAAACGGCGTATGGATAAATGGCAAGCGCGGAAGGGACAGCCGTGCCGTCATAGGCCAGGAATCTATAAGGCTCATCAGCGCAAAGCCAGATTGGATGGCCGTATTCCTGGCTCTTGTTTTCCAGCAGGTTGGCAATCGCGGCCAAATCTTTTTTGTTGTAGATCGCTCCCGTGGGGTTATGTGGGGAATTGATCAGTACAACCCTGCTTTTTTCATCAATAGCCTGCTCAAGCGCGCCAATGTCCGGCGCAAAGGTTTCTGGATTTGAAGGCACGGGTTTGAGCTTTCCCTGGTGATTCTCGCAATAGAAGCCATATTCAACAAAATACGGAGCAAAGGTCAAAACTTCATCCCCGGGATTGAGAACGGCCCTCAAAAACGCATTGAGTCCACCCGCGGCTCCGCAAGTCAAAATGACACAGGAAGCATCCAGCTTGATGCCCTGCTGCCTTGAAAGATGCTGGGCAAGCTTTTGCCTTAATGCCGGAAAGCCGCCATTTGGCATATAGCCAAAGGCAAACGGTTCGCCAGCATGCTCACAAAACTGCCTCAAACCTTCCGCAACAGCAGGAGGAGCCGGCAAATCCGGATTGCCGAGGCTGAAGTCACAAACATTTTCCGCCCCGTATTCTTCCTTGAGCTTTGCCCCTTCTTCAAACATTCGCCTTATCCATGAGGCATTCTCGAGGTATCCGGAAACACTTTTGCCTAGAATTGACATGGGGGCTCCTTATATGCTTGTAATATCGTGTGCGATGAATTATAGCTTACCTTCACGAGAATGCAAATACTCCGGAGATGACAATGTCCGCATGCAATCACTACATGAAATTGATTTTTTCGCTCCTCGCCATAATGTGCCTTGTTGCCTGCGCCGGCCAGGAAACCGAAACGCAGCAGCCGGAGGACATGATTATAAGCGTGGATTTTCTTGAAAGGCACCTCTGTTCCCGCGTTTCACCCGAAATCACTGTGGCCTATGCCCCAAAAGGCACAAAATTTTACGATGTGCGCCTTGTTGAGCAGGGTGAGACAGAGCGTTTCATGGGCGGTGGCTCCTGGCCGGAAGATGGCAGCGGCCTGATCCCCGAAGGCGCCCTTACCAGACATTACCAGGGCCCGTGCCCCCCAAAAAACAAGCGTACCGAATATGCTTTTATAATTGCGGCAATGGAAAAAGAAAATTCCCAGCCCCTGGCCGTGCGCCTTTATAAATTTGTTCCGGAAGACGATTAAAAAAAACTTGCCAATCACACGGGAAAGGCGTAAATGTATTTCTCGTGCCGAGATAGCTCAGTAGGTAGAGCGAGGGACTGAAAATCCCTGCGTGGGCAGTTCAATTCTGTCTCTCGGCACCACCTAAAAATTTCACAAAGTCCCGCGTTGTCACAAAAACGGCGCGGGATCTTAATTTTAGAGCATTGCACAATACAATTGGGCAATGCTCTAACGCGACTTTGCCTGCAAAGGCGCGCATGAGAATATCTCAAGGCAAATTTACTTTGCCGTTAAGAAATATCTCAATGCGAAAATGCTATAAGAAGCTTTTTGGCCAATTTTCAACACCCCTTTGATCTCGAAATATCCTTGAAGATAGCAAAACTTGCCGGTCTTTTTGCCGGCATCGAAAGCAGCCGGGAAAATTTTCTTAAAAAATACCAGCAAAGGAAACATAGATGGCCAGAAAACCAGGCAAATTTGGTTCTGATTGAAGAATATTCCAGACGTTGGGCCTTGTAATCATGAAAGTCAAATCCAGCCGCATTTTCCGTCCAGGAAATCGTTTCCTTGTTCCCTATCTGGCATTTTTAAGCGCATTCGCCCCCATATCGACGGATATGTACCTGCCTGCGCTGCCCTCCATGGCCGAAAATCTTGGCACAAGCAATGAGCTTGTAAGCGCAAGCATAAGCATGTTCATGCTGGTTTTCGCATTTTCCATGCTTGCCTGGGGATCCTTGAGCGATCGCTACGGCCGCAGGCCAGCGCTTTTTGCCGGAGCATTGATTTATATTATTTCAAGTGTGGGAATAGCATTTTGCAACTCAATCATGCCGCTGCTTTCCTGGCGCTGCGTCCAGGCAGTGGGCAGCGGCGCGGCCACCTCGCTTTCCATGGCAATAGTCAAGGATATAATGAAAGGCGACAGGATGGAAAAGGTCATCAGCCTGATGCAGGCGACTCTCATAATCGCCCCCCTGACGGCCCCTGTCCTGGGCGGCTGGATGTTGGCCCTTGTAAGCTGGCGCGGCATATTCTGGTGTCTTGCGCTCTGCGGGCTGTTCGCCATGCTTGGGGTTTTCTGCCTTGCGGAGACGGCCCCCAAAAGCAGAACCGCCTCGATTGCCGCAACTTTTGCAAGAATGGGCGTGGTTTTGGGCAAAAAAGAATTTTTAAAGCCCTTGCTGTTGTTTTCCGCAATGTCAATGCCCTTTATGTCCTATCTGGCAACATCCTCTTTTATCTTTCAGGACGGTTTTGGCGTTTCGGCGCAGGCATACAGCCTGTTTTTCGCCTTCAATGCCTGTTCCTCGCTTATGGGGCCGCTATCCCATTTGTATTTGCTGCGGCATTTGCCCAGGAACACGGTAATTTGCGCCCATCTCGCGTTAATGAGCGCGGCGGGAATTATGCTGCTTGTCCTGGGCGGCAAGGGGCCCTGGTTTTTCGCCCTGCTCTTTGCGCCAATATGTTATTGCGGAAGCGCGCTCCGTCCACCCTCCACCATGCTGATGATGCAGTCAATAAAAGGGGACAACGGCATTGTCGCCTCGCTAATCAATTGCGGCGGCCTGCTTTTCGGCAGTCTTTCGATGTTCATCGCCTCGCTTGCAATCTGGCCCAATCCAATACTTGCGGTAGGCTGCATTGCCGCCACCGTTTCGGGAATATGCCTTGTCTTCTGGCTGAAAATCAAAAAAGACTATTGATATCGGGAAAAAGGAAGATTAACTGATGCCGGTTTCACTTGTTGCCATAAGCCTTGGGGCCGCGCTGGGGGCCATATCGCGCTGGCTGCTGGGGGAAGCCCTCAATTCCATCCATCCGGCAATTCCCATGGGCACGCTGGCCGCCAACCTGATTGGCGGATATATAATTGGCCTGGCCATGAGTTTTCTGGCAGTTCTGCCAGAGCTTTCGCCAAATTGGAGGCTTTTTATCGTAACCGGTTTTTTGGGAGCCCTGACAACTTTTTCCACATTTTCCGCGGAAGTCGGCAAATTGATTCAGCAGGAGCGTTACTGGCTGGCGGCAATCGAAACCGCATTGCATGTCTGCGGTTCCGTTGCCATGTTTTTCCTTGGTATCGGCACATTTGTGCTGTTCAAGGCCATTTTCACGCGTGGCTGTTAGCTTCGCATTCTGGAACAAGACGGCACTATTCCAGGGCCTGTTTCCAATGCGCAATTATACGCGCTCATGGCGGCTTCCATAAAATCCCTTGAAGCCGAATAGCCGCCGACCTTTCCAAGGGCATATTTCAAAGCGTAAAGACCGGCCAGAACATCGGACCAGTCAACCCAACCCATGTGTCCCAGACGCACCAGGCGCCCTTTAAGGTCATCCTGGCCGCCAGCCATGCAAACGCCATATTCAGTTTCGGCAATTTCCAGAAGCTTTACGCCATCTACACCTTCTGGCAACATAATCGACGTAAGTCCCCAGGCGAAATTTTCCGGCGCGAAAAGTTCCAGCCCCAGGGCTTTGGCGCCCTGTCTGGCCAGCATTGTCAGGGCCCATTGCTTTGTATAAATCCTCTGCAAGCTTTCAGCCAATAATAAATCCATGCTGGCCTTGAGACCGAAAATCAGATTTACTGGCGTTGTAAAAAGCGTCTGGTTGGACTCGAGCTTCTTTCTTTCATCCGGAAGATTGAAATAAAAGCACCCCGGCCTTATGGATTCGGCCTTCTTCCACGCCCCTGGCGACAGGGCAAGCAGGGAAAGGCCTGGTGGCAGCATCAGTCCTTTTTGCGAGCCTGTAAGCAGGCAATCCAGGCCAAGCTCATCCATTGGCAGTGGCGAAATGCCGACAGCCGAAACTCCGTCCACAATCAACAGCGCGTTGCGCCCTTTTGTTCTCCGGGCGATTTCGTCCACAGGATGAAGAATTCCGGTGGAAGTTTCGCACGACTGGACAAGAATGCCGGCAATAGAGGAATCTTCATTAATAATTGCGGCCACCCTGCCAGGATCGACAGCCCTGCCAAAGGGCACAGGCAGGCAAACGACTGTCAAACCACGGGATTCCGCTATTTTTCGCCACCGTTCGCCAAATTTTCCCCCTTCAACGACAAGAACCTTTTCGCCGGGCGCAAAAAGTGAATACACAGTGGCTGTCATTGCTCCTGTTCCGGAACAGGACAGCGGCAAAACAGGGCCGGAGGTGCCAAAAAGATCGCCCAGCTGCTCCTGCAGGGAGGCCATAAGCTTTTTGAAATCCTTTTTGCGGTGATGAATCATGTCGCGCGAAAGGGCAAGGCGAACTTCTTCCGGGAGTGGCGTGGGGCCGGGGGTAAGCAGGCGCAATTTGTTGAGCATGGCAGGATAATTGTTTGAATTGTTGAGGTGTTGCGGATGCAATGGGAAATACCCGGAAACAGGGCATTTTCATTTTGAAAATGCCCTGGCAGTTCCGGATTCGATATTGGGATGCCGGCTGGCAAAGCCTACATGGCGCAGAGCATGCTGATGTCCTCGCTGGAAAGCAGGCGATCAAGATCGAGCATGATCAAAAGCCGGTCGGCAAGCTGGCCGACACCGGAAATATAGTCGGATTCAACTCCGGCCACAACTGGCGGCGGCGGCCCGACTGTGCTTGCGGGAATACGCAGAACCTCCGAAACGGCATCCACCACAAAACCAACTATGATGGAATTGATTTCGATGACTATGATGCGCGTATCCTTGTCTTCCGGTCTTGGCGCCAGGCCAAAACGACGCCGCAGATCAATAATGGGAATGACCTTGCCGCGCAGATTGATGACTCCTTCCACAAAATCGGGAGAACGGGGCACCTTTGTTATTTCCATGGTGCGAATGATTTCCTGCACCTTGAGAATATTTACCCCGAATTCTTCTTCACCAATGCTGAAGGTCACCAGCTGCAGAAGCTCGTCATCCTGTTTTTTCTGACTGGAATCCATTGCCATTGGGCGCTCCATTGTGAATTGAGCGGGTGATGATGTGCCGCATTTTGCCGGATATTTGCCCGGCAGGACGGCAGACGCAAATTTCAAGAATTGGACGACAATCAATAACCCATAATTTGCCCCCCGTCCATAGTGTCGCGTCAAGCAACAATAGGCGTACTCCCGAAAGGGATTGCGCGCCGCCAAAGGCGGCGTGAGCAAGGAAGCGACCCGAAGGGCGGCCGCAAGCCGTTTCTGTCAGCCAGCTTCGCTGGCATACAGAAATCGGCAGAAACGCAAAACCACGTTTTTCGACTTGCGATCTTCTGGCTTTTACGACAATAAAGCCGGGAAAATTCAAGCCAGGGCACTGATTTGCCCCAAAAAAACGTACCCCAAGGAAACAATTGCTAGCCAGGTTTTTTGCCGAAAGCCTTTTTTGCGGAATCAAAAAGGCTGTCGGAACCGTAAATATCCCGTAACACCAATGGTTTCAGCGAATCCGGGCCTTGTGGAAACAGGGCTGTCAGGGGAATGCTCTTGCTGCCGAGCATTTCCAGCAATTTTTCCGCATAGGGGTTGGGGTCTGTAAGATCCACCCGCATAAGCACAGGATTGTATCGGGACGACAGCGCGGCCAGGTTTTTTGCGGTTAGCGCGCTTGCCTCCACAAACTTGCAATTCGGGCACCAGTCGGCTGTAAATTCCACCAACATTGGTTTGCTGCCCAGGTCTGCCATAAATTTTTTTACCGTAAAAGCCTGCCAGGCGGGAGTTTTTTCCGCAGGCGCGAGAATCCAGAAAAAAGACGCGCAAATAAAGCCAACAAACAATATTCCGCAAATTCTCCTGCGCAGGACAGGAGCATCATAGCCGCAAAATTTTCCCCAGAGCCACGCGCAGATCGCGCAGGCCAGCAAGGCGCAAAGAGCCTTGAAATGCAGGGCAACAGGAAGAATTGAAAGCAAATAGAGGGCAGTGCCAAGCAGCATGAAACCGAGAACCTGCTCAAAAACCAGCATCCAGGCGCCTGGACGGGGCAAAATATTGGCCATTTTGGGATCAACGCAGATGACCAGGTAAGGCAGGGACATTCCAAGGCCAACAGCCCAAAAGACAACCATAAGAACCGGCAGCGGCTGGGTGAATGCCCAGGCCAGAACACCGCCAAGCAGGGGGCCGGAACATGGTGTGGCCAAAAAAGTCGAGACCAGGCCAGTAAGGTAGGAACACAGGCGGGGATTGCTGTTTTTGGCATCAAGGCGCAAATCCATGGCGGGCAAATGAAAAACGCCGAGCATTGAAAGGCCCATCAAAAACACAAGCAGCAGCATGCAGAGCAGAAAGGCGTGGCTCTGGTATAGCTGGCCCCACATCAGATCAAAAAGCCCGAACACAAGGGCCAGGATTGTAAAAAGCGTCATGATCCCGGCTGCAAAGCACAGATTATGTTCCCTGAGATTGTGAACCTTTTGCCTGTCGCTAACCCCGGCCATCAATAAAAGGCCGCTGATCTTGAATGTCAGGACAGGCAGGACGCAGGGCATGGCATTGAGCAAAAGGCCGGCCAGCAGGCCCAGAAGCAGGGCTTTCCCGAGGCCATAAACTTCGAGCGCGGCCCCTATGTATTGAGGGGAAAGATCAAGGTCGAAAGCGTCAAGCTCGGGAATGGGCTGCGGCTTTTTTTTATCACGCGCAGGTCCTGCCCTTGCCGCGCCTTGCTCCGCTGCCGCGCCAATTGGGGGCGGAGGAGCCCCTTCCTCAAGACTTCCCGCGCCCTGCGCATCGCTGGCCGCAGTTTTCATCTGGGCCATGGCCTGCTGGCCCATGCTTTTAAAAGTAGCCAGATCGAGGTGTTGCGGTTTTGCGGGCACCTTTCCCGAAAATGATTTCTTGAGCGGCACACAATTGCGGTTTGAACAAAGCAGCATGGAAAGCTCGGCTTCCCACCTTTTGCCGGCCGCGTCTTTGGGAAGCATGGCAAAAAGGGTTACATCCCCTTGCCAGGTATATACGGTAGCGTCCGGGTCGTAGATATCCCGCTGCATGAATCCGGCTGGGTACCACACTGGCATGGAGCCGAGGCCTGCAACCTCGAATTCCAGGCTGGTGGGTCTGCCCGCATCACCAGGGGTATGGGCATAGGCATGATAGTCCGCTGGAATTGTCCAGGTTATCGAGGCCAATATATCGGCCTCATCCGCGGCGAATTCCACAACAGGATGAATTTCCGCCGCAGACAGGGGCCTGCAGCAGAAAAACATGGCGAAAACCGCAAAAGATAGGACTCTGATTATGGGCATGGCCTTATTATGCCGCAAAAAATTGTGGAATGCACCATTTTGCATGGGGAGCCGAATATCAGTTCCGCTTTGTCTTGTCATGCTCTATGCGGGCAAAGGCATTGTGGCCATGAATGGATTCCAGGCTTTCGACCTCCGCGCTGAACCAGAGCACGCGCGGATGCTCCAGAAGTCTGGCGCTGACATTGCGGGCTACATCTTCAACAAACATGGGATTTGAGAAGGCTTTTTCCGTAACCATTTTCTCATCCTCCCGCTTGAGAAGGGAATAGACCGCGGATGAAGCCGAAACTTCCGAGATTTCGATAAATTCCTCAATCCAGAAAAGGCCGTCAATTCCCATCTCCAGACTGACTGTCGCTCTCTGGCTATGGGCACCGACACTGCTGATTGCCATGGAACAGGGGCATACGGTCATTACTGGCGTTGCCGTCCGCAGGACGAGAGTCTGGCCATGTTCATCGAGTTTGCCTTCGATAACGCAGGCGCAGGCCACGCGGCCTGGCTTGCCCGTGGCTGGGGCGGCCTTGCGCACAAGAAAGGGAAAGGAAAACCGCGCAAAGGCGCAGGATGCAAGAAGATTGAGCCTGATATTTCCCAGCAGCCGCCGAAGGGATGCATGGGTGAGAACCTCGTCGAAATTGTCCAGGGCCTCCACAAGCCGGCTCATGTGGGTGCCTTTGAGGCTGGCGGGCAAATCAACCGCCAGGTCAACATCCGCTATGGTTGCCTGGCTGCCCTCCTGCCTGTCCTGCACAAGCAGCGGCATCTTGATGCCCTTGATGCCGGCGCGGTTTATGGGCAGCGCAATTCCAGGTTGTTCCATCTGCACATCAACAAGAGGAATGAACGGGGGCCTTGCAGACATCAGGAAACATCCTTGCCGCCGGGGGCCGGCGTAAAAGTGCCGTGCTTCACGCCCTTGCAGGAGACGAGCTTTTGCGCAAGTTTCCCAACCCGGACACATTCGCCTTTAAGTACAAGAACCTCAAGGCAGTTATCATGATCAAGATGAAGGTGCATGGTTGTAATGATAAGGTCATGATCCTCATGCTGGATGTTCATGATTTTTCTTGCAAGATCGTGACGATGATGATCGTAAACCAATGTAAGGGTGCCATAACGCATGCCGGTTTCATTTTGCCAGTCTTCTTCCAGAATCGCCTTGCGAATCAGGTCCCTGAGAGCCTCCGAACGCGAACCGTAACCTTTCTGGCTGCAAAGCGCGTCAAAAGAATCGAGCAGGCCTTCCTCGATTGACACTCCGAAACGGGCAAGCTTGCCCCCCTTCGTTTCGCTATCCATTAATTTTATATCCTGTAATTTTATATCCTGCGAAAAAATATTTTTTCAAAATATTCCGAATTCGTCAAAAATAATCAATATTGAAAATTTGTTCCGATTTCAGACGCATCTATGCGAAATTTCCCAAATCCGCACGGGAATCTTCGCCGGCTGCGGGTAAAGCGCGCCCGTATTTTCTTCCAGCGCCATGCGGGCCACCAGTCCCCTTTTCCGCAAGTCATCCTGAAATTTGGCAAAAAAATTGCGGCACGGATCGGCAAGCCATACAGTGCCCGACGGAGCAAGGCCAAAAGCCAAAAAATCAGCGACTGGCGCGGTAAATCTGGCTTCATACATTATATCCGCCCCCCAGATGAAATCAAAAGCGCCCCGCCCGATTGCCGGTTTGCGCCAATCCATCAGGACAAAAGAGGGATTTTGGCCGTTTTTGCAGGCATTTTTCCTGCAAAAAGCAAGCGCTTCGGCCTCATAATCCATGCCAAGCATCCTGGCGCCAAGCCAATCGCCAAGTATGGTCAAAAATCCCAGGCCGCAGCCGATATCCAGACATTTTTTCCCGGCAATCAACGCTTTTCCGGCACAAAGCCAATCCGCGAGAACCAGTGCTGCCGGCCACAATTCGGTCCAGTACGGCAGGCGCTCGTCTTCCAGGGATGAAGGTTTTTCTGTCATTTCCTGCCAAAGAGATTCCAGATCGGCCTCTCTTTCAAGAACAAATTGCCTTCCGCCGGCTTTCGCAAAAATATGCGGGCCGCTGGCTCCCGCATTCGCCTTGACTGTCATTTGCGCCTTATACACCAGATATCTCCCCTTTTACAAGCGTCCGGCCGATTGTCATAAGGGGGCGTATTTGTTAGATTGAACGGGCAAGGAGGCAGAATGGGCCACGATATTTTTGATCTTGTCATTATTCTTACTCTGGTTTTTTTCACAATTCGCGGAATCAGCCAGGGTTTTATTGCGGAAGCGGCCGGCATTGTTTCACTTCTCGTTGGCTTCTGGGTTGCCAAAACCTATAACGGCGTCCTTGAACCTTACCTGACTTTTCTTTCCGACCCGGGCTGGAGAAGCATCTGTGCCTGCGCGATACTTTTTATAGGCGCCATGATTGTCGTTGCGGTGGCGGCAAGGGTGCTCAAGAAAATAATTTCATTTTCCTTTGCGTCATGGGCGGACCGCCTGGCGGGGGGGCTGCTGGGCCTGGCCAAGGGCGTCATCATCTGGGGCCTGCTCCTGATAATAATATTAAATCTTTTCCAGAATGCAGAATTTGTAAAGGACTCCCGTGTCATCCCCTATTTCATGGCCCTGATTGAGCAGATTCGCGAACTCCTGCCGCCGGATATCGCGGCAAGAATTACCTTGTAAGGAATTGCCGTTTATGGACAATGCGCAGGCTCTTGAAAACCTGGTGGCCGTGGTGGAAAAGCTGACAGCCCCCGATGGTTGTTCCTGGGATCGGGAACAGACGCCGGAAACACTGGCGGATTATGTTATAGAGGAAAGTCACGAGCTTGTTGCCGCAATCCGTTTCGGCAACCAGGCCGAAGTCATGGGAGAATTGGGAGACCTTGCATTCCTGGTGCTCTTTATCGCCCATTTATATGAAAAAAACGGCGCCTTCACCCTGGCCCGGACCCTTGAAAACAACCGACAAAAAATGATTCGCCGCCACCCGCATGTTTTTGGCGACACCCGGTTTGAAAACCGCGACGATCAGCTTGCGGCGTGGGAAGCAATTAAAAGGTCCGAGCATTCAGAAAATAACGACAAGCCCGGCATTTTCACCAGCCTGCCCAAAAGCCTCCCGCCATTGATCCGGGCATACAGGCTGCATTCAAAAGCCGCCCGTGTTGGATTTACCTGGGCAACTGACGAGGAAGTGGAACAGCAAGTCGAAGCCGAATGGCTGGAATTTCTGGATGCGAGCCTGTCAAAAGATGAAAAAGCCGAGAAACATGAAATAGGCGATATGTTTTTCAGCCTTGTGGAACTTGCAAGGCGCAAGGGCATCAAGGCCAACGAGGCGCTTGATCTGGCCTGCGAGCGTTTTCTGCAGCGTTTTGAGCGCATGGAGGAAATTGCCAGGGAAAAAAAACTGGATTTCCCCGCTCTTTCCCTTGATGAAAAGGATGAACTCTGGAACCAGGCAAAAAGCGAACAAGCAGGCAAAACGGAAGACAAATGACCACAATGTCCGCAAAATTGTCCGGATCGCTTTTCCGGACGAAAATCCCGGGGAAAAGCCATCTGGACGCCTCCGGATTTTCCTGCGGATCATGTTTCAGATCATTTCATTGTCTTGCATTGATCATTTTCATTTTTTTGCTTTCATTTTGCCTTTCCGGCTGCAAGTCCAGGCATTCAAAAATGCCTCCCGCCGCATCGAATGGCGTTCTGCCCCGGCCTGACCCTTCATACATTGCCTGGCTTGAGCAGCAATCCATGCTTGGCATGGCGCCGGATCTGGCCGCGCAGGTTTCCGGCAGCGGCAGGGCTTATGGCAGCCGGGGCGGCGCGGGCCGGGTTGAGGTATTGCTGAATGCGGCCCCAAACTGGCTCTGGATCAATCCACTGGAAGTTGGCGGCGGCAATCCTGTTTTCAGGCAAATAATCAACAAAAATATTGTTTCCGCAATGAAGGGCTACGGGCTGGAAGGGCTTTTTCTCGCGCCTTTGGGAGAAAGCGGCGCAATCTGGTCTTCCAGGGCAGGCGCGCGGGACGGCTGGGATGTCGCATCCCTGTCATTTTCCGCGGAAGCAGGCAGTGAAAATGATTATTCAAGGCTTGTATCCCTTACGGAAGATGCAGGCATCCAGCCAGGCGGCGAATTGCCTCCGGCAGCAACAGGTCTGGGCCCGGATTTCATGCTTCAGGCCAGATGCTCCCCCAGGCACAACGGCCTCTATGCCATGATACAGGTTCCTCAAAAAAATTGGGGCAGCCTGCCGCCTGCCAGTGGGGAATGGGAAGGCTGCGCGCTTGATGGCAAAGATGTGGAAAGCCTTTCGGCAGCAGGAATTTTGCCGGAAAAGTTTGCCCGCGACAAGGCAAAATGGCCCAGTACCGGCGGCTGGGCGGCCACAGGCGAGATAATGGGCGCGGATGGCAAAATGCGCCGTTGGCTTTATCGCCATGCCAAAAATCCTTCACGCCCCGTCATGCTTTGGCAGGACCCATCCGGTGAAGCGCGAAACGTATTTTCCGCCGCCATTATCCAGCAAACCGGCCTTCGCGGCCAGACATTGACCGGCATCCGCATGGAACCACTGTTCGGGCTTGAAGCAGGCGAAGAAGCAAGCCTTGAACCTGGTCTCGAGGCATTGGAGTCCCTGACAAGGGAAATTCACCGCTATGGCGGCTGGGCAATGCAGGATGACCCTTTGCCTGTTTCCATTGTCGCAAAAATCTTGTCGGGTTCCATAGATTTCTGCGTGGATGCCGAAACAGAAGCAGCATCACGGAAAGCCCTTGCAAGCGGTAATGCCAATATGCTTGCGGAGGTTTTGCGCAAGGCGCTCAAGTTGAAAATCCCCATGCGCAGGACTGCCCGAGGCGTCCAGCAGGATGATGACAGCCCCTCGATACCGGAATTCGTTTTCAGGAATCTCAAGTTCCGCCCATCGGATAATCACAAGGAAAACAAGGATTTTGCCGAAGCGTGGAATTTGGGCCTGGCCATGCGCATCGGTCTTCCCGGGCTGGCCATGTTCACGCCCGCAGATTTGGGGCTGACATGGTTTGACGCGCCGGCAAGCGGGAGCGCTTCCCGCCCCCCTGACAAAAATCTTTTGCTGGCCCGTAAAAAGTCAGGCCTTGCCGCCGGAAAGTTCAAAAGCGTGCATGGCGGCCAGGATGGCTGGCTTGCCATTGTCAGTGAATTGCCGGATGGCGGCTATTGGCTGACTGCCGCAAATTATTCAGCCCAAAACAGGAAGGCAACCATTCGGCTGCCTTCCGCAAAATCACACGCCATTGATGCGGCGACCGGCATGGAGGTTGAAAACATTGATGGCCAAAAAGTGGAAATTGCGCTTGAAGGGCACCAGGCCCGGCATTTAATTTTTTATGGCAAATAGCGGTTTACAATCAGGCCGCAAAGCGGCGCATTGTCAAGTTTGACTCGCCGCAAAGGCTTGAATCCTTCGCCCAACTCCAAGCTTGCCAGGGAGCAGCCATGAGTTCAAACAAGAAGAAAACGGACGCCATCCCTCTGGGAGATGACAATTCCGTAAATCGGGAAACTACTCAAACCAACGTCAATGAACAGGGACAAACAGCCGGCCAGGAAAATCCTGCTTCAGAGCCGGCCAGACCGGCTGACAAAGAATCCGGCTTTTTCCGTTTTGGAAGACGCGCAAAGGCTACGCCGGTCAAAGAAGAGCCTGCTCCCGCTAATGAGAAGCCTGCGCCCCCACAAGAGGCGCCCCAGCCCGCCAAAGATCAGGAAGCGAAGCCAGAGGCCAATACAGATGTTCCCGAGGGCGCGCCAAAGATGGAGCAGCAACCGGAAAATCCGGTAAGCGAAAATCTGGAAGCACCAGGACACGCGCCACAGGACAATAAAAAACCGGAAGCTGCTGAAGAAGTGGAAGTTACAGAAGATGAGCCAAAGGTTGAAGCAAGGGGCAAGTCCCAGGCTTCCGCTCCTGCGCGGCCCGGTTTTTGTGGACAAATTTTCAATGGCCTCGCTCACATTGGCCCGCTGGCGCTTATCTGCCTTCTGGCCTGTATGGTTTGGCCGGATTACTGGCTGGCCCTCAGGGGCCAGGGCCTGTACTGCCCCCCCGAGGCAACCAGCATGACGGCCTTCCTGAATTCGGCTGCCCAGGGCAATATGCTTGAACCACACGGTCTGGCCAATGGAAGCCTTGTTGCCCAATGGCCCCTCTTTACCTGGTTTGTGGGCCTGATTGCGCTAATTCCGATAAATGCCGAATTTTTGTGGCCGATGGTGTCTTCAATCGGAGCCATGCTCGCTCTTGTTGCGGCCTGGTTCCTCGCCCATGCGTCCCGTTTTGGCGCAAAGGCGGCATTCGCGGCTGGCCTGATTCTGCTTTGCGCGCCCATTTTTGCGCCTCTGGGGCATTTTGTGGGCAAAAGCGCATTGACGGCAGCGCTGATCATATTCGCGCTGGCCTGTTTTACACGCGGCTGGCTTTCCAACCGCGCCTGGATAAGTTTGCCTCTCGCTTTTCTGTTTACCTGCCTCGCAGGCTTGAGCGGTGGAATCTATGCTTTTGCCCTGCCCCTGATCGCCAGCTTTTTCTTCCTTATATGGCGCGCCAATCTGGGCAGGTCATCGAGGGCCGACGCCATTTTCGGCTTTGGGCTGCTGCTTGCCCTGCTTGGGGTCTGGCTTGGCCTTGTTATCCTCAAGGGAACTGACGCAACCTATCTCAATACCCTTTTTGCCAATGCCTGGCAAAGCCCGTGGCCTCTGCCTGCCGGCTGGTGGCTGGCGGGACTGATTGCCGTTGCCGGCCTATTCCCCTGGATATTGCTTGTCATCTGCGTATCCTGGGTAAGAGTAATGAAAACCTCGGTCAAAAGCCTTTCCGCTTCACGTCATGAAAACGGTTCCGCCATGGTCTGGATCAGTCTTGTGCTCGCCTGGGCGCTGACTCTTGTTTTCCCGGATGCGACCCATATCTCGGCCATAACAACAGCCTGTCTGCTTGGTGTTCTGCTTGGCAAGGCCTTTGTCAACCTTCCGGATTTTGGCAACCGCTTTTTCTTCCTGCTCAACGCAATCTGCCTGATTGTCGCCGGCCTGTTCATCCTCGGTCTTGGCTTTGGCTCCACCCAGCCCTGGATGCTGGGCATGCTGCCCATAACGCTTCCGACAGATCTTGCGCACTTGCTGCCCGCAACGGACGCGACCTGGATAATCGGCGCCATTTGCGCGCTTGGCGGTCTTTTAATGCTGAGATACTTCAGGCGCAATCGCCAGGGCGGCGGCCTGATTTTCTGCGTTGTGCTTTCCATTGCCCTGGCCCAGCCCGCTGTTTTGATGATGGCTCCCGAACTGGGCACAAAAAGCTTCAGCCGCCTGCAGAATCTTGAAGAAATCGAACAGTCTCTTGTGAAAGCCCTGAGGCCAGCCGAAACGCCGGCGCTGGAAGAGCCGCAGAGCCCCAATGCGCCAGACGCACCGGATGCGTTGCAGGCTGTGCCCGAAAAATCCCCTGCCGAAGCGCCAGAGTCCGCAGCCCCTCCTGCCGCTCCGCAAGCTGCCCAGTCAAGTCAGGATCAAGCAGCTGAACCAGCTGGCAATAGCGCCGAACAGCCTGCTGCCGTTCCCGACCAGTCCCAGCAGACAACTCCGGAAGCTGCAAGCGCTGCCGAACCGAAAAAAGCAAGCGCTCAGCAAGCTGCGCCAGGTGCTGAAACTGCCGCCCCAGCGGAAAACCAGCCTCCTGCTCCCGATGCGCCGGCCGCAGCGCCAGAGACAAAGGCCGAAAATCCCGATGTTAACAATGCGCCTGCCGATCAAAAATCCGCTGTGGAACCTGCCGCCAATGCTCAACAAGAAAATCCCGAAAAGAAAGATGCGCAAGGGCTGGCTCAATAGAAAGCGGAAAGCCGTGAATTCGGGAATGGAAATGATTGTTTTCATGCCGGGGGTACAACTTTCCCCCGGCAGACCAAATTTCCCGGATTGACCTATGCCGGTTGAACGCAAACAATCCTTTGATGAAATAATGGCCGCTCTGGATGTGCCAGCGGATTTGATTCCAGGCAAAAACAGGACGGCAAACCCGCCTTCGCCCCCATTTCTGCCGGATTCCATAAATTTGTCGATCCAGGGTGAAAAAGCCCTTCCTGTTCGCAAAGATATCCAAAAACGGGAAAGGCGCGAAGAACCGGATCCCATAAAGCTTGACAATCAGGGCAACAGAATAAGAATTTCCGTACGAGGCAGCATTCTTGCCGAATCCCATGCCGATGCGGTGGCCTGGGAAACAAAATTAAAATAAACGGAGTGGCGGATGTTTTTCATGTATCTTTTTTTCATACTTCTGGTCATTGCGATTTCGGTGGCGGCTGGCGCGCGCTACCACAATCAGGTAAATGCCAGGCTTGCCAAGCTGATTGGCAAAAATGCCGATCTGCCTCCAGATTTCAGGATCTGGATGCTGCAGCACAAAGGCGAGTACGATTCGATTGGCAAGGCCATGGGCGCCTGGGCCGATGCCAGATTTGGCGGCAAATATGATGAATTACTGAAATAGCGATTAAAAAAAGAATGGCAGAGTTTTGGTACAAACTCCCCTTGTTTCGCCATACAATGCCATTCATTCAACAATAGGCAATTTTGCCATTGGAGGTTCCCCATGCCCAAAATAATTGCCCTTGCGCTTGTCCTGTGCCTGATCGGAGCATCCGCTTCATGGGCCCGGAATCAGCAGGCTCCCGCGCAACAGGCGGATATCCAGGCCGCCATGACCGCACGGGCCGAAAACATAATCGCCGATGCGGCCCAATCCGCCGGATTGCTGGCATCATTCGGCAATCCAGCCTGGGTGATGGACGCCGGCAAAAACAGGGCCGACGTTCTGGTCGAATTCCAGCACGGGCCCCTGCCCGATCTGGCTGCCGCCGAATTTGGCATGATTGCATGCGCGCGTCTTGCCCAGAACTACGTTGTGGCCAAAACTCCTGTTCGCCGTCTTGGCCTGACCGTTACCTCGCCATTGCCCGACGGGCGTATGCGGGTTTATGGAACAGCCATCTATAACGGCAATCTGGCCGCCCTGATCTGGGAAAACGCCGGATTCAATCTCGACACTGCCGCGGCGCCCAAAGTTCCCGCGGAAGCAAAGGCCAAAGCGGCGTCCGAAAAGCCTGTAATCAGCCAGGCGCAAAAACAGCAAGCGGCTGCCAATGGCCAGCCAAAAGCCAGCCAGCCTGTTGAAGAGGAAGTAATCGAGGAAGAAGTTGTTGTTATTCAGCCACAGGTTCCCCAGGCACCACAGCAAGACCTGGCTGCCCCGCAACAGCAGGCAACCCCCAAACAGAAGCAAATACAACAATATCCCAACGATCTAACCCCCGGAGCCATTCGGCCGAAACCGAAAAAAAGCCAGGAATCCCCGTGCCCCTATATCCAGGGCCTTGCCAATCCGGAAAGCAGGCCCGCGCCCCCGGCGTCAGGCATGAACAAGCCGCGCGGGCCGCAAACCGGCTGCCCGTATCTGGACGGCAAAATTCCCGGCATGGTGCCGCCGCCTCCAGGCGCGCCGCAGAGAGGTGGCCCATATTTGCAGGGCAAGATGCCCGGAATGGTTCCGGCTCCAAAATCTGGCCCGCAGGTCAAATGCCCGTATCTGCAGGACATCTATAACAATAAAAAGAAAACTGCGCCCGACAACGGAGCCAATTCCGCCATCAATGTCAATCCGGCCGAACAATCCTATGAAGTAATGGCCCAAAATATCCTCAACGCCACATCTGCAGAACTTGGCCTTCAGGATATTTTCGGCAATCCCGCATATTCTCTGGAAGCCACGGACAGACAGGCCAATATGATGGTTCAGTTCCGCCAGGGCCCCCTTCCGGAAGAAGCGGCCATAGCCTACGGACTTTCAGCCTGCGAAAATCTTGCCCGGGCGTATGTGGTCAAAGGGCTTGGCATCAAAAAGCTTGCCCTGACCGTTACCTGCCTTTTGCCCGATGGCGGCATGAATATCTACGGCACGGCTGTCTTCAATGGCAATATTGAAGATATCAACTGGCAAAACACCGGTCTTGTGGTCAATCCCGGTCCAGGTCAGCCTCCTGTTCCGCCTCTGCCATATATCAGCCAGCCAAATTCACCAGACGGACAGGCTGTCCGGAGACGTCCGTTAAATGTTCAGCGCGCGCCGCAGAATCTGAAGCCTTCAATGCCGCCGGCCAATACGCAAAACCAGGCGTCCAATGCAACACCCAACGTGGCCCGGCAGCCAGTGGAAAAAGCCGTTCCCCAGCAGCAAAACACGATTCAGGAACAGCATAAACCGGCACCCGAGCAGCAGGCCGGGGAATCCCTGAAAGAGAATGCCCTGGACAATGCCAATGAAGCCAACCAGGCATCTTATTCTTTCGAGGCAAGGCAGATTATCAATCATGCGGTAAGGGCAATCGGCCTGCAATCCACCTACGGCATGCCCGAGTACAGCGTTATTGCCGGCGACAAGAAAACTGATATCTATATTATTTTCAAACGTGGTCCAATGCCCGATGCCTCGGCTGCATCTTTTGGCCTGATGGCATGCGAACAACTCGCGCGGGCCTGTATTTTAAAGGGTTTTGGAACACGTTATCTGGGCGTAACCGTCTGTTACGTCATGCCGGACGGCCGGCGCTATGATTACGGCACGGCCATTTTCAACGGCAATCTTGACAATCTTTCGTGGGTTGTCGTTGACAGGATAATTTAATTGAAGCAATTGTATTCTTGACATAATAGCAGGACATTATTACTTGTTTTGCCAGAAGGAGCACAAGAATGGCATACGATATCAGGCTCATGAAACTCGTGACTGGCGAATTGGTCATTGGCAAATATGACAAGGACAACGATTCCCTCAAGGACGTTGCCGCAATCCAGACCATACCCTCCCAGCAGGGCGTGCAGATGATGATGCTGCCCTATGGCTATCCCTTTGAACCCGAATTTACCGGCGTAATTGAAGGCAAATTCATGCTTTACCGTTATGCAAGCACTCCAAAGGAATTGCAGGACAAATACATAGAAGCCTGCACCAACCTTACTGTCGCAGGCGGCCTGGGCAAGCTGCAGTTTGGCACGCCGCAAGGCGGAGGCGCAGATTTGGGCGGAAGCGGCCTGATTACCGGCTAGCAAAAATGATTACCTGCAAACAAAGATAATATAGGCGGCCCCGGCCGCCTTTTTGTTTTGACCCCTTTTTCCCTGGATCTGTCAATAAAACACTTAACGAGGTATAATGATGATAAAAATTGTTCGTGCCAAAATGCATGGCATCCATGTTACAGCCAGTGCTTTGGATTATCACGGTTCCATAACGCTCGACCCGGAGCATTGCAAGGCAGCTGGCATTTTTCCCATGGAATTCGTTGAAGTATGGAATAAAAATTCTGGAAAGAGAATAAGTACCTATGTTATTTATGGAGAACGTGGCTCCAAATGCTGCATATTGAATGGCGCAGCGGCACGCACTTGTCAAATCGGAGATGAACTTATTATTTGCGCATCAGAATATATCGTGGAACAAGAAGAGATACTTGATAAAAAACCAAAAATTCTTTGCTTTGACGACAAAAATAATATTTCCGAAGTGTTGCGATACGAAACTGACCGTGATGAAAAAGGGGACGTCAGCTTTCGCATTAATGTTGTTTCCAAAAATAGTATATAGCAAAAACTACTGTCCGGTTAAAGGCATAAAGATGAAGCCGCTGTTGGCCTTGGCGAAGGCTGCCATTTCCGCAGCCAGAGAATCCGCATTGTCGATTCGGGATTTGAACTGGCGAGTGCTGTCCTCGCCTGCGGCGGCCTGTTCCCTGGGCGTCTGAGTGGTATCGCCGTTTTTGGGTAGCCAGGTGAAAAACTCAAGTTTTGCGTAATTTCACGCCGGGAAGCACAAGCTGTTCGCTTTTGGGTTCAAAACCCGAAACCGAAATGCCTATAAGCCTTACAGGTTCTGGCAGTTTTTCCGCCAGGAAGAGCGCATTTGCGGTTTCAAAGATTATTTCCGCTTCAGCGGTGCGAAAACCAAGCGTTCTGCAACGGGTGATTTGCCTGAAATCCGCAAACTTGAGCTTTAGCGTTATTGTGCGTCCGCGGGCGCAGTTCCTTCCGAGCCGGGCGGAAATTTTTTCGGCATGTTTTTTCAGGCAGGATGAAAGAAAGGCGCGATCCCGGGTATTCTTTTCCAGTGTGCGCTCCACCCCTTCGCTTTTGGCTGGCAGGGGCGCATGCACAATGCGCGGGTCAATGCCGTATGCCCTGTCGTAAAGGATGGCGCCAAACTTGCCATAACTTTGCTGCAAAAAATCCCGGCTAAGCTGCCTGAGCTCGGCAACGGTATTTATGCCTATGGATTTCAGGGACTGGCGCATCCTCTTGCCAACTCCCGGCAATTTTTCGACTGGCAGGGAAATGAGGAAGTTATCCATTTCATCCTGCTCAACTATGCACACGCCATTAGGCTTGTTGGTGTCGGAACAGATTTTTGCCAGGAATTTTATGGGCGCAATACCAACTGAACAGGTCAGGCCGCCGCTTGCCCTGGCAACGGAGGCCTTGATGGTCAGGGCCAGTTCAAGCGGATTGCGAAAGCCCCCCGAAATATTCGAAGCGTCAAGATAGGCCTCGTCAATGCTGGCCGGCTGGACTACGGGCGAAATTGCGGCAAGAGCCTGCATGATTTTTCGGGAAACTTCAGAATAACGCTGGTGGCGACCACGAATAAAAATTCCGTTCGGGCAAAGTTTTCGCGCCAGGGCCGAAGGCATGGCCGAATGGATGCCATAAATCCTGGCCTCGTATGAGGCCGTGGCCACAACCCCGCGCTCCCCGCCGCCAATAATCACGGGCTTGCCGCGCAGGTAAGGATTATCCATCTGCTCCACGGAAGCAAAAAAAGCGTCCATGTCCAGATGGACAATCATCAGAAACTCCGAATGTGGTTGTGAAAAGATATCCCCGGAAATAATCTGTCAAGTCTGGCACGGCAAAATGGTAAAATGCGCATCAAAAACTGTTTCTATTCTCCGCTCGCTTTCAGGGCTTCTGCCTGGGCCGCGGTTGAAAGCGCGTCCAGCAAGGGCGTAAGTTCGCCTTCCATTATCCTGTCCAGGGAATAGAGAGTAAGATTAATGCGATGGTCGGTGCAGCGGCCCTGTGGAAAGTTGTAGGTTCTTATGCGTTCCGACCTGTCGCCCGATCCAACCTGGGCCTTGCGATCCGCAGATAATTCGCTGTTCTGCCTTTCGGTTTCCGCAGCAAGGATACGCGAGGCCAGAACCTTCATGGCCCGGGCCTTGTTTTTGTGCTGGGAGCGTTCATCCTGGCAGGTAACGACAGTACCGGTCGGAATATGGGTGATGCGCACGGCGGATTCTGTCTTGTTGACATGCTGGCCGCCCGCGCCGGATGCGCGATAGATATCAATGCGCAAATCCTCGGGCCGAATTTCAACATCCACTTCCTCCGCTTCCGGCATTACCGCGACAGTGGCGGCAGAAGTATGAATCCGCCCCTGGGTTTCCGTTACGGGAACGCGTTGTACCCTGTGGGTGCCCGCTTCATACTTGAGGCGGCTATAGACGCGATTACCGGACACCAGGCAGATGATTTCCTTTATGCCGCCGCCTTCCGCCACAGACTGGCTCAAAATTTCAACTTTCCAGCCCGAAAGCTCGGCAAAACGCGAATACATGCGGAAAAGATCGCCAGCAAAAAGCGCGGCTTCCTCGCCGCCCGTGCCGGCGCGAATTTCAAGAATTGTATTTTTCTCGTCAAGGGGATCCTGGGGCAGAAGGGCAACCTTGAGGTCATGTTCCACGCGGGGAATCTCGCTTTCCAGGCGATGAATTTCCTCATGGGCCATTTCCCTGATTTCGGGATCCTCGTCTTTCAGGAGATGGCGGTTATCCTCAAGTTCGCGGCTCAATTCGCCATGCTTGCGAAAAAGCTCGACTATGGGGCGCAAATCCGAATGAGCCTTGGTCACCTTGCGGTAATGGTTCTGATCGTTGAAGATATCCGGCCTGGCCAGTTCTTCTTCAAGTTCCAGATATTTTTTTTCAAGACTTTCAAGTTTTGCGAACACGCCAATATCTCCGTTGTCTCTTCACCACAGGACAGCTTGCTGCAGATAAAAAATGGCAGCGCGGGACTGCGAAAAGAACAGCCCTTATCCGCGCCCTTCCGATTCGGTCGCGGCGGAAAGGGCCGCAAGGGCAACCTCGAGCTGATCCCTGCCAGGTTCCCTGGTGGTCAGTCTCTGCAGGGTCAGGCCGGGCGCCTGGACAATGCTCGCGGCAATGCCAGGCGGCAGTTTTGCCGCATTGCGAATCAGCTCATAGGCCAGGGCGCTGATGGGGATAACAAGCAAAAGCTTGAACATAATGGTCAGGACATGCTTGGCCACCGCGCTTTCCGGCGTCCAGAGCAGCAAAAGGCCAGGCACAAGCAAGGCCTGCAGGACAATGGAAAGACAGATTACAAAAAGCAAAAAAGTTGTGCCGCACCGGGGATGCAGCCTGCTCATCCGGGCCGCTTCGTCCACATCCGGATTTTCCGAGCGCTCATAGGCATGAATGGTCTTGTGTTCGGCCCCATGATACTCGAAAACGCGCCTGATATCGGGTATAAACGAGATCAGCCAGATGTAGCCCATGAAAATGGCGCACTTGTAAAAGCCATCCCAAAGATGGAAAGCCAGGCCTTCCACATCGCCGCCATAGCCCAGTCCCAGCATGGCCAGGGAAAGCAGGTGCGGGGCAACTACAAAAAGCCCAAGCGCCACAGCCAGGGCCAAGGCAAGGCCCAGGCCCATTTGCCAGCCGGATGACGGAACTTCCTCGCCACCAGACATTTCCACCGAACGATTCAGGGCCTTGATGCCGTTGATCATCGTTTCCAGCAAAATGGGAAAGCCCCGGACAAAAGGGCATCTTGACCAGGCACGGCGGGTCAGCGAACGCCAGGGCCGGCTTTCGGAGTGAATTTCCCCGTCCGGCCCGCGCACTGCGAGACCATAGACGTCACTATTACGCATCATGACGCCTTCCATGACGGCCTGGCCGCCAATGGTCTGGCAGCTGGCAAGCCAGATGCCACGGAGCAGAAAAGAAAACCTATTTCTTTTCAAATTTCGCATATTTTTTGCGGAAACGGTCAATTCGTCCTGCTGTATCCAGAAAACGCTGCTTGCCGGTAAAAAACGGATGACAGGCGGAGCATACTTCCACATGAACCTGTTCGCCCTTTGTAGAAAGAACCTGTTCCTGGTTGCCGCAGGCGCAGGTAATGGTGGCATTGTAAACCTTGGGATGGATATCTTTTTTCATTGTATTTTCCTGTGAAAAAAAATTTGTTGGCCATCAACAGGCCAAATAATATAGTATCTATTGTCAAAAATGGCAAGCTTGGCCGCAAGTTATTTTTTTGCCCTTGCGGGTTCAATGACCTCAAGGCCGCCCATATAGGGGCGGATGGCCTTTGGCAGGACAATGGAGCCGTCCGCCTGCTGGCCGTTTTCGATAATCGCGGCCATTGTCCTGCCTGTCGGCAGGCCGGAGCCGTTCAGGGTATGCAGAAAGGCCGCCTTGCCGCCCTTTGGCTTGTACTTGATATTTGCCCTGCGGGCCTGGAAATCTCCGCAATTGGAGCAGGATGAAATTTCCCTGTAGGTTTTCTGGCTGGGAATCCAGACCTCGACATCGTAGGTCTTGACCGCGGAAAAGCCCAGGTCGCCGGTGCAGAGGCTGATTACCCGATAGGGCAATTCCAGCTCTTCCAGAATGCCGCGAGCATGGCCTGTCATCAGCTCGAGCTGGTTGAAACTGTCATCGGGATGAGCAAAACGCACCATTTCCACCTTGGTGAACTGGTGCATGCGAATCAGGCCCCTGGTGTCCTTGCCTGCCGCTCCTGCTTCCGACCTGAAACAGGGCGTGGCCGCGCAATAGCCCAGAGGCAGGGCCTCTTCCGGCAGCGCCTCCCCGGAATGCAAGTTGGTCAGGGGCACTTCCGCAGTGGGAATCAGGAAGTAATCCCAGGAGTCAATGCGAAAGAGATCGTCCTCGAATTTGGGCAGCTGGCCTGTGCCCGTCATGGTCTTGCGGTTGACCATATAGGGGGGGGAGACCTCCACATAGCCTTCCTTGCGGTGTCTGTCGAGAAAAAAACTGGCCAGGGCGCGGTCAAGCCTGGCCGCCCAGGCGAATTCCACGACAAAACGGCTGCCGGCCAGCCTGGCGGCCCGTTCAAAATCCAGGCCGCCCAAGGCCGCGCCAAGATCGGCATGATCGCGGGGCTCGAAGGAAAATTCTGGAATTGCTCCCCAACGGTCAATCTCGACATTTTTGCTTTCGTCCTGGCCAACCGGCACGCTTGCATCGGGAATGTTGGGAACGGCAACCAGCCAGTTTTCCACAGCCGCCCTTGCTTCCGTGGCCTTGATGTCCAAATCGTGAATCCTGTCCGAAAGCCGGCCCAGGTCGGCAAAAAGTCCTTGCGCTTCTTCCTGGCGCCCTTCCTTTTTCATGGCCGCTATTTTGGCGGAAGCCTGGTTGCGTTCGCTTTTAAGCGCTTCGACTTCGGCCAGGATTGACCGGCGTTTCTGGTCCAGTTCGCGAAATTCTTCGATATTTATGCTGCTATGCCTGTTTTTCAGGGCATCCGCAAGGATTTGCGGATCTTTCTGCACAAGCTTGAGATCAATCATCGCTGCCTCGTGGGATAATTTTTGTAGGCCGTATAAATAGCATGGGCAAAATTGGCTTGCAAGACCGCAAAGTTTAGATTATATATAAAAAATATCAATACATCTAGAAATTCGAGGGCACCATGATTCCGCGTTATCGGTTACTGTGGCTGGTATTGTCTCTTGCAATTTTGTGCGCCGCCTGCGGCCCCGGCAATACAGTGCGCCTGATTCCACCACCGGCGCTTTCCGGCCAGTCCCTGCCTGCTCCCAATGCGCCGAGCATCTGCGTGGTAAATTTCGAGGACGGGCGTTCCGATGAATATTCCGTTGGCGTGCGCCGCGACGGCAGCGCCTTTACCACCAACCAGAATATGAGCGAATGGATAAGCCGCGCCCTTGCCGACGAGCTTGCCCGCGATGGACTGCGCGTAACCTACGCGGTCAGCGTTGCCCAGGCCAGAAGCGGAAACCCCGATTATCTTGTTACAGGCCGCGTTGACAACGTCTGGCTAAAGGAAGACGGCCGTCTGCAGCTTACGTCCTCCATGCGTGTAAATCTTGCGCTGGCCAACCGCAAGGGACGCATCTGGAGCGAAACCTGCAATTCCAGCGAAACAAAGGCGGGCTTGCCATCCAAAGGCTGGGCTGACGACCTGCTTCTGAGCACCCTCAAGGACCTGATCAAACCGATAGCCCAAAAAATTGTCCAGACTGTCAATAAAAAATAATCCGCTTGTCCTGGCTGTTCTTGCAGGGGCCTGCCTTCTGGGCAATGCCGCGGCTGGCGCGGCCGAACTTCAGGGCAGCGCATTGCGCCCCACTCCGCTTTTAATGCCCCTGGATTATACGGCTGCCAGGGCCCAGGCCTGGCTTGCGGCCCTGGACAAGGCCCTGGAACATTTGCCTCCCGCCGCGAACCGCCGCCTTGAAGACCTTGGCCTGGACAAGGCAAGCGTGGGCGGCACTTCAGCACTCCGCTCCCTGGCAGCCGGGCTTTTTCCCGTTGATGTGGTTACGCCCCAGATTTCTTCCGGACAGGAAATCAGGGTTTACCTGAAAAAGCCGGAAAACTTCACCGCCTTTTCGCGCCTGGCTGGTGATGCGGACACAATAGCCATTAACGCGCTGATTATCCTGGAAATGGAAGATGAAATCGCCGCTCTGGGTGAAGCGTGGCCCAAATCCATTGACGAAGCCAGGGTAAAAACAGCCGAACTCGAAGGCCATGCTTCTGCCCTCGACACGCTCTGGCAAATCCGGCAAACACTGGCCTCCGGCCAGGAATATGATTCCGCAGATCTTGCTTCTCTTGCCAAAGCTGCGCCACAAAGCCCGCTTGTGCGCCTGCTGCTTGCGGAAGCCCTGCTGGAAGAAAACATGCCTGGCGAATGTGTGGAGCAAGCCGATGCCGCGCTCGATCTTGGCCTTTCCCTTGCAGGCGAGCAAAGCTCTGTCTGGAAATTCCTGAGGCCGCGCTTGCGCTATGCAAGGGCCATTGCCCAATGGCGGCTCAATCATCTTGCCCTGGCGGAAAATGACCTGGATGCGGCCCTGCTTGAGGCAAAAAATCTGCCTCCCAAAAATGGGATAAAAATTCTTGACGCGCGCGGCATCCTGAAAATGCAAAGAAGGGACCTGGCCGGAATGTGCGCGGATTTTGCGCAGGCCTGCAGCCTCGGCAATTGCCAGAACCTTGCAAGGGCAAGGCGCATGGGGCAATGCGGGCAATGAGCCAGCCTGTTCTGCTCAAGGTTTATGGTGGTTTCATGCCGGCCTCCCCCCGCCTTCATGAGGCATTGCGGCAAATTGCGGGCACGGCCCTGCCAGCAGAAAATGTCTGCGTTGCCCTTGACGGGGATATGGCGAGCCTGTCTTTTGAGGGGATTTATTTTCCCCTTGAGGAGACGCTGGAGGCCATTCGGGAATATGCGAACGAGGAAACCCGGGGCCGGCTTGATGTGCTGGATATTGAAAACTGGACTCTCTGCCGCCATGAAATCAACGGCAAGGAAATCAGCGCGCGTTCGCAGGGCTTGAACAGTGTGCTTGATTATTCGGGCTTTTGAAAAAGGAAAAATGCGATGCCAAAAATTCTTCCCGGCCAGACAGATCTCTACGCCCTGACAGATTCGCGCCTCAGCCGCGGACGCCCGCTTGAAGAAGTGGCCGACAAGCTTTTGTCGTCCGGAATCCACATTTTGCAATATCGTGAAAAAAGACTGCCAGCCGGCAAAATGCTGGAAGAATGCCGCATGCTGCGGGAAATGACCCGCAAGGCAAATGCCTGTTTTATTGTCAACGATCACATTGACATAGCCATGCTGGCAGGAGCCGATGGCGTGCATATTGGGCAGGACGACCTGCCTGTGGAGGAAGTTCGCAGGCTTGTGGGGCCCGACATCATTATTGGCCTTTCCACCCATAGTCCCGAACAGGCGCGCGCGGCTGCTGGAGCCGACTATATAGGCGTGGGGCCGATTTTTGCCACCCAGACCAAGGAAGACGTTGTTGACCCCGTAGGCTTTGAATATCTCGACTGGGTCGTGGCCAACATTGATCTGCCCTTTGTGGCCATAGGCGGCATCAAGGAGCACAATATCGGCGAGGTGGCCGCCCATGGGGCAAAATGCTGCGCCCTGGTTTCGGAACTTGTAGGCGCGCCGGATATTGCCGAAAAGGTGCGCAAGCTAAGGAAGGCCATGCGCTCCTGACATTTCCCCTGATGTCATTTTCGGCAATCCGGGCTGCTACTGGCCGTAGCCATATCTGGGCAGAGAGCCCGGTTTCCAGCCATTATTGCTGTCGAAGCCGGAATTGCGCCTGGAAAAATTGATCTTGACCTGTCTGGCCGAATTGGCTCCCCTGCCGGAAATATCGGACTGGATGGCGCTCAGTGCTCCCATTTTTCCGGAATGTTTTTTGCCTTTCAGGCCCAGGCGCGGATTTGAAAGAATGTTACGCACGATGGCGCTTTTTTTGACACCCTTGCCAAAGCTCGAACGCAAACGCGGATTTGCCAGCATATTTCGCACAAGGGCGGATTCTCCACGCGAAAAACCGATGGCCACGCAGCCGCCTGGGCTTGCTATCTTGCCGCGCAATTCCGGATTGCCCTTGATATATCTTGAAACCATGCAGGCGTACTGACGGCCGCGCAATGGATCAGGCGAATGATATTTCCCCACAGCCAGCCAGTTCATGCCGTGTCTGTCAATTTCATCCCGCAGGATTTTCACTCCCAGCCGGATATTGGTTTCCGGGTCCAGCAGGCTGACAGGATCAATTTTCCATTCCTTGACCCATTGGGAATTGATCTGCATCAGGCCGACATCGTATGACTTGCCCTGAACCTGGGCCTGGCGGATGACGGCTTCTGCTTCTTCCCTTGTCGCGGGCGTCATGTCGTCCCCGGCGACATTTATGCAAAGGGGATTGAGCCCGGATTCCTGTTTGGCAATGGCAATGGAAAGCTCCCTGGGCACGCCGCTTTTTTTGCTGTAAAGGCCAAACATCTTCTCAAAGGCCTGGGTAGGCGCTGCCAGAAAAAACAGGCCCAATAATAAAAACGTCATTATCTTCAATAAAAATTCCCGTTTTTTCAATATTGCCGCAAAAAATCACCATTATTCAAGTTGCTGGCTCAACGTAATATATCCGCTTTCAAGTTCTTCACTGTCCAACTGCGTCCAGAATCCTGAAGAAATTTTTTGCGCTTGTGTCGTTCCCTCAATGAGCGCAAACAGGGCTGCCAGAACTCTTTGTCCCCCTTTTCCGTGGCAAGGGCAAGTATTTTCTCCAGAAACCTTCCCGTTTTGAAATAATTTATGAAAGCCGGCCAATCGCATCATTGGGCAAATGCCTTGAAATACCCGAATATGTCATGGGGAAACATATTCCTCAATATCAAAAAAGCCCCTTTTCGTTTTTCAACGAAAAGGGGCCTGTGATTTTATTCCGGAATCAAATTCAGTTTGCCTGATTGCTCCTGCCGCCTGTCATTATTGCAAGGCCTGGCCAACCGCAAGATGGTAGCCGCGAATGCGGCGCTTTTCCTGGCGTGAGCTGGCAAGTTTCTGGCGAACGGCGTCCCTCGCCTTTGTGGCAAGTTCAGTTAGCTGTTTCTGGATGTTGGACAATTCCATAATTCGTTTTTTGTAATGCTCGGCAATGGAGGGTTCGAACAAATTCCAGGCCATGCCGGTCAGTTCTCCGCGCTTTTCCGCTAGGCCCATGGCTTCATCGTATTCGCCATCCTCGAGCGCGCTTTTTTCCTTCCTGGCCAGATCAAGAGCCTCATCGAGCAAATCTATCGCGCGGGACATCGGCTTTCCCCTTTCTGCAGGATTAGTTGCCGGCAGCCGAAGAAAGCTGGCTGTGCAGGGTATTGCTTACCACGCGCCAGTCTTCGCAAGCGGGCACAAATTCATATTCAAGAAGGTCGGCAAGAAGTATCCAGTCCTCGCTTTCCAGGACTTCGCTCATTTCGGAAATAAGGTCGGAAAATGACGAGACTTTTCCTACAAACTCCTCATCGGCGCCGCCAAGGTACCTGTCGCGAAGGTGGGCAAGAATGCCCATGAAATCACGGGTGACTTCCAGCAGATCCTGGATAAGCTCAAGAGCGTCGGAATCCTTGCCTTCACGGAAAAGCCTGCCGACATTGTTGCCGCCGCTGGCCATCATCCTGGCAACCTTGTCAAGCTCGCCGGACATTTCCACGGCGAGGGTGAGAGCAGGCGCGGAACGCACTTCAAGCTTGCTGATCGCGTCGCAGTCCATGTCTTCCGCCTGATGCGGATAAATTTCGGAAAAACTTTCATCATTGACCAGAACATCCGTGATGATGCGGCCGCTCATGGAATCATCTTCCATGACATCGGTAAGGACATCCTCAAGATTGGCAAAAGCGGAAAGTTTCTTGTCGCTCTGGCGTCCATCAACTATTATCATTTTCCCCTCCTTGTACCGGGACATATTTTCCATAAATTTGTTATACGGGTTTTTATGCAATTGACGTGCCACAGTATTTCGTCATTCTTTGCCGACCAGTTCGGCCGCAAAATTTGTCAGATTTTTTGAAAGCACCCCGAGCTGGGCGGCAAATTTCCCTATATCATCACTGTCATTGCGCAGTTCGCGCCAAAAATCTCCCAAAGAGGCCAGGGGCGCGCAGGCATCCAGAAGGCTTTGCACATTGTCGCAGCCCTGGAGCAAAATCTTGCCCGCGCGCGGATTCTTTCCGGCCAGGGCCGCCGCGCCCGCCAGGCTTTCCAGAATGCCGGCAACTTGCCTGAGAACCGGCGCGGCATGCTCCACATAATTTGCGGGAGCGGGAAAATCCGGCTTTTTCGGGCTGCATGAAGGCTGGATTCCACTCACGTTGTCAAGTATTTGGCGCCAAAAATAACGCTGCCACGCAAGCCACGCGCTTTGCCCCTGCCCTTGATGGCCGGATATGCACTGGATATCCGAAAAACCGCAGGCATCGCGGCCTGTAAGCCAGATCCTGGCTTTGCTGGCGCGCATTTCATCTGTAAGCCCTTCCAGCCAACTGCCATGCTTGAGCTGCCCAAGCGCAAGGGAAGCCGCCAAATCCGGCCCGATTTGCCGCAGGCACGCATGATCAAAACCGCAAATCTGGTTGAAGGAACAGGGATGACAGGCCAGGGCCGGTTCAAGACAGCAGTTGCCGGCCGCGTACGGGCCGGTATCCCAGGGCTGGGCAGTGGCAAGAAAGAAGGCCAGGCAGCGCACGCCAAGGCCGCTTGCCAGGTGCATGGTGCCAGTATCGTTTGTGGCCAGCAAAAGGCTTTGTTCAAGCAGGGCAGCCAGCTGGGGTATTGTAGTCTGCCCCGTGGCGTCAACAAAAGGAAAATCGACCCTGGCGGCAAAGGCTTCGGCCAGTGGCTTTTCCGCGGCGGAACCAAGCAGCATGGATACATATCCCTGCTCATGCAGACGAGCGGCATATACGGCGAAATGTTCAACAGGCCATTGCCTGTCGGGATTGCTGGCGCCCGGCTGCAGGGCAATCAGGTTTTTGCCCGGGCGGACAAATGGGTATCTTGCCAGGAAATCCCCGGCCCAGACCCTGGCCTCCTGCGTGGGGACACCAAGTTTGCCGGAATCCTGGCCAGGCCTGGCAGCTCCCAGAAGCGGCAGGGCTGTCATCCGGAAAACGTCGGCAATATTGAATGGCGAACTGCCTCTGCGTTTTGAGGCAACATTTAAAAACGCGGCCCAATAACCGGAATTGACCCCGAAGCCATGCTCATCCATGCCAAAACCCAGAACATTGGCGCCGTCCTGGGCCAGCATGCGCGTCAAAAGCCGCGCCGAATTTGTGGGCGTAAGATTTATTATGTGCGAATAACTGGCATTTGACCGGATACCCCGGACAAAACCGGTTATCATGTTCAGGGCTTTCGGCCAGTTGCCATGCAGCCGGGACAGGAGCATGGAGCCGCGCAGCGGCCATGCGTCGCTCACATGGCGCATCATGGGGACGGCATCGACAAAATTGGCCAGGCAGACCAGACCGCAATTCGCGCCATTGGCTGCCAGACCGCTTAACAGGGGCTGCGTCTGCAGGAGATCCCCAAACCTGGTCAAATTTATTATAAGAACATTATCGGCCATCTGGGGATTTCCCGTCATTTGCAGTGCGGAAATCCTGAAATGTCAATATATTATGGCATTTTGGATTCCCGGATAATAATTTGCCTGAAAAAAATGCCCGCTAGGCCCTGTTGGAACGGCTCTGGTTCTTGAGCATGCCCAGGGCAAGCTCGCGCTCCTCATGAAAGCGGTTGCGGACTGCGTTCTGAACCTGGGCCGTTGACGAACCAAACTGCCTGGCGCGAACATTGTAAACATTCCTGATCAGGTTGCGTTCGTAATCCGCATCGGTTGGCTTGCCCGAAAGACCATCAGCCCTTTCGAATATCCTGGCCGCGCCGGCCGGCCCATGCTGAACGGCCGTGCTCCAGATTACCTCGCGCATTGCCGCCGAAAGCGTATTTTCCTCAAGGCCGGTTCGCTGGGTAATGGCCTTGACTGCCGGATCATAATGGCTTTCGCGGATATAGGCTTCCTGCAGCCTTTCAAAGCGCTGCGGCTGTTCGGCTGCTATGGCCCGCCATTCATCTGGCATGGCGCCTCTGCGGCTGCCAGTGTTGGATGGTCCGGCCTTGCGCAGGCGGCGCGAAAGATCGGGCGCCTGTTCATCGAGAAAACTCAAAAAGCCTGCCATGCTCCCCACAGCCGAGGCTATCTGGTATTTGCCATAGGATGTGCCGCCCGTGCGATCGTAACCAACGGCTGCAATGCCATCGCCGCCGGATTCAAATTTGGCCGAGAGCTTGCCTATGCCTTCCGGTGAATAATTGCGGTTGCGCTGCATTTTGCGGCCGCGCTTCAGGCTGACAGGCGCTGTATGAATATAGTCTGCGGCTGTCAGGGCGAAGCCGCGTCCGTTACCGGCTGCGGCAGCGATATTGCCCACCGTGCGGGCCATATTGGCATTGCGCGCTATATCCAGCGTTGACAGATTGCTTGTGCCCATGGAATCCATCAGTTCGCCCATTGTCCTGGTGCGAACGATGTCCCCCTGGGCTTTCTGGAAATTTTGCATGCGCAGCATATCGCTGGGCGTTCTGCCTGCCAGGACAGGGTTCTGGTTTTGCAAGGGGATGCCACGCGACTCCGGGAGCCTGGCTACACGGGGCATTCCCTTTTTTGATGTAGCCCGGGAAGCATTCGCGCTTACCGCGTCATTTTTGGCAGCAGAGGCGGAGGTATCTTCCATTACACGGGCAAAAGACGAGCCTTTTGCAGGGCTGGAAGAACGACGCGCGCTGCTGTTCAGCGGTCTTGAGCCGCTATTTTCCAACTTTATGGGGGAATGTGCCATTGTACTCTCCTCTCGCAGATACTCTGCAAGCTGCGACAAGCAAAGAAAGTGCCAAAATCCACAAGTTGCTGCGTCCCAAGAACTTTCAGGATTTGATATTTGTTTTGCAGGGTTGGCGTCAGCTCTTTGGCTTTTTTTCAGCCCCGCAAATGGACAAAACACCGATTTGGCATTAATAATTGTTTTACAATAAACCAATCGAAGCCAATTTTATATTCATGCAAATCCCCAGTCCTGTTTTCATGCGCGGCAAGTATCGCTTTTTCCCTGCGCGATTTTTCAGCGCTGGCCCCCCTCCCGTGGGAAGCAGTTTTCTGTCGTGGTCTTTTTGCCTGGCAGTTGCCATACCGCTTTTGCTTTTCTCCCCAATGGGTTCCACACCTGGCCAGGCGCGGGAATATATATCTGTGGACAAGCTTGCGCCGGCAAGCTCCGCGCCGGGGATTATGCCTGCTCCCCGCAAAGCGGAGAGAAAAAACGTAAAGCGTTCCACTGTTTCGCCCGATAAAAAGAATGTTAAACAATTGCCGGCAGTGAAGCCGCAGCCGGCAGCGGAACAGCCGCCGGCAGGCGAAGCGCCGCCTGCGACAAAGCCGGTTTCGGACAAATTCAATGGCCCGGCAGGCTCGGTGCATCTTTTTGGCACCGTTGAATTCAAGCGGCCACTGGAATCGCTTCCCGGCTGGCTTGATGTTCTGGCCCGCAATTCCCAAAGCCCGATTTTCCAGGCGCAGAAGCATTTCAACAAAAAAACCAGTTGGGCCGACCTGAGGGGCAAGCTTGAGGGCAGAAGCCTTGCCGAACAGTTGAGGCTGGTGAATAAATTCTGGAACGACTGGCCATATCGGGAGGACAAGGATAATTGGGGGCAGCCCGATTATTGGGAAATTCCTGCGGAATTTCTGAAAAAATCCGGGGATTGTGAAGATTATGCCATTATCAAGTATTTTACGCTCAAGGAAATGGGCGTGGACCCCAAAAGCATGCGCATTGTCGTTTTGAGGGACACAATCCGCAATCTTGCGCATGCCGTGCTGGTGGTTTATTCGGATGGCGACGCTTTTGTGCTTGACAATCTTTCCGATATTGTTCTTTCCCATCGGCGCATATCAAACTACAGCCCGCAATATTCGGTAAACGAGTTTGGTCGCTGGGCGCATATCAAGGGTAAAAAAGCAAGGTAAATACATACAATATCCGGTACAACAAGATTTTACCCGCGGAGAATGAAATGCTGAAATGCAAAAAATGCGGCAACCCCATTTTTGGCGACCGCATCCAGGTTGGAGTGGATTCGGCCTTGTGCATGGCTTGCGCCGAAGAGCTGGAAAAAAAGGCGGTCAAATGCCCGGTTTGCGGCAATGAAAGCCCGCCCGACCAGGATATGGCGCTTTTGCTGACCAGGGCCACGGCCACTCCACAGGAACGCATGGACGCAAATGCCTCCATAGTGCATATCTGTCCCAAATGCCATGTTCTGTTTTTTGACGATTTCCAGTATGAAATTCTCATGCTGCATAACCAGAACTGATTATTTACGACGCGAACCTTCTCATATATTGGCGGAATGCAATGAACGCAGAAAAGAGCAACAAATCCGGTCCGGGACCTGGAAAAATACTTGGAGGCTTCCTGGTTATCCTTGCCTTGCTGGGCACCGTGGCCTGGTGGCTTTGCGATTTGAGCATCAAGAACCAGACTCAGGCCATTCTGAACCGGGAGCAGGAAGTGCAGCGCGCCTGGCTGGACAAGACCCTTGACAATATCCGGGCCTGGCGAAACGAGATAGTCGAACAGGCGCGCTATATCAGCTCCTCCGAAATGTTCCGGCTTTTTGTAACAGATGCCAGGCGTTTCTCGCCAGGCGAGCTGGAATCATTTTCCGACCCCGATTCCCTGCATTCCGACGATGACGAAATCCGCACCATGGCCGAACAGCTGGTCTATATGCAGGATCTGTTAAAGGATTTTACCCGGCGCCGCGCATGGAGTGATGCCAGGATTCTGCTGCCTGACGCCAAGCCCATGGTAAATCAGGCATTTTCCATACCCCTGACCAAGGAACAGAAAGATCTTGTGGAGCGCGCCGCAAAAAGCGCGAGGCCGGGCTTCGGTCCAATTCGCAAGACATCCGCGGGCCTGGTGATGGATATGGCCGACCCGCTTTTCGAAGTGCTCGGCGCAAGGGAACCGGAAACAATAGCCGTGCTTTTGCTGACTGTGCCCCTTGAAAAGCCGCTTGCGAATTTTTTGGCCAGAAACAGGGAACAGCAGCAGACCATGCTCCCGAGGATTGTCGACCAAAATGGCGACAAAACCGAAATGGCTCTTCTGGGCAGCAACGGCGTCATGCTTGAAACGGCTGCAAATCCTCCCGGGAGCCTTGAAAATATGCCCTTTGGCCGCAGGCTTTCGCTGGCTGGCAAGGAGGAAGTCTATTCCCTGGCAGGTCGTCCATCCATCCTCAAATGGCTGTTCGTTCTCGAAACTCCAGCCGCGGAAGTGGATGAAGTCATTTCGCAGCAAAAAACCCAGATCTACAGCCTGGGCGCTCTCGGAGCCATTGGCATAGCCCTGTTGACGGCCTTCATCTGGGCCAGCCACACCTCGCGCACGGAAAAGGCGCGCGCGGAGAAACTTGACCGGCTGAACAAGATTATCGGCCAGCAAAGGCAAATTCTTTCTTGCATTAACAAATCCAATCTCGACGGCCTCCTTCTTGTGGACAATATAGGCCGAATTGAGGTCTGTAATCCGGCTTTCATGAAAATCATCGGTGGGAAAGCCGATCCGGATGATCCGGATTCCCTGGCCTATGCGCTGCAGGACACTGATAATCCGGCATCTCCCCAAGCGGGAAAGATCAAGCTCACGGATGTCTTGCCAGACAAGACCGGCATGAATTTGTGGCACGACATGGCCGTGGTTCAGGACAATGGAAAATCCGCCACTGTGGAAATTGTCATTCCCCGCAAGACGGATGGCGGCAAGACGGAAGATTGCCTTTACCGCGTTACAATCTATCCATTTATAGAGGATATGCCGGATAAAAAATCAAAAATCGGCGGCAGCATGGCCATTTTTACGGATATTACCCAGTTCCGCCGCAACAAGCTGATCAATGACGCAAGGCACGAAGCCCTGATTTCCGCGCTGGGCAGAGCCATTGAAAGCGTGGACGACAATCTGGTGGGCCATTCCGACAAGATGGCCGGCGTCGCGGCGCGCCTGGCCGACGAACTGCGCATGGACAAGCATCAGAAAGATACGCTGCTCCTTGCCGCGCGCCTTTCCCAGATTGGCAAGATCTTCGTTCCGCGCGAAATTCTTACCAGGAAAGGAAAGCTGACGCCGGAAGAACTCAAGATTGCCCAGAGGGCGCCCGAATACGCGGACAAGGTTTTGCACGATCTGCATTTTGACCTGCCCGTTCGTGAAACAGTGCGGGAAATGGGCAAATCTCTCGAAAAAAGCCAGATGGATGGCAAAGCGAAAGAAAGCATTTCGCTTTGCGGGCGCGCGCTTGCTGTCATAAATGCCTTTATTGCAATGACCAGCGCCCGGGCCTGGCGCAAGGACGGCGGCATGGATACGCAAACCGCGATCAGGGTCATGTCCGCCGACGCGCGTTTTGATACGGATATCGTCAAGGCGCTTGGCCTTGTGCCGGCGGCCGAACTGGAAAAAATTATCGGCAGGAAAGCCTGAAAAAAAGAGCCGCTCCAAATGGAAGCGGCTCTTTTTTTCACCCGGAACGTAAGTCCAAATTCAACATATACTACCAGAAATGAGGCGGAAACGGCGGCGGATGACCGGAATGGCGGCGCGGCCCGTGGTATCTGCGCCAATAGTGGCCGTGATACTTGCGCCATTCCTTTTCACGGTGCTTGCGCCACTTTTTGGCCTGCTTGCGCGTCAACTTTTCCTGTTCCCTCTCCGCCTTCCATGCCTTGCGCCGATAATAGCGGTTGCGGTAATAATAAATGCTGCAGGATGATTGGCTGCGGTCAAGGCAAATGCGCCGGGGCAATCCGGCAACTCTTGTTTAAAGACCGATAAAGGGATATTCTGCTTTTCGTACAGGAAAAACGGAGCGGAATATGTACGAGCTTTCCCCCAACTTGCAGGGCACTACCTTGAGTCTTGGCCTTACCGGCGACGTTACGCTTGACGATGTCGTGGCTTTCAACAATGAAATGCGCGAGCACAGCAAAACGCCGAACATCACCCAGCTTGTGCTGAACCTGAGCCAGGTTTCCAGCATGGATGCGGCGGGGCTTGGGGTTCTGGTCAGCCTCAATACCTCGATGCAGCGTTACGGGCGCCGTCTCGTCCTGCTCTGTCTTGCCCCGCATATCGACAAATTGCTGAAAGAGGCCGAAATAGAAGGCTTTTTCGCAACCTGCGAGAGTGAGGAGGAGCTCAAGGGCTTTATTCCCGAAGCCTCGACCACGCGCAAAAACAATTCCTGATTCCGGCTTTTGGGAGATAGTCATGGCATATTATCTTAGGCATTACTTCAATCCCGATTTTGACTATCAGCGGGCCAAGCCTGGCGGCGGTCTGGGCAACGATGACGGGGCGGACGTTTACAGCCTGGGCTATGCCCAGAATGTTATTTCCGGGCAAATCTTGGCCGAAATCGTTCCCCTTGAGGAAGCCGGCGCGGATTATGACAAGCGTTTTACGCGCGAAGTGCCGGAACTTCCCCAGGGGCCGAATACCCGGATTGATCCCAGATATCCGCGCTTTCTGCTTTCGGATGCCAAGGGCTACGTTTTTTATAACGATGGCAAGATAACAGTCAAAAAACTGCTCAATGTGCGGCAGGATGTCAGTTTTGCCACTGGCAACATTTATTTTGTCGGCGATATGGCCGTTCATGGCTCCGTGCGCTCGGGCTTTTCCATCCAGGCCGATAATATCCGCATAATGGGAATGGTCGAGGGCGGCATTGTGCGCGCGCGCCGCGATCTCATGATTGAAGGCGGTGTGCGCGGCGGCTCAAGCCAGCATTGCCTGCTGGACGCGGGCGGCAAGATATTGAGCCCCTTCCTGGAAAAGGTCGAGGCCAGGGCCAGGGGCAATATGGTCATAGAAAAATATTGCCTTTACAGCACCATCTACGCGGGCGCCAACATGGTTGTGCGCGGCCAGATGTACGGCACCGCCGTGAATGCATACGGCAGCGTTTATGTGGGCGCGCAGCTTGGCAACCGGGCAGCCGTGCCCACAAAGGTCTATCTGGGCTATGACCCGCTGGCAATCCGCCAGCTTGAAAAAATCGACACGATAATAGCTTCCCTTTCCCAGACCATCACCCATCTCAAGGCTGTGGCCGGCCATCTTCCGCCGGAAACAAATGAAACAACGCGCAAACTGCAGCGTCTTAGCCTGCAGCGAGAGCATATCCTCGAACGCCGCCAGGCTGTCTGGGCCAAATTGTCTGTTGACGAACAGAATATGCAGAACTGCCGCGTGATGGTGCCGGGCCGGGTCTATCCCGGCGTGGAAATCTCGATTGGCCGCGCTTTCATGATGGTTGAGCGCATTTATGAAAATTCGCAATTCCGCCTTTGCTATAATGACATTATTGTCGAACCCATGCCGGAAAGGAAGAAAGCCGAGTGAAAGCGGAAAGCTGGATCTTCGAGCCTGTTGAAGACGACGGCCATCTGAAAGACATAATCGCGCATGGAGACAACAAATCCCTGGCAATGCTTGGCCCGGGAGGGCCGGAGAGGGAACGCGCGGCCCTGAAAAAATTTGACGGCTCCGGCAAATTGCCCGTGCTCCTTGGCCTTGGCCTTGGGCATGCGCTGCGCGATTTGCTGAAAATCCATCAGGGGCCGATTGCCGTGGTGGAAAAATTTGGAGCGCTTGAAAAGCTGGCTCATGTCCTGGACGATATTTCAGCCGGGGATCGGGAAAGGCTTTTTATTGTTCGGGAAGCCGATGCAAAAAAGGCGCTCTCGCTTTTGACCCATTGGCAGAACAGCAATGACGGGTTGCCCATGCTGCCCATTGTCCTGCCCTTCTACCAGCGTCTTGACCGTGAATATTACGGCGCCTTGCGGCAAAACCTTGAAGCAAGCGCAAAATTCGATTTTTGGGGCCGCGCCCGCGCCCCGCGTTTTACCACAGCCACCCCCCGCGTCCTGCTGCTTACCAGCAAATATTTTTTGATGGGCGAACTGGAGCGCGCCTGCCAGAAGCTTTCCCTGCCCTACAATCTTGTTATTGTTGGCGATGGAGAAGTTGGCCGCGAAGATTTTACCAGTGAATTCCTGCAGGCCGTCCTGGAATTCAAGCCGGATTTTTGCCTTACGTTGAACCATCTGGGCGTGGACGTGGAAGGCGTGCTGATGGATATGCTGGCCAGGCTCAATCTGCCGCTGGCATCCTGGTTTGTGGACAATCCCCACCTCATCATTCATCAATACCGGAAATGCATCAGCCCCTGGACAGCCATATTCACATACGATGAAGACAATGTGCCCACGCTGAAAAAATCGGGCTTTGCCCATGTGCGCTATTTGCCCCTGGGCACGGATGTGGAACGGTTCAGACCTTCCAGCCAGCCTGTGCCGCCGGCCTGGAATGCCGACATTTCCTTTGTTGGCAATTCGATGATTGAAAAAGTGGCTGCCAGGTTGAAAAAAGGGCATTTTCCCCGGGAACTGCTCCTGCATTTCAAAAAGGCGGCCAGTGCCTACGAGGCCAGCTCCGAAAGATCGGTTGCCGAATTCCTGGCTGAAGAATTGCCGGAAACATACGCAATTTATATGAAATTGCCCGGCAATGAGGACAGGCTCGCTTTTGAAACAGCCATTACCTGGCAGGCCACAAGGCTTTACCGCAATGGCCTGGTGCGCGAAATCCTGCCCTTCCATCCCCTTATTGTCGGAGACCGGGGCTGGTTAAGCGAATTCAGGACGCAGCGCAAGGAATTCGGGCACCTGGACACGATAAGCTATTATAGCCAGCTGCCGCTCTTTTACCAGCACTCCAAAATCAATTTCAACTGCACCAGCAAACAGATGAAGGGCGCCGTAAATCAGCGCATTTTTGACGTTCCGGCAACGGCTTCCTTTGTTCTCACTGACTGGCGTCCGCAAATGGAAGCGCTTTTTGAGCCATCCGAAATGGCCTGCTACCACAGCGCGCAGGAAATTCCCGAGCTGGTGAAGCATTATCTCTCCCATCCCGAAGAAAGGGAGAAAATGATCCATGCAGCCAGGAAACGCGTGCTTGCCGAGCATAAATGGGAGAACAGGCTGCAGACGCTGGTTGCCTCCATGCGCGAAATTTACGGCAAAAACTGATTGCTTTTAATATTATAACGATAGCACTCATGGCAGCCGATCCCGTTCTTGTTTTGCAAATGCGGCGATTAGGGGATCTGATCCTTACGTTTCCCCTTCTTGAAGACATCCGCGCCCGCTATCCCGGCCAACCCATCCTGGTTGCGGCCGAGGAACATTTTTACAAGGGGCTTGAAAAACTTTCTCCTGATGTCATATATTTTCCCGCCAGCCGGATTCAGGAACTCGCGCAGGGACGATATGCGGCGATAATCAATCTGGGCAGCGGGCCAGAAGCGGCAATCTGCGCCGGCAAAGCTCACGCTCCGCTCAAAATTGGCCAGATCAATGATGGTTCCCTGCATATTGCCGGTTTCTGGCAAATTTACCGCGCCAACCTGACGCTGAACAATCGCCACAATACCTTTCACTGGGCCGATCTCAATCGTCTGGACTTGCCGAACGCCCTGCCCTTGTCTGCCCGCGCATCCAGTCCGCTCCCATCCGCAGGCAAAAAACGTATCGGTCTTGTGGTTGGCGCAAGCGTGCCTTCCAAACGGCCAGATGCCCTGTTTTGGGGCAGGCTGGCCTCCCGCTTGACAAGAGACGGCTTTTCGCCAGTTTTTTTGGGTGGCAAAGCTGAAATTGAGGCTGGTGCCAGGGCGGCCGCCATTGCCGGTCTGGACAATTCCAATCTTTGCGGCAAGCTTTCGTTGCGGGAACTGGCAAGCCTCATGCAGGGTCTTGCGCTCTGCATTACGCCGGATACCGGCCCAATGCACCTTGCCTCCTGGATGCGCTGCCCGACGCTGAATCTCTCCATGGGGCCAGTGCATGCCAATGAAACAGGGCCCGCGCTCCCCGGGCAATGGGTTTTGCGTTATAACGCAAGCTGCGTGGGCTGCTGGAAATGCGCCCGCTCCAGAATGTTTTGCAAGAACAATTTCACGCCCCAGGCCGTGGCGCAAGCCGCCGCGGCCATCATCAATGGCGAACAGGTCCCGGCCGCAAGGGGCCTGGATCTTTTACGCACCGGCCGGGACGCGCTTGGTCTGGCCGAACTGGCTGCCGTTTCGGCCAATGTATCCGTGCGCCCACTGCTGGAAAATTTCTGGAAGCATGCCTTCCTGGCTTTTGCCGATGAAAGCCACTACCCGGCAGCACGGCAGCAAGCGGGCGATCTTCTGGACAACCAGGCAGCGCTTGCGCGCAATATGCGCAAAAATGTCGGGAAGATGCTGAGCCAGACCATCAAGGTTGCCAAAGGCGCAAGATTCGAGGAAAATTTCTGGAAAAACCAGCCCTGGCACAGCCGCCTCTTTGCCGGTCATTGCCAGCTTTGGCTGCAAAATGCCGATTCCTCAAGGCAGGCCCTTCTAGAAGTGCTGCAAAGGCAGGAAGCGTTGCAGGATCTCCTAAGCGAGTAAAATTGCAACTTAACGGCCGCCAATCGGCCAGTCCTCCCAGCAAATCGGCAGGCTTGCGGAGATCCCTTTCAGTATTTCAAGAACCCTGTTTCTGCTTTCTTCCGCAAACAGGAGCATCAAAAGAGCCGGGCGCCGTTCCAGAACGGTAAACAGGGCCAGATTGTCGTGGGCTTCCAGCAAGAAACGAAACATGGCCACATGGCAGGATTCCATGCGCACAAGCATGCGCGAACTTCTGCGCGGCATCAGGCAATCCCGAAAAAGCGGGCGGCAATTACAAGGCCAATGCCAACTGCAATCGTTACAAAATAGTTCCTGAAAATCCAGGCCGCCACAAGCGTGGGAATTGAAACCAGCAGGAACAGATTGGACGTGGAAACATTGAGCCGGCCTTCGTAGATGAAAATATCCGGCCCGACCAGGGCAGCCATGACCGCAACAGGAATAAAGTCCAGCCATTTGCGCAGCAGGGCCGGCAAGTGATCGCCCCGCAGAAAGGTAATCGGCAGAACCTTTGGCAATTGCGTAACCAGGACGCAGCTTGCCAGGCAAAGCAGAAGGTTGGAGTCAAATCCCGCGATATTCATGGAATTTCATCCTCATCGACAGCAATTTTGGCAGGTTTTTTGTGGAGGCTGCACAAAAGGCCAAGCGTGGCGCCCGCAATTGTTGCCAGCGCGATATTCCATTGGCTCATGCCCTGGCATTTGAGGGCCACAGAAAGGCAGAGGGTAAAAATGGCCACCAGAAAATGCAGCCTTGAGGAGCACTGGGGCACAAGCAGGGCCAGAAACATGGCTGTAATGGCAAAATCGAGCCCAAGCGGGCGGACGTCATCCACAAGACCGCCAAAATACGCGCCGATTGCGCAGCCGGAAATCCAGGCAATGTGCGTGCTGCAATTGCAGACAAACATCACGGCAAGATTTGGCGGCTCTCCTGCCTGCATGGAAGTTATGTGCACAGCGAAAGTCTCGTCGGTAAGGCCCAGCCCAAGCAAAAAGCGCTTGAATCTTGAAAATGGCGTCAACCAGGGCGATTCCGCAGCGCTCATTAAAAGATAACGCAAATTTACAATGCCTACAGCCGCAGTCAGGGAAAGCAGGCTTGCGCCCGCCCCCCACAGGGCCGCAAAGACGAATTGCCCCGAGCCGGAAAACATGAGCAGCGCCATGGCAACGCACAGGGAAGGGGGGATATTGTTTTTGACAGCCAAAACTCCGAAGGCGAAACCGACTGTGACATAGCCAAGGGTTATTGGCAGCGCGCGCCGAAATCCTTCGGCCCAGGAAGCGAGTGCCATATTAAATTCCTATAAATCATGTCTTGCGGACAGAAAAAAAGGAGGCAGTACGCCTCCTTGAAATCAGCTTTGATATTAAATTCTATTCATCGTTGAGCTGCAAACGCTCGAAACCTGTAACCTTGATGGTGTCGCCGATTGCCTTTGCCGTCTCCTTGACCAGATCCGAAATGCTCTTCTTGTCGTCGCGGATATAGGCCTGTTCGAGCAGGCAGACTTCCTTCTCGAATTTCCTGACCGCACCATCGGCAATTTTTTCGATAATATTGGCCGGCTTGCCTTCGTCCTGCGCCTTTTTGCGATAAACTTCGCGTTCGCGCTCAATGGCGGCCGGGTCAAGGCTGGCGGCATCAAGAGCCAGGGGGCTGGATGCGGCAACCTGCATGGCAAGATTCTTGCCCAGGGCCTTCACTTCGGGATTGTCAACATTCCCGGCCTTGCCCACGGTCATGAATACCAGGCTGCCGATCTTGCCGTTGGCATGGATATACTGGCCGATGACTTCATTGTCCGAACCTTTCTGGTAACGGACAAACTTGCCGATCTTCATGTTTTCGCCGACAGAGGCAATGAGCTGCTTGACGTCATCGCCAATCACGCCTTCAAGGGCAGCGGCATCGACAGGATTGTGATCCAGAACGGCCTGGGCCACATTTTTGGCCATGGCCTGGAATTGATCGCCCCTGGCGACAAAGTCCGTCTCGCAAAGCAGGGAGGCCATTGCCCCGTGCTTGCCGTCCGCGCTTACCGCGTATGTAACAAGGCCTTCGCTGGTTGAACGGCCGGATTTTTTGGCAGCCTTGGCCATGCCTTTTTGCCTGAGCCAGTCAACGGCCTTTTCCATATCGCCGTTGACTTCCACCAGGGCCTTTTTGCAATCCATCATTCCGGCGCCTGTTTTTTCGCGCAGTTCCTTTACCTGTTGAGCAGTAATAGCCATTAATCATATCTCCGTAAATGCAATTGATAATAAGCAGGAACCAGAAGAAGCGGAATCACGCCCCGGTGAAAATTTCCGCCAGGCCGTGCTTCCGGATATATGCTAAAAAGAAGCTGTTTTCACATAGCGAATATTGTTCTCTCGCAAGGAAGAGGAGTAAATTATGAAAGGAGTTCACTCTTTATGGTACCCGACCGGAATAATTTACGAAATCTGACGCAGCGAGAGGGCAGAATGCGCATGTGAAGGCTGCTTCTAAAGGGCGTCGCTGACTTCCTTTGCCACAGCGTCGGCCTCGGCATCGGCTGCCACCACATCTTCAACCGCGTCGGCCACAACTTCTGTCAGGGCGTTTTCCTGCATGATTTCTTCAGCGTCTTCGAGCTTTTTGTCGTCTTTTCTCATGGCTTCCCCTTCCATGCAAGCTTCGGCAAATGCGGTCACGAAAAGCTTGATTGCCCGGATCGCATCGTCATTTCCGGGTATGATAAAATCAATGTAATCAGGATCGCAGTTGGTATCGGTAACAGCCACAATCGGAATCCCCAGCTTGCGGCATTCGTTAACGGCGATGTCTTCGCGATGGGGGTCGATGATAAAGGCAAGCTGGGGCAGCTTGTCCATATTCTTGATGCCGCCAAGCGATTCCTCAAGCTTGTGCATTTCGCGCTCAAGCAGCAGGATTTCCTTTTTCTGGTAGCGGTTGATGGATCCGTCGGCAAACATGGCTTCCAGCTTTTTCAGCCTGTCAATGCTTTTCTGGATTGTGACAAAGTTTGTCAGCGTGCCGCCCATCCAGCGGTTGGTAACATAAAACTGGTGCGCGCGCGTCGCCTCCGTGGCAACAGCTTCCTGGGCCTGGCGCTTGGTGCCGATAAAGAGAACCTTGCCGCCCTTTGCGACAGTATCGGCCATCTTGTCGTAAGCATCGCGAAAAAGCTTGAGCGTCTGCTGCAGGTCAATGATGTGAATACCGTTCCTGGCGCCGAAAATGTACGGTTTCATCTTGGGATTCCAGCGCCTTGTCTGATGGCCGAAATGCACGCCTGTTTCAAGCATCTGTTTCATTGTAACGTAAGCCATTCTGCCTCCAATGGGTTATGCCTCCATTCCGTCCTGTATTGCCCGCAACCCTCAAAAGGGACCCGGGGCGGCACGGAATGTGCGATTTGGGAAGATATTATTATCCTCAATATGAAATTTTGCAAGACAATTTATCGCGCTGATTAATGCGGGGCGCCGCCCCGCTCCCCGCCGGGGAGACACGTCTCCCCGGCCCCCGCATTAACGCTGCGGCACATGCGCGCGTTGCTAAAAAAATATATATTATTGAAACAGGTTATCATGTTTTTTCAATTCATCGGCGCCCCGGGCCATTGATTAACAGACATTCTCCCCTTTCATGACCCTTGCCGCATCCGCCACCAGATTTAATAAGGCCTGCTGGCCCTCCGACGGCAGGGGGGCCAGAATTTCGGCTATCGCGCCGGCTGTTTCCAGATTTTTATCGTCCGGATTGCGAAACAGGAACGACACCGGACATTTCAGCTCCTCCGCAATGCTCTCCAGCCTGCTCATTTTTGGGGCCATGCGCCCCCTTTCAATGCGGTTCATGGCGTCCTGGGTTATGTCCAGCCTGGCGGCCAGCTCTTTCTGGCTTATGCTTAGCTGACGCCGCCGATTGGCAATGTTCGCGCCCACTATCTCTACAATTTTCATGGCAAACTCCTGACCTGATTTTGCCATGAAATTATTTCCTTTTATGCGATTTATACTTCTTATGCCAGACTTATAAATCCTATTGACCATAAGCAGGCAAATCTGCGATTTGATAAAATATCCTGATTGTTTTTCAGGGCAAACAAAAAAACCGGAGGGCCAATCCCCCGGGCAATGCCTTGGCATCCCACAGATTGTCCAAACGCAAAGACCCCGGGGGGCCAATCCCCCCGGGGCATGTCTTTGGTCTCCCACAGCTTATTCAATGGAGTGCCTGGCGTTGATCAGACGCCGGACACTCCCAGGGAGCGAGGTTGCCGCGCCTTGCGCGGGCGATGGAGGCTCGATTCGCCCCGGCGCACGGGCCGAATCACTGCTTGTCCCCCTATTCAATTGCCATGCTCTAGCCGCCAATCAGCTGCATGGCCATCTGGGGGAGCGAGTTTGCCTGGCCAAGCATGGCCACGGCCGATTGGGTGAGGATCTGGTTGCGGACGAACTGCGTCATTTCCGTCGCCACATCGACATCCGAAATTCGTGATTCCGCCGCCTGGAGATTTTCGGCCTGCACGTTCAGGTTCGTGATCGTGTTCTCCAGCCTGTTCTGCATCGCGCCAAGATGGGCGCGGATCTTGTCCTTGGACTCGATGGCGTTGTTGATCGCGTTCAGAGCCTTCTGCGCGGCTTCCTGGGTCGATACCGTGTAGCCGTCGGAGGGGATTTTTTCTTCTCCCTTCACTTTTTTGGCCTCTTCTGCTGTCAAATATGTCCCGTCGGCCTTCTTGAACTCGGCTTGTTCGTAAGTAGTCTGGGCAACTCCAGGAGCAGGGCCTGTCTGTGTTACAAACTTGGGCCCGTAATCTCCGCGAGATTCAGGCAAGGGGAAAGTAGCAGTAGGTGGTAATGTATAAGCCTGACCATTGGCCACGTTTACATAGCTACCATCAGTTGCCTTGTAAAATTCATCATTTCCAATCTTATAAACAGCAGTAACCTCGGAAGCATCCGGCTGCGGATCAATGGCTTTGCCATTGGCATCAACAAAGGCAGGTTCCTTGAAGACTTCAGTATTCGTAGTTATGGTAGTTACATTGGCGCCCTGATATACCGCATTGGGAGGTGTACCAGTCGTTACATAATCAGGTTTCCAATATAGATTGCCGCTAGCCACGTCAGCCACAAGTAAATTCCCATTTGCATCATTTGCTTGAGGAAACGCTGCAATTTCGGCATCGCTAGGAGGTGGCGTTGCTGGTGTTCCAATAGCGACCCAACCAGTGCCATCATTATAATATATAGCGCCTGAACCATCCGCAGCTTGTCTTGCTTCTGTAAGTGTCGCAGTAACTGGTACAACAGCACCAGTATTATCTACATACTGATCATCTGCTGACTTGACCACTTCGGTGCCATCTTTCAGCGTGGTCTTGGTCTCGGAAAGAACGTATTTTCCGGTACCAACATAAGCCGAATTGCCAACGCCCAACGCGGCGGCCGTACAGTTGCCGATGGTGATGTAGTAATAGTCTTCTGCGGAGTCGTTGGCCGTGCCGAAGTGGATTTTCATCTTGCCGGTGGAGACCAGGCCGGAGCCGTCGTGCTTGTCGGACGAGAGCGTTCCGTCGAGCAGCTTCATTCCGTTGAAGTCGGTGGCGTTGGCGATACGGGTGATTTCGCTGGCCATGGCCTGATATTCGGATTCGATCATCAGGCGCTGGGTGGAGCTGTAAGTGCCGGTGGCGGCCTGTTCGGCAAGCTCCTTCATGCGGATGAGCTTTTCGTCGATAACGCCCAGCGCGCCGTCGGCAACCTGAATCATCGAAATCGCGTCGTTGGCGTTGCGCGCGCCCTGGTGCAGGGCCGCGATGTCGGCGCGCTGCAGTTCGCGGATGGCAAGGCCGGCCGCGTCGTCGGCGGCGGAGTTTATGCGCAGACCAGAAGACAGGCGCTGGGTCGAGGTCTGCAGACGACCATAGTGGGTATTAAGGTTGCGCGCTACATTGGCGGCCATAAGATTGTTATTGACTACTAACGACATTTCTCTCTCCCCTTCCTCATTTTATGGAAATTTTTTATAATCGGATTTATAATCGTAAAAATAGAAGCAATACTCGTACCAAATTATAAATTATCATATTTTTCAGTATGTTATCATTTTGGGGCATGGCGAAGAGGAAATTTTTGCCCCAAACGAATTGCTTTTTTGACGCCGCGGCAAAAAAAACGGGCGGGAAAATCCGTCCGGATTTTCCCGCCCTGTCAATAAAATATCAGCTGCGATATCAATAAATCGGCGCGTCAATAAAACATTCTGATGCAAATATCTGTTATCCAGATCCACAAGGGGCAGAAGCCCATGAAGAGAATGACGGAAAGAGTAAGCGACGAAGTGCCTGTAGCGACGTAGGTATCGTATTCGTCAGCAATGATGATGCCGGAGAAGGCCGGCGGCAGGGCATTGGCCACAACCAGCATCTTGAGGTTGAGCGGATCCATCGCGCAGAGCATGCCGACTATCAATGTGGCTGCCGGCATGACAACAAGCTTGAGGATGGAACCGAGAATGGCCTGCCAGTTGATGACGATTTTGATGGAAGAAAGCGTGATGCCGGCGGAGAAAACGGCCATTGAGGCATTTGCCTTGGCTATCAGGTCAAATGACGGGCTGGCCCACTGCGGCCACGGAATGCCGACCAGAACCCAGATGACAGCGACAATCGGGGCCCAGGCCACAGGCTGGCAAAGGGCATGGATAACAGGGCCAAGCGCGCTTTTGCGCTTTTTGGAAGGATCCCTTTTGGCCAGATCCGCATTCAGCAGCGAAAGGCCAACAGGTATGCCTATGGCATTGACCACGATGCCGACTATGGCCACAACCAGGGCCACAGTTGGGGTTGTGCCGAAAATTGGCTCCAGGACGGCGAAACCCAGAAATCCGATTGTCGGCGAACCGCTGATCAGGGCGCTGACGGCGGCGTCCGCGCCCGTATTTTTCTTGAAGCAATATTTATAGATGAAATAGACGCTCATGAAGCAGCCCATAATCACGATGGTGGAGACTATGGTCAGCTTCAAATCCTTGTAAAGCATTTCGCGGCTTGCCTGGGCAATGGAGACAAACAGGGCGGCAGGCAAGGCGTAATCAAGAACGACCTTGTTAAATTTTTTGGAATCATTGCCGTCAAAAATCCCCTTTTTGCCGGAAAGAAAACCAGCCAGCATGACCACGATTATCGGCACGATGGCATAAAGAATTATGTGTGACAGGCCCATGAATTAACCCTTTAATAAGGCGCCCCGCGGGGCGCCGTTAGTGTGGCAGTTTGAAATCAGGCAATGGGATGCTGCAGGGCTTCCGGATTGAGATAGCCTATATGGCCGGATTCCTTGCCCGAATCCGCAGCAAGCTGCACATGAATGAAGTTTGGCTTTTTGGAAGCAATCGCTTCCGCCAGAGCCTTCGCCAGTTCCTCTGGCCTGGTCACATAATAGCTTTTCGCGCCAAAGGCTTCGCCAATCTTTTCATAATGCGCGTCGATGTCCAGCGTTGTTGGCGCCGGGTCGCCGTTATGGGCCAGGTTTACGCCAATGCCGTTATAGATGCCGCCATTATTGAACACGACAACGGTCGCAGGCAGGTTGAAACGGCAAATCGTGGCGAAATCCATTCCCGAAAAACCGAACGCGGAATCGCCTTCGATGGCCACCACGCTCTTGCCGGTGGCAAAGGCGGCGCCCACAACGGACCCCATGCCCATGCCCATGATGGCCCAGGTTGCGCAGTCAATGCGGTGCCTTGGCTTGAACATGTTGATGGTGTCGCGGGTATCATCAAGCGTATTCGCGCCCTCGTTTACCAGAATCACGTCCGGATTGCCCTCGAGAATGGGCTTGATGGCGTCAAGCGCCGCCCAGTGCGTCATGGGCATATCTTTCTTGTGGCTTTCAAGACGATCCGCGAACCTGGCGTTCTTTTCCCTTGTCTCGGCTTTCAGTTTTTCCATCCAGGCCGGATCCATGCCAAGCTTCACGTCCTTGAGCTTATCAAGAATGGCGGAAACGGAGCTGTCCAGATCGCCGACAACCGGCGCGGCAATAGGCCTGTTGCAATCCATTTCGTCCGGGTCGATATCAAGCTGGATAAACTTGCCTTCCGGATTCCATTTGCCATGCCCGCAGGAAAGCAGCCAGTTCAGGCGCGCGCCGATGAGCATGACCACGTCCGCTTCTTCCATGATGGTCGAACGGCAGGAAAGCGCGCTTTGCGGATGATCGTCCGGCAAGAGGCCCTTGGCCATGGACATGGGGAAGAAAGGCAGGCCTGTTGTCTCGACAAGCTGTTTTATCTTGTCGTCAATCTGGGCGTAGGCCGCGCCCTTGCCAAACAGTATAGCGGGCCTTTTGGCGCCGGCCAGAAGCCTGACCGCCCTGTCAACGGATTCCGGCGAGGGAATCATTGCCGGGCACGGGTCAACAGGCTTGAAATACCAGGATTTTGTGGCCGAATTATCCACAATTTCACCAAGGCAGGATTCCACGACATCCAGGTAAACGCCACCAGGGCGTCCCGAAACGGCAGCCCGGAAGGCGCGCGCGACAGCAATCGGCAGATCGCTGGCCTTGTTCACACGGAAGGCCGCCTTGACCAGGGGCTTTGCCACATTGTACTGGTCCAGGTCTTCATAGCCGCCCTGATTCATGTCCACATGCTCACGGCTGCTGGAGCCGGAAATCTGGATCATGGGGTAACAGTTGACCGTGGCATTGATCGTTGCCGTCAGTCCATTCAGAAATCCAAGCGAGCTTACTGTCAGCAGAAGGCCCGGTTTTTTTGTCAGGAATCCATATGTCGCGGCCGCCATGCCCGCCTGCTGCTCAAAACGGAAGCCGACATATTTTATGCCTTGCTGCTGGCAGAGATAAGCAAGGTCTGTAACAGGAATGCCGCACAAGCCAAACATGTGGTCCAGGCCGTTATCCTTGAGGGCTTTGGCCAATATGTACATGCCGGTTACCTGCTCCGGAAAGTGCGGAGCATTGCCGGTCGAAGATTTTTGTGTAGTCATAATATATGCTGCAGGTTAAATATTCTGGAAATAATAAAAATTTTTTGAGGGGCCCGCGGCGTCTCTGCGTTGCGCCGCGAATCTGGTTGCATACATCAGTTGAAACAGGGCGTTTCAACAGGGGCCTGCCAAATCACGCGTCTTTCGCAAGCCCTGGGGGGCAATTACATCTTGCCGTTGGCAAGAGGTTCGGTTGTGCCGTTTTTGGCAAACTTGTCGATATCGGCCTGGCTATAGCCAAGGCTCTTCAAAACTTCCTCGTTGTTGCCGCCAAGCGTCGGGCACGGTCCATATGTCGGCTGGTAATTGCTGAGAGTGAAAGGAACGCCGACGGTAACAAATTCGCCTACCTTGCCGCCATAACCGGGCTGGTTGATCTTGACCAGGGTATTGCCGTCATAGAGGGTTTCGTCGTCCATGATTTCTTTTGTCGAAAGGACAGGAGCAACGGGCACATCGGCCTTTGCGAGAATATCGGTTATTTCATATTTGCCGCGCTGGGCTGCCCAGTCTCCGATTCTCTTGTAAATGGCCTGCTTGTGCTTGTCGCGGGCATCGGCCGTGTTGAAATCCGGGTTGGCCAGCCAGTCTTCGAAACCGATGGCCTTGCAGAACTTTTCAAAAGACTTGTGGTCGCGCTGCAGAATGATATAGACGCAATCATTGGCATCGTTGGCGAAATTCTTGCACTTGTAGGTCCAGCCAAGAACTCCGGAACCTTCCTGGTTGCCGGAACGGGGCACATAATCCGGGAATTTCTGATCGGGATACTGCGGGAATTGCGTAAGATAGCCGATGCGGTCCAGGGTAAGCTGGTCGCGCGTCTTGATGCGGCAAAGGTTGAGGCAGGCATTGTGCATCGACTGATAGACAAACACGCCCTCGCCTGTGCGGCTGCGCTGGGCCAGCGCGGCAAGCAGGCCTATGGCCAGATGCATTCCCGTGTTTGAATCGCCGAGGGCCGCGCCCGACTGGGTAGGAATATTATATTCGCCTTCCCACCAGCCTGTTGTGGAAGCCGCTCCTCCCGTTACCTGGGCAACAGGCTCATATGCCTTGAGGTGCGCGTATTTGCTGGAAACTGGAAAGCCTTTCAGCGAGCCGTATATGCATTTTGGATTTAACTTGTGAACGACTTCCCAGGAAAAACCAAGCTTGTCCATGGCGCCGGGATGCAGGTTTTCAACGAATATATCACATTCCTTGATCAGTTTGGCAAGGATTTCCTTGCCGTCCGGGGTTGCGGCATCCAGGGAAAGAGATTTTTTATTGGAATTGAGCTGTAGAAAATAATAGCTTGGGCAATCGGGATCAAATTGAAGCTCATGACGGGTGGCATCGCCGCTTCCAGGCCTTTCAATCTTGATTACTTCGGCGCCGAGCCAGGCTAGAAGCTGGGTGCAGGACGGCCCGGACTGAACAGCGGTGAAATCAACAATCTTTATTCCTTCAAGTGGTGCAGTAGACATATATTAATAACCTCCATAAGTTTTACGTCTATTAATATGCACCCCCCTCCGATCTTCGTCAACAAATAATTCCCATTAAAACAGCTAGATACAGACAAAAATCGTATCTATCCCACTGAAAATATTACAAAAAATTATTTTGAAAATTTGGACGCAAAAATAGGGACCGCGAATTTCCACTTTTTCGCGCCCTTTAGAAAAGGCCCTTGCCATGAGGCAGGCCACATATAATATTTGGGCCCCAAAAACCCTATTTGGGCATCAACATTTTGAAATATAAGGGAATCCCATATTTGATGCCCGCAAAATCACTTCGCGCGAGGGCGTGGTGATTTCGTTATTTCCTCAATTCATGAAGGATAAATTTATCGGATAGAAATTCAATGTCCAAATTCTTGAAAATTGTCAAGCAATATTTTCAGGAAATTTCGATGTCCTATACGGAAGGAGCTTGCGGAAACGGTTGGTCCAGAACCGCCGGCCAAAAATAGCCGGCGGCAAATCAGCTGCTGTTTCTTTTATTTCTTGAAAGCCTTTTCAAAATTCGGGACCACCTGCTTCTTGCGGCTCATAACGCCAGGCAGCCAGACGGATTTGCCATCGCATTTCACATCAAAAGCGTCTTCAACAACGGAGGGATCATCGGAGATTATCAGCATTTCCGAGCCTTCCTTCATGATATCGGTCAGCAGCAGAAAAACGCTGTGCCGCTGTCCCTCTTCCTTGACGAGGGCAATTTCTTCGATCAGACCGTCTTTCACGTTGTCGAGAATGGCAAGATCAACCACTTCGAGCTGGCCAATGCCAACCTTTTTGCCATTCATGTCAAAATCCTTGTAATCACGAAATACCAGATCGCGCATGGAAGTGCCGTCAACCGCGCTTTTTACCTTGAACATTTCCATGCCCAGGGCTTTCAGGTCTGTTACGCCGCAGATTTTGGCCAGCTCTTCGGCCGCTTTTTTATCCAGATCCGTACAGGTCGGGGACTTGAAAATCACGGTGTCCGAAAGAATGGCGCAAAGCATGCCGCCTGCAATGGGCGCTGGAATTTCTACATTGTAAAAGTCATACATATTCTTGATGACAGTGCAGGTGCAGCCCACAGGCCAGATCCACGCTTCCAGCGGCGATGAGGTTGTTACGTCGCCAAGCTTGTGATGATCGACAATGCCCTTCACCGTGGCGCTGTCCATACCGGCCGGAGCCTGGGCAAGATCGGAAAAATCGACCAGGAATATTTCCTTGCCCGCAACGTCGGCGATTACGCCAGGCGCGGAAAGACCAAATTTGTTCAGGACAAATTCGGTTTCGGGAACAGGCTTTCCCTGGGCTGCCGCGCTCACGTCAAAACCACGTTTTGAATAAAGGTCTGTAGCAGCAATTGCGGAAATGATACTGTCCGTATCTGGATTCATATGGCCTGTGACAAGAGCGCCCATAAACTTTTTCTCCTTGGGGAAATTAAAAGGTGCGGAAAAAATTCCGAAAAATTATTTGTTTGTTATCATTAGCACAAGCTTGGCTTCATGCCAAGAGCTTTGAAAGGATTTAATCCGATTTGTTTCGCGGATGGGCCGCGTCATAGGCCGAAATGATGCTTTCCATGCCAAGCTGGGTGTAGCGCTGGGTTGTCGAAATGCGCTTGTGGCCCAGAAGTTCCTGCACGCTGCGCAAATCCGCGCCTGCCTGGAGCAAATGGCTTGCAAATGAATGTCGCAGGCCATGTGGCGAAATTACATTTTCAACGCCCGCGCTCTCACAAAGTTTTTTGATGATTCTGCACGCTTCGCGCCTGTTGAGCCTGCCGCCGCGAGTCCCCACAAAGAGGGCGTTTTCGCCGGCCGGCGCTACTTGTCCCCTTGCGCTTTTCCAGACACACAGGGCATCGACGCACGTCCCGGAAAGGGGCGCGATTCTTTCCCGGCTGCCCTTGCCCATGACACGCACAATTCCGGAATCCAGGTTGGGATCATCCAGATCCAGATTTAGCGCTTCCGAAATGCGCAGGCCGGATCCGTACAGCAATTCGGCCAGGGCGCGGTCCCTGGCAGCCATCCAGGGAGGATCATTTTGCTGGCCGGTATCAAGAACGGCAAACGCCTCATCCACATTGAGCAGGGCCGGACAATGCCTTTCCTGGCGGGGATTGTGCAATTTTTCCGTAATATTTGCCGTGATATGCCCATATTTGAGCAAGTATTGGAAAAAACAGCGAATGGCAGCCAGTTTGCGGGCCATGGAGCTTTTTGCAAGCCCGGCATCGAAAAGATGGGCCACATAGCCCTGCAAGTCGCGCAGGCTTATGTTTTGAGGCTGGCCAAGGGACAAATCCCGCTCCTCAAGCCAGTTTTCAAGCTGGGCCAAATCCGTTTTATAGGCGCGCCGGGTCGCTTCTCCCCGCCCTTTCTGGATGCTGCTCCAGGAGATAAAAGATGCAATCAGCCCGTCACTGTTTTTCAGGGATAAATTATCGGCCAAGTCCTATCCTTGCCCCGGGCAAACGCTTCACAATACCCAGCATTTCCAGCCCCAGAAGAATGCTGTTCAGTTCTTCTATGCAAATATCAAGCTGTCCCGCAAGGGCGTCAATATTCATGCTGCCGTTTTTACGCAATGTGTTGACCACAAGCCTGGACACATCGGCGGAGACCAGGCCTTCCACAATGGAATCATCGGCCAAATTTTCCCAAACCTTGCCCTCTGACGGCCCGGATTTTTCGGCAGGCAACGAAATTCCTGACGGCGATTTCCTTGCCTGGCCATTTTTTTCGCTGCGTTGCGGCCCAAAGTCATCCTGGCACAAAGCATCAGGCACAGGCGCAAGCTTGTAGGGTTGCAAAATTTCCGCAAGGTCATGCAAGATATCGTCAACATTGAAAATTGGCCTCGCGCCCTGGCGCACAAGATCCTGGCAGCCAACGCAATGGCTGTCCAGCGCCGATCCCGGCACGGCAAAGACTTCGCGGTTCTGATCCAGGGCATATTTTGCGGTGATCAGGCTTCCGGACTTCCTGGCGGCCTCAATTACGACAATGGCCAGGGAAAGACCGCTGATCAGCCGGTTACGTATGGGAAAGTTGTTGCCATAAGGCGGGGTGCCGGGCGCGAACTCGCTGACAAGCAGTCCATTGCGCGCCATCTGTTCAAAAAGCGCGCCATTGGATTTGGGGTATATTAAATCAATGCCTGTGCCCAAAACCCCAATGCTGCTGCCAACTTCCTGGAGCGCGGCCTGATGCGCGCTGGCATCAATCCCGCTGGCCATGCCCGAAACCACGGCAATGCCGGTTGCCGCCAGGGCCCTGCCCATCCAGGCCGCCACTTCGCGCCCCCTGTCCGATGAGTTTCTCGAACCAATGAGGGCGATGCCGGGAGACTTGAAAAGGGATATGTCGCCATGAAAATAAAGCAGGATTGGCGCATCGGGCAAATTGCGCAGTTGCCCGGGGTAGGAATCATCTGTCCAGAGGACAGCGGAGGCGGCAATCTTGCCCGCTTTTTTCCATTCCTCGCCAGCGGGGGCGCGCCAGGATTCCCGGCGCATCTCGCTGACAATTTTTTCGCTTATGCCAAATTCCGGCCAGCTCCTGAAATTTTCGAATGCCGCAAGGGCAGACCCGAAAGCCAGGAGCAAACGAAGCTGCGAACGCGCCCCCAAACCGGGACAATGCCGCAAGGCCAGGCTTGCCCAATACTCCTTGCGCTTTTTCTCATCCATTTCGTTTGGGCGGATATCCGTCTGCAATTAATCAATCCTGGAGGAAAGATTCCCTCATCTGACGCAGCGAGAGGGCAAAATGCGCATGTGAAGACTGCTTCTCAGCGTATGCCCATGGCCCTGACCCTGCGCGCCGCTTCCGAATTGGGAAAGCTGGCCAGGATGGCCCTGAATTTTTCGTTTGCCCCGTTATTGTCTCCCATTTTATTGAGCGTCAGGCCGGCTTTCAAAAGCGCGTCCGCGTTTTTATGATGGCTGGGGAAGGAACTGTTTACCGTATTGAACTGGCTGAGCGCGTCCTGATATTTTCCCTGCTGGTAAAGGCACTCGCCAATCCAGTAATCGGCATTCGCGGCATAGCGCCCGTTGGGGTAACGCTGCAAAAATTCCCTGAACAGCCGGATGCCTTCATTGGTCCTTCCGGAACGCACGGCCTTGAGGGCCGCATTATAGGCGTTCTGCTCGCCCCTGGGCAAAGAAGCGGCTGCTGCCTTTGGTGGCGCGCTGGCTGGCGCGGCGGATTGCGGCTGAGCAGGCGCTGGCTGCTGAACCGCGCCGGGGGTTTCGGGCGGCAGGGCCAGACCGGATTCGGGCAGCACGGGAACCGGAACGGCAGGCACGGCGGCAGGCTGGGCCGCGCCGCGATAGGTTGATGAAGCGTTTACGCCCGGCGTCATGTTTGGCGCGGGCTGGGCAGGCGTGGGCTGGGCAGCCTGAACAACGGCCGGCGGCAGTTCCGCGGGCGGAAGGGCCAGATCGTCATGAGACTGGGCGGTTATCTGGCCGGTGGGGCCAGCAGTGGCTTCTGTCAGGCCAACTGTTCCGGAAGGGCCGGCAGTCGGGGTCGGGGCTGGCTTTGCGGGGGCCGGTTTCGCCTGGTTTTTGGGAATCGCCGTGGGTTTGCCCGCAGGGTCAACCTTGCGGCCCCTGGGCTGGGTCCTGGCTGCCGGAGCGGCCGCCGGACCGCCAAGCTGGCTGTTTGCAAAATTGGCGTTTGAAGCGGCGACATTTGTCTGATTATTATGGACAGGGGCATTTACCGGAACAACGGTCATGGATGTTTTTTGGCCGCTGCGCGTGCGCACTTCATAGACGCGGCTGTTCATTTGCGCGATTTGCGCGTCCAGAGCGGAAACCTTGTCTTCAAGCTCATGGATGCGCTGTTCATTTTCGGAAATGACAGTCTGTTCTGGGGCTGGGGCTTCGTTTTGACGCGGCGGCCGCTGCGCGCAGCCGGCCTGCAAAATCAATACAGAGGCAAGACTTGCAACAAGATATTTTTTCATGGCTCCTCCCGCCTTTCTTTTACGCCATTCGGCAAAATTTTCAAGGTTCTTGCAGTTATCGAAGTTTTGAGGCAATAAAAATCCTGCACATAAAAAGGAAACTGAATTATGGATACCACGCCCCTTGCCCAGGCGCTAAATCAGCTCTTTACCGCCTACCCGTTCCTGAAAACCATTTGCGATGCCCTGTGCATAATTGTTCCGCTTTCGGCGCTGACGGCATTTGCCGGCCTGGACTTCATGTCCGCGGTCGCGAAAATTCTGGCCATTGCCCGCAACAGGTCAACTTTCGACAAATGCGCGCGCCAGCTTGCCTTTTTATGCGTCGTGCTGGGATGGATCATGCTTGTTGGCAGCCGGGTCTGGCTTTACCTTGATCATCCGGCCAAAGACCCCAATACCGTGGACTACTATATTATCGAAATTGGCTGGATCTTGCTGAGCATCGGCGTTTTGCTGGCCAGCGTTTACTGCGTCCTGTGGAAAGTGCTCAGGAACCTGCCAATCCTGCACACCACCATTGGCATGATCAGCGCCGTGCAGTGCGTAATCTCGACTGTGGCCATACTTGCGGCAATCCGGGTCATCAACGCCATTCATTCCTCAAACGCGCCAAATTTGAGCATTCCCGATATTTTCCCCGCTACCTGGCCCTCGCCCGTCTGGAGCGCCTGCGCCTATACGGTTCCGCTTTTATTTGCCATGCCTGCCGCATGGGCAGCCGTGTGGCTGCCCACCAGAAGAAAAAAGGACGATTTTGGAAGGGACTATTACAATACAATGGTTGCCTGGTGCGCGCGCTGGGCCAGAAACGCCTGGCTTGCGCTCTGGCTGCTTTTACTGGCCTCATGCGCTTTTCAGTTGTGGACGGATTACGGGCACAATGCCTTCAACGAGCAAAACGCCATTATCGAAGGGTTGCGCATTTTGCTGTGGCTTATCCCCGTCCTGCTCTGGACCATTGTCGCAAGAAGCTCGCTAACCTTGCGCCACAAGGGCGGCCTCTGGCTCGCCCTTGCCCTGGCATCCTGCTTCATGCTTCCCTATTTCTTTGAAATTACGGGAGCGTAGTAATTTATCCTCCCTGGCTGCGCAAGACAAACTTGTCGAGTTCTGCCAGTTGGGCCTTTACGGATTCCGGTCCCGTGCCGCCAGGGGCATTGCGCCTTTGCACGGCGGCCTCATAGGGCAGCCACCTGTAAATATCATCTTCAATTACAGGGGAAATGGATTTTAAATCATCAAGCGACAGGCTTTCCAAATCAACGCCCCTTTTCTCGGCCATGGAAACAGCCTTGCCTGCCGCGTGATGGGCTTCCCTGAATGGAATGCCCTTGCTCACCAGGTAATCCGCAAATTCCGTGGCGTTTAGAAAGCCCTGGCCGCAGGCCTGCCTCATTTTCTGCGTATTAAAATGGAGATGCCCAAGCATGGCAGCCATTATGGAAAGGGAAGACGAAACCGTGGAGCTCGCGTCCAAAAAGCCTTCCTTGTCCTCCTGCATGTCCCTGTTATAGGCAAGCGGCAAACCCTTCATCACAACCAGCATGGACATCAGGCTGCCATAAACTCGTCCGCACTTGCCCCTTGTCAATTCCGCGACATCGGGATTGCGTTTTTGGGGCATGATTGAAGAGCCGGTCGAATAGTCGTCCGGCAGGCCGACAAAGCCGAAGGCGGGATTTGACCAGATAATGATTTCCTCGCACAATCTGGAAAGATGCATCATCACCAGGGAGGCGGCGAAAAGGGCCTCAAGAACAAAGTCCCTGTCCGACACCGCGTCCATTGAATTGCTGTAAATATCCCTGAAGCCGACCTTTTCCGCCACAAAGCGCGGGTCGACAGGATAGGTTGTGCCCGCAAGGGCCGCGGCGCCGAGCGGGGACACGCTTATTCTTTCGATAATCTCCCCTATCCTTTCGTAATCCCTCCTGAACATCGAGGCATAGGCCAGAAGATGCTGGGCCAGGCTGACAGGCTGGGCCGGTTGAAAATGTGTGCAGCCCGGCAAAATATCGTTTTGATGATTGGCCGCGATGCGCCCCAGGGATTTGCACATTTGCAGGCAGCCGTCTTGCCATTCGGTCACGTTTTTGACCACAAAAAGCCTGAATGTAAGCCCAACCTGATCATTGCGGCTTCTGGCCGTGTGAAGCTTCTTGCCAGTGTCGCCAACAATTTCGATCAGCCGGCTTTCAATATTCATATGCACATCTTCAAGCGACTGCTTCCATTCAAACTTGCCCTGGCGGATTTCTTCCAGCACCTGGCCAAGGCCACCAATCAGCGAGGCGGCTTCATCGGCCGTGATAATGCCCTGGCGGCCAAGCATCTCCGCATGAGCCCGGGAAGCCTTTATATCTTCCTCATACATGGCCCGGTCATAGTGCTGGGAATCTGTAAATTCCACCACGCTGGCCGCGGGGCCGGACGAAAAGCGGCCGCCCCAGGCCATGTTGGCCCCCTGTCTGGCATTTTGCCCGGCAGGGGCGGATTTTTCGCCATCTGGAAAATCGCGGCTATCCTTCATTTTTCAGGCCTTTTTTCACTTGCGCGTACAAACCAAGGCGCAGGCCATTGAGGCGGATAAAGCCGGCGGCGTCCTTGTGATCATAATGGCCGCCTTCAAATGTGGCCAGGTCTTCGGAGAAAAGCGAATTGGGTGATTTTCTGGACAGCGGCCAAACGCCGCCCTTGTACAATTTGGCCTTTACCGAGCCCGTGACGGTTTCCTGGGACTTGTCGAAAAAGGCCTGCATGGCTTCCCTTTCCGGCGAAAACCAGTAGCCATTGTAAATGGCATGGGAGTATGGAACACAAAGCATATCCCTTATTCCCAGCAGTTCGCGGTCCATGCAAATGCCTTCGAGATCGCGATGCAGGGCAAAAAGCAGGGTGCCGGCCGGATTTTCGTAAACGCCGCGGCATTTCATGCCCACATAACGGTTTTCCACCATATCGTCGCGGCCTATGCCGTTCCTGCCTGCCATTTCCGCCAGCCTTGCCATGATTTTACAGGGGGAAAGTTCTTCGCCATTGACTGATACCGGATTGCCGCGCCTGAAACCGACTTCCACAATTTCCGGCTTGTCTGGCGCCTGCTCAACCGGCACGCATCTTTCATGACAGGATTCATGGGGATCGTTGGCGGGATTTTCCAGTTCGCTGCCTTCAAAGCTTGTGTGCAGCATATTGGCATCCATGCTGTAGCGTTTGGCGCTTGTGGAAATCGGGATGCCGTGCTTCTCGGCAAAGGCGTTCAGTTCCTTCCTGCCCAAAAGCTCCCATTCGCGCCAGGGCGCGATCACCCTGATATCCGGCGCCAGGGCCTTGATGGAAAATTCAAAGCGCACCTGGTCATTGCCCTTGCCTGTGGCGCCGTGGGCAATGGCATCCGCGCCCTCCGCAAGGGCAACTTCTGTAAGGGCTTTTGAAATGCAGGGGCGGGCAATGGATGTGCCGAGAAGATAGCGGTTTTCATATCTGGCCGCGCCGCGCATCATCGGAAAAATATAATCCCTGGCAAAAGTTTCGCGCAAATCCAGCACATAGGCCTTGCTTGCGCCCGTTTTCAGGGCTTTTTCCTCAATGCCCTGCAAGTCTTCCGGCTGGCCAAGATTGGCTGTCACCGTAATCACTTCACATTTATAGGTGACAATAAGCCATTTAAGAATTACTGATGTATCCAGACCGCCCGAATAGGCCAGGACAACTTTCTTTACATTTTTCATTCTTTGCTCCTCCTTACTTGGGCGCGCAAGTATCTTCCAAAAAATTATCCGGCGCAAGTCCTGGCAAATGGCTCATGCCTGAAGCATCCCCCGCAAAACTGAACAGTCCCGCCCCCGGGAGAAATTTATGCAGCCATCAGTTTTAAATATATTCAGGAAGGCGGCCGCGCAAAAATAGTCGGGACAAGGAAAAACAGCCGGAAAAATACATTGTCCAAACAAGCGATTATATAGAGATGGCAAAAGTTCGTTCAATATACAAATGCAGCGCCTGCGGGGCGGCAAGCCCGCAGTGGAAGGGGCAGTGCCCGGCCTGCCAGGAATGGAACACCCTTGAGCTTGTCCAGCAGGAAAGCAGAATACAGCAATATGATACGGACAATACGCCCGTACCCTTGAGCCAGGTTTCCAGCAAGAGGCATCAGCCCTATAAAAGCGGCATCAGGGCCCTGGATCATATCCTGGGCAACGGGCTTGTGCCAGGGGCGGCGATACTGCTTGGCGGCGAACCCGGCATCGGCAAGTCCACCCTGCTCCTGCAGGTGGCCCAGGCCGTGGCGGCCCAGGAGAGGACAGTGCTCTATGCCAGCGGAGAAGAGGCCCTGGCCCAAATCAAGTCCCGCGGCGAGAGACTTGGGGACTTGCCGGAAAGCCTTTTGGCAATTTCAACCTCCCGCGTGGAAGACGTCCTGGCCGTACTCAGGGAAACCAGGCCAACCCTTGTGATAGTGGATTCTGTGCAGACCCTGACGAGCATGGCCGCGGAAGGCCTGCCCGGCAATGTCAACCAGGTCCGGGCCGTGGCCACGGGCCTGCTCGAAACCTGCAGGGCGACGGACACAACGCTGGTCCTGGTGGGTCATGTAACCAAGGACGGCGCCCTTGCAGGCCCAAGGCTGCTCGAGCACATGGTTGACACGGTCATTTCGCTGGAAGGCGACCGCCGGCAGATGTTCAGGCTCTTGCGCGTTTTCAAGAACCGTTTTGGTCCCAATGAGGAATTGCTTGTCTTTCACATGGGGCAAAAAGGGATGGAGGTTATAGACGATCCGTCCACATTTTTTCTGGGAGCGCGCGACCCGGCCCTTTCCGGGGCGGCCGTTGTCATGGCCCTTGACGGCAGGCGCCCTCTGGCTGTGGAAGTTCAGGCGCTGGCAAACCGCACATTTTTGAGCATTCCGCGCAGAACGGCTCTCGGTTTTGACGTCAACCGCCTTCATTTGCTGCTGGCTGTGATGGAAAAAAGACTGAAACTGAATTTTGGCCAGATGGATATCTATGCAAAGGTCGGGGGGGGAATAAAACTTTCCGATCCCGGTCTGGATCTGGCCCTTTCGGCCGCCATCCTTTCATCCTGCTATGATATGGCTTTGCCCGAAAAATGCGTCCTTTGGGGAGAAATTGACCTGAATGGCCAAATCCGGCCTGTTTCTGGCGATCATCTGCGGCTTGCCCAGGCCAGAAGGCTGGGCTTTTCACCGATTATCAGCCCCCAGGACGCTGGCAAACAGGGAATAAACGCCATAGCGGATCTGGGGCGCAAGCTGTTTTGCAAAAAGCAGGAGCATTGAAATGGCCATTGAAATTGAAAAAAAATACCTGGGTGCCGATTTTGGACAATTGCCGGGCAAGTTGCGGGAATTGCGGGCAAAATCATTCGGCGCGCATTTCGAAACCAATATCATGTTCGATTTTCCCGGCAACAGCCTTTTTGCGCAAAAAAAGCTTGTGCGCCTGAGAAAAAACGAATGGCCAGACAGGGCCGAATACATTTTGACCTGCAAGGGGCCGGCCAGGATTGAGCTTGAGGGCATGAAAAGCCGTGAGGAAATTGAATGCGGCCTGCAAGATGCCACGCGCATGAGAGAGATTTTGCTTGCCATTGGCCTTGTTGAAGTTGCCCGCTATGAAAAGATCCGGCAATCCTTTGAGCTTTGGGGCGCAAAAATCGAGCTCGACACCGTGCCCTTTGGCAAGGTTGTTGAAATTGAAGCCGGGCCGGAGGCATTTGGCGCGCTGGAAAAAGCGCTTGGTCTTGACAAATGCGAAACAAGCTCTAAAAGTTACCATGAACTGCATCAGCAATGGCGCGTCCAGAACAGGCTGGAACCGGATGCAAGTTTTGTCTTTCCTGAAAAAATCCGGCAAAAAGAACGCCAAGGTATTGGCCTTTCCTGAACGCTCCACTCACCCGGGAGTCCCCTTACATGTCAGTCAACGAATGGAGTCAGGGCGACAGCCAGACCCTGACCGAGAAAAAAATCCAGGAACCGGATCGATACAAGGTGTTTCTGCATAATGATGATTATACCACAATGGATTTTGTGGTTGGAATATTGCAGGGCATTTTTCATAAAAATGTGGATGAAGCTACAGCCATCATGCTCCATATTCACGAGCAGGGCATAGGTTTATGCGGCACCTTTACGCGTGAAGTTGCCGAAACCAAGGTCAAACGCGTGCACCATGAGGCCAGATCCGCCGGATTTCCTCTGAAATGCACCATGGAAAAAATTTGAAGCCAGGATTTTAAATCCCATATCCATACGGGAATTGATGGAGAAAATATGCTGAGTAAAAGTGTGCAGAGCGTGGTGCGGGATGCCCTCATGGAAGTGCAGAAACGCAGGCATGATCTGCTAACAGTTGAACATCTGCTCTATGCTTTTTGCAAAAGCGCGAAAGGGCGTACCATACTTGAGGGAAGTGGCGCGGGTGTCGGGCTTTTACGCGAACAGCTGGAGGGCTTTTTCCGATCCGAGCTTGCCGTGGTGGATTCAACCGACAAATATGGCATAGCCCAGACCGACGGCGTGCAGCGCGTGCTTGAACGCGCTCTTGTGCATGTGCGCTCGGCCGGCAGGAGCCTTGTTGAACTGGGCGACCTGATCATTGCCATCATTGACGAGGAAAACAGCTACGCGCAGTATTATCTGCGCAAGCAGGGCGTCGAACGCCTTGATATCCTGAACTTTATCTCCCATCACATGGAAGAAGGCAATGGCTCGCGCGGCACCAGGGCCGATGACGAAAATTACAAAAGCGCCGGCAATGATCCTCTTGCCGAATTTACCCAGGACTTGACGGCCAGGGCCAGGGAAGGAAAGATTGACCCGCTGATTGGCCGCGACCAGGAGCTTGACCGGGCCATTGAGGTGCTGTGCAGGCGCCGCAAGAACAATCCGCTCTTTGTCGGTGACCCGGGCGTGGGCAAAACTGCCCTGGCCGAGGGACTTGCCCTGCGAATTGCCAATGGCAGCGTTCCCGAGCCATTTCTCAATACGCGCATCTTTGCCCTGGACATGGGCGGCATATTGGCCGGCACGAGATATCGCGGGGATTTCGAGGCCAGAATCAAGGCCATTGTGGAAGCCCTGAAAAAAATGCCCGACACAATTCTTTTTATTGACGAAATTCACACCATCGTGGGCGCGGGCGCGACCACGGGCGGTTCAATGGACGCCTCAAACCTGCTCAAACCAGCTCTGGCCAATGGCGAACTGCGCTGCATCGGCTCAACGACCTACGAGGAGTTCCGCAATCATCTGGAAAAAGACCGGGCCCTGGCCAGGAGATTCCAGCGCATAGACATTCACGAGCCAAGCCAGGATGACTGTTTCGCAATCCTGAAGGGCCTTGAAAGCCATTATGCCGGGCATCACAATGTTCGCTACAGCCCTGCCGTGCTCAAGGCCATGGTGGATCTTTCCTCGAGGCATGTGCGCGACCGGCTGTTGCCCGACAAGGCAATTGACGTGCTGGACGAATGTGGCGCGATGGTGCGCCTGCGCGAGGGCGCCTTTGTGGACGGCCCCAAAAAGCCGGCCGTGGGAATTGCGGATGTGGAAAAGGTTGTCGCCCGCATGGCCGGCATACCGGTTCGCACTGTGTCCGGCAAGGAGCGCGTGCGCCTGGCCAATCTGGAAAAAGATCTCAAGCGCAAGGTTTTCGGGCAGGATGAAGCCATTGAAATTACAGTGCGCGCCATTTTGCGCAGCCGCGCCGGCCTGGGTTCCGATCAGAGGCCCGCAGGATCATTCCTTTTCTATGGCCCGACAGGCGTGGGCAAGACAGAGGTGGCCAGGACTCTCGCCAATATCATGGGCGTGGAATTCTTGCGCTACGACATGAGCGAGTATATGGAAAAGCACTCGGTTTCCAGGCTCATAGGCTCGCCTCCAGGCTATGTTGGTTTCGAACAGGGAGGCCTGCTTACAGAAGCCGTGCGCAAGGCGCCATATTCCGTGGTTTTGCTGGATGAAATTGAAAAGGCGCACCCGGACATATTCAATATCCTGCTTCAGGTAATGGATTACGGCACGCTTACCGACAATACGGGACGCAAGACCGACTTCTCCAATGTCATCCTGATAATGACATCCAATGCCGGCGCCTTCGAAATGTCCCGCTCCTCAATCGGTTTTGGCGAACCGAGCCTGGATGACGCGGCCAGCAAGGGCCTTGCAGAAGTGGAAAAACTGTTTACGCCGGAATTCCGCAATCGCCTTGACGCGCTTGTGCCCTTCCACAGCCTTACAAAAGAGATGATGCTGCGCATTGTGGACAAGTTTGTTGCCGAAATCCGCGAGACCCTTGCTGACAGGAAAGTGGAACTGGGCATTTCGGAAAAAGCCCGCGGCTGGCTGGCGGATAACGGTTTCGATCCCGCAATGGGCGCGCGCCCCCTGCGCAGGCTGATTCGCACAAAACTGGAAGACAAGCTGGCGCACGAGATTCTGTTCGGCCTGCTGAAAAAAGGCGGCAAGGCCAGGCTTGATTTTCAGGATGGAGAGCTTGTAATCCTGCCCAAAGCTTGCGCCACCCTGCTTTCCAAAACCAGGAAAGGGCCAAAAAGAGAGGCGGAAAGCATTTTGGCGGAGTAAAATTGTTATCGCGTAAATAAAATAACAGCGGGGGCATTTTGTGCCCCTTTTTTTGGTGAAACAATGCTGGACGCCATTCGCCTGTATGCCCGCCAGTTTCCAAATCCCGCCGATGGACCCGGGGATTATCCTGTCTGCATGGGAGGCGGCCTTGAGCCCGAGAGACTGCTTGCGGCCTATTCCTGCGGCTTTTTCCCCTGGTACAATGCTGATGAGCCAATTTTCTGGTGGTCGCCCGATCCCCGCTGCCTGCTTTTGCCATCCAAATTCAAATTACCTTCCAGAAGCGCGCGGATTCTCAAAAAAAATCCTTTCCGGCTTTCTTTTGACGCCGCGTTTTCCCGGGTTATAGAAGCCTGCGCAATGCCTCGCGCCGGCCAGGAGGGCACATGGCTCAATACGGACATGATTTCGGCCTACAAATGTTTGCATGGGCTTGGTTTTGCCCATTCCGTAGAGGCCTGGGCGGATGAAGATCTGGTTGGCGGCCTGTACGGCATCTGGCTGGGCAAGGCATTTTTTGGCGAATCCATGTTCCATGCAAGGCCCGAAGCCTCCAGAGCCGCCCTGGCCGGCCTGGTCAATTATCTCGCGCGCAACGGCTGCAAATTCATAGATTGCCAGCAGGCTACGCCCCACATGTTGAAAATGGGCGCGGAAGCGATTCCCCGCGACAATTTCCTGAAAATGCTCGGGGACGCCATTGAGCCGGCAGAGCAGTCCACGGCCTTCAGGGCGCGCCGGCAAAGCCTTGTTTACATGCCTGAAGACGACGTTTGGGAAGCCAGATCATAATATGCCCAGGCCGCAAAATTCAGGGGATAGTCGGGCGCTTTTTCAAAACGGATAAAGCCGGAATTTTCGCTTTCGGGGATATCCGCAAGCGGCGCGACCCCAAATGGAACAGGCAACTCCATGGGGCAAATCCTGAGCAAATCGAATTTGTCGCCATAGCGTTCGGCCAGATAGCGGGCAAGCTTTTCGCTTTCCTCTTCCGTAAAAGCTTCCAGAATGCAACCGAGGGCCTGTCTTGCGCTGGAATTTTCAATCAGCCCGGCCGGCATTTCGGGCGGAGGGGGGCCGACAAGTTTTTTATTTTCGAGCGCCGCGAATTCTTCCGGCGCGGGGTTGGGGCGAATAATCTGCACCTCAACGTCCCTTGCGCCTTTGAATTGTTTCAGGATACCGGCCATAATGTAAATACGCGCGGACGGCCTGTCTTTTTCGGCCTCAATTTTCTCGATTCTCATAAAAAATTTCCTGTGGGGAATTATTCGATGCATTTAAATGATGGAAAATACAAACCGGAAATTCTGGATGTCAATGCGCCAGCCATTCCTTTCAGACTCAGGACAAATTACACGCCAACCGGCGACCAGCCCCAGGCCATTGACACAATCTGCCAGAATATCCGGGCCGGAGTGCCAAGCCAGGTGCTTCTTGGCGTAACCGGTTCCGGCAAAACATTCAGTATGGCAAATGTAATTGCCAAATGCAACCGGCCCGCGCTTGTTCTTGCACCCAACAAGACTCTTGCGGCCCAGCTCTATAACGAGTTCCGCGAGCTTTTTCCCGGAAATGCCGTGGAATATTTTGTAAGTTATTATGACTATTATCAGCCGGAAGCATACGTGCCGGCTTCCGACACCTACATAGAAAAAGATTCCTCGATCAACGACAATATCGACAAATTGCGCCATGCGGCCACCCATGCGCTTCTCACGCGCAGGGACGTCATCATTGTGGCCAGTGTTTCCTGCATTTATGGCCTGGGCTCGCCCGAATATTACGCCAGAATGGTCATCCCTGTCGAAGTTGGCCAGAAATGGCCCCTTGAGGCCCTGATTGCCCGCTTGTGCGAAGTCCATTACGAAAGAAACGACTACGATTTTCACCGGGGTACATTCCGGGTTCGCGGGGACGCGCTGGAAATCATCCCGGCCTACCACCATGAGCGCGCGCTCAGGATAGAATTTTTTGGGGACGATATTGATTCCATGCGCGAAATTGATCCCCTTACAGGAGAAGTTGTTTCCGAAATTGCCAAGACTGTCATTTATCCGGCCAGCCACTTTGTGTCCGCCCAGGACAATCTGCGCCGGGCGGCCAGCGATATTCGGGATGAACTTGGTTTGCGCCTGGCCGAATTCAGGAACCAGGGCAAGCTTCTTGAGGCCCAGCGTCTATCCCAGCGCACCGAGCTTGACCTGGAAATGCTGGAGGAGCTTGGCTACTGCAATGGCGTGGAAAATTACTCGCGCCACCTTGATGGCAGAAGCGCTGGCGAGGCCCCTTCCTGCCTGCTGGATTATTTTCCGCGCGATTATCTGCTTTTTGTGGACGAATCCCACATTACCGTGCCACAGGTGGGCGGCATGTACAAGGGCGACAGATCGCGCAAGCAAACCCTTGTGGATTACGGTTTTCGCCTGCCATCAGCCCTGGATAACAGGCCGCTCAAATTCGACGAATTCAGTTCCATGATCAACCAGGTCGTTTATGTCTCTGCCACGCCCGGCAAATATGAGCTTGACCAATCCCAGGGCATTATTGCCGAACAGATTATCCGGCCGACGGGCCTTGTCGATCCGGAAGTCGAAGTCAGGCAGACAAAGGGGCAGATGGAAAACCTGCTTTCCGAATGCCGCGCCAGGGTGGCCAGGGGCGAAAGAGTCCTGGTTACCACGCTTACCAAGCGCATGGCCGAAGATCTGACCGATTATTGCTGTTCGATGGGGGTGCGCGCCAGGTACCTTCATTCGGACATTGACACCCTGGAAAGACTCCAGATTATCCGCGCCCTGCGCGTGGGCGAATTTGATGTCCTGATTGGCATCAATCTTTTGCGCGAGGGGCTTGATATCCCAGAAGTTTCCCTGGTCGCCATTCTTGACGCCGACAAGGAAGGCTTTTTGCGTTCCACCGGTTCGCTAATCCAGACCTTTGGCCGGGCTGCCCGAAATGTGAACGGCAAGGTCATCCTCTATGCCGACACTGTGACCAAATCCATGAAAGCCGCCATTGACGAGACAAACAGGCGCCGAAACAGGCAGCAGGCCTATAACCGGGAACATGGCATCACGCCCAAAAGCACAACCAAGAGCCTTGAATCTCCACTTGATACGCTGTATGTGGAAAAAGAGCCGGGAAAGGGCAAAAATCGCGGCAAGGGCAGAAAAAAGGACGCGGATGCCAATATGCCGCTTACAGCCCAGGAGATTACAGCCCGGATAGACCAGCTGGAGAAAGATATGCGTCAGGCGGCCCGCGACCTGGAATTCGAACAGGCTGCGGAATTACGCGACCACATCAGGGCCTTGCGGGAGAGGCTGATAGCAATTCCCGATTAAACCTGGACATGAAAACAGAAAATAACACGCATGAAAATATTCCGGAACACGGGGAACATGATTTGCCTACGCCAGCGGATGTGGCAAGGGCAAAAAAACTGGCGGCCGAACTGGAAAGGCATAATTATTTGTATCATACGCTGGACGCGCCCGAGATCAGCGATGAGGAATATGACGCGCTTTTTCGGCAGCTGGTGGAAATGGAGACCAGGTGGCCTTCCCTTGAAACGCCAAATTCCCCTACTTCCCGCGTTGGGGGCAGCGTTCTGGAAAGCCTGCCCAAGATGCCGCATTCCTCCAGGATGTATGGCCTGGACAATGTTTTTTCCATGGAGGAATTTGCGGATTTCGCGCAAAGGATTGCCAAAATCTGGCATGAGGAGGGCAGCGGGGCCTCTCCCGAGGATTTTTGGTGCGATCCCAAACTCGACGGTCTGGCCCTGGAAATTGTCTACCTGAACGGCCAGCTTGCCTACGCCCTCACGAGGGGTGACGGCGAGGTCGGGGAAGTGGTTACCGAGGCAGTGCGGACCATACGCAATGTGCCCCTGACCTTGCGGGGCAATGGCATTTTTCCGGCCACGCTGACTGTTCGCGGCGAGGTTGTGCTTTTTAAAAAGGATTTTGAAAAGCTGAATGAAAGGCAGGCCGCCAAAGGCGGGAAAATCTTTGCCAATCCGCGCAATGCGGCAGCCGGCAGCCTGAGGCAGCTCGATATCTCCATAACAAAGTCCAGACCACTCAGGTTTTTGGCCTATAGCGCGGGGCCCTGCGACTGGGGGAAATTTCCCCCCTGCCCTACCCAGCATGAACTGATGGCCCTGTACAAGGATTTTGGTTTCCAGCTTCCGCCAGACGGCAAATTGTGCCATGGCCTTGATGAAGTCGAGGCTTTCATGCGCAAGACACACGAGAAACGCCCGGATTTTCCCATGGAAATTGATGGCGCCGTCGCCAAGGTGGACGACCTTGCCGCCCAGGCCATATTGGGCTTTACGGCGCGGGCGCCCCGTTTTGCGATTGCCTACAAATTTCCGGCGGAAGAAGTGAAAACCCTGATGGAAAATATTGAAATCCAGGTAGGCAGAACTGGAGTCCTGACCCCTGTGGCCATCCTCAAGCCTGTTTTTGTAAGCGGCGTAACCGTAAGCCATGCCACCTTGCACAACGAGGATGAAATAAAATCCCTGGATGTCCGCGTTGGCGATACTGTGGTGCTGCGCCGGGCTGGCGACGTCATTCCGGAAATTATAGGCGTGGATTATTCCGCAAGGCCCGACCGGGCTTTGCCCTATAAATTTCCCACCCATTGCCCGGCCTGCGGAGAGCCGGTTTACAGGGAAGCTGGCCAGGCATATTGGCGCTGCGACAACATGGCCTGCCCGGCGATTCGCATGCGCTCGCTAATTCATTTTACATCAAGGGCAGGGCTGGATATCCAGGGCATGGGCGAAAAACTTGTGGCCCAGCTCGTTGAGAAAGGTCTTCTCAAATCTCCTGCGGATATTTTCATCCTGACGGAAAAAGATCTTGGGCAGCTTGAAAGAATGGGGCCTGTTCTGGCAAAAAAAATTATTGCCAACATTGCGCAAGCTGCAAAAAAAGCTTCTCTCGCGCAGCTGCTCAAGGCCCTCGGCATAATGCACGTTGGCGATTCCCTGGCCCGAATGCTTGGGCAGAATTTTACCGATCTCGAAGCCCTGGCCCGGGCCGGCATTGACGAGCTAATCAAGCTCCCCGATGTGGGCCCGGAGGTCGCGGCATCGATTCACGACTTTTTTGCAACCCCCGCCAATCAGGTGATCATCCAACGTTTCAGGGATTACGGTTTGTGGCCTGTCCCGCAAGCTGCAAAAAGCGTTGCAGATGGCCCCCTGAAAGGCAAAACCATTCTTTTTACCGGCACAATCGGCATGCCCAGGCATGAGGCCCAGGCCCTTGCGGAAGAAGCCGGCGCAAGGATTGTCTCGAGCGTAAGCAAAAACCTGTCTTATCTTGTTGCGGGTGAAAACCCCGGGTCCAAATTTGCAAAGGCCGAAAAACTGGGCATTCCCATTCTGGACGAAGCCCGGTTTGTCGAGATGTTAAACGAAAGCGGCATACGCGCAGGAAAATGACATGACAAAAAATGACGCCACAAAAATCATCCTGGTTGGAGCCAATGGCCGAATGGGCCGGGCAATCAGGAACCTGATCGACAACGAGCCCGGCTACGCGCTTTCCGGCGCTGTGGAGAATCCCGATTATCTAGGCGATCTTCGCAATCTGGATTGCATTGTTGCCGACAATCTCGAGGAAGTGCTCAAGCTTGCGGAAGGGGTGATCATTGATTTCACCCAGGCCAATGTGGCCATGCATTCAGCCAGCGTGGCGGCCTCATTTGGCCGCCCCATAGTAATAGGGACGACTGGCCTCAATCCGGCGCAAAAGGCGCAGCTTGCGGATCTGGGCAAAAAATGTCCGCTATTGTGGTCTGGCAACATGAGTATTGGCGTAAATGTTCTCCTGCGTATTCTGCCACAGCTGGCCAAAACTCTTGGGCCGGATTACGACATGGAAATAGTGGAGATACACCATAACCGCAAAAAAGACGCGCCCAGCGGCACGGCGCTGATGCTGGGCGAAGCGCTGGCAGAAGCCAGGGACTGGGATTTTGAAGCCTGCAAAAAAACATGCCGGGAAGGGATGACAGGCGAACGCCCCAAAATGGAGATTGGAATCCAGGCGGTAAGGGGTGGCGATGTTGCCGGCGTGCATACCGTTTACTTTTTTGGCCCCGGTGAAAGAATAGAAGTTACCCACCAGGCCCATGGCAGGGAAAATTTCGCCATGGGCGCCCTGACTGCCGCAAAATGGCTGAAGAATCAAAAAGCCGGCAAGCTTTATTCAATGCAGGATATGTTCGCCTGCAACAGTTAGAAGCAGTCTTCACATGCACATTTTGTCCTCTCGCTGCGTCATGCCGCGCAACCGGTGCCCCGCATCCGCAAGCCGCTTTCAGCGGCAACGGCTGCGTCGGATTTCGTAAATTATTCCGGTCGAGTACCGTTAGTGCACACCCCCTTCATAATTTACTTATCTTCCTTGCGAGATAACAAAATTCACCATGTGAAGACAGCTTCTTAATTATATTTGTAAAATCATGCTGGAAGATCCGAAACCCCGTCCTTCAGGGCGGGGGCACAGGCTTGTTCGGCCAGAAGGCCGATGTTTTAAACCACAAAGGTATTTGCCATGAATATACTGGTTACTCCCCGCTCGTTTGGAAAAAACAACCCCGAGCTTTTTGACAGGCTGAAAGCAGCGGGCCTGAATGTTATCCGCAATGAAACTGGCGGCATACTTGATGAAAAATCAATGATTGAGCTGATTGCGCCCTGCGAAGGCGTGATTATCGGAGTTGACCCGCTGAATGCCAAAGTTCTGGACGCGGCCAAAAATCTCGTGGCCATTTCCAAGTATGGCGTTGGGCTCGACAATATTGACCTGGCCCTGTGCAGGGAAAGGGGCATCAGGGTTTCCCGCACGGTCGGCGCAAACAGCAATGCCGTTGCCGATTACGCCCTGGCGCTCATGCTTGCGGTTGCCAGGAAGGTTTGCCTGATTGACAAGCGCTGTCATGAAAAAGACTGGAGCAAGATAACCGGCATTGATCTTTATGGAAAAACTCTGGGCATAATCGGCCTGGGCGCAATCGGCAAATGCGTGGCGCGCCGGGCAAACGGTTTTTCAATGAAGATTCTTGGTTTTGATCCTTGCTGGGATGATGATTTCTGCACTCAAATGAATGTTGAAAGAGCGGACATTGACCGCATTTGCAGGGAAGCGGACTTCATCAGCCTGCACTGTTTGCTGAATGATGAAACGGCCAATCTCATCAATGAACGCAGGATTGGCATGATGAAAAAGGATGCCATTATCATCAATACAGCCCGCGCAGGCCTGATTGACGGCAAGGCTCTCCTGGGCGCGCTGGAACGGAAAGCTATTTATGGCGCGGGGCTGGACGTTTTCGGGCAGGAGCCGCCCGAAAACAGGGCCTGGTATGAACTGGACAATCTGGTCATGGGCTCCCACTGTTCTTCCTCGACTCTGGGCGCGACTGAAATGATGGGGAACATGGCTGTGACAAACCTGTTAAATGATTTGAACCTCCCGGAATAAACGTAAATTTTTTTGTTTTTGCTACTGGACGCCGGCACTCGAGGACTTATTTAATCTGCAGCGGAGCACTCCGCCCGAATTTGATTTATCGATCCGGATGGTATTATGCGCATGCCGTCTGACACATAAAAAACGCGCAAATTGATTTTTTGGAGGATAGCCGTATGTCCAAAATTATTGGCATTGACCTTGGCACAACCAACTCATGCGTATATGTCATGGAAGGCAAGGAGCCCAAATGCATTACCAACCCGGAAGGCGGCCGCACGACGCCTTCCGTTGTCGCTTTTACAGACAAGGAAAGACTTGTCGGTGAGATTGCCAAGCGTCAGGCTGTTACCAACCCCAAACGCACAATTTTTGCCATCAAGCGTCTTATGGGACGCAAATATGATAGCGGCGAAGTGGAACGCTGGAAAGAGAATTCCCCATACGCGATTGTAAAAACCCCCAATGGCGATGCCGGTGTTGAAGTTGACGGCCGCGTTTATTCCGCGCCTGAAATTTCGGCAATGATTCTGGCCAAGCTGAAATCCGATGCCGAAGCCTATCTTGGCGAAACAGTAACGGAAGCCGTTATCACTGTCCCCGCGTATTTCAACGATGCCCAGCGCCAGGCCACCAAGGACGCCGGCCGTATTGCCGGCCTGGAAGTAAAACGTATCATCAACGAGCCTACAGCGGCATCCCTGGCCTATGGCTCGGACAAGAAGACAAATGAAAAGATAGGCGTTTTCGACCTTGGCGGCGGCACTTTCGACATTTCCATTCTGGAAGTTGGCGACGGCGTTGTTGAAGTCCGCTCTACAAATGGCGATACCTTCCTTGGCGGCGAAGACTTTGACCAGCGCATCATCAACTGGCTTGTCGAGGAATTCAGGAAAGACAAGGGGATTGATCTTTCCCAGGACAGCATGGCCCTGCAGCGCCTGAAGGAAGCTGCCGAAAAGGCGAAGAAAGACCTGTCCACGGCCATGGAAGCCGAAATCAACCTGCCCTTTATCACTGCCAACCAGAGCGGCCCGCAGCATTTGCTGATCAAGCTGACTCGCGCCAAGCTGGAATCCCTGGTCAGCGACCTGGTTGACCGCACGGAAGAACCCTGTAACCAGGCTCTTACCGATGCCGGTCTTGCCCCGAAGGACGTCAACGAAATTCTGCTTGTTGGCGGCATGACCAGAATGCCCCTTGTGCAGCAGACAGTGGGCAAATTCTTTGGCAAGGAACCCAACCGCTCGGTCAACCCGGACGAAGTTGTGGCCATGGGCGCCGCAATTCAGGGCGGCATCCTTTCCGGCGATGTCAAGGACGTGTTGCTGCTTGACGTTACGCCGCTTTCACTCGGCATTGAAACCATGGGTGGCGTGTTCACAAAACTTATTGACCGCAATACGACCATTCCAACCAGAAAGAGCCAGGTGTTCACCACGGCCGCGGACAACCAGCCCTCCGTGTCAATCCACGTCCTGCAGGGCGAACGTCCAATGGCCGCCGACAACATGACCCTTGCCAGGTTTGACCTGACCGGCATTCCGCCGGCGCCGCGCGGTGTGCCGCAGATCGAAGTTTCCTTCGATATCGACGCCAACGGCATTGTGAACGTTTCCGCCAAGGATATGGGCACAGGCAAGGAACAGTCCATCAAGATTACGGCCAGCTCGGGCCTTTCGGAAGACGATATCAATCGCCTTGTCAAAGAAGCGGAGGCGCATGCCAATGACGACAAGAAGAAACAGGAGCTTATTGAAGCCCGCAACCATGCCGACAGCCTTATTTATGGCACGGAAAAATCTCTTGCCGATCTTGGCGACAAGGCCGATGCCTCTGTCAAGGCCGACATCGAAGGCAAAATTGCCGATCTGCGCAAACTGATGGAAGGCGATGACGCCGCCGCCATCAAGTCCGCAACCGAGGAACTGGCCAAGACATCCCACAAGCTGGCTGAAAATCTTTACCAGCAGCAGGCCCAGGAACAGCCCCAGGGCAATGCCGGCGGCGCAGCTTCTGGATCCGCTGATGGCGATGACGTTGTGGATGCCGACTTTACAGAAGTCAAGAAATAAAAATATGTTCGATATGTAAACTTGCCAGAGTTTGCAGCCTGTATTAGAAAGGTCTGACTAGAAAAAAAGTCAGACCTTTCTATTTATGGGGTACTGCCATGCCTGCACGAATTTGGAACCTGTCATGTTTCAATGGCTTTTTCGCCATCCTTGCCCTGTGCTGCCTTTTCCTGAATGGCTGTTCGGTCTTGCAAGGTAAAAAGAGCGCCCAGCAAAGCAGCTCAAAAAAACCATGTATTGTCCTGGCTTTGCCGGATTCCGGCCCATATTCCGCGATTTCCACAAAAATCCGGCACGGCGCGCAAGAATCAAAGCTTGAACTTGCAAAAACAGGCATCAATGTGCGCATTGAAAACCTGAACACGGAATCGCCGTCGTGGCTCACCGCCCTTGACGCCCTGCCCGCCGAATGCGCTGTTGTGGGCGGCCCAATGCGTGAAAAAAGCTATCTGGCGGCAGAAAAAGCCGGCGCGCTGGAAAAACGCGCTTTTTTTGCTTTTATGCCGACCCTGAAGGCCACAGATGAAGGCAAGCGGGCCTGGCGTTTCTTCCCCAGCCCCAGGGACCAGATTGAAGCTTTGGTGCGCTTTGCCGCGGATGAACTCGGAATTCGCTCCTTCGGGTCTTTTTATCCCTCGGATTCATACGGCCAGCGAATGACCAAAATTTTGGAGACTACCCTTGTCTCCAAAAATATGACCCTCAAAAAGGCCTCCTACAATCCCAAGACCCCAGGAACATGGAGCAATTCCGCAGCCGAACTTGTGCAGCCAATCCAATCTCCCGGCAAAAGCCCTGTGCCACAAACCACATTCGAAGCCGTGCTTTTGCCTGATTCGTGGAAAAATGTGGACAAGATCACGAGCAGCCTGCTGGTCAATGGCGAGGATCGCCTGGTGCTTATGGGCACCACGCTATGGGAGCAGGGGCTTTCCGGCAAGCAGGTGCCTAACGCCCAGAATTACGCCCTGGCAATTTTCCCCGGCGCCTGGAACCGCGCCAGGGCGCCCAAAAGCCTCAAGGGCGCAAACAATGATTTCTGGACGGCCCTTGGTTATGACTTTATCCGCTTCGCGGCGCATATAGGCCTGAGCTCAAGGCCAACGGCAACCGAAATTACCACATACGCCAGACAGTCGTCCCCAGCAATGCGGGCTCTTGCGCCCATTACATACGATGGCCATGGCGTTGCCCATGAAAAGCTCCATCTTTTCCAGATTTCCTCCACTGGCATGAAACCAGCCAATGTGCAGGAACTGCGCCAGAAAAGACAGCAAATTCAGGAGCAGGCCGCCTTGCGCATCAGGAATATCCAGGCTGAAACCACGCCGGAGCCGGGGCTGACTCAAGAGTCGGCAGATTATTCAGAAGAGCCGGCAAGTTCAAATTCCGCGCCAACGCAAATCAGCGCGCCAGTTGAGCCGGAGCCGCAGCATATTCCGTCGCCCGCAATCATGCGTCCCGCAAGTCCGCAGACACCTGCGCAGCCCCAATTGGGCACAGTTCCCCAACCATCATATAAATTGCGTCTGCCAGTAAAAAAATGAGGCGAAAAATGAGCCGTACAGTCAGTGTTGAAGAAGTGAGGCACATGGCCAAACTTTCCAAACTCGAAATCGACAGCAGGGAAGAAGAATTGTTCAGGCACCAGTTTGGCGCCATTCTTGAACACATGGGCATTCTTTCCCAAGTCGATACTTCAAATATTGAACCTCTTTACACGCCTGCCACGCAGGATGAGTTTACCCGCGCCGACGTGGCAAACAATACGCGCCAGCGTGAGCAGATTTTGGCCAATGCCCCCCAGACTGACGGGGAATATTTTATTGTGCCCCGGATTGTGTAGCTGGATAAATTATGAACGACATATATTCCCTCTCCCTGACGGAAACAATAAAGCTTCTGCGGCAAAAAAAACTGAGTGTTTCCAAAGTTGTTTCAGCCTGCCTTGAACACATCAAGAAAACAGAGCCCCAAATAGCCGCGCTCCTGACAATTGACGGCGAACAGGCGCTTGAGCAGGCCGCCAGCATGGACGCTGAAGGGCCAAGGCCCGGGCAGCCCCTTTGGGGTATTCCGCTTGTGGTCAAGGATGCCATCTCGACAGGAGGAATCAGGACAACGGCCGCATCCAGAATTCTGGAAAACTTTATTCCCTTTTATGACGCCTTTGTCATCCAAAAGCTGAAAGAAGCAGGCGCAATCATCCTGGCCAAAGCAAATATGGATGAATTTGCCATGGGCTCGGCAACGGAGAATTCCGCCTTTCAGAAAACCAGAAATCCCTGGAACACCCAAAAGGTTCCGGGCGGATCTTCCGGCGGTTCGGCAGCTTCTGTCAGCGCCTGCCAATGCTATGGCGCCCTGGGTTCGGATACTGGCGGCTCCATCAGGCAGCCCGCGGCCTTTTGCGGCTGTGTCGGCCTCAAGCCTTCATACGGCAGGGTTTCCCGTTACGGGCTTTTCGCTTTTGCCTCGTCCCTGGACCAGATTGGCCCCATTGCCCGCTCGGTGGAAGATTGCGCCCGGATATTTTCGGTTATTGCCGGATTTGACGCCCGGGACAATACATCTTCCCCCGCGCCATGCGACGATTACCTTGCCGCGCTGGAAAAAGGCGGACTGGATGGCAAAACAATTGGCGTGGCTGGCAAATTTTTTGCCGAGGGGCTTGCCCCGGAAGTAAAAGAGGCTTGCGAAAACGCCATTGATGTTGCCAGGGCCAGCGGCGCGAAAATAATTGACGTGGAATTGCCCGACCCAAATATTGCAAGCGCAACCTACTATATTGTCGCAATGGCGGAAGCCAGTTCCAACCTCGCCCGGTATGACGGCGTGCGTTATGGACGCAGGGCGCCAGGCATAAAGGATCTGGACGAGCTTTATGTGCGCTCAAGAAGCGAAGGCTTTGGCGAGGAGGTTAAAAGGCGCATAATGCTTGGCTCATACGTGCTTTCAAGCGGCTATTATGACGCCTATTTCCGCAAGGCTGCCCAGACAAGGCGCATTATCTACGACAGTTACAAGAAAGTTCTTGAGCAATGCGATGTCATTGCCATGCCTGTAACCCCTGTTACAGCATGGGAACTGGGCGGTCATGCCGAAGACCCCCTGCAGGCCTATCTTATGGATGCCTTTACCCTGCCCATCAATCTGGCCGGATTGCCCGGAATATCCATCCCCGTGGGCCTCGGCAGGGAGAGCAAGATGCCAGTGGGCATCCAGCTTGTCGGCAAGGCCTTTGCCGAGGCCGAATTGCTCGGCGTGGCCCACGCAATGGAACAAAAGCTGCCCAAAATCGGCAACCCGGCGCTTTCATTTTTTTAATAGGCTTTTGGACGCCCGATATGTAAAAGAAGCCGCGCCGGATGAAGTATCGGACCTTATAGCATTTTACGCATGAGAATATCTCTTGACGGCAAAGCAAGTTTGCCTTGAGATATTCTCATGCGCGCCTTTGCAAGCAAATTCGCGTTAGTGCTACATCGGAAGACTTTATCAGTGAACTGGATTTTTCCACGCTGGAACAATGCTCCGGTTCTTATGAGACTGATGATTTGCGGGAACGTCATGATCCGGATGGACATTCCTCCCTGATGCTGGTTTGTGCAAGGCTACGATATGTTGCAGTCCAGAAATGGGGCGCTGAACGTTATATGGGGATGAAAAAACTGGAAGAAAACAAATAAAGTCAAGGAAGGAAACACAGCAATGGAAATCTCCCAGTGCCGGTCTTGTTCCTTTTTTGCGACAGCCGCTCATGGCGGTCAAGGCAACCTGCTTCGCAGGCGCGCAAACGCGGCCTTGACAGCCATGAGCCAGGCTGCCGCATTTTGGAACGGCGACGCGGCTCTGGGAAAAATTTCATATGGAAAGCATTACTAAAAACACCGAGCTTCATCCACGGAAAGTGCGAAAAATTCTGGACACTACCCTTTTGTTTGCAAATCCCGCTTATAATGCCCCGCGCGGGTTCTCCCCGCTGTGGATTGCGTTCATAACGCCTTGCCTGGCACAAAGCATCCGCTTCAGCCTCAAGCAGCGCATTCAACGTTTCCTCCACACTCTGGCGAACAACCTCGGCAACATGGCTGCGCAGCTCCAGCTCATCAACCGCGATAAATGAACCTTTCCTTTTTGCTGTCTCCCTGTTACTTTCCATTTGTAGCCCTTCCTTGCCGGTTTTGGCGTTTGTCTCTTGACCAAAACTAACCGACTTGGCGGGCTACTTCCATTTTAAAAATGTGCGAAAAATATCGTACGTTATCATTTGGAAAGGGATTACGGAAAGCGATTCGGTCACTTCGCTCCCATCCGCATCTGATTCAGGCCTGTTTTGCGCAAGCAGGACGTGTTTAAATATAAAATAGATGATCAGTAAAATCCATTCAGAATCTGCTAATCAATCTGATGAAATTCCAAATTTCGGAAAGAGTTATAGCCCACTATACTTCCCTGCGGAAAGCCGTGGGTTAAGAGGCTTCATGATTGAACTTTTAGTGATATTTTGACTTTGCGCTTCGAAAAGTTACGAAGTAACTCATAAGTGCGCAGTTATTACTTTTTGTGCAATTGTGCAGTTCTTACTTTTTGTGCAATTGTGATGTTGAGAATGATGTGAATTCCTTTTATATTTTCACCGAAAAGACACTTAAAGATTGCTTTAGTTTTAAGTGAAATCTTGAATGAAAAATCTTGAGAAGGTTGCGGCGCTTTGCGCCGCTTCCTTTTTTGCATTTTTGTCTTTTGATTTTGAAGCAGGCATCGGCTAAAGGTTTCGCCTTCGCTCTCCCCCTGCTCCGTCGGTCGCTGTCGCGCCCTCTCTTTGCGGCTGGCTAGGCGATGCAGTCCAGGGAGATAAGCAAAAAATTTTTGCGCCCTGGACGGCAAGCCGACAGCCGCATATTGGGAGCGAACACAACGATCCGACTGAAGCAGGCAGGGAGAGCGTGCCTTTCACCCTCTACTCCAGAGAGAGGGAGCAGAGCTATTTTTTATTTTCTTATAAATTTTAATGTTTTCACAATTTCAAATTCTTTTACTAAATATCCAGGAGAAGTTGCTGTAAGAATTATATCATAAATATTACTATTTAAAGGTATTTCTATAGTAATAATATAATAGTTAAAATTATTATCTTTATTTGTAAAAATTACCCCTTCTTGAATACCAGCAATATTGTCAACAGATGTTAAGATAGCCGGAATAATAGTAGATTTTGAGTTATTCTCTTTATTATATTTTTGTGATAAATTTTTACGTTTGTTATCCATTACATATTTATCTGTATTGAAATTATATATAATTTCATTCAAGACTTGTGAAGAATATCCCTTATTATTATTTTTATATATTTCTATTTTATTAGCTTGATCGTATGATAACATAGAGTATAATAATAAATTTTTATTAAAATTATTAATTTTTGTAATCCATTCATCAGGAATGCTTATCATTAAATTTTTATTAGTATAATCTCGTTGTTCATTAATTATAATTTTAGAACATGAACATAAAAATAAAACAATTAATATGGCTAATATTAGTTTCATTTGATTAAATATACTACTCCTTCATAAAAAATACAACTATTAATTATTATTTATCAAATATTAGTTTAAATTAAAATTATTTTTTAAAATATTTATTAAATACTGAGCCGTATCTCTATTTAACTGAATACTCTGACTAACTTTATTTTGATTTTGACGCTTATTAGTCCCATATGTATCTATTTGAAAATATAATTCATCATTATTATAAAAAAACGAATATTCAGCTATAGTTTTATCATGAATTTTATTATTTTTTATGGTACGAGTAAAATTTTCAACAGTCAATAAGGCCATATGTACCTCTGATATAATATATTTAGCATTTCCTCTAGTTTATTTATATACAAAATAGTATCTATTTAATTTTTTTAAAGTTATAAATTTTTGTTTTCATATTATTAATAGCTTCTTTACGCGCCTTAATTCCATTGCTTAATCTTCCGGAAAAACAAAAGGCAGGATTTACCATGTAGGTATTTGACCTCCCTGATTTTGGCCCTTGTAAAAGTATTTCAAGATCAATTAGTCTTTTAATCTTTTAATTGCTTCAGATACATGTGATCTTGTAATCCTAAGTTCACGGCCAACTTCAGATTGATTTATATATACATAATTACCAATACCTATTTCTCCAATTATCAAATCTCGTACTCGATATTCTGTTTGTGTTAAAGGCCGTTCCATTTTAGCTTGTTCTTGCATACTCATTCCAGTTTCATCCTGCCATAACAAAAGCCATTGGGCATTATAAGATTTCTTCTGCGGAGGAGTAAAATATGCTTGAATTGGAGCTTGACCATCATCGGCTGGCCAAACACTGGCTAACCCTTTGACATATTTTTGATCTCCCATAAGTCCTCCGAATGTTCCGTCTACACGGAACATTTGTCAAGCCAAAATCCGCTGTTTATGCGGCTTTTGGGCGCGGAGCGCCCCCCTTAGATAAGATAGTATTTAAATCCCTGCGCAAAAACTGGAGTTGCCCCTATTAAATCGGACAAGAATTTAAGAATTTTTTTTGCGCCCACCAAAGGAAATTTCCTCGGACCGCGCTTTATTGCCCATGCCGCATTGCTGCAAAAATGCAAGGCTAAACCCTTCGGGCGCGCTTCGCGCGGCCTTTGCATTTTTTCGCTTATGCGGCATTTTGGGCTTGCGCGGCTCCGGGGGAAATTTCTTCGAGAAGCGCTTTTTGTTTTCTTCTATATTGCCTCGGTGATAACATTTTCAATCCTTTATGAGGGGCAAACTCATTGTAGTCTTCGATCCATTTCGAAAGCTGTCTGATAGCGTGTGCTGCATTCGGTATTTCAGCCACATTCACATAGTCGCGTTTTATGGTCCTCACAAAGGCTTCAGCCATTCCATTGCTTTCCGGGCTACGAACTGGTGTAAAACAATTAGTTATGCCGATGTCTTGCGCCAGATCAAAAGTGTCTTTTGCTATGAAGCAAGATCCATTGTCTGTAAGTAATTCCACTTTATGCGATGTCTTGCAATTGTTAAAACGTTTTTCTACAGCGCAAAGCATGGCGTATTGAGCCATCTCGGCTGTAAAACCGCCGCTCGAAACAGAATAGGAGATAATTTCGCGGTCACAACAATCCAATACAAATATGACTCTAGCTTTCTCCCCATTATCACACGAAATCTCGAAACCATCACTAGTACTACAGTTGCAATTTTAAAAAGGATGCTTATTTTCTCCATGAATTCATACTGGAGAATCTGGTGCATGGAAAATTTGAGGGAGTCCTGGGAAGCTGCTTATTCATTGTTTTGGTCAAAATT
>Ga0209064_1000322_pt1 | contig 109453 bp, 92 predicted proteins | sample Inofromicrocosms_FD_187498 | JGI IMG/M metagenome (GOLD analysis project Ga0209064, IMG submission 187498) | Mouse cecum microbial communities from Vienna, Austria - Inoculum for glucosamine and mucus D2O microcosms (SPAdes) (version 2) | ecosystem: Host-associated > Mammals > Digestive system...
AGTAATTCCATCTGACATAAGCAAATAAAACCGCATCTAATTTCTATAAAATCAACAGATTAAACGCCTCTATCGGTATAACGTCTATTCAACATTATCGCCGTAACATGTCCGCTGAATAGTTACGGGTATTTTCATCAATTTCTTCTATCTTTGCAGCATAAATATTTTATAATTCATTATAAATCTAATTTAATTAAAATATCTTTCCTAATACAAAACTATATGTTTGGTTTTTTTAGTTCTATTTTTGGCGGAGGATCTTCGGGAGGCTATCTCAGTTATCCCAATGCAGCCCGACCGGCTCCCGGCAATCTTGGCGATGCTGTAAGCGAATTTCGCCGGATGCAATCCATAATCTCGGACCTTAACAGAGAGGAATGATATGGCCGCAGCTGGCTCCAAGATTATGAAGAAAACATGACGCAAAATTTCCTCTCTCAGGCAAATCGTATTATTGACTTTAAACCGGATAGAACAGGTACTGACAAGCCAACTTGTCGTGGAGGCGATATCTGTAAACTATTGTCTATCGGCAACCGACCTCTTTTTTTGGCCGGCAGCCCATTCTATGACGAGAGTGGGTATTTCTACCGTCCGTTTTACCTATTTCCATATAGGGATTCTGACAATGCTCCGATGAACGGCCAACTTATCTTATTCTTCAATCCTGACGAACGCCATGTCCTTGTTGACCGTCAACGCAAAATTTGGATAGATTATCGCACACTCACTATATCTCGCTTAGGCTGATGATTCGATTGTTTTTGCTTTTTGTTTTAACCATTGCTGCTGTTTTGCCACAAAGTGCTGTGGCCGACGATTTATGTCGCGTTACTTCCTCTAAGAAACTCAACGTCCGCGCCGCACCATCCAAGAACGCGCCGATAATCTACCAGTTGAAACCCGGCGAGATTGTCCGCCGTGTAGAATCGCAGGGTGCTTGGGATAAGGTCATTATCGAGGGAGGCCAAACTGCATATGTGGCTTCCGCATATCTTGCATACGAGGCTCCATACAGGCAGGAACAATCGGCTGCAAGGCCGTCTAATCAAAATAAGAGTTCCGGCCTGTCGCCCACGTGGTGCATCATTATACTCATCGTATCATCATTCCTCATTATGAAGATTATAGATGCGTTTGATCCGGGCAGTGTGGGGCGTTGGATAATTCGTGCTTTTGGGTGCGTATTTTTTGGGGGTATAGCAGGATTGTTCGGATGGTGGATTTTTGACTCATTCTTTACGCCTTTCATCATTGTGGCAGGCGGGTTTGCAATTTTTGCAGTTATCTGCCAGTTTTCAGACGACGATTCTTCATATAGCGGAAGCGACGCTATGGATTGGTCGGGCTATCGTTCTTCCGGTTCTTCATCATCGTATTCATCGTCTTCTTCATCGAGCAGTTCTCGAAGCTCCAGCTACGATTCAAACGAACGAGAAGAAGAACAACAGCGGCAGAGCGATAATTCATACTTCAATAATCAGGCCGATGATGCCTACCGTTCTTACGAAGACTATCGACGCCGTGCTGCGGAGGCCGAGAGTCGGGCTCGGACATATGAGAGTTATGCCGACGACTATGAATACCGCGCCCGTGAAAACGACGATTCTTCTCTGGCTTCCTTGGCCGCCTCTAATCGTCGTGATGCCGACCGCGCATACTCACGTGCCCGCGAATACGAAGCCGAGGCCGACAGATATTACAGCCTTTATCAAGAATACAAATCGCGTGTAAGGTAACCTTCGGCCATATCTGTATTGTCTATATTAATAAATTGAGCCGCAATCGTGATTGCGGCTCAATTTATTAATATAGTTTTTAAGTAGTTAATGCATTCAGAAATCAATATATGCCCCTCGGCTGTGGCAGAGCCACAGTCTTTCAGGTAACACCCGGCTTCATCCGTGGGGATAATGCGCATGATATTCACGGTGTGGATGAGCCACACTCTATAAATGCAGCCACAAGCAAGAGTGGGGCTCCCCCACAACACTCGTTGGTGCATTCACGCACCCCACGGCGGTTCATCAGAGCATAAATATTATTTTCATCTTAAATTTGTTTAGCGTTGGAATATTTTCCTTTGGAAAATTTGTGTATTCAAAATATTGTGTATATCTTTGCAGTGTTTTCCGTTGGAAATTATTTATAAACGAAAACAAAACTTAAAAATGAAGTACATAATAATTGGAGGTGTGGCAGGCGGAGCGACTGCCGCCGCACGAATAAGAAGAATCGATGAGCACGCGGAAATCGTGCTCTTTGAAAAGGGAGAGCATATTTCATACGCCAATTGTGGCTTGCCATACTATATTGGCGGAACCATCGCCGACCGTGACAAACTGTTTGTTCAGACTCCGGAAGCCTTCGGACGTCGATTCAATATAAAGGTCAAGACACTATCGGAAGTGACAAAAATAAATCCGTCAGCCAAAACAGTGACGGTAAAAACAGCCATCGGCAAAGAATACACAGAAAGCTACGACAAGCTGCTGCTTTCGCCCGGAGCTTCGCCGGTGCGTCCTCCCCTGCCCGGAATAGATTCGGAAGGCATATTCACCCTTCGCAATGTAGCAGACACGGATGCAATCAAAAATTATATGCAGGCGCATAAGCCGGGCACAGCTGTTATTATCGGAGCCGGATTCATCGGACTTGAAATGGCTGAGAATCTCCACGATGCAGGCATCGCGGTTTCGGTGGTGGAGATGGCCGACCAGGTCATGGCCCCCATTGATTATTCCATGGCGTCATTCGTGCATGAGCATCTTGCTCAAAAAGGCGTGAGCCTCTATCTTGGCAAAGCCGTGGAGGCATTTGAGCAAACAGACGGAGCCATTAATGTAAAATTTAAATCGGGAGAAGTGCTTAAAACCGATTTGGTCATACTGTCGATTGGCGTGCGCCCGAATACAATGCTTGCCTCTGATGCCGGACTTGAACTTGGCGACATGAAAGGCATAAAAGTCAACGATTATTTGCAGACATCCGATGAAAACATCTATGCCGTTGGCGATGCCATAGAGTTCCGGCATCCCATCACCGGCATGCCGTGGCTCAACTATCTTGCAGGACCGGCCAACCGGCAAGCCCGCATCGTGGCCGATAATATGGTATTTGGCAACAGCAGTACTTATGAAGGAGCTATCGGAACGTCTGTGGCAAAAATATTCGACCTCACAGTCGCTGCCACAGGCCTGCCCGCAAAACGTCTGCGCCAGTTCGGAATCGACTATCTGTCGGCCACTATCCACCCCAATTCTCATGCCGGATACTATCCCGGTGCATTGCCAATGACAATCAAGGTGACATTCTCTCCTGCCGACGGCAAGTTGCTTGGCGCGCAGATTGTTGGGTATGACGGAGTGGACAAGCGCATTGACGAGTTTGCACTTGTAATAAAACGCGGGGGCACCGTCTACGATCTCCAAGCCATCGAACAAGCATACGCACCACCCTATTCGTCGGCCAAAGACCCGGTGGCAGTGGCCGGATATGTTGCCGGCAATATTCTCAGCGGAAAGATGAAACCTTTGTATTGGCGCGAGCTCCGCGATGCCGATCTTTCCAAAGTGACTTTGATTGATGTCCGCACGCCCGACGAGTTTTCTCTCGGCGCGCTTAAAGGGGCAATCAACATCCCTCTCGACGATATGCGCGAGCGCATTAATGAGATACCTGCCGACAAACCGGTATTCCTCTACTGCGGCGTGGGTTTGCGAGGCTATCTTGCCTCCAATATCCTCCGTCAAAACGGATTTGACGACGTGCGGAACTTGGTCGGCGGTATAAAACTGTACAAGTCCGCCACCGGCAAGATTCCTCAACCCGTAAAGCAGGAATCAAATGTCTCGGCCGACAACAATGTCAGGACTCGCACAATCAAGGTGGACGCCTGCGGCATCTCTTGTCCCGGTCCTATACTCAAATTGAAAAAAGGCGTAGAGACGCTTGCCAATGGCGAACAGCTTGAAGTGATAGCCACCGACCCCGGATTTCCCCGCGATGCCGAAGCCTGGTGCCGCTCCACCGGCAACCGCGTAGTGTCCTCAACTTCGGCAGGTGGGAAATACTCTGTGGTAGTTGCCAAAGAGGATGCCACCGCCATTACGGCCGGAAAATCCGGAGATGAGAAAGGAAAAACATTTATCCTTTTCAGCGACGACCTTGACAAGACGCTTGCCACTTTCGTGCTTGCCAACGGCGCCGCTGCGACAGGCAAGAAAGTGACCATATTCTTCACATTCTGGGGACTGAACGCCATCAAGAAAGAAACAAAGCCTGCCGTAAAAAAAGACATATTCGGAAAAATGTTCGGAATGATGCTTCCGTCAAGCTCTCGAAAGCTGAAACTTTCAAAGATGAACATGGGCGGCATCGGCAGCAAAATGATGCGGCACATAATGAAAAAGAAAAATGTCGACTCTCTCGAAATGCTTCGTGCGCAGGCTATCGAAAACGGCGTTGAATTCATCGCATGTCAAATGTCGATGGACGTTATGGGTGTGTCCCGCGAAGAATTGCTCGACGAGGTGACGATTGGAGGCGTAGCCACATATATGGACCGTGCCGACCAAGCAAATGTGAATCTGTTTATCTGATGCACCGTTATGGAAAAGATAAAAACAATCTGCATAATGCGGGAACTGATAAAATCTATGGCCGAACTCGAAGCGCAACTACTCTCGCGTTATGGCGTTACGCCCAATGAAGCCATGACACTCTGTTGCCTTGGAAGCGACACACTCACCGCATCATGTATCTCTGAAAATGTCGGGCTTTCGCCCTCGAACACATCAAAAGTGCTTAGCTCTATTGAGAAAAAAGGCCTGGCAATCCGGTCGATGGGCGACATCGACCGGCGCCAGATGCGCTTTACCCTCACGTCCAAGGGGCAACAGCTGCTTCATGATATGAAAAATGAAGAAATAGACATACCTGAATTCATCCGTCCCCTATTCCTTCAATAAAATCTTAAAGGAGTAGTGTGTCATTCATAAAAAAATGCAAAATGACAGTTTTTTAGAATAAAAATTGCTAAATTTGCATACTCGTTGCAATAAGTCTCAGAGGAGGCAGCCGGCAGCGGGACATAGACATACGGAAAGCGTCAACTTACGCTTTGTTTTTGACCCTTTGGAATCTTCGCAACATTCATTTGGTATAGTCAAAGACATGGCAACGGTAGACGCCTCGTGTGATAGGTGTACATATATCCAAAATATATGTTTATTGAGTTGTATATTTATGCAAATCAATGAACATATGTTGAGTGCTATATAATACTTATCAGCGTGAGGCCTCGTCGTTGCTCGTCTTACTATACCGGGCAATGCGAAGGCCTCAAAGGGTGAGATGAGCAAAAGTGCGGACTCTCACGCTTTTTTTATTCATATAGTCGCCATTGGAGAGTCCCGGCTTCTATTATCATATGTCAACGCCACTGTTCTCAATAGTGATTCCGGTCTATTGCGGAGGTGATTGTGCGGAAGCGATCCTTGACAACATCATATCGCAGGGATTGCCGCCATCCGACTACGAAGTAATATTCATTGATGATGCCTCGCCCGACAATAGTGCCGCGCTTATCAACAAAGCCTTAACCGACTATCCGCAATGCCACGCTCGGATGCTTGCCCGGAAAGAAAACGGGAGGCAAGGCGCCGCGCGAAATAACGGAATCGAGATAGCCACAGGACAATATGTACTATTTCTTGACCACGACGACCTTTTCCTCACGGGTGCCTTGAAAGCCTTGAATGAGGCCATAAGCAATATCGGAGAGCACCCCGACATTGTAACATTCGACTACCACGAAGCACGGGACGGAGAAGTAACACCGCGCCTGTCGTTTGGCGGAAACTCTCAGGAAATGCTCTCAGGCCGTGAATATATGATAAAATGCGCTATCCCCTGGACGCCATGGGAATACGCATATTCCCTTGAATTCCTGAGACGTGAAGCTCTGAGATTTGAAGAAAATGTAAGGATGGAGGACTCCGATTTTGTGATGCGATGCACTCTTGCCGCGCGGAAAATAACTTACAGGCCTATCCCCGTGGTAAGACATGCCGTTTATGACGGGCAGACATCTTCAATAGGCAATGATGCCGTCAAAATCGAGGATATGTTCAAGAATTCTGACAGAGTCGGGCAGATTGCTTTGAAGCAGATGCCCATCGACCGGGAGAGCGCCGATGTGGTTGTGGCGCAATATCGATTCAAACGGAAGACATGTGTTTTGCGTTATCTCTGGCGTCTGAGGCATTACGATATTTACCGATTATTGAAGAAATATCCATCCGCTCCCGAAATATCAGACGGGTTAAACAGCTTTATCTCATGCCATCCAAGGCTTACTGCCATTGCTCTTTCCGCGGCCAAGCCTTTTCTGCTTGCAGCATGGCGAGCGAAACGGCTTATCGGATAAAAGAGTGTCTGCAACAAATGTTATGGCTTGTGGTGATAACATTTGTTGCAGACACTTTTTTTAATTGTTTAATGTCTTTATTTGCGTCGACGCGTCGATTTCTTTTTGGATGCGTTTTTTTGAGGGATGTTGAGACTTTGTCCTACACGGATATTGTCGCCTTTGAGGTTATTGGCGGCTTTTATGGCATCGACAGTTGTGCCATGAGCTTTCGCTATTTTGAGCAGGTTGTCACCGGCTTTGACGCGATATTTTACATTTTTGGGTTTATCCGTTGTGGTGGTATTTTTCTTTGCCGGAGGATTCGAAACAGACTGTGTAGCCGGACGAGAGTTTTCAAATGCGGCTTTCACATTAGTCGATGCGGTGTCGGTTGCCGTCGTGTCGGCACTCAGCGCGGATGTCTGCACAGGTGCAGGAGCCGGGGTGGAGTTTACTGTTGAACCTGCGGTGTCGAGCCGGATATACTCTCGCTTGACAATATTGATGCGGAGACGCTGGCCACGTTTCACCTTTGACGAACGCATATTGTTGGCCTGACGGATTGATGAAGCTGTGACGCCATATTTCTTAGCAATAGATGCTAATGTTTCGTGACGGCCAACCTTATGATATTTTACGGTAGTGGTTTCGCGGTAGTCGCCACGAGAATCGGAACCTGTTGATGTAACGCCGTCGGACGGATTTACCACTCCGCGCAATGCGTATTTGGCGGCGTCGTGATTGAGGATTGAATCTTCGTTAACAGAGTAGCACCAAGCCTGACGCGACGGAAGCACAAGTGTATATTGTTTTGTGGCATTGCCGGGGATTATATCCGTCTTAAAGTGGGGATTAAGTCCGCGCAGTTCGGCCATCGGGATTCCAAGCACATCCGATATCTGCTGCATATGTACACGTTTAGAGACGTGCACCGTGTCGGTGAGCATGGGGCGGCGTCCGAGCACAGGCGATATGCCATGCTCGGGGAAATAGCGCATGGCATAGTTGATGGCAATGAAGGCCGGAACATAAGCTCGGGTCTCGGCAGGCAAGAACGGATACACTTCCCAAAAATCCTGCGTCTTGTTGGCACGGTTGCGAGCTTTGGTAAGGTTGCCGCTGCCCCAGTTGTAGGATGCAAGCGCAAGAGCCCAGTCGCCGTGAATATTGTATAATTTTTTCAGGTATTTGGCCGCGGCCTCCGATGATTTATACGGATCGAAACGTTCATCGACAAGAGAACCCACTTCGAGTCCTTCGTCGACAGCAGTGCCGGGCATGAATTGCCACAAACCTGCCGCACCGGCACGTGACACCGCCTTGGGGTCGAGAGCCGATTCGATAATGGGAAGATATTTCAGTTCCATGGGAAGCCCGTACTTTCCCAATGCGTTGATAAAGATAGGCTCGTAATATATATTCAGCCCAAGCATTCTTTCTACCAGGCGAGGCTTGTTCACCACATAGCTTTCGATATGGCGCTTCACCACCGAGTTGAACGGCATTTCTATCTCCGTGGCAAGTTCCGACAGACGGCGTGTGTACTCGGCATCGGTGGCGACTCGTCCTGTTTTGAGGCGAGCCACGCTGTCGAGCGACGTGTAACGGTAGAGATACCAGTCTTCGAGCATTTTTTCCGTAGCCTTTTCGTAGGCTTCGGGCATTACTATATTATTATCTGTTATGGTGTCTTTTGCGGAAATCTGTGCGCCGGCGACTGATGGCATCACGGCTGCGGAAATGATGAAGAAGCAGGATATGAGAGATTTCATGATTGATTGTTTCAGAAGTTAAAAGCCATTTGCAGGCCAAACGACGGCAGGCTGTTGCGGCCGTCGCGCATCACGGCCGGAGCCCAGTCGATAGACAGATCCGGGCTTATGTCGAAATGCGACAGCGAGGCGTCGACATAGGCGTCGACCATAGCGATAAAATAAACGCCGACCATGCATATAATGCAAAGGTCGCGGTTGCGACGGTAAAAATCCTTTCGGCTTTTCAACAGCGAGGTAAGCCATTGTCGGTCGAGGTCGGATTCATTTACCGTGGGAGGAAAGAAATCCATATAGGATTTTGTGGAAGGGTCGGTATCGCAGATGTCGCGGTAGGCACGTGTGTAGTCGCGCAACATGCCATTGTTCCACGAGGTGGCATAGCCAAGACCAAGGTATCCGCCCACGATTATGGGCAATTTCCAATAGCGGCGGTTGTAGACCTGGCCAAGGCCGGGAAAGAGCGCCGACATCCACACGGCCCGGTTGGGATCGGGATTGAAAAGCTCTTCACGTTCTTCCCAGATATCGTAGTCGTCGAAACGTCCGGGCGGAGGAGCAAGCACGGGAATGGTGTCGGATGCGATAATGCGAATAGAATCGCCGGAAGCTGTAAATTCCGACGACACTACATCTTCATTGCCCTGCCCTGCCACGGGGGAAGCCGGGATGCGCTGAGGCAAGGCCATGGTTATGCTGTCGACGGCCGACACGGCGGAATCGGGATGTTCGGTGATATGACGGCGAGGCAACGGCTTACGGTGACTCTGCGCGGCGACATCAAACGACACAGACGCCGCCACGACAAACGTGGCGACGGCGATATTTCGAAACGATGATATGAGGCTTGCGCTATTCAATACCATTAATGCTGAAGGGTGTCGAAAAGAGTAATAAGGCGTTCGAGTTCGTCGGCATCGGCAAAAGAGAATGTTATGTGTCCTTTGCCGGATTTGTCGCACTTGAACTGCACGGGGGTCTTGAATGTTGCCGAAAGATGTTTTTTCAGCAACGTAAAGTCGGCCGACGACATGCGTCCATCCGCCTCGGGCTGCTGACGGCGCGTTTTTTCAGGCGCGCCTTCACGCCAAGCCTTTGCTATTTCCTCGACACGACGCACCGACAGGCCTTGTTTCAATATCTCGTTGTAGAGTTTAAGTTGCTGCTTGGGATTGTCGAGCGACAGGAGGGCACGGGCATGCCCCATGTCGACGCGTCGGTCGCGCAGACCGAGCTGCACCTCTGCCGGGAGTTTGAGCAGACGCAGGAAGTTGGCCACGGTGGCTCGCTTTTTTCCTATTCGGTCCGACAGTTTCTCCTGTGTAAGAGAGTATTGGTCGATGAGTTTGCGGAAAGTGAGCGCGATTTCGATGGCGTTCAGGTCCTCTCGCTGAATATTTTCGATGAGGGCCATTTCTGTGAGCTCGAGGTCGGAGGCAGTGCGCACATAGGCGGGCACGCTTTGCAAGCCGGCTTTTATGGCGGCGCGGTAGCGTCGCTCACCCGCGATAATCTGATAGGTATCGCCAACGAGTTTTCTCACCGAAATTGGCTGGATGATGCCGATTTCGGAAATCGACACAGCAAGTTCGTCGAGGGCTTCCTCGTTAAACATTCTGCGAGGCTGGTCGGGATTTACCTGAATTTTGTCGACAGAGATTTCCGATATTGCCGATGCTCCGCGTGCGGGAGAATCGTCCATAGATATAAGCGCATCAAGGCCGCGGCCCAATGCGCTGCGCTTTGAATTTGGGTTAGGCATGGGCGTGAGAGGATTTGGCGCGTTTGTGTTTGGCTATTATTTCTTTGGCAAGCATAATGTGAGATGTTGCTCCGCGACTGTCGGGATCGTACATCAAGGCCGGCAAACCGTGGCTTGGAGCCTCGCTGAGGCGAATATTGCGCGGAATGACAGTATTGAACACCATATCGGCAAAATGGCCTTTCAACTCTTCGTAAATCTGGTTGGCAAGCCTGAGGCGGGCATCGTACATGGTGAGCAGAAATCCTTCGATTTCGAGCGCCGGGTTCAGACGGCTCTTGATTATGCGGATAGTGTTGAGCAGTTTGCTGATGCCTTCAAGAGCGAAATATTCCGCCTGTACAGGAATCAACACCGAGTCGGCGGCGGTAAGGGCATTCACCGTAATCAACCCGAGCGACGGAGAGCAGTCGATAAGGATATAATCGTATTTATCCTTTACGGGTGCGAGCAGCCCTGCGAGCACTCTCTCCCGGTCGGGTTTGGATATAAGCTCTATTTCCGCACCGGCCAGGTCGATCCGCGAGCCCACAAGCTCAAGCCCGGGGACGCAGGTTTCCACTTGCGAGCCCTCGACAGGATAACCGTCGGCAAGACATTCGTAGATTGACGAAGTCATTGCCCGGGGGTCGATACCATAGCCGGAGGTTGAATTCGCCTGAGGGTCGGCATCGATCAAGAGCACCTTTTTGCCCTCGGAGGCAAAAGACGCCGCGAGGTTAATGGCCGTCGTTGTCTTGCCGACTCCGCCCTTTTGGTTTGCTATCGCTATAATTTTTCCCATTTGGTTGCGGATTATAGTTGCTGGTTGTAGATTTGATGCAAAGGTAATGTAAAAAAACGAAAGCCAAAAATAAATGTTCCACGAAATATCATAAATGTTCATAATTTTTTCTCAAACAATTTCAAGGGCCTGCTGCACATGTAAAAAAATATTTGTAAATTTGTGAAATAATTTTTGAAAAACAATGAACGACAAACCACTCATACTTATCACCAACGACGACGGCATTTACGCTCCCGGCGTGTCATATCTTGCTGAATATGTGGCTGATATGGCCGATGTAATTATCGTGTGTCCCGACCGTCCGCAATCGGGCATGTCGTCGGCCATAACCGTCGGCTCGCCGCTGAAAGTGACAGCCCATCCCGACCGTGGCGCAGCGCGGGTATTTTCCGTGTCGGGCACTCCGGTCGACTGCGTGAAGATAGCAATGCACAATATTGTTCCACGTAAGCCCGACATGATTTTGTCGGGTATCAACCATGGCTCCAACTCCGGCACGGCCATAACCTACTCCGGCACCATGGGCGCGGTGCTCGAAGGCTGCATGATAGGAATCCCCTCGATTGGATTCTCGTTGCTGCACCATTCGCTTAAAGCCGACTTTTCCATGTCGAAACCTTTTATCAGGGAGATTGTAAGCACCGCGCTCGCCAATCCCCTGCCCTATTATACATGCCTGAACGTGAACATACCGGCATTGATCGCGCCAAAAGGAATTCGTGCCTGCCGGGCGGCTCGCGGACATTGGAGCGAGGAATATTCGCGCTATGTCGACCCGTCGGGGGCGCCGTTCTACTGGCTGACCGGGCAATTTGTCAACGATGAGCCGCAGGCCAAGGATACCGACGAATACTGGCTTTCGGAAGGCTATATTTCGGTCGTGCCCGTCACGCCGGACCAGACAATCTATCCGTCCATACCGGAACTTGCCGCCAAATACGACAAATAACAAGTTACCCATGAAATACGACGAGATACCCGACAATATGCAGCAGAAATGCCTTTGCGTGTTTGTGCTCGACGTGAGCGGCTCGATGCGCAAGGATAATGCGATAGGACGCCTCAACGACGCCATCCGCCAATTTTACGACGATATCGTCTATGGCAGAAACGGCGTGTCGAAAGCCACCGTGGGGCGACTCGAAGTGGCCATTGTGGCTTTCGACCAGGAGCCCAAGGTGCTTCGCCCCACCGCATCTACGACCTCGCTTCTGCTTTCAAGGTCGGAGACTCCGCCTGTGCTCACATCCCGCGGCTCCACCACCGACACGGTAAAGGCCCTCGACGCAGCCCTCGACATAATCGCGCAACGCAAGAGGTTTTACGACCGCACCGGCCAGACCTACCACCGCCCGTGGATTGTGCTCATGACCGACGGCCGCACATCGTCCGACCCCGTGGAGGTGGAACGTATCGAACGACGCATCAACGAAGAAATCCGGGGCAAGCACCTGTCGATGATAGGCGTGGCAGTGGGCAATGACGTGCCCATGACAGAACTCAACCGCCTGTGCGGCGGCCACGGATGCGCCCTCGAAGGACTGCGTTTCGGGCAATTTTTCCAATGGCTGAGCAACAGCCTAAGCGCCATAACACAATCGAACGACAATGGCAATATCGACATTGCCACCGGAGCCGACGACTGGATGAAAAACTATCAAATATAATGTCATTCTCTCTCCGTAATATAATAAGGCGCAGGCCCGAGGTTGTCATTTCCAACTTCACAGACACGGTCAAGGCCGTAACGCTTCGCGGACGCCGCCACCGTGCCGACGGCTCTCCGTGCCAGGACTTCCACCTCTACCGCGAGCTTGGCTCGGGATGGCACTTGTTTATTGCAAGCGACGGAGCCGGGAGCGCCGCACAGTCGCACCGCGGAGCGCGCGCGGCCTGCGAAGTGGCCTCACACCTGCTCGAACGGCTCATCAGCGGCCGCGAATGGCTCCGGTCGCCGTCATTGCCCGACGACGCCGAGTGGCGGGCCGAATTTATATCGGTGTGCCGCACAGCCAGGCAATTCATCATCGGCAAAATAGCAGATTCCGGACTTGACGTGCAGTATAAAGATTTCTGCGCGACGCTAATCGCGGCCATCGTCACGCCCTACGGCATACTTGCCGGACACATCGGCGACGGACGCATGGCCGCGCGAGCCAAGGACGGCGATTGGGATACGCTCGCCACTCCGCATCGGGGCGTGGAATCAAACCAAACAATTTTCCTGCTCAGCGACTGGGACGCCCCGCGCGTTCCGTCACTCCGCCTTGGCGGCGCCTTGGTGCCGGAAACAATAGTTTGGCGCAATCGCCCCGAAGAAATCTGTATCATAACCGACGGATGCGAGAATTTCGCCTGGAACTGCCTGCAACCGCGCAACGGCGTGTGGACCGACATCAACACTCCATTTGGTCCGTTTTGGCAACACATCGCCGAGCTTTCGGCAAACAGCCGCCCCGACGCCTTTGTAAGATTCATTGATTCCGGCAACAAAGCCTGCGAGGAAGAAGATGACGACCGCACATTAATTTACGCCCGTTTCTGACCATGTATCTTAAAATACACCTTGCAACGCGCACCTACCGCGCACATCTGGTATCGAAACCCATGGCTACGGGTGGAGAAGGGGCGATATACCCTCTAACTTTGCCCGAATACGGCGATTGCGCGCTCAAACTTTACCGCACACGCGACAAAGCCCGTGAGAAACGTGCCAAAATAATGTATATGATAGCGAATCCGCCGACTTCGCCACATCCCAACATACGCTTCTGCTGGACCGTTGCCGCCGCCACAGAGGAATCGTCGGGCGAATTCTGCGGATTTGTCATGCTGAGGGCATTTCCCACGAGCCGCGACCTCACCATACTCGAATTCTACTCTCCGCGCAAAACCATCGCCGAACTGTTTCCCGACGACGAAGACCGAGGCTGGCACAACCGCTTTGAGCTGAACACGAATGTCGGGATCAGGAACAGGTTGAAAATGCTCTACAACTGGGTGGCGGCGATAGAGGCCGTCCACAACACCGGGCGATTTGTCCTTGTCGACATCAAGCCGGAAAATATCCTCGTGACATCCGACGGAAAAATATCGCTGATAGACATGGACTCATGCCAGGTTGCAGAAAAAGGCGCCCTTCTGTTTCCATGCAACGCCCTCACTCCGGGATACTTTCCACCCGATGCCAAGAACTGCCGGCACGCCAACCGTCCTATCGACAGTTCGTGCGACTCTTTTGCCATAGGCTGCTGCATCTACGCCATCCTCACCGGCACTCACCCCTACAACAACACCCGACTGCTTCCGCCATACAATACGGGCGAATACACCACCCTTGGCGCCCGCGTCGACGCCGGCCTGTATCACAGCGGCGACAAAAGCCGCTATGTCGAGCGCATCCCCTCTTTCGACCTGCATGCAAACGCCGACCGGCTTTCACCCAATCTCAACATGCTGTTCCGATATGCCTTCTCCGGCACCAAACGCCCCACGATGGCTCAATGGCGCACCGTGCTTAAAGATGAAATAAACCGATTCTGACCATGATATGCGACTATTGCCACAGCCACATCAAAGGCTACTATTATGAAGACTGGGCCGGACACCACATATGCTCCGGGCATGTCGACAGCGGCGACGTGCCCCGTTGCGACTCTTGCGGCCAATACATCACCTCGCGCGACAAATGCCGCGAGGTGGAACGCGGACGCCACATATGTCTCGCATGCCTTGCCAACGAAGTGACCGATGAAAATTTCGAATGGGTGCTGAATCAGGTTATGCGGCGTCTCTACAATGCCGGTTTTCAGGATATACAGCCCGACTGGATCACATTCCGCATGGTCACAAAGAAAGAAATGAGCAGCGCCCTAAGCGAAAATGCCGCCGGCATGCACACCGGCGTGAGCATCATGGACCAGTTGATTTGGGTGCTCGACCACAGCAACAAGATTGCAATCGCCGCCACGCTCGCCCATGAGATACTCCACAGCTGGCAGATGAAAAACCGGCTGGCTCACTACCGCGACTATTCAAAATCGGAATACGCCATGCGCATATGCGAGGGATTCGCCCAGATGGGCTCGTGGCTGATACTCGACACCATCGACCACCCGTTCGCGCGCTGGCGCCGCGACCACATGTTCGACAACGACGACGAAGCGTATGGCGTGGCCTTCAAAAAAATTTTCGAAAGATACAAACAAATCGGCTGGCACGGAATAATCCGCGAAGCCAGGCTTAATAAATTAAAGATATAAAACGATGCACGACAACAGCGAAGAAATATTTCCGATCGTCGACGAAAACGGCACTACCATAGGCCAAGCCACACGCGGCGAATGTCACGGAGGGTCGCGCCTTTTGCATCCCGTAGTACACCTCCATGTTTTTGACAAATACGGCAACCTTTACCTGCAAAAACGGCCAGAATGGAAAGACATACAGCCCGGCCGATGGGACACAGCCGTGGGAGGGCATGTCGATTATGGCGAGGAAATAGGCTCGGCTCTGGCACGTGAGGCTCGCGAGGAGCTGGGTTTGCTCAATTTCAAGGCCAGGCATATCGTGAGCTATGTATTCGAAAGCGAACGCGAGCGCGAACTTGTCTACGTATTCTATACCGTCACCGATTGCATGCCTGCCCCGACCGACGAACTCGACGGAGGTCAATTCTGGCCTCTTGAAGAAATCGAGGCAATGATCGGCAAAGGCATATTCACGCCAAACTTTGAGCAGGAATATCGCAGAATCGAGCCTACAATAAGATTTTTGAATCTCCCCTATTAAACCATTGGATATTTGAACAAGTCAAAAATTTTAAAGATTTTTCGTTAATTGCAAAAAAATTCGTACCTTTGTATGATATTTTGCAATTACAATAAACCTTAAAGAGCCCGCACCTGCAAAGCCGCCTCTTTAAATTACTAACTATTATCTGATTAAGCATGTTGGACGAAACCCGCATACAGAAAATCAATATCGCAAGCGAGATGCAATCGGCCTACATCGACTATTCGATGTCGGTAATTGTATCCCGTGCCCTTCCCGATGTCCGCGACGGCATGAAGCCCGTACAACGTCGCGTGATGTATGGTATGAACGCTATGGGCAACACAAGCAACAAGCCCCACCTGAAATCTGCAAAGAGCGTTGGTGAAGTTATGGGTAACTACCACCCTCACGGCGACTCCTCGATCTACGGCACCGTAGTACGCATGGCTCAGGATTGGTCGCTGCGCTACACCCTGGTCGACGGCCACGGCAACTTTGGCTCCATCGACGGTGACGGCCCTGCCGCCATGCGTTACACCGAAGTACGCCTCTCCAAAATAGGCGAGGAAATGCTTGCCGACATCGACAAGGAAACAGTCGATTTCCAACCCACCTACGACAACTCCAACACCGAGCCTACCGTTTTGCCCACGCGTTTCCCCAACCTTTTGGTAAACGGAGCCGCCGGCATTGCCGTCGGTATGGCCACCAACATGCCCCCTCACAACCTTACCGAAGCCGTAAATGCTTCGATAGCCGTGCTCGAAAACCGCGACATCACCATCCCCGAGCTGATGAAGATAATCACGGCTCCCGACTTCCCCACCGGAGGCACCATCTACGGATACCAGGGTGTGAAAGACGCTTATGAGACCGGACGCGGACGAATCGTGATTCGCGCCAAGGCCGAAATCGAGCAAGAGCAAAACCACGAGAATATCGTAATCACTGAAATACCATATGCCGTAAACAAATCGGAGCTTATCAAGAGCATAGCCGACCTTGTCACCGAAAAGAAACTCGACGGCATAGCCGATATCACCGACCTTTCCTCGCATGAGGGCATGCGTATCCTCATCAAGCTGAAATCAGACGCCAATGCAAATGTGGTGCTCAACAAGCTCTACAAGATGACGGCTCTGCAATCGTCGTTCTCGGTCAACAATGTTGCCCTTGTCAACGGCCGTCCGCGCACGCTCAACCTCAAAGACCTTCTCGAAGCATTCGTCGACCACCGTCACGACGTAGTGATACGACGCACAAAATACGAACTCCGCAAGGCATCCGAACGCGCCCATCTTCTCGAAGGTCTTATCCTTGCATGCGACCATATCGACGAAGTCATCTCCATAATCCGCAATTCCGAAAGCGCCCAGGCCGCCCGCCCGCTCCTGTCGGAACGATTCGGATTCTCCGACCGTCAGACCGAGGCCATCGTGGCTATGCGCATCGGACAACTCGCCGGACTCGAACAGGCCAAACTGCGTCACGACATGGAAGAACTTCACAAGGAAATAGCACGTCTCGAACTCATCCTCAACGATGAAAACGTGTGCCGCGAACTCATAAAGACCGAGCTCGAGGAAATCCGCGACAAATTCGGCGACGCCCGCAAGACCCTTATCGACTACACCGCCGGCGACTTCAACGCCGAAGATTTCTATGCCGACGACGACATGATTATTACCATATCGCATTTCGGCTACATCAAGCGCACCCCCCTGAGCGAATTCCGCGCTCAAAACCGTGGCGGCGTAGGCTTCAAAGGCTCCGACACACGCGACGAAGACTTCATCGAACACATCTACACGGCATCGATGCACAACACAATGCTTTTCTTCACCCAGAAAGGCCTTGTATATAAATTAAAGGTGTACGAGCTTCCCGAAGGCGCACGCAACGCCAAAGGCCGCGCGCTCCAAAACCTGCTCAACATCGAGCCGGGCGACTGCGTGAAGGCATTCATCCGCTGCAAGCAGCTCGACGACCCGGAATTCACCTCCACCCACTTCCTCGTCTTCGCCACCCGCAAGGGCCTTATCAAGAAGACATCGCTCACCGAGTACGCCCGCGTTATGGCGAAAGGCAAGAAAGCTATCGTGATACGCGACAACGACGAACTTATCGCAGTAGACCTCACCGACGGCAATTCTGAGATTCTGATGGCAAACCGCAACGGACGCGCCACACGTTTCCACGAAAGCAAAGTGCGCGCCATGGGCCGTGTGTCGGCAGGTGTACGCGGCATGCGCCTCGACGAAGACGGTCAGGACGAAGTCGTAGGCCTTATCACAATGTCGGCCGACTCCGACGACACAATCCTCACCCTTTCGGCCAAAGGATACGGCAAACGCTCACACCTCAACGACGAGGACGGCAACGCCATCTACCGTATCACCAACCGTGGCACACGAGGCGTGAAAACGATGAATATCACCGAAAAAACCGGCCATCTCGTGGCTTTCGAAGCCGTCAACGACGACAACGACCTTGTAATCATCAACCAGTCGGGCATCACAATCCGCGTGCGCGTCACCGACATCAGCACCCTTGGACGTGCCGCTCAGGGCGTGCGCATCATAAACCTTGACAAGCGCAACGACGTTATAGCATCAGTATGCTGCGTGCCGTCCGATCCCGAGGAAGAAACCGAAGCCGTGACCGAGGGCGAGGCTCTCCCCGACATGGAAATTGAAGTCGAGGCAGAAGAACCCGAAACCGACGACACCGACATCGATAACGAAAATGAATCAATTGACGAATAATTTCTTTTAACAACATAAATTATGAAAAAAGTCCTGTTTTTAGGCGTATGTGCCCTTTTCGGGCTTACAGCCGCAGCTCAGCAGAGCGTGGTGAAAGACGCCGAACGTGCCATGAAAAAGGAAGCCAACTATGCCGAGGTGCTCAAAATCATCACCCCCGCAATGTCGAACCCTGAAACACAAAATGATGTTCAGGTCTACTTCATTCCCGGCAAAACCGGCTTCAAACAGTACGACGACATATTCGCACTCAAACAATTCGGCAAAGCCCCCGAAGGCGCTGAAAAAATAATGTCGCTGGCCATCCTCGGCGGCTACGACAACTTCATGAAAGCTCTGCCCCTTGACTCTGTGCCCGATGCAAAAGGCAAGGTGAAAACCAAGCATTCAAAAGAAATGCTCAACACCATCGCCGGCCACTTCCACGATTTCAACAACACCGCCCTTGAATTCTGGAACCTCAAAGACTACGGCAACGCCTACCGCTGCTGGGATATCTACGTGAGCCTCCCCGAAGACGCACGTTTCGCCAAAATGCTCCAGAATGTGCCCGCCGACACTATCATGGCCGAAATTACCTACAATATGGCTCTCGCCGCTTGGCAGGAAGACAACCTTGAAAACTCGCTCAACGCTTTCCTCCGTGCAAAAGACAAAGGTTACACAAAGAAAAATCTTTACGACTACGCCATCGCCGTTGCATCGCAACTCAAAAAGGACGATGTCGTAACTGCTCTCGCCGAAGAAGCTCTTCCCCTCTACGGCGCAGAAGATGCCAACTACGTAGGCTATGTAATCAACGCATGCCTTAACAAAAAAGAATACGACAAGGCACTCGGAATGATTGACAAAGCTATTGCCAACGACCCCGACAACGCTCAGTACTATGTCATCAAAGGCATCCTCTTCGACCAGGAAGATATCCCCGCCGACAAACGCGGCAACTCTCGCGAGCAGTTCGAGAAAGCCGTTGAAATCGACCCCTACAATCCGCAGGCTCAATTCCAACTCGGCTTCAACTACTACAAGGAAGCATGCGCCATTAACGACAATGCTCCCGCCGACGAGCAGGCCTACGGCAAAATCTTCTTCGAGCAAATCAAGCCCATCATGCTCAAAGCCGTTGGTTACCTCGAACAGTCCTACAATCTCAATGAGGAGAACACCGACGCTCTCAAAGTTCTTGAATCCGCCTACTACCTCATCAACGACGAAGCAAACGTAACTCGCATCCAGGGCCTCATGGGCAAATAATTCCAAACCCGGATAGCATATCCCATAAAACCGGCTGCCGATAGGGCAACCGGTTTTTTATTTGCCGCTTTTGCCGAAACCAAAACATTTCTTATCTTTGCAAAACCAAACAGGAACACAAGTCTCCGGCTTGTGTGCCTGCCGTATTTAAACAATAATTTAATGGATACACTTACGCAATTCGACGGCGCCCTGAAAATGTGCCGGGATATCTTTGAGAAAAAGCTCAACGACTATGGCGCCTCATGGCGCATAATGCGTCCCGCTGCCGTGACCGACCAGATTTTCATCAAAGCCAAGCGCATACGTTCGCTTCAAGAGAAGAAATGCTCGAAAGTGGGCGAAGGAATCCTGCCCGAATTCATAGCCATTGTCAACTATGCCGCAGTGGGCATAATCCAGCTTGCCAAAGGCTTCTCCGACAACAAGGACTTGGCTCCGGCCGATGCTCTCGCTCTCTACGACAAGACTATCGCCGATGCCCGCACGCTTATGATAGCCAAGAATCACGACTACGACGAAGCATGGCGCGGCATGCGCGTGCTGTCGTATGTCGACCTCATCCTCATGAAGATAGAGCGCACAAAAGAAATCGAGGACCATGGCGGACTCACCATAATTTCCGAAGGCATCGATGCCAACTATTTCGACATGATAAACTATGCCGTGTTCGGAATCATCAAGCTGACCGAGGATGACACTTGCCAATAAATACATCGTATGGGCGCTCCGCATTGCCGTGGGCGCCACATTCATTTTCTCGGGCTTTGTAAAAGCCATCGACCCCTGGGGCCTTATATACAAAATATCGGAATACATGGCCGTGTGGGGTCTGCCCCAAATGCCCCGGGCCGTGCTTATGATGCAGTCGTTTTCCCTGTCGGCAGGCGAGCTCGCCCTTGGCGTGCTGCTTCTGTGCGGAGCCATGCGCCGCGCTGTGCCCTTGCTCATGGCGGCTTTCATGGCTGTGATGCTGCCGCTCACAGCCTACATAGCCATTGCAAATCCCGTGGCCGACTGCGGATGTTTCGGCGACGCACTGATTATCTCAAACACCGCTACATTTTTGAAAAACATAGTGCTGTCGGCAGCAGTGGTATATCTCGTGGCATACAATCATCGCGTAGGCGGGTTGTATATTCCGATGATACAGTGGATGCCTGTGGCCGCGACCCTGCTTTTCAGCTTTGTTCTTTCCATAATCGGCTACAACGTGCAGCCTTTGCTCGATTTCCGCCCCTACCCTGTCGGCACAGAGATTTGGCCGAATTCCGAAGACGAGACATGGCCGGAAGAAATGTTTATATACGAGCGCGACGGGCAGCGCCAGTCGTTCTCAGCCGACGCCCTGCCCGACTCCACGTGGACATTTATCGACCGCGAGTCGGCTCCCGCACAGAATTTCGATGCCGGCCTTGCACTTTTCGACGGCGACGAGGATGTGACCAACGCCATGCTATCCGACGCTGCCGACCTTATGATACTTGTAGTGAACGACCCGGGCTATCACCATATCGCGCGAGCCTCGATGGCCAACCGCATTGCCGAAGTGATGCGCGAGCGCGGAGGCGACATGTTTGCCGCCGTGGCCCTGCCCGACGGGGAGGTGGAGGCATGGACAGAGTCCACATCCGCCCGGTATCCCGTGGTGACTGCCGACGACACCACGCTGAAAGCCTTTGTGCGCGGCGACGCCGCCCTGGTATATGTCCGCGACGGAGTGATAACCTGGAAGACAAACCTGTACTCTCTTCCCGGCGACTTCCCCGACGATGAATCCAAACTTATCGACACCATAGCCGACGACAATCCCTCGACAATGCTGCTTGTTATATGCGGCCTTTATCTCGCCGCCATGGCAGGCATCTATCTTATGCAACATGCGTGGTGCGCCCTGCGCACGGTAAAAGTTAGAAAATAGGGTACTAATTATCGCTTTGCGTGTTAAATTTGGTTAATTACAAACATTGTAGTATTTTTTAAATTAACTTTATACCCAAATTTATACTTTATAGAACTTCAAGATTATCTCATACACATGAAAATTTCTTTTAATATAGATTATCGCACAAACTGGGGCGAATCGGTTTATCTCGTAGGCTCGTGTGCAGCCTTGGGAGGAGGCGACCCGCAGAAAGCCGTGAAACTGTCGCTCGACGGCGACGAGCATTGGAGCGTGAATGTAAATATTCCGCGCACCGTTAAGCAAATCGAATACCGCTATTTCGTGAAACACGACAATGGCGCCGAAAAACGCGAATGGGGTCCGATGCACCGGCTGGTCTTCTCTTCTGCCGACACATATGATATATTCGACCGCTGGCAAGATATGCCCAAAGACAAGCCCTACTACTCATCGGCTTTCACCGAATGTATATGCCACCGTGCAATCCGCGAGGTAAATGCCGCGCCCGCGGCCGGCTCCATCACCTTCTGCGTTGCCGCACCCATGGTAAAACCCGGTCAAGTCGTAGCCATAAGCGGCGCTTCCGCCGCGCTCGGTGCATGGGACACAAAAAAAGCCGTTGTCCTTACCGACGAATTTTTCCCTCTTTGGTCTGCCAATGTACCGGTGGCCGAAGACATGGCTGAGGGCTCCGAATTCAAATTCCTCATACTCGACAAGGCTTCGGGCAATGTCGTGGCATGGGAAGGCGGCGACAACCGTCGTCTTGGATTCACTCCGGCAAAAGACGCCGCATCTGTTTCCGCCGGCATGCGCTTCATCAATCTTCAAACACCTTGGCGCGGAGCCGGCACAGCCATCCCCGTATTCTCCCTGCGCTCGGAACAGGACTTCGGCGTGGGCGATTTCTACGACTTGATGCCGATGGTCGACTGGGTAGCCGCCACCGGACAGAACATAATCCAGCTTCTGCCCATCAACGACACCACCATGACCGGCACATGGACCGACTCATACCCCTACAACGCCAACTCAACGTATGCCCTCCATCCGATGTATCTTCGCATCACCGACCTTGGCACACTTCATGATGCCGAGCGTCAACGCTATTTCGACGATCTCGGCAAGGAGCTCAACCAACTCACCGAGGTCGATTACGAACGCGTCAACCGTGGCAAAGCCGAGTTTGTAAAAGAAATTTTCGCACAAGAAGGCAAAAAAGTACTCGCTTCGGTCGAATACAAAAACTTCTTCAAGCGCAACCAGGCATGGCTCACCCCATATGCCGCCTTCTGCGTGCTCCGCGACCGTTTTGGCACAGCCGAATTCTCGCAATGGGGAGAATATGCCGTGTACGATCCCGACAAAATTGCCGAATTTGTGGCAAAGAACACAACATACATCAACCAGGTGTATTACGTGCAATATAACCTCGACCGCCAGATGCGCGCCGTGCGCGACTACGCCCACTCCAAAGGCGTGGCCATAAAAGGCGACATACCCATCGGCATCTCCCGCACCTCGGCCGACGCATGGCTCAACCCGCGCCTGTTCAACCTCGACTGCCAGGCCGGCGCGCCCCCGGATGATTTTTCCGTACTTGGCCAAAACTGGGGATTACCCACCTACAACTGGGAAGAAATGAACCGCGACGGATTCGCATGGTGGAAAGACCGCTTCCGCAAAATGAGCGAGTATTTCGACGCCTACCGCATCGACCACGTGCTCGGATTCTTCCGTATTTGGCAAATTCCCATGGATGCAATCCACGGCCTGCTCGGCTACTTCTCTCCCGCCCTGCCCTTCTCCGCCGACGAATTGCGCGACAGCTACGATTTCTGGATCGATATCGACCGCCACACCACACCTTTCATCATGGACTATTTCCTCCATGACTTCTTCGGCGAATACACCGACGAGGCCCGCGTGCGCTTCCTTGAGCCCGCAGGCTACGGACGCTACCGCCTCAAAGACGAATTCTCGACTCAGCGCAAAGTTGCCGAATATTTCGGCAAGGCTGAAAAAGATGAGAAAAACACCCGTCTGTGCAATGCCCTGCTCGGCCTTATCGACGACGTGCTTTTCCTCCCCGACCCCGAACAGCCCGGCAAATTCCATCCGCGCATCTCGGCACAGTTCACATATATCTACCGCTCGCTCAACGACTACGAACGCTGGTGCTTCGACCGCCTCTACAACGACTTCTTCTATCACCGCCACAACGACTTCTGGTACGGAAAAGCCATGTGGAAGCTCCCTCCGCTCATCGACGCCACCGACATGCTCGTATGCGCCGAAGACCTCGGCATGATTCCGGCATGTGTGCCCGCCGTGATGGACGCTCTCGAAATACTATCGCTCGAAATCCAGCGCATGCCCAAGGATCCGAAGACCGAATTCGGCAACACATGGTCGTACCCCTACTTCTCGGTGTGCACCACCTCAACCCACGACATGGACGGTATCCGCGCATGGTGGGAAGCCGACCGCAAGAAGACACAGGACTATTACAACCACGTCCTCGGCCAGGGCGGCGAGGCTCCCTATTTCGCCGAACCTTGGATCTGCGACCGTATCCTCGACCTGCATCTCAAATCGCCCTCCATGCTCTGCATCATCCCCTTGCAAGACTGGCTCTCGATGGATGGCGCGATACGCCGCGAAAATCCCGCAGAGGAACTTATAAACGTGCCTGCCAACCCGCGTCACTACTGGCGCTACCGTATGCACCTCACCCTCGAAGACCTTGCCACCGAAGAAGCCTTCAACTCCCACCTCCGCTCCATGATTCTCTCCTCAGGCCGATAATTTCCTCTAATACAACAATTATAAAAAAGGTCGACATCCCCCCGGGTTGTCGACCTTTTTAAATTTAAACATTTTGCATATGTAGAATATAATTTATAAATTTGCATCTGAAATGCTCAGAGGAGCAATATATTTATAAAGCGTTTTTTGCTTTTACCTTTCACGGAAATCGCCAAATTTCATTACTCTGAAGGTTGAAGCAGTCCAAAAGCGTTCATGTAGTCGTATATCCACCCGCCTTTTCATAAAGGAGGGAAATAATGGTATCCGATAAGGCGTGGTCGTGGACTGTTTATTTCAGAGTAGGCGTTTGGCGATGCCCCGTGAAGATAAACAGAACATCGTCCCACGCTTTTCATATTTAACTCAATTGCATTAGAGGGGATGAATAATGCCATGTGAATTTCATGAATCAATTAATTAATTTATTATGTGCCGGGGCATCCTTGCTGCTTGTGAGTTGCGGCACCTCAGGGAATCTATCTGTCCCGAGAGTAATTTATCAGTCAATCCGCACGGAGTATGCTCAACCTGCCGTCATCCCAGAGAATGCTCAAATCGCAGTCACCTATCTATTCAATGAACGGGGAGAAATGCAGCCCATCGTAAATAATCTCACAGGGGATGTGATGATTATCGACCAAACCAAATCGTTCGTTATTATGCCCGACGGCTCATCGATTTCCTATTATGACCCGACAGTCATATCGGAGGCAACAGGCAACTTCAACTCACAAACCGGCAGCGAGACACTCAATCTCGGGGCTATTACCGATGCTCTCGGAGTAAATGGCAGAATCGGGTCATTGGCCCGGGGAGTAAACATTGGTTCATCCACAACCAATGGAACATTTTATTCTAAAACCGTGACTCGCACCGACCAACCAATGGTAACCATTGGGCCAAAGGGCATGATTGCCATGTCGAAAGCATTCCGTGTAGCAGGAATTGGCATAAACGCACATGATAATAATTATGTCGATATTCCATTTTCCAAGGCAAGCAACCGATTCAGTTGCTGTATATACTATTCAGCCGATGAAGGCGCCACATATCAAAAATTAGTTACAAACTTTTACGTAAGCTCCAATATATCCAAGAATACGGCAGACGGCCGTATTGGCAGAGCTTTTACATCAATTTACAACGAGAAACCCGACGCCTTAGTGGAGAATCTGTTTATGTTTTTGATTCCAAATAACATCAGCACAAACGAATCGGAATCCTCCTGGGATAACTCTCTTATTCAACACTCTAATATTTATGATAATTACCTGAAAGGTATACTCATTGATTTCCAATAAATTGCAAATATGAAACTTATCATAATACTGTGCGCAGCTCTTGCGATGGTGTCTTGCACAACCACAGAAAAATTTACACTAAATGTGCCTCGCAATGCGACCGTAATATGTCCGTCGCCTCAAAATAAAGTGTTGGGGGTGGCGCATAACTCGGGAAATGTAGTAATAGAGTGTCCTTCTGAATGGTATCTGGGATATGTCTACGTTCAACAAGAAGGCAGCGACACGAAAATACCGATGGGCATAGATTTCGAGAGATGCAATCATACAGGAACAAAGATAGCCCGTGGAGCCGGGTACGCATTGACCGGTATCGGTACAGGTGCAGTTATCATTGGCACCGTAGTTGGAGCATTAGGCACAGAAACCGGATGGGTAATTGCCGGAGGTGGATTAGCCTTGGACGCTATTGGTCTTGGTGTTGGGTGGCCGGCCGATGGCAGGATATCTCAGACTGCATATGACTACAATTTTAAGTATTCTAAGTATCAGAATATCGATATTCCAACGCTTTCACCGACCCTTCTTCATCCGAATCCATCGCGTGAGGATAAAGGAAAAAAAGAAGAGCCCGGACAAACTTTGCGTAAGAAAGCGACATCGGGCAAGAATAGTGAAAGTGCTACTGCGTCTAAGGTTAGCAAAAGCCGAACAGACTATGGCAAGCGTATCGAAGGTGTTTATGAAGGCTCCGGATCTCTGAAACTAAATGGGCGCAGCGAGGAGATTTATGACGAAATAATTGTAAAGATCAAACGCATAGACAAAAATCATGTACTGGTCAGTGTGATTGAAGGGGAGGAGGAATATTTCGACGCTCCGCTTCGCTACACAATAAAAAATACATCCAAAGGCTACAAGCTCACAATAGAAAAAATGCCAAATGCTACAATTTCAATATCGAAAAAAGGAGAATTGAAGTTTGAACACAAGGATGTATATATCGAAGACCGGAAATATGCCCTTCTGATTTCTGCACAAAAACAAAAAGATTGATACCCTAATCCGGCCGATATGTTGCAGTAATACCAAAAGCCCGAGGCCAAATGGCCTCGGGCTTTTATGTTGGCTTCACAATCCGGAGGATTGTGTTCCTAATGCGTTATTTCTTGGCTTCGGCTTTTTTGCGGGTTGCTTTTGCCTTGGGCTTTTCTGCTTTGTCGGCAGGCTTATCGGCGGCTTTCTCGCGGAGCGCGTGTTCGATGTTGTATTGCTCGGCGTTCTTGCGCTGTGTATTGAGCTCTTTTTGGAGAGTTTCAATCTCGCGGGCCTGGTTGCGGATTGTGGTGAGGAGCGAGTTAAGTTCCTCATTTTCAATCGACATGGGATACTGTTCCTCGACGCGCACGATAAAGTCTGAAAGGGCGTTCATATAGTTGGTGAAAGCCTGGAAAGGAGTCTCATACGGGCTGAACATTGAGTGCACGGCGCCGTCGGCGAAGTGCTTGGTCGACATGTAGTAGAAATTGTCGGCTCCTTGGAGGTACCACCAGTCCTGTTTCAAACGGCGGTCGTCGCACAAGCGGACACGTTCGGCCACAGAGTAGAGCTTACGGAAGGCCTCGTTCTGCAATTTGTTGCCGAGCCATGCCGAGGTGTCGCGTGCTTCGTCGGCGCCGGAAATGGGGTGCATCACGCTGAGCGAATCCACAGCTTTGAGCTTGGTTACGGCTTCGGTGGGGGTCCAGAATTCCACGCCGCGTTCTTCGGCAAAGCGGGGAAGAGCTTCGAGGAATTGGAAGATGCCGGTCTCGGCCGGTTGCTGGCCGCCGAATGTTTCGAGGTTGAGCCAGAGGTTTACGATTTGCTCGTCGGCCGGAGTCTGTGCAATCCAGTCGATATATTTGTCGGCGGTGAGGGGGAACGCAGCCCACGACGTGTCGGAGAAACGGGCGGCTATGTCCTCGCTGAGCTTGGCGTTGCGAAGAAGGATTTTGAGCTTGGGCGCGGAAGCGGCGGAATATACATAGTTGGGCGATTTCCAACCGAGGATATGTTTTGCGCCTTCGGTCATCACGCCCTTGTAGCCCATGGCCACGATCTGGGGAGCGATTTCGTCGGAGTAGATAAGCTCGGTGTTGCGGAGCACTTTGGTCTTCACGCCAAACAGCTGCTGGATTTTTTCAGAGTGGAACTTGACTTGTTCGGCAAATTCCTCGGGGTCGGTGAGCGATGCGAGCGAGCGGGCATAAGGCATGGCCACAAATTCCACCTTGCCGGTAGCGGCGAGCTGACGCAGCAGGTCGATAAATTCGGGCACATATTGCTCGAGTTGCTCGATGGCTACGCCGGAGATGGAAATGGAGAAGCGGAATTTGCCTTTGGTGTCCTCCACCATCTTCAAGAGAGTGCGGGCGGCGGGGATGTAGCTGCGCTCGGCTATACGGGCGATGATGTCGTCGTTGAGGAAATCATCGTAATAGTAATGGTCGTTGCCGATGTCGAAAAAAGTGTATCGTTTAAGACGTACCGGCTGATGTATTTCGAAGTTGAAACAGATTGCTTTCATTGGTTTTAGTTTTTTAGTGCCTTAGTAGTTGGCTAACACCTTATTGTAAATGTCTATCACTTTTTGGCCGGCCTTGTCCCATGTAATTTGCGCCACTTCGGCCAGGCCGTCCTCGCGCAGGGTCTCGTACATGGCGGGATAAGACACGATTGAGTGGATAGCGTCGGCCATTGCGTCGATATCCCAATAGTCGGTCTTGATCACATTGTTGAGAATTTCGGCACAGCCCGACTGCTTGGAGATGATCGAGGGCACGCCCATCTGCATGGCCTCGAGCGGCGAGATGCCAAACGGCTCGGACACCGATGGCATGATATATACGTCGGATGCTTTCAGCATCTCGTACACCTGCTTGCCTTTCTGGAAACCGGGGAAATGGAATCTGTCGGCGATTCCGCGCTCGGCGGCGAGAAGAATCATCTTATCCATCATGTCGCCGGAGCCTGCCATGACAAAGCGCACGTTGTGGTTGTTTTTCAACACTTTTGCGGCGGCTTCCACGAAATATTCGGGGCCTTTCTGCATGGTGATGCGGCCAAGGAATGTTACGACCTTTTCCTTGGGCTTGTTCACCTCCACGTTGAGCAGGTCCTCGGAAAGAGGCACCACGGCGTTGTGCACGGTGGTTACTTTTGCCGGGTCGATGCCGTATTTGTCGATTACGGTCTGGCGTGTGAGGTTAGACACGGTGATGATGTGGTCGGCGTTAATCATGCCGTCGCGCTCGATTGCAAACACCGTGGGGTTGACATTGCCGCGCGAGCGGTCGTAGTCGGTGGCGTGCACGTGTATCACCAGGGGCTTGCCCGTCACCATCTTTGCATGGATACCGGCCGGATATGTGAGCCAGTCGTGAGCGTGGATTATGTCGAAGTCGATTGTACGGGCAATCACGCCGGCTGTAATCGAATAGTTGTTGATTTCCTCCTGGAGATTGTCGGGATAGCGGCCGGAGAACTCTATGCAACCGAGGTCGTTGGTGCGCATATAGTTGAAGTCGGCGTATATATGGTCGCGCAGGCGGAAATACAGGTCGGGGTCCATGACCTTGCCGATGCGCTGCTCCACGTAGTCGCGGTTGACGTCGCGCCAGCATATAGGCACTTGCGATGTGCCGATTATCTTGGCAAATGAGCGGTCTTCATCGCCAAATGGTTTAGGTATCACGAAGGTTATATCCATGCCTCCACATTCCCACATGCCTTTGGTCAGGCCGTAAGAGGCCGTGCCGAGGCCGCCGAGGATGTGAGGGGGAAATTCCCATCCGAACATTAATGCTTTCATGTCGCGTTTCAGGTATTAGGAGTTAGGGCTGCATTGAGACGTTTGATTGTGCGTGTGGCGCGGAGCACCTCTGCCACGTTTGTTGCGTGGGATATGGCGCCGCGGCCTGTGTATGGCGGGTTGCCGTCGTAGAGCTGCGAGAGCGAGCCGATGCAGCCTTCGGTCATCTCGTCTTCGAAGCCTATGAGCATGCGGTCGATGTAACTTACGCCGGAGAGGCCAAACACCTTAATATATGCGTCGGCGTAGAAGCCGATGAGCCACGGACGAGCCGGGCCTTGGTGCAGGGCAAGTTCGCGGTCGACGGGCGAGCCTTGGTAGTTGGGCCGGTAGCCGTAAGATTTGGGCGAAAGCGTGCGCAGGCCTTTGGGGGTGAGCAGCTCGCGTGTCACGATGTCGAGCACGCCTTTGCGTTGACGGCGGTCGAGCGGCGAATAGTCGAGTCCGATGGCCACAGCCATGTTGGGGCGCACCTGCGGGTCGGCATACGAGCCGTTGACATAGTCGTAGAGGTATCCGTAGTCGTTGAGGAATGTGTCGACAAACGGCTTTTTCATTGCCTCGGCGGCCTCGGCCCAACGGATGCGGCGGTCAGCCATAGCAGGGTCGGCCTCAGCAAGAGTTGCCGTGAACATCAGGGCGTTGTACCACAAGGCGTTGAACTCTACGAGGTAGCCGGTGCGCGGAATCACGGGCACGCCGTTGAGCATCGAGTTCATCCACGACACGGGAGTCGACGTGCCGATTGTGGAGAGCAGGTGAGTGTTGGCGTCGACGCGCAGGTTGGGATGGCGGTTGTCGAGGATGTAGTCGGCAATCTCGGCGAGGAAATCCATATATAGCTTGCGCGTGGCATCGTCGCCTTCGGATTTGGCATATTGCTGAATGGCCCATGCCGTCCAGAGCGGAATGTCGGGAAGGTCGATACCGTGGATTCGGTCGCTCAGCTCGCCTTTTTCCATAAATCGGCGCAGGGCGTCGGCTGCCGTCGCCATTATCTCCTCAAAGTCCTTGCGGTGGTCGATAGCGAGGGTAAGGCCCGGCAGAGCCATCATGGTGTTGCGTGCAAGAACGACACCCCAGGGATAGCCGGATATTACGAAGTGGCCGTCCTTGTCGGTGAGGTAAAATTGCTTGGCGGCATTTTTGAGGCAGTTATAGAACGATGTGCGCGGAGTACGCGACGCTATTTCCTTTTCATACATCTTTGCCAGCGAGCGGGGCGACACCTCGCTCACGCCTGCCGAGAAGATTATCGACTCGCCCTTCTTGATAGGTATCTCGAAATAGCCGGGCACCCAGAGGTCTTCGGTGTAGGGCACGCCGCGCTCAAGGTCCTTGACATATTCAATGTTTTTATACCAGTGGGGATCGTCGACCCATTGGGGCTTGCGCGAGAACTGCATGTAGAGCGTGGGGAAACCTTCGTACATACATGTCGCCACACCGTTGTCGGCCGGCAGGATTTCGCTGTTGAGGGCATCGTTGGCCACACACAGAGAGTTGCTCTCGCGGAAAGCGAGGAACGGCCGGAATTGCAGCGTCGTGGCCGAATGGGCCTCCACGAGCGTGTAGCGGATAAGGATACGGTTTTCGTGAGAGATGAAAATCTTCTCCTTGGTCAGTATCACGCCGCCCACGCGGAATGTGGTGCGGGGCACGCTTTCACAGTCGAACTCACGGATATATTTATGTCCGTTGGGATTGTAGACACCACCTTGATAGCGGTGCAGCCCCAGGTTGAAGGGCGCGCCGTGCTGAATCACCGTCTCGTCGAGGCTCGACAGCAGCACATGGGGCTTGTTGCCCATCTCAGGGATAGGCACCACAAAAAGGCCGTGCTGCTTTCGGGTGTTGCAGCCGGCAAGCGTGGTGCAATGGTAGGCACCCGCTTGGTTTGTGCGCAGCATTTCCTTGGGCAGTGATTGTTCGAGGTTGATGAGTAGATTCTTATCGAATTTAAGATAACTCATGAATAATATAGATTTTAGGTTGTTCGATTCACAATGTATTTTTATATGGTAGAGGGAGAGGCACTGCTAAGATTTATGCGAATTTAGACATTTAATTTGTATTGGGCAAAAAAAAATAACATTTTTCACAAAAATTTCTTAACGAGGCCGCCGTCAATCGACTTCTCTCGTCTTAAATCGATTTATTTCGAAATATTTCGATTTAAATCGGCCGGCGGCCCTCAAAACTTTTGCTGAATTGAATTATTATATGTATTTTTGCGTCAAAATTTTTCATTCGACCTTAAAAATGAAGCGTATCCCGTTACTTCTGGCAGCCCTGCTTATGTGCTCGGCTGCAACGATGGCGCAGGGCCGCAAGATGGCTGCCGCAGGCGTCGCTTTCTACAACCTTGAAAACCTGTTCGACACGATTCCGAACAATCCCGAAAACCGCGACGCGGAATTCACACCCGCAGGCTCGCGCCAGTGGAACGGCGTCAAGTATTGGAACAAAATCCACAACCTTGCCTATGCCATCTCGCAGATGACATCGAAAATCACCCCTATGGGCCCGGCTGTGCTCGGCGTTTCCGAGATTGAAAACAAATCGGTGCTCGACGACCTTGTGGCCGATCCGCAGATAGCGGCGTGGAACCTGCAAGTGGTGCACCACGATTCGCCCGATGCCCGTGGCGTCGACGTAGGCCTGCTCTACAACCCCAAATATTTCTTCCTTGAAAATGTAACCAACCACCGCCTCACGGCAGTGAAATTCCGCACACGCGACCAAATGTGCGTCGTTGGCCGCCTTTTGGGCGAGCCTATGGCGTTTATCGTCAACCACTGGCCTTCGCGTCTTGGCGGACAGGAAAAATCGTCGCCCTCGCGCGAGGCCGCGGCTGCCCTCTCCAAGGCTATCGCCGACTCGCTCTGGGCCATCAACCCCGACATGGGCGTGATAATAATGGGCGACCTCAACGACGACCCTATGGATAAATCGTGCGCCAAGGTGCTCGGAGCCAAAAAGAAAAAAGACGGCGTGGACGCTCACGGCTTCTTCAACCCCTGGTGGTCGATGCTCGACAAAGGCATCGGCACCCTCGCCTACAAATCGTCGTGGAACCTCTTCGACCAGATTATCCTCTCCGGCAACCTCGTCAACACCCCCGACGACCGTTGGCATTTCCTCCGCGCCGAAGTGTTCAACCGCGAGTTCCTTAAAGACACCGAAGGCAACCGTCAGGGCTATCCTCGCCGCACATTCTCGGCCGGCATGTACCTCAACGGCTATTCCGACCACTTCCCTACCGAGGTATTCCTCGTAAAAACCGTAAAGTAATATTAAATAATGTTAAGCGCGGGGAATCTTACACCTTGCGCTTAGCATTTTTTCGTATTTTTGCAATAATTTCATTAACTAATAAATCTTATTTATGAAAAAATTTTTACTCACCTGCGCTGCTGTCCTCGGCATCGGAGCTTTCGCTTCCGCCGAAACAGTAACGTACGATTTTACAACAAACGGCTACGGCATGACCGCGCTTTCAGGTTCAACACAGGATTATCAAGCCGCCGGTACTGAACTCAAAGAAGGCGATGTGACAATCACCACCATTGGCAATACACGTTGGTGGGGTAGCAAAGCTCCGTATCAATTCCGTCTTTACAAAGAATCCGGTTTCTCTGTTGCTGTTCCCGAAGGCTACACCATGTCAGCTATTACCATTACAGGTAACGCTGCTTCTACTCTTTCATCCGATGTTGAAAAATATGAAAGCGGCGTATGGGCCGGTAATGCTGAAAAAGTAACTTTCAAGACAAATATCACCAAGAGCAACACGCCTATCACTAAAATTGAAGTTGAATACGAAAAGGCCGGCGACGCTCCCAAAGTAACGCGTCCCGTCATCACCCCCAACGGAGGCTATGTGAAGGCCGGTGACAAGATTGCTATCGAATGTGCCACCGAAGGTGCTGAAATCTACTACACCCTCGACGGCGACACCCCCGACAAGTCTTCCGACAAATACACAGGTGAAATCGTAGTGAACGAAACCGAAGACTTCACCCTCACTGCCGTGGCTTATGTAGGCGAAGATGCTTCTGCCGCCGTTTCCGCCGACTTCAAGGTGATGCCCGTCCTCAACGCCATCAACGAGATATTTTTGCAAACCAAAGGCGCACAGGTTATAGTAAACGCCGAAGTTGTCGTAACCTACAAGAACGGTGCCTACAACTACGTTTACGACCTCAACCGCTCTTGCTTTGGCATGATTTATCAATACGACTTCGCGCCCAACGTTGGCGACAAGATTGCCGCAGGCTGGACAGCTACCGTCGACAAATTCAAAGGTCTCTGGCAGTTCAAAAACCCCACAGGCTCCACCGTGGCTGAAACCGACGTGAAACTTCCCGAACCCATGCCCACCAACGGCTACAACATCGGCTACACATCCGCATCCATGCAGTGCCAGCTCATGCGCCTGCAAGAAGTGACTTTCGCTGAAGCAACTCCCGAAGCCGCCTCGGCTTTCACCGGCACACTTGTAAACGAAGATGAACCCGAAGGCTATGTAACCGCCAACTTCTACAACCAGTTCAAAACAGCGTCTGTTGAGGCCGGCACTTACGACGTTATCGCTTACGTATCCGTACGCCAAGATTCCGACAACGACCCCGTTAAAATCCAATTCTTCCCCGTTGCTTACGAACTTTCCGAACCGGAAGAATACAACCTCTACATCGCCGGTGAATTCAACAATTGGGATTACGACAACGCTCCCGCAATGGAATTCGACGGTGTCGACACCTATACCTACACAGCTGAATTCAACGGCGAGAAGGCATTCTCTATCTCCGAAGCTCTCGGCGAAGAATTTGAATGGGCAACATTCATGACAGCCGACGGCACAGTGAAGGTTGGCGAAACCACTCCGCTCGACTTCGACTACGACGAAATCGGCAAAATCACCTTCGAAGGCGCCAACGGCGAATACAAAATCACCGTTGTGATGAACGAGGAAACAATGACCCTCAACATCTCATCCACCTCCGGCATCGCCGACATCGAAGCAGCCGACGCAGCTGCCCGCTACTTCAACCTCCAAGGCGTAGAAGTTGCCAACCCCTCCACCGGCATCTACATCCGCGTTGCTGGCGGCAAAGCCACCAAAGTCCTCGTTGACTAATTAAGCAGTAACGCTTAGGAACGCGAGCCTCCGGCTTGCGACCTTATAAGACAAGAGAACAGGAGAAACAGGAGATTAAAACCCTCCTGATTCTCCTGTTCTTTTGTCTTTATATTTTGACGAATGAAGGAAAAACATTAATTTTGTAAAAAAAATTAACCTTTGCCGCGGGCGCACGAGCCGTGCGTCCCTACATTGATAATTCATTTTTAGATATATATTTGAAATGAACTATACCGACCTTCCGGAAAATCCCGCAATGCTGCTCAGTTTCATCAACACGAAGCTGCGCGACATATACCCTTCGCTCGACGCCCTGTGCGACGACATGCACATCTCCCGCCCCGACCTCGAACGGCGTCTTGCCGAGGCCGGATTTGAATACTCGCCCGAATTCAACAAATTCTGGTAAATGGAAGACTATCTATCGCAACTCAACGACCAGCAGCGCGCTGCCGTGGAATACTGCGACGGGCCGCAACTGGTTATAGCCGGAGCCGGGTCGGGCAAGACCCGTGTGCTCACATACAAGATTGTGCACCTGATGACGCGCGGCATCGAGCCTTACCGCATCATGGCGCTCACATTCACCAACAAGGCAGCCCGCGAGATGCGCGAGCGCATCGAGACGCTTGTAGGCCCGCGCCATGCCGCGCAACTGTGGATGGGCACGTTCCACTCCATATTCTCGCGCATACTCCACCGCCATGCCGACCGCCTGGGGTTCGCCTCAAATTTCACCATCTACGACTCCAACGACTCGCGCAACCTTATCAAGATGATAATCCGCGACATGGAACTCGACGAAAAGGTATATAAGCCGGCCACTGTGCAAAGCCTCATTTCCACAGCCAAGAACGCCCTGATAGGCCCCGAAGCCTACGCCGCCGACCGCGACATACGCGACAGCGACCGACGCGCACGCCGCGAGCGCATGGCCGAAATCTACCGCGCCTACGTCCACCGCTGCCATGTGGCCGGAGCCATGGATTTCGACGACCTGCTCTACTACACAAATGTGCTTTTCCGCGACAATGCCGACATTTTGCGTCACTATCAGGAGTTTTTCTCCTATGTGCTTGTCGACGAGTACCAGGACACCAACTTTGCCCAGCACCTTATCGTGTCGATGCTGTGCGAGCAGTCGAAAGCTCTGTGTGTGGTGGGCGACGACGCACAAAGCATTTATTCGTTCCGCGGAGCCAATATCCGCAACATCCTCAACCTGCGCAACGCCTACCCCGACCTGCGCACGTTCAAGCTCGAGCAAAACTATCGCTCGACACAGAATATAATCAAGGCCGCCAACACGCTCATCGCCAAAAACGAAGAACAGATACGCAAGGAAGTGTTCTCGCGCAACGACCCCGGCGAGCGCATCGAGGTGGTGCGTTGCTACTCCGACTTTGAGGAAGCATCGGTGGTGGCCAACCGGATAGCCTCGGTGAAACGCACCTCGGGCGATTCCTACGAGGAATTTGCCATACTGTCGCGCACCAACGCGCAAAGCCGCGTCTTTGAGGAAGCCCTGCGCAAACGCGCCATCCCCTACCGCATCTACGGCGGCCTGTCGTTCTACCAGCGCGCCGAAATCAAGGATGCCGTGGCCTACTTCCGCCTCAGCGTCAACCCCGACGATGACGAGGCTTTGCGCCGAGTGATAAACGTGCCGGCACGCGGCATCGGCCAGACCACCATGCAGAAAGTGACCCGCGCCGCCATCGACGAATCGGTGAGCCTCTATCATATCATAACAAACCTCGACAAGTTCGACATAGGCATCAACAAGGGCACACGTGCCAAGCTCGAAGGCTTTGCCGCGCTCATCGGCTCGTTTATCAAAGCCAATGCCGACGGCGACGACGCCCTCACTGCCGCGCGAAAGATTATTACAGACTCGCGCCTGATGGCCATGTACATTTCCGACACCACCCCCGAGAGCATTTCGAAACAAGAAAACCTCGAGGAACTGCTTAATTCGGTGCAGAGCTTCGTAACCGACCGCACCGAGGAGGGCAACACCGAAAATGTGTTCATGACCGACTTCCTCTCCGAAGTGTCGCTCGCTACCGACCAGGACCGTAGCGACGACGACTCCAACGAAAAAGTGACTCTCATGACCATCCACGCCGCCAAAGGCCTCGAATTTTCCAATATCTTCGTTGTGGGCGTGGAGGAGGACCTTCTGCCGTCGGCCATGAGCAAGAACTCGCCGCGCGAGATAGAGGAAGAACGCCGCCTGCTATATGTGGCAATAACGCGCGCCAAGAAATTCTGCATGATGAGCTATGCATCAAGCCGCTACCGTAACGGCCAGACCGAGATGACGAAGCCCTCGCGTTTCCTGCGCGACATCGACCCGCTGCTGCTCAACTTTGTGCAAGGCACGCCCGTGCCCTCGGTCGACCCGACTGAGCGTTACCGTGCGTCATTTCCGGGAAGCGGACAAAGCCCTTTCCGGCGCGACTATGGCACGCCTGTCACGCCCTCGCGCGGCTATGGTCGCACCGCGCCGGCAGCTCCACGGCCATCGTCGCCTATTCCTTCTGCCGACGGTATCCACACTCCGGCCGAAGTGGACGCCGGCATGAAAATCGAGCACTCGAAATTTGGCGTGGGCGTGATTCTTAAAGTAGACACGTCGCGCTCCGACGCCACCATCGTGGTCCGCTTCAACAATGTGGACGTAAAAACCCTAATGCTCAAATACGCGAAATTCAAAATCTTGTAGGAACGCAAGCCTCCGGCTTGCGAATTATACCCACAAGCCGGAGGCTTATGTTCATGAAATAAATATCACAAGCCGGAGGCTTGTGTTCCTAACATAATTATAATGACTATACAGAATCTGCCGACACCGTTTTATGTGGTATACGAAGACCGCATCCGCCGCAATCTCGACCTCATCACCGACGTCGAGCATCGCGCCGGCGTAAAAATAATCATGGCGTTCAAAGCCAATGCCCTGTGGCGCACCTTCGGCATCTTCCGCGAGTACCGCAGGGCCTTCACGGCCAGTTCGCTCAACGAATTGCAACTCGGACGCGAGTTTCTTGGCACGCCGGCTCACACATACTGTCCGGCGTATACCGACGCCACCATCGACGCATACATGGCCGGCAGCTCGCATCTCACTTTCAACTCCGTAAGCCAGGCCGAGCGTTTTCTGCCACGGCTGAAAGTGTATCCTCATGTGTCGGCCGGGCTGCGCGTCAACCCCAAATGCTCGGTGATAGAAACCGACATCTACAATCCGGCCCTGCCCGGCTCGCGTTTCGGCATGAGCGCCGACGAACTTGGCGACACCCTGCCCCGCGGCATCGAGGGGCTTCATTTCCACTCGCTGTGCGAGTCGTCGTCATTCGATCTCGAAAAGGTGCTCACGGCCTTTGAGGAGCAGTTCGGCCGGTTCCTGCCGAAACTGAAATGGGTGAACATGGGCGGCGGACATCTCATGACACGCGAGGGCTACGACACCGACCACCTCGTCGGGCTGCTGCGCGATTTCCGCAAGCGTCATCCCAATCTCGACGTGATTCTCGAACCGGGAAGCGCCTTCACATGGCGCACCGGCGACCTTATCACATCTGTTGTCGACACAGTGGAGCATGATGGAGTGATCACGGCAATAATCGACGCGTCGTTTGCATGCCATATGCCCGACACGCTCGAAATGCCGTATCAGCCGCTTATCACCGAAAGCACTCCCGAAGGTATCCCCCACCGCCTTGGGGGCAACTCCTGCCTCAGCGGCGACTTCTGCGGACCGTGGAATTTTCCGCGCCGCCTTACAGAGGGCGACCGCCTCACCCTCGAGGACATGAACCACTACACCACGGTGAAGACCACTATGTTCAACGGCATACAGCATCCCGACATAGTGCTGTGCGACAGCCGGGGCGAATGTTCCTATCTGCGACGCTACTCTTACGACGACTATAAAAGCCGAATGTCATGAAACCTCGTTTTTCAATCATTGTTCCCGTCTACAACCGCATCGACGAAGTGCGCGACCTGCTCGAAAGCCTCGACGCGCAGCAAACGCGCAATTTCGAGGTGGTGCTCGTCGAGGACGGTTCTTCGGAGCCGTGCCGCGGCGTGGCCGAAGAATATGCCGGGCGTATCCCCGTGAAATATTTTTTCAAGGACAACGAGGGACGGTCAATAGCGCGCAACCACGGCATGGAACGCGCCGAAGGCGACTATTTCGTATTCTTCGACTCCGACTGCGTGATTCCGCCCGACTATTTTACAATACTCACCGCCTCGCTCGACCGCGAGCCTCTCGACTGTTTCGGAGGCCCCGACGCCGCCCACGAGTCATTTTCCGACGTGCAGAAAGCCATCAACTACACCATGACGTCGTTTCTCACCACCGGAGGCATACGCGGAGGCAAGATACGGCTCGAGAAATTTGTGCCGCGCACGTTCAACATGGGTTACTCTCGGCGTGTATTCGAGCGCGTGGGAGGCTTCCGGGAGATGTTTTCCGAAGACATCGACATGTCGACACGCATCCGTCTCGCCGGCTTCTCCATCGGACTGATTGCCGATGCAAAAGTGTGGCACAAACGCCGCGTCGACTTCAAGAAGTTTTTCCGCCAGGTCTACGTGTTCGGCATGTCGCGCATCACGCTGAAACTGCTTTATCCCGACTCGCTCAAAGCCGTGCATATGCTTCCGGCTCTTGCCGTTGTGGTCGGACTTGTGCTTGTTGCGCTCGGCATTTTTGTAAGCCCGTGGTGGCTGTTGCCCATAGGAATTTATTTTGTGGCATTATTCGCATCGGCATTAGTGAAGACAAAAAGCGTGAAGATTGCCGCCTTGGCCATTCCGGCCGCCGCTATTCAGCTCGGAGGCTACGGCACAGGTTTCATCCGCGCTTACGTAACTAAAATCATTCTTGGCCGAGGCCGCAACGAAGCCGAGGAAATAGAAATGCGACGCGGCAAATAAAGATTTTTTTAGTAATTTAAGGTCTTTAAAGTCCTTAATGACCTTAAAGTCCTTAAAGCCCTTATAATTCATCACTAATACCTTATCCCTGAATAAAATGATCCGCGACCTTTCGGCCGAAGAGCGTCCAAGAGAAAAGGCCATGCACGCCGGCATAAAGACGCTTACCGACATAGAACTTATGGCCACTATTTTCGCCACCGGCGTAACGGGCAAATCGGCCGTGGACCTGGCTCGGGAGATACTTGCCGACAATGGCGGACATCTCTCGAAAGTGGCTCGTCTGTCGGTTGGCGATTTCTGCGCCAGATACAAAGGCGTGGGGCCGGTAAAGGCCATTAACCTCCTTGCCGCCCTCGAACTCGGAAGCCGCTCGGCCGCCGATGCCCGCCGTGTCGAGAATCCTCAGCTCACATCGTCGCAGGCCGTGTATGAGGTGATGCAGCCACGGTTTCGCGGGCTCAACCATGAAGAATTCTGGGTGGTGATGCTCGACCGAGGCATGAGGCTAATGAAAGAGACCCGCGTGTCGCAGGGAGGCACAGCCGCTACCGTGGTCGATGTGAAAATGATAGTGAAAGCCGTGGCCGAGACTTTGGCCTCGGCTGTGATATTATGCCACAACCACCCGTCGGGCACACTCACGCCCAGCGCGCAGGACGACAGGCTCACTACAAAGATTGTGAACGCGCTCGGATTTCTCGACGTGACGGTGGCCGACCACCTTATTTTCACCGATTCGGGATACTATTCTTACAACGACATGGGACGCATTCACTGAATTATTTTGATTTGAAAAACTTTTTTAACACACGCGCGTTTTAATTTCAAAGCGCTCCTCTATCGGAGAGCTTTAACTTCCTGAATCATTCTTTACCATTCATCGATTATGATCAACGCAGAAGTAATAGAACAAATCTACAAACAATACAGCAAAAAGCCCAAAAGTGTCGATTTTCTTGATTTCGCCACTTTGTTTGAAAAAGCCGGAGAGCACCACGACTTGCTAATCGACCCCGAAAAAGGTGTGCTTACCATTGGCTCCATTGAGGAGGGCGCGCCCTTCCATTCTATACCTCTGCGCAATATTATCGCTTTCGTGCCTTTCGAGGAATGGGTGGCCATAGTGATGCACGCGTCGATAGTATTTCTCAACAGCCGGTCGTCGAAAGTGGCCGCGCATATCAAGCCGCTGAAAGAATCACTCTGGGATAAAATATGGAACTGATAGATACGCTCAACGACTGGCTATGGTCGTATATCCTGATCGGAGCATTGCTGCTCGCCGCTTTTGTGTTCACGTTTTGGACGCGTGGCGTGCAAATTCGCATGCTTCCCGACATGATTCGTCTTTTATTCGCATCGAGCAAAAAAGCCGAGTTTCACGAGCATGAGGAAAGCGAGCATCAACGGCACCACACGGTGTCGTCGTTTCAGGCATTCGCCGTGTCGATAGCCGGACGTGTCGGCACAGGCAACATCGCCGGGGTGGCCATAGCAATAGCCATGGGCGGCCCGGGCGCCGTGTTCTGGATGTGGGTTATCGCTTTCTTCGGCGCGGCCACGGCTTTTGTGGAGTCGACGCTCGGACAGCTGTTCAAAGTGCGCGGCACCGACTCTTTCCGCGGCGGCCCGGCCTATTACATCCAGAAAGGAATGCACTGCCGATGGTTTGCCGTGCTGTTTGCCATTATCATAACCCTCACTTTCGGACTTGCCTTCTGCTCCGTTCAGGCCAATACCGTGGCTATGGCAGCGCAGGATTCATTCGGGTGGAGTCCGGTGTGGGTCGGCGCCGTCCTTTCGGCGCTTACCCTTGCCGTGGTGTGGGGCGGCATACAGCGCATATCGAAATTCAGCGAGATAGTGGTGCCGGTCATGGCTTTGGCCTATATTGTGCTTGCGCTTATAGTGATACTTCTCAATGCCGGAATGATTCCCGACGTGCTCCGCACAATAGTATATTCAGCCTTTAATGGCGACGCCGCCATAGGCGCCACCGTTGGCTCGGCCCTGATGCTCGGTATCAAGCGCGGCCTGTTTTCCAACGAGGCCGGCGAGGGTTCGGCTCCCAACGTGGCCGCTACTGCCTCCACGACACACCCTGTAAAGCAGGGGCTTATTCAGGCGCTTGGCGTGTACACCGACACTTTTCTTGTGTGTACAAGCACAGCGTTCATAATCCTGTGGAGCGGTCTTTACGACACCGGTTCCGACGGCATAGTGCTCACCCAAGCCGCGCTCGAAAGCGAGGTAGGTCCTGCCGGAAAATATTTTGTGTCGGTTGCCATCTTCCTTTTTGCCTACACAAGCATTATCTCCAACTATTATTACGGTGAAACCAACCTCAACTTCATACGCCGCTCCAAAGCCATGATAACTATATACCGGCTTTCGGTTGGAGCGATAGTGTTTGTGGGTTCGGTTGTATCGCTGCAAGCGGTATGGGCTGCCGCCGACTTGTTCATGGCCTTGATGACCCTTATCAACCTTACCGCCCTTGCCTTCCTCGGCCGTTATGCCGTGCGATGCCTGAGCGACTACCGCCGTCAGCTCCGCAAGGGTGTCGACCCCGTCTACCGTCGCTCGTCCATTCCGGAAATCGCCTCCGAGACGGAATGTTGGCCGGAATAATTAACTTATATGACAATAAAAAAAGCGACCGACGGTCGCTTTTTTTATTGTCAGTTGCCATCTTCCCAACGTGAGCGTCGCCGCTGCTCGAGGGTCGCCTCGGAGGGGTTGTCGCCGGCAAACCACAGGCGTGTGCCCACAAGGGAGTCGGGCAAGAATTGCTGTCGGACAAAATTGCCGGGATAGTCGTGGGCATACTTGTAGTTTTCTCCGTAACCAAGCTCTTTCATCAACGAGGTGGGCGCGTTGCGGATATGGAGAGGCACGGGCCGGTCGCCGGTTTTCTCAACAAGTGACAGTGCGCGGTCTATGGCCATGTATGCAGAATTGCTTTTTGGCGAGTTTGCGAGGTAAATTGCACATTCAGCCAAGGGGATACGGCCTTCGGGCATACCAATCTTGGTGATTGTGTCGAAACATGCGTTGGCAAGGAGCAGGGCGTTGGGATTTGCCAGACCTATGTCCTCGGCTGAGAGTATTACGAGACGGCGGGCAATGAACACGGGGTCCTCGCCTCCGGCAATCATGCGCGCGAGCCAGTACACGGCAGCGTCGGGATCGGACCCGCGTATGCTCTTGATAAAAGCCGAGATGATGTCGTAGTGCATCTCGCCTTGTTTGTCGTAGGCCTGCGGATTTTGTTGCAGACGTTCGGTTACACTTTGGTCGGAAATAACAACAGGCTCTCCGTGTGGTGTCGATTGCTCGATAAGCTCAAGAATGTTGAGGAGCTTGCGGGCATCGCCGCCGGAGTAGCGGAAAAGAGCCGCCGTGTCACGCACCTCCACCTTCCGGTTTTTAAGAATTTCGTCGGAAGACAGCGCACGGTCGAGCAGAGTCTGCAATTCTTCCTCGCCGAGGGGTTTCAGCGTGTAGACCTGGGCGCGTGAAAGGAGCGGACGAATCACCTCAAACGAGGGATTTTCCGTTGTGGCTCCTATGAGCGTGACTGTGCCGTTTTCAACGGCTCCGAGCAAGCTGTCTTGCTGCGACTTGCTGAACCGGTGGATTTCATCGATAAACAAAATGGGGCGTCCCTCACTGAATATCGACGAGGCGTCGTGGCGGCACTGCTCTATAACCTCGCGCACGTCTTTCACCCCTGAGGTTACAGCCGACAGGGTATAAAATTTGCTTTTTGTCGAGTTTGCTATGATACGGGCAATCGTGGTCTTCCCCACTCCTGGAGGCCCCCAAAGGATGAAAGACGACACAGTGCCCTGCTCAATCATGCGGCGAAGGATACCGCCCGGCCCGACAAGATGTGACTGGCCGATATACTCGTCAAGATTTTGCGGACGAAGACGTTCTGCAAGCGGAGAGACTGCCATAAGCCTTATGCAAATTTGAAATCGGTTGAACGGAGGCCGCGAAGCCAGTCGCCGGCAGCCATGCGCTTTTTGCCCTGCGGCTGGAGCGACAATATCTCGATGTCGGTGTCGGCAGCGGACACATACATGTGTCCTGCCTCGACAGTCACATTGCCGGGGCGACGCGAAGGCCGGCCGGTGATACGTGTCTCGAATATTTTAACCGAAAGGGGCTCGGCTTCGACAGTTTGCAATTCTGTCCACGCCGCAGGGTAAGGACTGAGGCCGCGCACGAGATTATGAATCTTTTCGGCGGGACAGTTCCAGTCGATTCGGCAAGTTTCCTTAAATATCTTGGGAGCGGGGGTCGGCTCCTCGCCACCAAGGAGCGTGTCTTGTGGCACCGGAACAAGTGTGCCGTCGAGAATATGCTCTACGGTGTCGATAGTGAGGTCGGCGCCAAGAAGCATGAGACGGTCGTGCACGGTGCCGACATTGTCGTCAGGACTGATGTCGATGCGCTCTTGGCGGAGGATGTCGCCTGTGTCAATCTCGTGTTTGAGGAAGAACGTGGTTACGCCCGTCTCGGTGTCGCCGTTGATTACAGCCCAGTTGATTGGTGCCGCGCCGCGATAGCGCGGAAGCAGGGATGCGTGGAGGTTGAAAGTGCCCAGCGGCGGCATCTGCCACACTACTTGCGGGAGCATACGGAAAGCAATTACGATAAACAAGTCGGCTTTGAGGCTGCGAAGCTCGTCGACAAAGACATGGTCTTTGAGATTGACGGGCTGCATAAGATGGAGCCCGGCGGCCTCTGCATATTGCTTTACGGGGGAATGGAGAAGTTTGTGGCCGCGTCCGGCAGGCTTGTCGGGCATCGTCACCACTCCCACAATATTATAACCGCCTTCATGGAGTCGGCGGAGGCTTTCAACGGCAAAATCGGGAGTGCCTAAAAAAACTATTCTGAGGTCTTCTTTCTTCATCTTCATTATTGTGCGGCGTTTTGTTCGAGAACGTGCCATAGAGTGTCGTCGGGCACGGGGGCGGTGACGTCGATTTCGATACCTGACACAGGGTGGATAAAACGTATGCGACGGGCCATGAGCGATATGGAGCCGTCGGGATTGGAGCGTTTGTCGCCATATTTAAGGTCGCCTTTGACCGGGCAGCCGATAGCCGACAACTGGACACGGATTTGATGCTTGCGTCCTGTCATGAGGTTTACTTCCAACAGGCGGTAGCGGTCGGACTCGGCGATAGTGCGATATGCCAGCCGGGATTCCTTAGCTCCGTCCTTAGGCGTGGCCGACGCGTAGCTTTTGTTATTGCGCTCCACGGTGGTAATCCAATGTGTGAGCGTGTCTTCCGGCTTCTCGGGCTTGCCGCGTGTAATGGCCCAATATGTTTTGTGGACATTGCCGAGGCGAAACATCTCGTTGAGACGCGCAAGGGCCTTTGAGGTCTTGGCAAACACCACTACTCCGCCAACAGGCCGGTCGAGCCGGTGAGCGACACCAAGGAAAACATTTCCCGGCTTGGCATGAGTTTCCTTTATCCACTGTTTCACTGTTTCGGAAAGCGGTGTATCGCCGGTCTTGTCGCCCTGGACTATTTCTCCGGGAGCTTTGTTCACAATTATTATATGGTTGTCTTCGTAGAGAACAGTCATTGCAATTTAGTTGGTTCTAAGGACATTAGGGACATTAAGATCTTTAACGTCTTTAAGGTCCTTAATCTGCTGATATTGAAAATTACGAGTTACGGGCGCGATTGTCCGTAACTCGTAATATATGGTCGTGTGGCAGGGTTAGATGCCGAGGTCTTTCTTTATAGCCTCGATCTTCTCATGAGCCTTGGCTGTGGCTGCATCATATTCTTCGGGCGACGCGATCTTATCGTGTACCTCGATGTAGAATTTGATTTTGGGTTCTGTGCCCGAAGGACGGACAGAAACCTTTGAGCCGTCGGCTGTGAAGTATTGGAGGACGTTGGATGTGGTGGGGAAATCCATCTTGTCGACATGGCCGGTGGGCACATCGGTGCAGTTGAGGTCGGCGTAGTCTTTGATTGTAACGACGGGGCTGCCTGCGAGGGTCTTGGGAGGATTGGCACGGAAACCTTTCATCATGGCGATGATTTCTTCTGCGCCGGATTTGCCCTTGCGCACCACAGAGATGCCTTCTTCGAGCGAGAAGCCGTTTTGCACATAGATGTCTTTGAGCATAGTGGCGAAATCCATGCCACGGTCTTTTGCCCAAGCTGCAATCTCGGCCATAAGGGAGATGGCAGATACGGAGTCTTTGTCGCGGGCGAAGTCTTCGGCAAGGAAGCCGTAGCTTTCTTCTCCGCCACCGATATAGCGAGCTGTGCCTTCGAGGTCGCGGATTACGGAAGCAATCCATTTGAATCCGGTGTAGCAGTCGTACATGCGGATGTTGTTGTTTTGAGCGATAGCCTTGATGGTCTCGGTGGTTACGATGGTCTTCACGATGTATTCGTTGCCAACGAGGCGACCCATTTCGCGGTTGCGCACCATGATGTAGTTGAGGAGAATCATCACGATCTGGTTGCCGTTGAGCAGACGGTAGGAACCGTCGGGGTCACGTACCACGCAACCGATACGGTCGGCGTCGGGGTCGGATGCGAAAATCACGTCGGCATCGGTTTCCTTTGCTTTCTCGATAGCCATTGCCATGGCAGAAGGCACTTCGGGGTTGGGAGATTCTACGGTGGGGAAATCGCCGGAGGGGATATCCTGTTCGGGCACGTGGATTATGTTGGTGAATCCGTAGTTGCGGAGCGAATCGGGTATCATCTTCACGCCGGTGCCGTGGATGGGGGTGTAGACAATTTTGAGGTCGTGGTGACGCTTAATTACTTCGGGGTCGAGCGAAAGGGTTTTGATGTCGGCGAGGAAGGCATTATCCATTTCTTCACCGATAATTTCGATTTTGGATTTATCGCCCTGGAATTTGATTTCGGACACGTCCTTGATTCGGCCCACATGTTCGATGATGTTCACATCGTGGGGCGCGATAATCTGCGCGCCGTCGGCCCAGTATGCCTTGTAGCCGTTGTATTCCTTGGGATTGTGGGAAGCGGTGATGTTTACGCCGCTCTGGCATCCGAGACGACGGATGGCATATGAGAGCTCGGGAGTGGGTCGGAAATCCTCGAAAAGATATACCTTGATGCCGTTTGCAGAGAAAATGTCGGCGACGATTTCAGCGAACTTGCGCGAGTTGTTGCGCACGTCGTGACCGACGACAACAGAGATTTCGGGGAGGTCGGTAAAGGCTTCTTTGAGATAGTTGGCGAGGCCTTGTGTAGCTGCGCCCACGGTGTATATGTTCATGCGGTTAGTGCCGGCGCCCATGATGCCGCGGAGGCCGCCCGTACCGAATTCGAGGTCGCGGTAGAACGACTCGATGAGGTCGGTTTTATCTTCGGCCTCGAGCATACGCTTCACTTCGGCGCGTGTATCCGGGTCGTAGCTTTCAGAAAGCCAGGCCTGAGCGCGCTCGGTCACTTGTTTGAGCAGATCGTTTTGTTCCATTTATCTGTATTTTTTGATATTAGAATTAACTTAAATATGTTAACGCAAAATTAGTGTTTTATTTTTACAAAACAAAGTGTTTGCAGAAAAAGTTGGTTTATGGATATTATTATATACGCATTATATCTTTAATCGAATATATTGTGCTCAAATGTTCAAATGTAAAAAACTGGTCGTCAAGAATCATCCACTCATTGCGCTTCTTTAACGGCATTTTTTTTATATCAGAAAAAAACGACAGAGGCACAATTATTTCGCGTCCATCAGTAAGAAAAACTATCATCTTGCCGCGTTTATCGGTGAAATTCAGTTCTTTAATCCCTATATTAATTTCTGAGCTCTTGCACATATCCTTTATTAATTTTCAATGTTTTTTATTACTGTTTTCTCCCCTCTAAATGCTTTTGAAATCTGATTATTTATATAATCCCAATGGCGTTCGATAGCAGATACAAGCATCATATTATCTTTTGGGCTCAATTCCGATTATGCTATCTCAACACATTTATCTCCATTGCGTTCTATCCAAATCTTCGCCAACGAGTGCTGATGCCGAAGACCTTTCCTGAATATATGAACATGCCTTCGGTTATCGTTCACATCAGTTGGTATCGAAACCAAAATAAACATTTTTAGAAACGCAAGTTGCCCCATAGCTATATCATGCAATAGAGGCAGGCGAAGAAAATTGCGGCGAGGCCGGGAGCCACGAAGAGGAGGGAGTCGATGCGGTCGAGGATGCCCCCGTGGCCGGGAATCAGGTTGCCGGAGTCCTTCACGCCTACGGTGCGTTTGATGAGCGATTCGAACAGGTCGCCAACGGTAGAGAGCGCGCTCACAGCCACGCCAATTGCTATCCAGCCCCACAGGGGCAGATTATTGCCGGGCACGAGATAATATGCTGCGATGCCGAACAGTGCGCAAAAGGCCATGCCTCCCCAAAATCCTTCCCATGATTTTTTGGGCGAAAGACGTTCGCACAATCGGTGGCGTCCAATCTGCGAACCCACGCAGAAGGCTCCGGTGTCGTTGAGCCATATCATGATGAAGAACATGAGCACGGGATATTTGCCGGCACCAATGAGCATATCGTTGGTGTACAGCACTTCGAGCGCGCCAAGGCCCATGCCTATATAGATAACGCCAAGCATGCTGAACGCGGCCGAACGCAGGGCCTCCGGACGCTTGTCGAACACCGCCATGGCAAGACGCACGGGCAGGTACAAATACATGGCGATGGCAAACCACCATATAATAGCCAATACTGCCACGACGTCCACTCCGAGCACCCACCAACGCATGGCGGAATCTCCCGAGGGCTGGCACATTTTATTAAATTCGAGCATGGCGAGCACGCCCAAAAGCAAGCACAAGCAAAGAAACGCGGGCTGCCCGCACAGGATAGCCGCCACAATCACGGCCACATATATAGCGCCGGAAGCGGCGCGCAAAGCTACATTTTTCATGGTGGCAAAGTTAGCAATATTTCGGTTGATAGCAAAACGCGGGAGCTAAAAAATGGTTCACAGGCCATGCGGGGCTTTCTCGACAAAGCGTCCATGACGGTCGATAACGAAACGGTCGCCACTTGTCTCGACTGTGGCTTTGCCGTTGGCGAACGCCCCGGCTCGGTCGTAATTGAATGGGATTTTTACAACGGCCTCGATGTTGATATAGCCCCATTTTCCGTCGCGGCATGCCGGTATGAGATATTCTCCGTCGCATTCGGGATAGCGGCCAATGGAACTGAGGCCAAGGCCGTCAGGAATAATCTCCGTGCCATCTTCGTCTACAACACGGCACACTCCGTCGAGCGTGCAGGCATAGGTGTCCTTTCCGTCGTGCTTCCCCCAATATTCGATGCCCGTGCATCGGCAGGGCACTATCACTTTTCCGGCATCGACATTAAGGAGGCCTTCATAGGAGAATTTGCCTTCGCGCCGGCGTGTGATGGTAACAGGCCCGAAGGTTGTCCACGACCAGTCGGTGCATGAATGGAATTCGCCCATTTCCCACTGATATGGTGCCAAATCGTAAATTTCGTCGGAATACAATTTTCCATGCGTGTCGCCGAGCTTGAAAAATTCCTTGTGATACGGCTCGTCAATCTCTTTGGCGACAAGCACAAGTATCAGCCGCGTCCATGGCAATCCTGCCGGACCTATCGGGCGAATCTCCATGCGGAGATATTGATGAGGCACCACTTCCTCGCCGTCGAAGTTGATTGCTCCGAGCATATCCGAGGCGTCGCGGCTAACGAGCAGCTCTCCGAGCGACGACACGCCTTCGTACTGCTTGGTGGAGAATCGCCGCCGGGCAATATCGAACACTCGCCAGCGGCCGTCGGTGCGCACCCAACGCCGTCCGGCAGCCTCCTCGCCTATCCCTTCGTGGACGCATGGAAGAAGTTCGCGTCCTTCCATGTCGACAAGCCCGAGGCGGTGGTTGATGCACACGACGGCGGAAAGATTGGCTGCCGGAATGAGCTGGTCGCGTGAAAAGTCATATTCCTTTTCGGTAATGAGGTAGGCCGATTCACGATTGTCGGCATAAGAGAACCGGACTATGCGCACGCGTCCGGCAGGGCGGTCGGCAAGGTCATCGGCCCATGCTGTGTCATACTGTCGGAGCAGACGCTGCCGCTCCGACTTTGACACAACGGAAGAATTCACGAAATTCTCTTTCATTTTCCTGATTTTTCGGCAAATATAGCATTTTTTACCAGTGATAAAATATTAAAAAGATGGTTATTTTGTAAAATTGCACCGTTTCGTCGACAAAATTGTCCGTTTTGTCGATTATAACACCTTTTAACAAGCTATAATAATATATATGTGTAACTTTGCATCCGAAAAAACCAATCGATTCACATGAGACTTAAACTTACTATTCCTGCCTTGCTGGCATCTTCTTTTATAATGGCGCAGCAGGCCGACAGCCCTGTGAGCCTTTCGCTCGACGATTGCCTCCGTGTGGCGCTGTCCGACAACCCTACCGTAAGGGTGGCCGACATGGAAATCAGCCGTACCGACTATTCGAAAATAGAGACTATCTCTCAACTGCTTCCGCAGGTGTCGTTTGCCGGCACTTACAGCCGTACGCTCGCCAAACAGGTGATGTACATGAACATGGACGGCTTCGGAGGAATGGGCGGTGACGGCGAAGATGCCGGCGATTCGCCCACATCGCGTGCCTCGGGCGGCGGCGGTGGCATAAAGGTTGGCCTCGACAACAGTTATCAAGTAGGATTCTCGGCCTCGCTTCCGCTAATCGCACCGCAGCTGTGGGCTTCGCTCAAACTGTCCGACAACCAGATACTGCAAGCTGTGGAAAAAGCACGCGAATCGAAACTCGAACTGGTAAATCAAGTAAAGAACGCTTACTACACGCTCCTGCTTGCCGAAGATTCCAAAAAGGTGATTCAGGAAAGCTACGATATGGCCGCTCTCACACATGAGATATACACCAAACAGCATGCTGCCGGGGCCGCTTCCGACTACGACGTGCTGCGCACATCCGTGGCAATGAAAAATGTAGAGCCCGACTTGATGCAAGCCGACATTGCCATCAAGCAGGCGCGTCTGCAACTGCTCCTGCTCATGGGAGCCGACGCCACGACTCGCTTCAACGTGGCCGATAATCTCCGCAATTACGAAAAGACGATGTACAACGACGTGCTGGCCATCGACCCCGACTACTCGTCCAACTCCTCGCTTGTGCTCAACCGCCTCCAAAGCGAGCAACTCGATCAGGCCCTCAAAGCCGAGCGCGCAAGCCTATACCCCACCCTGTCGGCTTCGTTCAACTATATGTGGTCGTCGATGTCGAACGGCACTCCGTTCAAGAATTTCCGCTGGACTCCATTCTCATCAGCCGGACTCACGCTCAATGTGCCCATCTTCACCGGAGGCAGCCGCTACTCTCGCATCAAGCAGGCCAAGATACAAAAAGAACAAATGGGCTGGCAGCGCGAGAACCTCGAACGCTCTGTGGCTATGCAGGTCGACCTCGCCATCGATAATATAAAGGTGAATGTCGAGCAAATAGCTTCGTGCTCGGAAAGCGTTGGCCAGGCCGAACGCGCCCACGACATCATGGAAAAAAGTTTCGGCATCGGCGCGGCGTCATATCTCGACCTGCGCGATTCCGAACTGGCCCTCACCCAGTCGCGCCTGGCATACTATCAGGCCATATATAACTATCTTGTGGCCGGCGCCGACCTTGAACTACTGCTCGGCAACGCACCCATCGAAAATTATATTCCCGCGAAATAACATAACTCATGAAACACTATAAGATTCTAATCCTCGCCGCGACGGCCATGACTGTCGCCGGATGCTCGAAACAGGACGACAACGCCACAACAGTCGCCGAAGAGCTGCCTATCGTGGAACTCGGTGTGGCAAAAAGCATGCCCGTGGCCCAAATCAAAAGTTACACTGCCACTGTCGAGGCCGACAACACCAACAACATCGCTCCCTCGCAGCCTAACCGTATCAAGACTATATCCGTAGAGGTTGGCGACCGCGTGCGTCGCGGACAGACGCTCGTGACGCTCGACCGCGCCGGCATCGACCAGCTCAAACTTAATCTTGATGACGCTCAACGCGAGTACGACCGCGCCGCCAAGCTGCTTGAAATCGGCGCCGGGACGCAACAGCAGGTCGACCAACTGAAAACGAAACTCGACGCAACCCGCTCGCAATATGAAAATCTGCTCGAGAATACTGTGCTCACATCGCCGATTTCAGGCGTAGTCACAGCCCGCAACTACGACCCGGGCGACATGACCGGCCAGCAGCCCGTGCTCACCGTCGGACAGCTGTCGCCCATCGTGAAGGTGATGATCAACGTGTCGGAGAACGACATGCGCCTCATTGGCCGCGGCATGGCTGTCGACATCACTTTCGACGCTTTCCCCGGCGAGGAGTTTTCCGGCAAGATTTCGCGCGTATATCCCACAGTCGACCCCGCCACACGCACATTCCCGGCTGAAATCGACATCGCCAACCCCGGCGAGCGTATCCTGCCCGGCATGTTTGCACGTGTAAACCTCAATCTCGGCGATGTCGAAAACGTTGTCGTGCCCGACCGCGCCGTTGTGAAGCAATCCGGTTCCGGCAACAAATATGTCTACGTCTACCACAACGACGGCACCGTGACATACAACAAGGTTGAACTTGGCCGCCGTCTCGATTCCGAATACGAACTCCTCTCCGGCGTTCAGTCGGGCGACTCTGTGGTCATCGCCGGACAAAGCCGCCTTGCCGACGGTGTAAAGGTGGAAGTGAAACATTAATACACAACGTAAACACCTTATACAATGAGTCTATATTCCAGTGCCGTGAAACGCCCTATCATGACCACGCTCTGCTTCGTGGCCGTGGCTATCCTGGGCTTGTTTTCACTGTCGACACTCCCAATCGACCTATATCCCGACATCGAGACCAACACCCTGATGGTGATGACCACCTACCAGGGCGCGTCGGCCGCCGATATTGAACAAAATGTGACGCGCCCGTTGGAAAACGTGCTCAACTCCGTATCCAACCTCAAGCACATCACTTCAAAATCGCGCGAGAACATATCCGTAATTACTCTTGAATTTGAATATGGCGAAGACATCGACGTGCTCACCAACGACGTGCGCGACAAACTCGACATGGTGTCGTCGTCGATGCCCGACGATGCCGAGACGCCAATCATCTTCAAATTTTCTACCGACATGATTCCCATCGTGCTCCTCTCGGTGCAGGCCGAGGAGAGCATGCCGGGACTTTACAAGATTCTCGACGACGCCGTAGCCAACCCGCTGGCCCGCATCAACGGCGTAGGCTCCGTTTCTATTTCAGGCGCTCCCAAGCGCGAGATTCACGTATATGTCGACCCCACACGCCTCGAAGCCTATAATCTCACCATCGAACAGATTTCGTCGATAATAGCTGCCGAAAACCGCAATGTGCCCGGCGGCTCGTTCGACATCGGCTCCGACACATATGCTCTGCGTGTGCAGGGCGAGTTTGAATCGTCGGACCAGATGCGCGACATCGTGGTGGGCAACTCGGGCGGACGTACCATCTACCTGCGCGACGTGGCCCGCATCGACGACTCGCTCGAAGAACGCGCCCAGGAAACCTACAACAACGGCAACCGCGGCGCCATGATTGTGATTCAAAAGCAGTCGGGCGCAAACTCTGTGGAGATTTCCAACGAGGTAATAAAGATGCTGCCTACATTGCAGAAACGCTTGCCGTCTGACGTGAAACTGGGCGTGATTGTCGACACTTCCGACAATATCCGCAACACAATAGCATCGCTTGTCGAGACCGTGCTCTACGCCCTGCTGTTTGTGGTGATCGTGGTGTTCTTCTTCCTCGGCCGCTGGCGCGCCACCCTCATCATCACCATCACTATTCCTATCTCGCTCATCGCCTCGTTCATATACCTGGCCTTGACGGGCAACTCGCTCAACATCGTGTCGCTGTCGGCGCTGTCAATTTCAATCGGTATGGTGGTCGACGACGCCATCGTAGTGCTTGAAAACGTCACTACACATATCGAGCGCGGCTCCGACCCCAAGCAGGCCGCCGTACACGGCACCAATGAAGTGGCCATCTCCGTTATCGCCTCTACCCTAACCCTTATCGCCGTATTCTTCCCCCTCACCCTCGTCACTGGCATGACCGGCGTGCTCTTCCGTCAGCTCGGCTGGATGGTTACAATCATGATGATTATCTCCACCACATGCGCCCTCTCGCTCACCCCCATGCTCTGCTCGCAGCTGCTGCGACGCGTCAACCATCACGGCAAAATCTACAACATGCTGTTCGGCCCCATCAACCGAGGCCTCGACGCTTTCGACAACGGTTATGAAGCCCTCGTGGGCTGGGTGGTGACTCACCGCTGGCAGACTATCGTGATATGTATGGCCACATTCTTCGGCTCGCTCATGCTCATGAAAAACGTGGGTACCGAGTTCTTCCCCACCGCCGACGACGGACGCCTCGGCGTAACGCTCGAGCTGCCCATTGGCACACGCGTGGAGATAGCACAGGAAACGACCCACCGCCTCGTCGACGAATGGCGCGAAAAGTATCCCGAGATACAAGTGCTCAACTACACAACGGGCCAGGCTTCGTCCGACAACACTTTCGCATCGCTGTCGGACAACGGCCCGCACATCGTGTCGATGAACATTCGACTTGTCGACCCGGGCGACCGCGACCGCAATATCACGGAAATTGCCGAACTGATGCGTCACGACATCAAGCAATATCCCGAATTCAAGAAAGCGCAAGTCAACGTGGGCGGCAACCGTGGAGGCTCGATGGGCGGACAGTCGACTATCGACTATGAAATCTACGGCTACAATTTCGAGGAAACCGACTCTGTGGCGCAAAACCTCAAACGCATCCTTGAATCCATCCCCGGCACTGCCGACGTGATGATATCGCGCTCCGACTATCAGCCCGAATACCAGGTTGACTTCGACCGCGAAAAACTCGCCCTCTACGGCCTCAACCTCCAGACCGCAGCCAACTATCTGCGAAACCGCATCAACGGCGCTCTGGCCTCACGCTTCCGCGAGGACGGCGAGGAATACGACATCAAGGTGATGTACACACCTGAAAGCCGCACATCGCTCGAAGATATCGAAAACATCCTGATTTACAACTCAGCCGGCCAGGCTGTGCGCATCCGCGATGTCGGCACTGTGGTAGAACGTTTCACCCCGCCGACAATCGAGCGAAAAGACCGCGAACGCATCATCACCGTGTCTACCGTTGTGCAAGGCGTGCCTATGAGCGAGGTGGTAGCGAAATCTGACGCCGCCATCGAAAAGATGGATATTCCCCAAGGCATCGCAATTCAGATAGCCGGTAGCTATGAGGACCAGCAAGATTCGTTCTCCGACCTGCTCATGCTCGCCGTGCTCATCGTAATTCTCGTCTACATAGTCATGGCCGCACAGTTCGAAAGCTACACCTACCCCGGCATCATCATGACATCGCTTCTCTTCGCCTTCTCCGGCGTATTCATCATCCTTTGGCTCACCGGCCACACGCTCAACGTGATGTCGATGATTGGCGCCATCATGCTTATCGGTATCGTGGTGAAGAACGGTATTGTGCTTATCGACTACATCACCCTCAACCGCGAACGCGGCATGGCCGTGCGCAAGGCCGTTATCCACGGTTGCAAGTCGCGTCTTCGTCCTGTTGTGATGACCACCCTCACCACTATCCTCGGCATGGTGCCAATGGCCGTAGGCACCGGCCAAGGCGCTGAAATGTGGCGTCCGATGGGTACAGCCGTAATCGGTGGTCTCACCTTCTCCACCATACTCACCCTGCTGTTCGTGCCCACGCTCTACTGCGTATTTGCCGCCACCGGCATCCGCAACCAGCGCCGCAAGCACCACCGCAGCCTCGAAACCGTAAAAAAATAAACACATGAAAGCAATATTAGTGACATTCGACCAGGCTCACTACGAGCGCATCATCGACATACTCGAGCGCAACAACTGCCGCGGCTTCACGGCCTGGGAGCAGGTGCAGGGACGTGGCTCCGTTTCCGGCGAGCCCCACTACGGCTCACACGCATGGCCCTCGATGGCCTCGGCTGTAATATCGATAGTCGAAGACCATCGTGTCGACCCTGTGCTCGCCCGCCTGCGCGAAATCGACCTCGACCGCCCCAAACTCGGCCTCCGCGCCTTTGTCTGGGCCATCGAACAGGCAATATAACCAGCTCCTACATCTACCACATAGGCAGCCGTCCGGCGGGAATCACTCCCCCGGGCGGCTGCCAATTTTGCAGGAACACAATCCTCCGGATTGTGCGATTATCACAATCCGGAGGATTGTGTTCCTACCTTAGCTAATCCCACCCATCCGCCAAAAATAACAAAAAAACACGGGCAACTGCCCGTGTTTATCGTATTCGACCGCAACAGCGGTCAACCTTGTCCTGCCGCTTCTGTCTTTCTACGAGATAGGCCTAACGGCAGATATAAATGAGCGACAGAGAGAGACAAACTTGTGCCGAAAGAAATCGACTGCGGCTACAAATATATAAATTGCCACGAGGGACAAAAGCGCGACAGGAAGTGCCGGATTGAAATTTTCCTGAATATAACCACAAATTTGATTATAATATTGGTTGCACGGGCTGACGTAATGGAATATGAAAACGGCAAACGCCGACCCGGCTATGATATTTATCCATTTTATTTCACCCATATGCAATTTGGTGAAGAATATGAACAGGGCCGCTGATTCAATCACGACAAGCGGATTGATATACCCGTAAGGGCTAACCGTCAAACCAAACAGCAGAGCCGCATATGCCACAGCGATAAGCAATACACCGCACCCGGCAAACACAGCAAGATATACCATTTTGTCCTTTCTTAACCATGAAAAACTGTTCCGGCGAATCAATGCGCCAACAAGATACAATCCGACAAAACTCATGATACTCATGCCCTCATTAAAATCTACCGGCCTGTGAAATTTGGCATAGAACAGGTATCCGAACAATGTGCTGAATATGTAGAATATCGCTATATATTTAAGGAGCGCGCCATCGTCGGTCTTTTCAAGCCATGCGTTAAGAATTGGACTCAAAAGGCATAGTCCAAGATATGACACAACGAACCAATGACTGAACGCGCCCATATAAGAATCTGCGATATATGACAGTCCGTTGGTAAAATCACCCATAATGTATGTTATGACCAATGCAATGGCAACCCATATGGCAATGTCGCTTACTAAACGAAGTGTAGATTTCCATTTCGGACGTATTCCAAAATATCCGGAAATAAGCACGAAAAGGTTCACGCACCCAATACACAAGGACTTTAATGATAATGTTCCCAATGTGTTAAATACATCGGAACGGGCCGCGACCGGGGTTAGTTCTCCTCTAAACGGGATGTAATGAATCAGCAAGACAAGGAGTATTGCCACTATACGAAGCAATTCAAGGGATGATTGTCTTTCTCTTCGCTTTAAATTGGGGGGGGGTAATCATATGATTATCAATAAGTTAAAAAACAAATCGATACCATTGCTGCTATTATTCGGCAATGGTATCGATCTTTGGTTTCGCCTTTGGTTTATTGAATCGAGTCCCAGTCGAAGGAAAGACGGTGGATGTCGGACTCTACGAGTGGATTGCCGGTCTGTACTTCGATGAATTCGAGAGGGGTGACGGCTCGGATGGTGTGCTTTTGTCCACGGTGGATTTGGGCAACACAGCCGGCTGTTACTTTGGTGAGGACGTCGTCGACAACAAGGAGGCCTTCGCCGTCGATAAATGTCCATGTCTCATCGCGATGGTCGTGGGTCTGGTATGAGATTGAACATCCCGGGTCGAGGTGGATATGCTTTGTGAGGGTGCGGTGGCCGTCGGGGTGCTCTGATGTGCCTATTACCCGATACCATCCCCAGCGGCGTTCTTCGTACATGGGGCGGCCCGAGAGTTGCTCCACGGCGGCTTTGATTCCCGCGCTCGACTGCTTGTCGGCCACGAGGATGCCGTCGGGTGTAACGGCTATGATTACGCCACGCGCTCCGGCGCAAATAATCGGGGTGGATGTTTCGTTGATGATGTAGGTGTCGGATGTGTCGCCCTGGCGGATAGCACGGCCGAGGGTATCGGCCTGGAGATGTCCGACAAGGCTGTCCCATGTGCCAAGGTCTTTCCACAGGCCTTCGAATGGCACGGCGGCAATGGAGTCGGCTTTTTCGACAACTTCGTAGTCAAACGAAATTTTGGGCAGGTTGGCATATCCTTCGAGTATGGCGCGGTAGGATGCGTCAGGCAGTTGGGCACGAAGGGTGTCGATCAGGTAAGAAAGACGGAAGCCGAACACGCCACCGTTCCAAAGCGCGCCACGGGCAATGAGGTTGGCCGCCGTGGCTTCGTCGGGCTTTTCTTTAAATGAGTCAACGGTGATGATACCATCGGCGTCGGGCTCGCCAGCAGGAACTATATATCCGAATTTTGTTTCGGGACCGGTCGGACGTATGCCCATGAGCACGAGGTTGGCGCGGTTTTCCTCGATAGCCTGCCCCATGCGGCGTATCACTTCGAAGTAGTGCGGCTCGGTAAACGTGTCGCAAGGCATTACGATAACCGGCTCGGAGAGGTCGACGTTTGCCTCATCAGCAAGATATGCCGCGGCAAGGGCTATGGCCGGGAAGGTGTTGCGTCGTTCGGGCTCGGCCACGATGGTGACTTTGCCCGGGAGCTGACGCTCGATAAAATCGAGTTGGGCCTTGGATGTGGCCACCACTATGGATGAAGCGAGGTTGGCGTCGCCGATTTGGCGGACAACGCGCTGTATCATTGATTCAGGCGTGCCGTCGGGCGATGGCATCACACGCAGGAATTGCTTGGAGCGTACATCGTTGGACATCGGCCAAAGACGTTGTCCCGATCCGCCTGAAAGGAGTATCAAGTGCATATTGTCAGTTGGGGAGTTGGGAAGTTAGTAGTTATTTCACGATGCCTTTTTCGAGGTATTCGGCAAGGTTTGTGCGTACACGCTCGCCGGCACGTTCCACAGCCACTTTTGCCATGTCGGCCTCGGTCATGATGCGAACGAGTTCTTCAAACGATGTTTTCTTGGGGTTCCAACCGAGTTCGCGTTTGGCTTTGGTGGGATCGCCCCAAAGGTTTACCACGTCGGTGGGGCGGTAGAAGTCGGGGGATACTTCCACGAGGACGCGTCCTGTGGCCTTGTCGATACCTTTTTCATCGGCACCCTCGCCTTGGAATTCGAGCTCTATGCCTACGTTATGGAATGCAAGCTGACAGAATTCACGAACCGAATGTTGCTCGCCTGTGGCGATTACGAAGTCCTCGGGCTTGTCGTTTTGGAGGATAAGCCACATACATTCCACGTAGTCGCGGGCATAGCCCCAGTCGCGCAGCGATGAAAGATTGCCAAGCAGAAGTTTGTCTTGTTTGCCCTGGGCAATACGTGCGGCGGCAAGGGTAATCTTTCGGGTTACAAATGTCTCGCCACGACGTTCGGATTCGTGATTGAACAAGATACCGGAGCAGCAGAACATATTGTAGGCCTCGCGGTATTCTTTTACAATCCAGAAGCCGTAGAGTTTTGCCACGGCATAGGGTGAATATGGATGGAATGGAGTGTTTTCGTTTTGCGGCACTTCCTCAACTTTGCCATAGAGCTCGGATGTGGAAGCCTGGTAGATGCGACATGTGGAGGCAAGGCCGCAGAGACGCACGGCTTCGAGCACACGGAGCACGCCGGTGGCGTCGACGTCGGCGGTGAATTCGGGAGAGTCGAAACTTACCTGAACATGGCTCTGTGCGGCAAGGTTATATATTTCGTCGGGACGGACTTTCGATACGACCTGAAGAATCGACATGGAGTCGCCAAGGTCGGCATAATGGAGGTGAAAATTGGGATGTCCTTCAAGATGCGCGATGCGTTCGCGGTAGTCGACAGAAGAGCGGCGGATTGTGCCGTGGACATCATAGCCTTTTTCGAGCAGGAGTTCGGCGAGGAACGAACCGTCCTGGCCTGTGATACCTGTAATGAGCGCTTTTTTCATTATCTAATTTCTAATTATGTGGCAAAGTTAGTGAAAAAAATTCGTTTTCTCAAATTCTCAATTCTTTGTCTGGGCTGCTACCTCAGGAGCCTTGTTGCGTCGGCAGGCCGACAGCACAGTGACGAGCAATGTCCATACTACAATATCGAATACCAGTATTATATTTATATCGACATAGCGCGACAGCAGATTATTAAGCAATGACAGCATCACGGAGAAAGCAAGGATTGAAATCATGGCTCGACGCTGGCTCCACCCGACAGCGAGGAGATAATGGTGGATATGGTTGCGGTCGGGCAAGAATGGATTGTGGCCAAGACGTATTCGCAACATATATACGCGCACCACGTCGAAACACGGCACAATCAAGGGCGAGAATGCCACTACGGCCATGTTCAAGGCCGGTGCGTCGCCGGACTCAACGGGGGTGCAATGCAGCAACTGGATGCTGAGGAATACGAGCATCATGCCTATGGTAAGCGCGCCGGTGTCGCCCATGAATATTTTTTTCTGACGCTTCACGTTTCCAAATACATTATAGTAGAAAAATGGCAGCAATACGCCAAGTGTGGCAAACGACAAAACACCATAGACATATTCTCCGGCCGACAGGAACGTATAGCCGTAGATGGCAAGGGCACAGGCACTTAGGCCCGATGCAAGTCCGTCGATACCGTCGATAAGATTAATGGCATTGACCACAAAGATTGTAAACAGTATTGTCAACGGCCAACTGATAGCGGGAGATATTTCCGTGATTCCAAAAAGGCCCCAAAGATTATCGAGCCATACACCGTCGCAAAGGATAAGCAGGGCGCACAGCAACTGGGCCACGAACTTGGCGCGATATCGGATACCGATGAGGTCGTCGGCCAGACCAACGACATATAAGATAAGGATGCCGCAGAAGGCAAATGCCAGAGGCGCGATATAGCGAGGCATCATATTCACCACGGTGACCGGATCGACCCACTCGCCAATGCCGACAATGAGCGCCATAACGATAAATACAACAGGCATAAAGGCAATTCCACCAAGACGAGGAACAACGCCCTTGTGAATCTTTCGTTCGTCCTGCTCGTCGAAGAGATTTTTTCTAAATGAGATAAGCAGAATTTGCGGAATCATCACACCTGCGAGTGCGATGGCAAGAATCATCGCGGCAAGCGCGATTATAGTCCATGTAATCATAAAAAATAATATTGTGTGCTGTGTTTTTAATTTACTGTGTTAATCGGTTACTGTCTCGTGCCGAGTTTATTTAATGTGCGCCGTAAGCGCATGAATATTATAAATCTACACTTTACTTTCCCGAGCGGGCGCGGCGGCGTTCCTCGAAATAGAGGCGCGGAAGCGATGTAATGATTCGGCGGCAACGTGTCCACTGCTTGCGCGGTTCTTTCCACAGACGATGAACAAATTCAAGATGATGCTCCACCATCCAGCGAGGAGCACGGTTCACTTCAAGTCCGCTGTAAAACTTAAACGCAGCTCCCACGGCAATCATTACTCCGTGGTCGAGGTGCCGCTCGAGACGTTGCATAAACTGCTCTTGCTTCGGCGCTCCGAGCGCCACCCACACAATGTCGGCACCGTCGTCTTCAACCATCCGAGCGATTGAGGCATAATCGAACTCGTCGACGCGGCAGAACGGCAACTCAACAAATTGCATTGTGTCTACATCAGGGTTGGTCTTGGCAAGATTTGCCTTCAATCCGTCGAGAATAGCTTGTTGTGTGCCCAAAAATATCATGCGGTACTTGCGACTGCCTACAATGTCGATAAAAATCTGGCTTCCACAGTATTGCTCTCGGCAGATACCATAAATGCTTTTCAGATAAAGCGGCACATACGAGGAGTCGCATATCGAAAACATGGCGCCGTCGACTGTACGGGCATATTCGGCATCGCGGTTCACGGTTTCAAGAATCACTCCGTCGGAAACACATATATATCCAGGCCGACCCTCGCCGACTCTCTCGGCAATAGCCCGGTGCACCGCCTCGCGGTCGAATTCATATCTTATATTAAAATACTTTTCCATTACACTATTACTTTTGACAGGAGAACAGGAGATACATGAATTTATTTATTTTTAGAATTATATTTGGAAGGAGTGTAAATCCTGTATTTTCGTTTTATTTCAAGTTTTGGAGCACCAAAATTTAATATCAGTCCATCATCAATCCCTGTTGCCGTCAAGTAGTTAACCAACTGTGCCTCATGAGCAGTGGTAATACTCGATACAGCCTTCAATTCAACAATAACGCGTCCTTCAATAACCAAATCGGCTTTGAATTTGCCAATACATATTCCATCATAAAATACATCAATCTCCTTCTCTGATACATATTCCAAGCCCTCTTTTTGCATTTCAATTATCATTGCATTATGATATACCGACTCAAGATACCCCGGCAAAAGAGTTTTGTGCACCCTAATCGCCGCCCCAATAATCTTATTCGTCAATTCATTTATTTCCATACCCATTTCTAAATAAAAGCTGTCTTTTCTTGTCAGGATAATAGGTGGTACACGAAGTTTTATACACCAGTCTCTTGTCCTTTTGCAAATTCAGCTTATTTACATAAATATATGAATGCAAAAACTACAATACACCATCCCTTTCCTGTTCTCCTGACTAATAATTATCGTTGCGGTAAGGTTTCTTATATTATAAATCTCCTGTCTATCCTGTTCTCCTGTCTAAATCTATCGTCGCGTGAGCTCGGAGAATAGCGACATCCAGCTTTCGGTGACGACTTCGAGGGAGTATTCGCGACAGAGCTTGTCGTAGGCCGCGCGACCGAGTCGTGAGAGCGTATCGCTATCGTCCCATATAGAAGATATTGCGTTTACAAGCTCCGATGCATCACCGGGAGTAAACAGACGGCCTATGGCACTGTCGTCGCGGCCGATAATTTCCGTAAATCCGCCATGGTCGGGAGCAACTACACATCGTCCATGCTGAGCTGCCTCAAGAATGGCCACGGCAAAACCTTCGTAACAACGCGAGGCCATGACTACAAGCCGCGCGCCTCGGAAAAACTCATCAAGGTCCTTCCCGCCGAGAAATCCGCATAATTTCACGTTTGCCGGCAAGTTTTCAATAAGTTCGGCGTCACGCACAGCTCCGGCTAAGCGAAATTCCACTTTCGGCAACCGACGGGCCGCCTCAATGATAAGATCTACACCTTTCTCGCGGCTTAGTCGCCCACAGTAGGCCACATAACCGCCAGGATTAAAATCCGGAGCTTCTGCCGGGACATCGACGGCATTTGGTATAACTGTAATCTTTGCGGGGTCAAAACCGGCCTGCGACAATTTACGACGCTGGAAATCAGTAATGCAGGCGAAACGGTCGACACAATCGATAAAATCCCGACGCCATCGTGCTGTTGCGCCACGCAATGCATAGCCCAGCGATTTCAACCGTGAGCCCTCGCAGTTATATTTCACACAACCCCACTCCGAGCCTCGTTCGAGGCAACGCTCGCAAGGGCCGCCGTCGCGCATAAACAGTCCCGTCGGGCACACGAGCCTGTAATTATGAATCGTCATCACCACAGGCACACCGGCCTTACGACATTCTTGCAAAGCCGCCGGCGAGATAAACGGAAACACATTATGTATATTCACAACATCCGGCTTCACCTCCCTGAGTATCCGGCGCATCTCCCCCACTCCTCCCGGGCTGTAAATACCGGCGAAGAAACCATGTATTTTTCCCATCAGGCTCTCGCGAGCTCCGGCCGACGACCGACGCAGCATAGCCACCTCGACGCCCCGTCCCCGGAACGCCTCTGCCATGCGGTCTACCACCGCCTCCTCACCCGAGTACTTCCCATACTCGTTATGCACCATCAACAGTTTCATAAAAACGGTTATATAGAATAAATTGTCAATTGTTCTTTTGTGAATACCACCCAGTGGAAATTCCTGGCCCACCTTTTTTATATAATGACTTATAAAACAATTCCTCTTCAGAAAGATTTGAAGAGTCAACATACCATGGCAAATGTCTTATACTATATTTCCCACCCAATCTTAGTGTAAGAAAATTCCATGATGACGGTCCGTAGCAATATGGACGATACATTGCAAAAGTCGTATCTACCATCGCTTTATACAAATCCGGTTCAATCTCATTTTCCCAAAAACGACTTTCGTTAGCTATGACACTATCTTTAAGTTCATAGCAATCAGGTATATCATCTATTCTCAGAGCACAACCAACTTTCTGTGCATATGGATAACGCTTTAACAATTCCATCATCCGCTTCATCAAATCGTCGGGACAATCATCTGACAATTCAAGGTCAGCATCCGTATATACATAATATGACTTTCGAAAGATTTCGAATAACTCAGATTTCCATAAAGCCATATATCCCAGATTCTTGCTCAGTCGTATTACTTTATACGGACAAGTCTCATACCATTCAAGCAACGGGGGATATACCGAATCATTATCAAGAATATAAATATTTGTTATACCTATTCGCTCCAGACTATATATCAACCGTTTAAGATACTCGAAACGATTGAAATTATTGATAATTACTGGTATTTGGTTTGGATTGTCAACTTGGTTCCTGTATATTTTATTGTAATACCAAATTTTAATACGATTTATTGTCGTTTTCTCAATTATATGTACCTGTCGCAAAAAATGCACAACATTTTCTGGCAGTTTTAGTTTTAACACTTCACGAATAGCCATAAATCTATTTTTTTAATTTCAAATACACTTTACGGACAATAGGAAGTAGCGGTTTAACGCCTTGGAGAATGCACGCAAATGCAAGAGGATGGCTAGAGGAGAACGAAAGCATTCGATCCGAGCAAGGCGTATAAGCGCGACATTCACGCAGAATATGCAATTTTTGCTTAAATGGCAAGCGCCAAAGATAACGCTGAATGTTTGCCTTGTGCATAAAGTGATGATGTCCCATCACAGCTTTGGCTGTAGCCTGGTCTTCATCCAACACATTCTCACCGACTGCACGAATTCGGCGACTCATCTTGAAATAATCGTATATGCGTTGAAAATCTTCACCAATTTTGCAAGTCTGACCCTCCCAGTAGAGGTATTTCACAACTTTAACAGGGATATAGGCCATTTTCTTCGCTGCAATAGTAGAACGTATGGTAAAATCAGTATCCTCGAATCTTACATTCTCTTCAAAGAAGATATCGTTTTCAAGCATAAAATCCCGACGGTAGGCATAACACCACGGACACCAGGGTATCTGTTGTGTCTGAATAAACTTACGGCCTGACATTATTTCCTGTGAATCGTTGTACATGTCATGCTTGACATCTCCAGAATTTATAAGTTCAAAATCGTACATCACGATATCCAGACCGGGATTAGCCTTTATATAGTCGCGAACTTTCGCCAAAGCTCCATCGGCAAACGAATCGTCTTGATCGATGAATACAATATACTCACCTTTTGCAACACGCATTCCTGTGTTTCGTGCGCCCCCTTGACGTTTATTAACGGTATGGTTAATAAGTGTTAAATGGGGGGGGTAATTCTGTTGTCTATACGCGATTGAATCACAGCTGCAGTGTCGTCCGGCGAACAGTCGTTGACGAAAATCAACTCATATTCCTCCGGCGCAAGCCCTTGCCGAGCTGCCGTATCAATCAACGCATCGATATATTGTCCTCCACAATATATCGGCACAATAATTGAAAAAATAGGATTAGACATTTTATATATTCAATATTTTTCTAATTTTACTATAAATGCGAATCGGAATACTGTGGTAACGTGCAAGACTTCTATCTATTGAAGAATTTAAATCCACTGTTTCCGGTGTATACCAATCTATCTCTCCCTCTCTGCAATCAAGATCTATTTTGAAGCGAGAGTAAGACTGGCGGCAGTTGGTGGCTTCGGTGCCAAAGCCTTCGTTGTCGACAAGCGAGCGGAATGGATGAACCGACAGCAGGCCGTTGCGCCACTGCCAGTAGCAGAATCGTATGGCCCACGAACGGTTGCGGCCAGCCATATATCCGTCGAGCATCGAAGCCATATCGGAGCCTCCGCGATTGAAAGAACGGCGGTCACGACGATTATGTCGGAAAGATTCGTAATCACTCACTGCCCAATCGATTTTTTCCCAACGGTCGCGCCACGTGGCCCAACCCCAGGACGATGATCTGGAAGAAAAATATACATCGCCGTCATAACCATTCGGACGGCGAACCTTCAAGCCATAGGCACATGCCGAACAAACCTTCGGCTCATCGGCATATCTGTCAAGCATTTGATTCAGATACATCAACATGCCGGGAGCCGGCACAAGATCGTCTTCGAGAACAATCACACGGCCATATTCGTTAATTACATCAGTTACACCGGCTATTATCGAGGGACCAAGACCACGGTTTGATGCCGAGGCACGCACATCGTCTGTTAAGGAGCGTGCCACTTCTATGGCAGCCTGTACCTTTGTCCGCTCAGGTTCATTTCGAGGACCATCAACAAATACAATGACCTTCGACTCATCGAACAGCGCACACTTCCGAAGCGCATCGCCTAACCTCTGCAAAGCATCAGGCCGGTTGAAGGCAAATATTACAATAGGTGCTGTCGCCATCAGAATGGTTGCAATTTAGAAGGTAACATATTTATTACCAGATAAGCATATAATTTATAATTTGCAGGAGCGAGACTAATGGCTTTTATTGTTTCCCGAAATGCCTTTCCGCGAATACGGAGCCGCATATAAACCGATGCTCGCATCTTGTGCCACATCGACCGATATGCTCTCAATCCTGGAGTTTTATTATCATCCATAAGCCGTTTCAACTCACGGCCGACAATATCATCCTCGGCCGGAATACGTTTCGGTTTTTCGGTCACGTCATAACCCTCTATATTAAAAATAGCCAAGGGCTTGCGGCAATAAGCGATGCGGTAGCGGCAAGCAAGACGCGCCCAAGTCAGCAGGTCCTCGCCAGAACGGATTCCCAAAGGAAAACCGCCGATTGCAAGCAACGCCGAACGGCGTGCCATTACCGCCGACGTCCACAATGGCGGATGCGAACATGATGCCACCTCGAAATAATTTTCAAAAACTCCGCGCTGCTCTATGCCCATTTTATTAAATTTCGTTGTAGAGATTGCGCCATCAGAATCCATGAACTCGTAATTTGTAGCAAATACGTCACATTCCGGATATTTCTGCGTCATTTCAAATTGCATGGCGAGATAGTCCGGTTTCCAAAGGTCGTCGGCATCAAGAAATGCAACAAACTCACCCCTCGCTTCCTCTATTCCTCGGTTTCGAGCTGCTGAAACGCCTGCATTCTTCTGACGAATTAAGCGAAGATTTTCGATGCCAAGGCTTTCGACCTTTTCAGCAGAGCCGTCGGTAGAACCGTCGTCAACTACTACAATCTCAAAATCCTTATAAGTCTGCGCAAGAACCGACCTAAGCGAGGCCTCCACCTGCTCAGCCTTATTATATAATGGCATTATAACCGATATCATAACGACTTAAATTTTTCTGCAAGATATTTATTTACCTCTGTCTGCCCCTGCCGGTTTAGATGGATGTTATCAAAGAACAATTCATACCTTGATGAAAACTCCGGATTTAAATCCCAAAATTCAATATCGGGAGACTGTGCAAGTTGATTCATATAATCAATATATTCCTGATACTTTTCGGATTCAGACATATTTAAAATGTCAACAACAGGAGTGCCAACAAGTATTATTTTAAGTCCATGCGATTTAAGCAAATCTATTGATTCCTCAAATCGAATCTTTGAACTGACATCCTTAGAAATCTTTCTTTGTCGGCCTTCTGCCACAGCCTTTTTTAGCTGTTCTATGTCTGTCTTCCCGAATTTATAGTTATTCCAATTATTAAAATAGCCACGTAAAGCACTGTTAATTAATGCATCGGAATAACGTGTGGTATGTATGGCCTTATGAATCAGATAATCTGATAACGGAGCAGAAGAATATATGTATTCATCTATATTTTCTTTATCCATAAATGGATAGAACAACTTATATGAATTCTTGCTTAAATCAGCATTATTAAACATAAATTGATCGACACCATAGAGCACATATTCAAGAGAATCCGAACAAGGTGATTCCATTATCTGACGAATCATCTCATAACGATCGAAAATATTTACTCCTTCCCGGCAATACTTGGAAACAGATTTCCCTATTGAATCTTCAAAACTGCTTTTATCAACCGACAGCATTAATTGTGAATGACCGACAAGCAGCACTTTTGAATGTTGGTTAAGCCCAAAGTATTTCTCCAAGCCTTGCTTAAGCACATAACCGACAATCCTGTCAAGTATAAAAAATGCCAAAACTATACCAACAACGATAAATATCTTTTTCTTCATCAGAACTGAAAGTAAACAAATTGGTCAGAAGAAACGCCAAACAAACATATGCACAACATCAATAAAACATACTCAATGGGCGCACGACGAATGAACCGCCCTTTGAATGTCAACCACTCCCGGCACACAAATATCAGAAGAAGTGCGACAGTGAGCACTGTGGCAAATGTTGAGCTCCCCCATTGTATCGGGGATACAATATCCGAGAAAATGCGAGAAACAACATAGGCAGCCTCTCCAATGTTTTCAATACGGAAAAATATCCATGCCACCGTTACGGAAACAAATGTAAAAATATGATAAATCCAATTGGGGTTTTTAATCTTCAAAAAATATTCAATCAGATACAGCACCGCATGTATTGCACCCCACACGATAAAAGACCATGTGGCGCCATGCCATATCCCGCTAAGCAGGAATACTGTGGATATATTTAAAATCCATCTTGCTTGCGACACCCGGTTTCCACCCATAGATATATATACATATTCAGTAAACCAGGATGTAAGAGAGATATTCCACCGTCGCCAGAATTCCTTGATTGTACGTACACAATATGGCAAATTAAAATTCCGGATAATATCAAATCCCAACATTCGGGCTGTTCCAGAGGCCATATCGGCATATCCGCTGAAATCGCAATATATCTGAAATGAATAAAAAATCGCCGCAAGTGCAAGGCTGCTTCCGGTATAATTTTCCGGAGAAAAATAGACTGTATTTACATATATCGCCAATCTATCGGCAATGACAACCTTTTTAAACAAGCCCCATATAAACAGCCCCAAACCGTCGGAAAACAAATTCCACGACATTGCCGATGGCAAATTCAGTTGCTTTATCATATTCCTGGCTCTCTCAATAGGGCCACAAAGCAATGTCGGAAAAAAAGCGACAAATAATGCAAATGTAACAATATTCTTTTCTACGCATACTTTTCGCCTATAAATATCAATGGTATATGTTAAGGCCTGAAAAGTAAAGAACGACAATCCGACAGGCAACAAAATTGATGGCCACGCCAAATAAGCGTATTTAAAAAACACCAATTGTGCCAATGTCAATATTATTGCACTTGTTACTTGTAAACGAGTGCTTTGGCTTTTTTCAATTCGGGCTGCTATCCATCGCCCGAAAATATAATTTATTAACGTAACGTATACAAGCAGTCCTATAAACCACCAATGAAACTGGGCATAGAAATAGTATGATGCCCCCAATAAAAACACATTGCGAAATTTAATATGCCGCGTATAATCTGCGATGAAAAATACCGCAAAGACAATTACGAAAAAGACAGCATATTCCAAACTATTGAAAACCATACTAATAATCTACTTTTTGAGCACGAATAAGACCAAGCATCATACCATATGCCCCCAACGGATATGAGAATGTAGCCATAGTATAATTTATGGCGTTGTCAGTGTACATTGAAAGCAACATTCCTCCTAACGAAGCGCCGGCAGCAACTGCAAATATTTTTATAGGAGGGCCATATTTAGTTCGGCTAAACACGATGAAGCAATGGAATATTATACCAAGGAATGAACTTGCAAAAAGGACCAGACCGATCAAACCATTGTCACAAAGCATCTGTACATAGTCGTTATGGCAGATTTTTACAATAAAGGGATGACGGCCGGCATAAAAAGTCTCCTGCATATTGCCGGTACCGCTCCCAGTCAACTCTTTACCCACGAAGAAATGGTCAAGCGACCATTCCCACATCGCAAAGCGGCCATTTGAATTTATATCATCAAAAGAAATCTTCCCTTCCTGCAATGCCGTAACATCCTTTCCGGATTTATCAATAAACATTTTATTTTTAACCGCAGGAATTGTAAATATGGCAACGATAAACAATATTAATACTCCGAATATTACCGGCAAGGATTTCAATTTATATTTAAAGAAACTGAATATCATCAATGCAAGAGCTGTTCCCATTATAGATGTGCGAAATACCCACAATATACAAGGAATACAGAACAATATGGCATAAATCATGTTTTTACGTTTTTCATCAGTAAAGAAAAATAACGCGACAGACAAAATGCACATGAATTGATATGTTATAGCCAATGCTGTAGCATACCAAAAAACTGCTCCGCCTATAATATTCAATCCCGGCACAAAAAAGAAGACGATACTCACCACTGCAATCTTCCTCGCCCAAAGCAGAGCTTTCATCCCAACTTCAATGTTACGCACAATCGCAGATGCCGCAAGCGCAATCAAAATAGGATATGTATATTTCAAAAATACACGCACTCCATAAAATGGAGCCGGAGAGTAAAAGCAGCCGATAATTAGCCAAAAAAGAAACAAGGCATATATCCTCATCGGTGTCGACATTACCGAATTCCCAACTTTCAGTGCCGCGACAAGACACAATACCTCAAGCACAAGCAGGCGTATAGCCATAAGATCCAGGCCAAAGTTTGCCGACAATGCAACAATACCCGTACAATAAAGTATGACCCAAAAAGTCTCCGGACCATCAAAGAGGAACAATTGCTCCTTATCAAATGGACTTTTAAAATAAGTTCCACCTGAATAAAGGACCTTGATCTCATAAAAAGTCAACAAGAGAAATAATATTAAAACAACAAATCCCATTCTCAGTAAAGAATTAATGCTTACAGAAAGGCTCTTATAATTTCAATGAATCGGCATATTGTATTATAAATTGCCTTATATCGTCGACATGCCCCTCTGAATCAGCACGATATTCCCCTTCATGCAGCGCCATCAGAATACGCCTGTTATATTCATGACTATGATGACGCACATCCATATATTCTTCCAGATTCGTAATCCAAGGCGCACATTGAAAATCAAAAAGTTCCACATTTTTAAAATTAGACAATCTCGAAATCATGTACTTTTTAAAATTCATATTTGCATCGAAAACACCTGTCTTATCGTATATTATAAATTCAGCAATTGAATACGGCGGGAAATAAATCAGCCATTTAACTTCATCTGATGTATTTTCCAGAATGGGTATAAATGTGTTGTCAAATCGCTCCTTCATTAAATCAAAATCGTATTCCTCATCCGGATAACCCAAAACAGTATTTTGAAAAGATTTTATCAGAACATCTTTGCCAACTGCACTTGAAAAATGATACAAGGTTTGCTCGGATTGTGGCGATCTTAATATCTTATATGTGTCCTTTAACGATGAGTAATTCCAATGGTATTCGTAATTATTCCAATTGCTATTATCGTAAAGATACGGATTTATAGCATATCTTCCGTTTGAAAAACTGAACATATCCAAACCCATAATCACATTTTTAGCTTTCCCATGCGACAAAACATAAGGCAGAACAATTTCATAATCATCGTATCTGGCACCCAATAATGTGAAATTCTTCGTTTTCCATCCCCATAATGAGTCTGCTTGACCTGTATAGTGGTTCATCGCCATTGACGATCCTGTAATAATAGCATTATAATCGTGATGTTTCGCAACTCCTGCTATTTCCATCCGCTGATTGCCCAAGTACATTTCATGAGCACCATATTGCTGATACGGATCTACAATACCAACAAAAAAGCCTATTGCGCCAAGTGAAATTGCTATTAATGCCACTGTGGTGCAAAACCTTAATTTATATGACTTCAATTCTTGCATCAAAAATTAAAATATAGAAATGTTACTACCCTTGAAATAAAAAGAGTTCCGACCACAAAAGATACCACAATCGCAATCTGTTTTACGGTCGTGTAGCGATATTCTGTCATCAGCTGATATGTTGTTGGACCAAACAGCCCGAAAAGCATTGCCACAACCAATATTATCATATTCGCTGTATTAGGTATTATCGATGGAAGATGTGAAGTATACGCTGTGGTCAAGTATAATTCATGGTTATCAAACATTGACTGAATAATTACCCTGGCTATATGAATATTGTCGGCCCGGAACAATACCCAAAGTATGTTAATAAAGAAGAATGTTATAAACATGCCTAACCAAGAGGGCATAGAGTATCCCCGACGATTCCATGTGCGGCGAATCATAACTCCAAATCCATGACAGATACCCCAGATTATGAAAGTCCAGCCCGCACCGTGCCAAAAACCACTGATGAAAAATACAAGGAAAATATTGAATAAGACACGAGCTTCTCGCCGTCTGCTTCCGCCAAGTGGTATATATACATATTGCGTCAAAAATCGGTTAAGTGTAATATGCCAACGCCTCCAGAAATCTTGAAAATTTGAGGCTCGATAAGGGGCATTAAAGTTTAGCGGAAGATTGATATTGAACATTCGCCCAATGCCTATGGCCATATCACAGTATCCACTAAAATCAAAATATAATTGAAATGTATAACTTAGAGATATAAGCCAGGCTTCGGCCATTGTGTAATGTTCTAAATTCAACGAGAATCCGGCGTTTGCAAATACGGCGATTGAGTCGGCTATAAGCACTTTCTTAACCAGACCCAACGAAAAGATGAACAATCCGTCGAACAGATTCTTGAATTGAGGATGTCGGTTGGCTTCCGCCTCAAATTGTGGCAACATTTCTTCCGGCAACACAATAGGTCCGGCTATGAGTTGCGGGAAGAAAGTAACAAAATTGCAATAGTCAAGAAACTTAGGGAGACTACCATTGCTCTTATAGCAATCAACAATAAAAGCCAATTGTTGGAAAGTAAAGAAACTGATACCGAGAGGCAGCAGAATATTAGTCAACAGGAAACTTGTTCCAAACAGTGCATTTACATTTTCAATGAAGAAGTCAGAATATTTAAAATATCCAAGAAGACCAACATTAAAAAGAACTCCTATTGTCAGAGATATCTTTCTGACATGCCGGGAAGCATTGTATTTATCTTTTGAGAGAATTGTGCCTATGATATAGTTTACAAGCACCGAAGCAACTATTATTGGAAGATAACTAACATTAAAAAACGCGTAAAAATATAGCGATGCAACAACAAGAACTCCTTTTGCCCAATTATGCCATCCTACCCGGTTGAGACCGAAATAAAGAAGCAGTGTTAACGGTAGAAACGCAAATATAAAAACGAAGGAATTAAATAGCATATCAAATTTACAAGAATAGAATATTTTGACGAATAGAGGATTATTCTAATGTGCTGTAAAGCGAAGCGATGGTATGACGGTAATTGCCTACCGAAAAAAGGGAGGCGCGGCGGATGGCACCGCCTGACAATGCGGCAAGGAGCGAGGTATCCGCAGAGAGACGGGATATTTTCGATGACAGGTCGACGATGTCTTCGGGACGATGCAAGAGCCCTGATTCCGTAGTGACTACCTCGGGTAGGCCGCCGGTGTCGGCCACCACAGGAACACAACCGCGCGCCATTCCTTCAATTGCTGTTAAGCCGAAGCCTTCGGAGCGCGACGGCATAAGAAGTATGTCAATGCGGTCGTATTGCGATTGCAGCTGCGACTGTGGCTGACGACCCGTAAACTCTACTCGGTCGCAGATGCCGGCCTCTGCAACCTGTCGCTCCATCAAGGCGCGTTGCGAACCGTCACCGACGATAAGAAGCCGCAACCGCGGGTTTGTCTCTGCTGCACGAACAAAAGCAGGCACTACAAGATCCATACCTTTTATCTGTTCAAGACGGCTAACGACACCAACCGTAATTGTATCTGTTTCGCTCAACAGCTTGCGGGGCGCGTCGAGCACATCGATATGCGCAGGAATATTGTTATATATGGTGAAATGTTTGCTAAGCTTGCCATCGAACAGCCTCGATGTGCCGAAATAGCTCCGCTCGGCACGTTCGGTGATGCACTGGAAGGCCGTAAGGCATGATGAAGTGAGCCAACGGATAACACGAAGCCCATTTGGCGAATAAATGTCGGCGAAGGTATGCGACGTGGCAATCACTTTTTTCACCCCAAGCAAGCGCAATATGATTACCGGCAATGCGCCCGGCGCCATATACTGCACATGTGCTACATCGGGCATTTCGGCAGCGACAACTCGTTTAAGTCCGCGCCAAAGGTGTCTAATTACTCCATTTAAACCACTCGGTCGCCGTCCCCCCGAAGATAAGAGTTCAACCTGAGCACCAACTTTCCGGTAACGCACAACCATCGAATCGGCATACTGAAAATAGACAGAAACAGTAACCTTATGTCCGGTTGCTATCAGTGCCTCGACAAGACTTAGAGTTTGAATCTCCGTACCACCGGTAAGCATGCATGGCAAACAAACCAAAACCTTCATACAGTTGGCTTTTAAATTTCAGAAGCGCTTAGCCTTTTCAATGAAAATAATTTCAAACTAACCGCCTTGTGCAATTTCATTGATGCGAAAGCAAGCGGTATCGTAATTACGAAACTCAACAGCAAGATTAGCAGTGGCTCCTTTATAAAATAAAGTTGTATTTGTCCAAAATTCTTTCCTGTGAAAAATATTCCATGCCAAAACCAAAGATACATGCTTAAAGTCCCCAGAAATAATATGAATCTTCTAACATATGCTATTGAAATTCTTTTAGTAAACTCTACTATTAATGCGACAAGCATCATAGCAATCAAAGCGTTTCCGAGGATTAACATAAAATAATACTCCGGACCCGTGTAAAAGAATAATTTCTTCAAAAGCGAAACTGCACCTATACACAGTATAAAGGAAACCATAATCACATATATATTGGTCTTTTTTAATCTTGGCTCGATTTTTTCAAATATACCATATTTGCAAACCAACAGCCCTATACATCCCGCTAATATTGGCCAAATATGAGTTATAGGATAACTTATCGTTGGATATTTCGTAAACACCGGCATTTGTATTAATCCCATTAGAAAGACAATTGCCGTTAGCGCCAACAAATCATATATCTTTTTTCCCGAGGAAAATAATTTCAATATGAACGGAGATAGCAGGACAAACTCAATATAATAGCATACATACCACGCAAATGGCACATTTACCCATTGACTTGGCCCTACCTTAATTCCAAAAGCGTTCAAACTCAGGTCATTCAAGGATGGCAGTTCATCATTGTTAAAAAATCCGATAACCAAGAATGCTGCAAAAACAATCCAATAGCCAATAAGGAAACTAATCAACCTTTTGCTCCTGTTCTTCACAGACTGTTTACTCCTATTCAGCCATAGCGCATAGCCGCTTGTAAATGCAAATATTTCAACACAAATACCACCTGCTGAACTAAAAAATTTTGTAATATAATCTCCTATCTGACCAATGTGAGATTGCGCCGATACATTTTCCAAATACCATTCCGGATGATAAAATAAATGCAAGCAATACATTAAAACAATTGCAACCCCGGCCACTAAGACGGATTCTTCCTTTCCGTAAAAAATAAATTTAGACGACTTATCGAACTTAATTTCAGTCATATAAAAAACTTACGCAAAAATACGCGTGCAAATTTTAGTTTCCAATTAAAGTATGGAACAATTCTTCCCACCTGTCTGCAATGGGCTCTATATCAAATTTCCGGACTGATTGGCGTGCATTCTCTGACATTTTAGAAAGCGCGTCAGGATGACTCATCAGATATGCGAGTTTATCTGCAAAATCTTTTGAACTGAATGGTTTTACCAATAGGCCATTATTTCCGTCATCTATAATGTCTTTAATGGATGAAAAAGAATCGAACGCAACAGGTACCGCTCCACACTGCATGGCTTCTGTCAAAACCATCCCCCATCCCTCATATGAACTTGTAAGGATTGCTATGGAGGCCTCCTTCTGATACTTAACCGGATCTTGGTATCCTACGAGATTAATTCGAGGAAGCCCGGAAGCAAGTTTCTTCATGCGTTCGTTCCATCCAAAATTCTTGTTATATCCAACTATATCTAACTCCCAGTCAGGAAAATCCTTGTACAGTTTTTTCCAAATACGTATTACTTGGGTTGGTCTTTTTTGTTCCGAGAAAAGTCCTACCCAAACTATCCGTTTCTTTTTTATTGATGGAATTGCATTATTATCAAAACAATATGAATTCGGATTATTGATCGCAAAATACTTATCTTGATATCCGTGACAAAGCCAATCTATCTCGTCGAAAAAATGCTCAGAAAGAGTACAGACTGCATCTGTTCGAGGAAGTAAATAATTGTAGTGGCCACGCCTGGTTTTCAAAATTTCTCTTTTTAATTTAGGATATAAACAGATTCTGGCTCCACATTTTACCCAGTCAATAAGTCTGTCTCCTCTAATCTGTGATAATTCCGAAAACAAGTATCTGTAATTTACAATAGGAGGAGTATGGACTACTGATATCACCTTTGCCTTATTGCTGCCGGTGTTTAACCAAAGTCTTGAATCATCAAAATTCCCGCTTTGATTTATTACGATGTCAATATCATTTTTCTTTAAGAATTCATGATAAGCAATCAGGTTATCTTCGGATAACAGGTCTCTCGACGGAAGATAAGATAGTGGTGCAGGATAATTGTACTCATGACGTATAGTTATCGGGGAATCATAAATCAGATACCATATCTTATGCCCCCTCTTTTGAAGTTCACGGGTCAGGCTATCCGTCACGCGGCCTATCCCCCCTTTATTAGGATGAAACGGTGTTATGTATGCAAATACGATATTCATCAACGATGAAAGAAATCTGTCACTTTAAGAAAATTGATATTACATTTACGCCACAAAAAGATATATGGCATTATTTTCATCGTTTTAACAGAGGCCAATCGTTTGTATAAAGAGGATGAGGACAATTTAATACACTTATCCAACTCTTTCAACGCATTTTGAGCCTCTGCACTGCCATTGCATATTTTGGGATCAAGCGCCAACGCATATGCCCATTTGCAATGCTCAAATATTTTATTTTCCAATACTTTTTTGATATCCTTATCAAGGGTATGCTCTGCATCCTTATAGAATTTTAGTTGTGCTTTGCATACACGAACATAATCCCCGTAATGCTTCACATAGCCTGCATAACTCACGCTTTGTCCTTCTCGTCCATAAAAATAACGATAAACATTCTTTCTCGAGAAGTTTATTGTGCGTATATGTGCGACCGGATATACCTTGAAATCCTGGTCTGCATAGAAACATTCACTTACTGCAATGTTATTAGATTGCAAAAACTCAGTGCGGTAAGTGTCGCTGTGAATGGGAATGTCAAACGTATAATTGCCTTTTATAAGGAAATCAACAATCGGTAAATTCCCGACTCCATAAAGTGAATTGAACTCAATGGGCTTACAGTTGTTATCGGCATCAACTTCTGTCAAGTTGGTAACCACCAAATCTGCGTTTACAACCATCAATTCCTGTATAAAGCCATCCAGTTCTTCTGTGTCGAACCAATCATCGGAATCAAGAGATTTATAGTATTTTCCCTTGGCCTCGCGGATTGAAAGGTTTATCGCGCTGCCCCATCCACCGTTTGGCTTGTCGATAGCGCGGACGGCATCCGGATATTTCGATTCATATTCTCGTGCTATTTCCAATGAACGGTCTTTGGACCCATCGTTGACAACAAGAATTTCCAGCCGGTCGATATACTTGCTTGCCACTACACTGTCGAGACAGCGGCGCAAGTACTGTTCCATGTTATAGACCGGAATTGCTATTGTAAGTATCTTTTCCATAATTAGAATTTCATTCCAAGAACTTTCTCCACAATCGGAGCCATATCGTAATAGCGATATTCAGCCAAACGTCCTCCAAAAATTACATTGGGAACAGTCGCTGCCAATTCACTATATCGGGCTAAAATATCCGAATTGCGTTTATCATTAATCGGATAGTAGGGATCCATACCGGGTTGCCACTCAGCTGAATACTCTCGGGAAATCACCGTCTTTGGATTTTCATAAATCTCATTTCCAAACGCCTCAAAATGCTTATGCTCTATCACACGAGTAAATGGCACTTCTGAAGCTGTGTAATTCACCACAGCATTTCCTTGGTAATTTGGTGTGTCTAAAATCTCAGTTTCAAAACGCACCGAGCGATATTGAAGATATCCAAATTTGTAATCGAAGAATTGATCTATGGCTCCGGTAAAGACTATTCTATCGGCAACCGAATTCCAATATTCACGGTCAGAAAAATAGTCCGTGGATGTCATTACTTCAACGCCCTCAACCAAGCCGTCGATTAATCGGTTGTAACCCCCTATTGGAATACCTTGATATTTATCATTGAAATAATTATTATCGAATATCAATCTTACCGGAAGACGCCTTATAATGAATGCCGGCAGCTGATTGCATGGACGCCCCCATTGTTTTTCCGTGTATCCTTTTATTAATTTTTCATAGATATCACGACCGACGAGGAGCATGGCCTGTTCTTCAAGATTCGCAGGTTCGGTTCGGCCTTCTGCTTCAAGTATCTTTTTAAAGTCCGATCTTTGCTCCTCTATCTTCTTTTGAGCTTCTTCCGGAGTAATGACTCCCCACATCTGATAAAATGTATTCATATTGAACGGAAGATTAAACAGCTCTCCATGATAATTTGCAACCGGACAATTTGTATATCGGTTAAATTCCACTATCGAGTTTACAAAATCCCATACATCCTTATTCGAAGTATGGAATATATGTGCTCCAAAAACATGGACGTTGATTCCTTCAATATCATCACAAAGGAGGTTGCCGCCAATCTTGTCGCGTTTCTCTATTATAAGGCATGTCTTGCCGGCAGCCTTTATCCTGTTGGCAGCCATACAGCCATACAAGCCCGCTCCAACAACAAGATAATCATAATGCTTAGACAATTTTCCTAACATACGGAATTTGTTTCATTATCAGAATTAATAATACACATAACGGATACATCACAATAAATCTTGTAAATCCATTATCGATATAGTCGAATTTCAATATAATTGAGAGAAGAGTGTTTTGTATCAAATATATTCCCAAGCTCAAACCACTCCATTTAGCCAAAATACGCGGCCATTTTGAATCCAAAAATTCGCTACTGACAAAATTGCAGTTTTTCACATATACAAACATTGAAACGGCAGTTAACGTACAAAAAATACCGGAATATCCGCCAATTAATATTTCTCGCGTTTCATTTATATAATTATTGTATTCAGTAAATAATATTACAAATGCAGAAATTACTCCGGAAAAATACAGTACTTTTCTGGTTTTCTTTGAAATGTCAAAATTTCCTAAATAATAGCCTAAGAATATAAATATGAAGTACTCACAACCGAGCAGAAAAATATGACTATATTTTGTTAGGCCCAAATCAATGTTAATAGTTGCAGGGATACATACCAGGCAAAACGCCAATATAATAAAACCTCTCAACATTTTTCGAGGCATGGCATTACATAATATGCTGACATAAGGAATCGCCAAATATATTCCAATAAGAGGAATAAAGAACCACATGAAACCGTTAAACTCAAATTGCAAAAACTTCACAATGAATTCTTTTATCGGAAAATCCTCACCGGTAATGTATATATGATGAACAAACATCAAGGCATAATACACATTCCATACAATCACAGGCAGTAACAAACGTCCACAACGTCTTTTATAAAATTGGCTAACTACCCCCCCCCTCAATAAGTTAGGCAAAGCAGTGCGCTTTATCAATGTGTATCCTGAAATCATAAAGAAAACATCGACCGGCCATAATACAAAACTATGGGTGAAAATACTGAAAAAAAAATCCGCCGATTGATTACCGTCAAAATTCCAAAGAGCATAATTCGTACAATGCAAAAGCAATACCCCTGCACATGCACAAATATTCAACACATCTACCCAAATATATCTTTCCTTATTTTCCGACATCACAACTGACAACAAAACAATCCTATGAAATAACTGAATATAATAGTTCTTCCCAATTATCCGCAATGTTTTTCACAGAGAAACACTCTGCAATCCTATACCCTTTTTTTCTAAGACTTTCCTGTAAAGACATATTGTCTGCCAACTCAACTAATTTTTCAACATATTCGTCAATATTATAAGGTGTTACCAACTGTTCCTCATTTTTAATTATATCTCTAACTGAAGCATAACTATCAAAAGCTATTGGGACCGCACCCTGCGATATGGCCTCTAATAGAGTCATCGGCAATCCCTCAATCGCACTGGTACTTGCACAAATTTTAGCACTTTCAAAATACGGTTGTGACAACTGTCGTCCATGAAGCTCTATTCGAGGAATACCTCTCGACATATTTTTAACCGAGTCAAACATCGGGCCATCTCCAATCATAACCAACCTCCATTCAGGCAATTTAAAAAAAGCCTTTGCCCACACTTTAACCATTAAATCCGGACGCTTCTGCCTGAAATCCATTCTGCCAACCCATAAAATAATATTTGATTTATTATTTATATTATAACTAATTGGAAACGATACAGGGTTAGAAATAGCTGTCAATCTATCTCTACATACATTCGGGCATAATCCTATGAAATTCGGCACATAACTATTACTTAAAAGGACTATTCGATCCGATTTCTCATTCCAATATGAATAAAGAGCTTTCAAATAATCCCTGAGTTTTCTCTTACGGTAAGGATAAGCAAATACTCTATAAATCCGCTTTACTCTCTCAGATAAAGAAGTATTGCGCAACTTACTCAATTCTCCAAACAAACTGTCTAACCCATAATGCGGATCAAAGTGTATTACAGTCAAAGATTTACACGAAACAGGTAAATTTGCAAAATTCATACATGTTCCCATGAGTCCACCTTGATTGATAACGACATCAATTTTATTATCAATCAAATATTTACATAAAATAAGTTCACCCTGTGAAGAAAGAAAAGTTCTTTCTTCTATAAAATAGATATTATTTGTCGGGTAATTATATTCCGAATCAGAACTACGTTTTACGGTATAGATGTAATATATCTCATGCCCCCTTTGAGCCAACTCCCTAGCCAACAAATCCGTAACTCGTTCAGTGCCGCCTACATTAGGATTAAAGAGCCAAGTAAAGGCAAAAGCAATTCTCATCTTAAAAAAATTTTTTGATAGAATAATCCAACAACACTACGAAAATGCTTATTTCCCACAAAGTAAACAGAAGATATTACAATTAGAAATATCAACGAAACAATAAAAACATATTTTATCCAAATTATAACGGACACCGTAGCGGGTAAAGTTACCAAATAGTCAATAATACTGTTACAAAAAACAATTGAAAGAAATGAAAAAAAGAAGCATTTAAAATATCCATTCCAATAATTCCAAACAGATACTTTTAGACCAGATCTAAATAAAAAATACGGCTTCCACAACTCAACAATTACAATCAGGCTAATAATCCCGGCACACAAAACACCTTTCAATCCAAAAAAATAGCCACCAACAAGTGCAACAATTACATAAATCAGTGCTTCTGCCAAAGGAGCCCAAACATCATAAAAAAGCCCATATCCAAAAATAAACTGGTCAACAGTGCTTCTCGTAAACGAAAGGAAAGTTTTAATTAGTATTAAAACCACAATCACACCTGAAAGTATATATTCCTCTCCAACCCAAATTGATATAAATGAATCTATTGATTTGTATAATATATACACGATAAATGTCGCAACAAAGAATTGAAGTGAAAACATCTGCCAAAACACAGACATAATCTTCGTTTTATTACCTTCCGCTATTAAATTCCCCACTCCCGCACCTGAACTACTTAAAAAAGTATTCAGCAACACATTCAATTTATCTACAATCATCAAATAATTCCCAACCATTGCAACACCTCCAAGACTCACAAACATATAAATAAAAAATGACTGTGATTGAAATTGAGCAAAACCGGCAATCTTGTGGACGAAGAGCTGTTTGGTTTTGGTCATTACTTCCGGGTATTGGCGGAAGAGGGCGCGGCCGGAGGAGATGGAGGCGCGGAGCCAGGGGTAGGTTTGGTTGATTTTCCAGTTGAGGATGAAGGAGTAGATGATGCCGAAAGTGAATTCGATGACGACCCAGAGGTAGTAGGAGCCGGTATACCAGGCAAGCGCCATCTGAATTAGGGTCTTGATGATGGTGGCAGTCTGGAAGTACGCCGTAACGACATAGTTGCGCTGGTCAGCGCCGAGGAGGTTCTGACGATAGTTGATGAAGTAGCCGATGAGCGATGAGCCGAGGAATGAGAAATAGGCGAAATAGATGAGAGTGATGGGGAAGCCGGTGTTGTCGGAGGGAAAGATGAGGGGGAGGAAGAATGAGAGCAGTATGCCGGCTGCGAGAATGATAAGGCCTATCCAACGGTAAAGGTAGCCCATCACGGAGATTATTTCGTTTATTTTGTTTTGGTCGTGGTCGTAAAGAGGCTTGTAGAGGAGATAGCCGATGGCAGACCCGACTCCGAGCTCGGCAAGGTTGAGGAAACCGAGGAGGTTCTGCAACGTGCCGGTGAGGCCGACAAAATCGGCACCCAGGGTGTCAAGGAATATTTTACGAGAAAAGAAACTCAGCGCCAGCGTCAGGAAGTAAAATATAAGGTTGACGCGGGCGTTAAGCAGTGTTTTCTTTACGCGTGATTCTTGAGCCATTAACTAAGACAGGGATTACATTGTCTTTCTTAGACAGGAGAACAGGAAGAACAGGAGTTATATTCTTGTTCCTTCTATTCTCTTGTACTTAATTATTTGACAGGGGTACAAATGTAACAGGGGTTAAAATTTCTTGATTCTTTTGTTCTCCTGTCCAAACTCTTTACGATTCGGAGGTGTAGTATTGGGAGGCGCGGGAGCCGTAGGAGTAGCCGTAATGGTAGCCGTAACGGGATCCGTAGCGGGAGGAGGTGGAGTCGGTGCCGTTGAGGATGATGGAGATGTTGCGGTAGCGGCGGTCGTTGTAGAGACGGTCGATTTCGGGGAGCATCGAGCGCTGGAAAAGGCCGGCACGGATTACGAAAAGGGTGGTGTCGGCTACGCGGTTGATAATGGCAGCGTCGGCAACAATCTCGATGGGCGGACAGTCGAGGAAGATGTAGTCGTATTGGTCGCGGAGCGATGTGATGAGTGATTCGAGTCGTCCGTTAAAGAGGAGTTCGGTGGGGTTGGGAGGAATCGTGCCTATGGGGATAATGTCGAGGGGCGATTCAGCATTGCCGCGTATTATGATGTCGCCAACGTTGGCGGTACGTCCGGCAAGATATGAGGCAATGCCGGGCGTTTTTGAACCCGCGGCTGCTTGCGCATAATGCGAAAGCGATCCGCGACGGAGGTCGAGGTCAATCACGAGCACGCGTTTTTCCTTAATGCCGAGAGAGAGAGCAAGGTTGTAGGCAACGAAGGTCTTGCCGGAACCGGGATTGGCGGAGGTAACGGCAATGACGGAGGCATGGCCGGTTTCGGGAGTCATGAATTCGAGGTTGGTGCGCACTACACGGAAAGCCTCATTGATGATGTCGCGGCTATGCGGCTTTACCACAACGAGGGGGTCGGCATCCTTGCGCTCGCCCTTATTGCCGGGACGGCGGAAAGTCTTGCCTGCGTTTTTCTTGCCGGTCTGGGGAATTTCGCCTACAAACGGAGCTGCAAGATTTTCGATATCCTTGCGTCCGCGCACCACGGTGTTGAGCATTTCTTTCAGCACGATAATCACAAGGGGTATAGCGATACCGATTATAGCGGCGACTAGGAGAATCATAGTGCGAGCCGGGGCTGTGGGAGCGGAAGAACCGTCGGGAGTGCGGATCACGCGTGTGTTATAGGCCGTGAAGGCTTGTGAGAGCTCGTTTTCCTCACGTTTTTGCAGGAGGTAGAGGTAGAGCGATTCCTTTACTTTCTGCTGGCGTTCAACAGAAAGAAGGTACTTGGCTTGCTTGGGGTTAGACGCAATTTGCGCAGTGGCCTGGCCGGACGAACTTTGAAGAGTGTGAATCTGGGCGTTGAGAGCAAGAATCTGGTTGTCGATCGACGAAAGGAGCGCAGAGCGAAGGCCTGCAAGGTTTCGGTCCATTTCCTGAACAAGAGGGTTAGCCTCAGAGGAAGCGGCCACGAGCGAGTTGCGCTCAGCCAGGGCTGTGTTGTAGGCTGAAATCTCCGACGAAACGTTGAGCGACTGCACACCCGACGAAACGGGCAAAACCTGGTTGGAGTTGGCGGCATTGGAGAGGTAGTTGCGTATGTAGCGGGCCATGTACAACTGGTTGTTAAGGTCCTTGATGCCTGCTTGGGCTTCCTGGGCCTGCGACATGTACATGGAAGCGACTGTGCCTACGTCGGGAATAAGGTGTTCGGATTTGTAATCGGAAATATCGGAATCGACGTTGCCAAGTTCCGACTCGATTACGCCGAGGCGGTCGTTGATAAACATTGAAGTCGACACGGCAATCTGGTTCTTATCCTTCACCCAGTTCTCATTATATATATTGATTACGTAGTTGAGGATGTCGTCGGCACGCTGGGTGGATACATCGCGGTAGGAAAGGTTGATGATTGACGACTTTTCGTTGAGATGAGCCACGGTAAGACCGGCGGAGAAAGCAGGACGCACAGCCGACACGGGGCTTTTCTTTACAGTCATGTCTACATCAAGACCGTCGCGGAATCCCTGGTGGGGAGCGATAACGAGCCGGCCGACGGGTGTAGCCACAGTGTCGTTTATAGCTGCTGCGACAGGAGCATGCTCAATTTTTTCGTTATTGAGGCGAAAATCATCGAGAGTGTATTTTCCATCCTTGATTTTGAGGTCGAACGACGCGGTGCCCGACGGGTCGAGGTCGATAAAATCGACGGCCACGGGCTGCGTGAGTCCGTAGAGAGTGACGGGGTGAAATTGGCCGGGAGCGGTGTAGCTCACGTCGAGATGCAGACGGCGCACCACCTCGGCCATAAGGTCGGGAGCCTCGATGGCAGAGATTTCGTTGGTAAGGTTGGTCGACGTGTTGAACAGCCCCATATCCTGAAAGGCATCGGCTTCCGAGCCGCCATATCCACCTCCCGACGATTTCGAGTCTTTAAGAAGGATAGCAGCCGAGCGTGTATAGACCGGCGGAGTGGTAAGCACATAGTAAAGGCCGATGCCGAGGCATACGGCAAGCGATATAAGGAACCAATACCAGTTGCGGACGCATACACTCACGATGTCCATTATATTGAACGAATCGTTTTGCTGCTGACGCGCCGCAGGCGCGGAAGGCGTGGCGACAGACGCTGTTTTGGAGTCGACTATTTGCATATTTTGTAGGTGTTGTGGAGTTGGGAGGTTGAGAAGAATTAAACTATCTTCTTATATGTTTTCCTTTCTTTGCCTTATATTGCCTATTTGAAGACGAGAACGCCAATCGACATGAGGAATGTGGCAAGCGACATCCAGAAAGCATATGTTTGAAGGGTATTGCCGTTGACAGTCGAGCCGCGGCGAGCCTTGTTATTAGGTGTGACATACACCACGTCGTCTTGCTGGAGATAAAAGACCGGAGAGTTGTACACCGAGTTTGCGTCGGTGAGGTCCACCTCATAAACGCTTTGCTTTGCACCATCCGTACGGATAATCTTTATATTGGTGCGTTCGCCATCGATTGTAAGGTCGCCGGCATCGGCAATAGCATCGAGGATTGTAATCTTGTCTTTTTCAATGGGAACACGTCCGGGGCTTTTAACCTCACCGAGCACAGCCACGGAGAGGTTCATAAATTGTACGATAACAACAGGATCCTTCACAAGGTCGCGTCCAATAAGCTCGCGTCGGATATAGTCGGCCACCTGGTCGCGTGTCATGCCGGCAACGTGGATTTCACCGAGCACCGGGAACACGATGTCGCCGGCCGGATCTACCGTGTAACCTATACCCTGACCGCCGGTGACGACAGTAGATGAATTAGAACCCGCCGAGAGGTTAAACTGCTCGGTAAGACGGTTGTCGGAGGTTGACACGATGATACGAAGCTGATCCTTCGGTTGAATCTTAATTTTGGCGGAGTTGTTGGATACGAACTCCGAGCCACGCTGCACGTCCTGGAAATATACAATGTCTTTGGGTGCTGAGCACGAGGCAAGCATGGCAACAGCGGCAGAAAGGATTATCGTTCTGAGTTTCATTAAAATATGTAGTTATTGCTGTGTTATTCGTGAAGAAACGTGAACCCGCAAGTACCGGGCACGGAAACCGGCTGCAAAATTAGCCATTTTCCATATTATAATTCTATTTTATTTCAAAAAACAGAACATTTTTTCACAATTTTGTAACAATTCTTTATTTCCCCTCAACATGACAAGGTGCCATGCCGAAGGTCAGTATGGTACTAAAATTGGTTATGAATCGATTTAACAAGCACATTGCGATGAGCGGGCCGGCAAGCCTCTTCTACATACACAATCATAGTAACAATCAAGAGGATACAGATATGAGAAAGCAATCCTCCGATATTGACATTTGAATTTCAGGCGCAAAGTTACGAATTATTTTTCAAACAACCAAATTTTTAATGAATTTTACCCCCCCCCCGTCAGTTGTAACATATTAATAATCAATGTGTTATAACTAAATAATATTTAATTTACATACGAGAACCCGCCACAAGCAGGCCGAGACTGAGAAGCAGAAGCCCCAAATCAAGCGATTTCTCCTTCACATTCTTCTCATGAAGGGCTACCACGCCATAGACAAACGGCACAATCACACTTCCGCGACGCACCATCGACACAATCGAAATCATGGCTCCCTCCTGCGACAAAGAATAGAAATAGGCCACATCGGCAACAGTGAGAAACAGCGCGATACACGGAATTGTCCACCTCCACGTAAATTTTACGGCACCGGCACGTGAATCAAACCTGAAAAGCAACGCCACAATCACGGCCATGAGCAGCAGTTGATACAACGAATACCATGCCTGCACCTCGAGGGGCAAATAATGGCGGAGGAGATATTTGTCGTAAAGCGCGCTGACGGCTCCCAGCACCATGGCCCCGACCGACATCCACAGCCACGACGACCCTTTGAGCGTGAAACCTTCCTTCTTGCCTATCCTTGATATAAAATATAAAGAAAGAAATCCGGCAATGATTCCGGCCCATTGAAGGCCATTTAATCTCTCGCCGAAGATACACAGCGCGCCCACAAGCACGAGCACCGGACGCGTAGCGTTTATCGGTCCCTGAATGGTGAGAGGCAGATGCTTGATGGCAAAATAGCCAAGTATCCACGACGAAAGCACAATCACAGCTTTAACTACAATAAGAAGATGGCCGGCAACCGTGTCGCCAAGGCCCCAATGCCCCGAGGCAAGATTTCCTGCAAGCACCGGACTGAGATACAAAGTTCCGAAAAGCGTGTTAAGCAGCAGCACGACAAGCACATTATTGCCTCGCACAGATATTTTCTTAAAGATGTCGTAAAACCCCAGACACAGGCTCGATGTAAGCGCAAACAAAATCCAGACAGGCATAAAATCAAAATTTAGGCCGCAAAGTTAGGCATTTTTTTCGTAATTTTGCACCCGAATTTTCAAACATCTTGAAATGGACCTTGCAAGAAAGTTAAGAAACCAATTAACAGGGGTGCCGCTCGGGGTACTTCTGTGCCTTTGCGCGGCTCACTGCTGCAACGACACATTGCAAGCCGTGATCACAGCCCTTTATCCTATGCTTAAAACCGAACTTTCGCTCGATTTTACGCAAATTGGCATCGTCACGCTTATATATCAGATTGCCGCGTCGATATTCCAGCCCGTTGTAGGCCTTGTGTTCGACAAGCATCCCAAGCCTTGGAGCCTGTGGATGGGCATGGCTTTCACCACTTGCGGAATTATTATGCTGGCATTCATCAACTCTTTTGGCGGCCTGTTGCTCACCGTTACCCTCGTAGGCCTTGGCTCGTCGGTGCTGCATCCCGAAGCCTCGCGCATTGCCTCGATATGCAGCCACGGCAAACGCGGACTTGCCCAGTCGGTGTTTCAGGTCGGCGGCAATTTCGGCAGCTCCATCGGTCCTCTGCTCGTGGCTCTGCTGGTGGCGCCTTACGGAAGAAAATTCGTGTTGCTGTTTCTTATCGTGAGCGCGATAGCCTTCGCCGTGATGGGACACATCATCAAATGGTTCCGGACATATATACGTGAGCAAAAAAGAAACCGGGACAAAGCAGCGTCAAGGCATCCGATGCCACTTTCGCGCACCAAGACGTTTTGGGTAATAATAGCCATAATGGTGCTCATCATCTCGAAATACACCTATATGGCCTGCATGACAAGCTACTATACATTCTACACCATCGACGTGTTCGGAGCCGGAGTATCGGCTTCTCAAATCTACCTCTTTGTATTTGTGGTGTCAACGGCTGTGGGCACTCTTGTAGGAGGGCCATTCGGCGACCGCTACGGACGCAAAGTGGTGATATGGGTGTCGATTCTCGGCGCAGCTCCATTCGCGCTTGCGCTGCCGTATGTATCCCTGCCCTGGGCGGTGGCTTGCAGTTTCTTCGCCGGCTTCATGCTCTCGTCGGCTTTCCCGGCTATATTGCTATACGCGCAAGAACTCCTGCCCAATCATCTGGGAGCCATCTCCGGACTGTTCTTTGGCTTCGCGTTCGGCATCGGCGGCATAGCGTCGGCGGTAATTGGCAATTACGCCGACACCTACGGCATCGAGGCCGTGTTCCGCGCATGCTCCTACGCCCCGCTTTTCGGCGTGGTGGCCTTCGCGCTTCCACGGCTTAAACCGTCAAAGGAAGTGTGATTTATCAATTTGTTATCATTTCGAAGTGTTTTAACACTGATATATCGGATTATTTGCGTATTTTTGCACAATCTATCGTTTTCCACATCCAAGGTATTAAAGATTATGGCTGAAAAGACCACATTCTCATTTGAAATTCTGCCTCCGCTTAAAGGCAACAGTATATATAAGGTGTTCAAGACCATCGACGCCCTGCGTGAGTTCGAGCCGAAGAACATCAACATCACATCGCACCATAGCGAATATGTCTACCTGCCTCAACCCGACGGCAGCCACCGCCGCGTGGCCGTGGTGAAAAGGCCCGGCACCGTGGCCGTGGCAGCGGCAATCCAAAACCGCTACGGCATCACCGCCGTGCCTCACATCATTTGTTCCGGATTCACCAAAGAGGAAACGGAATATGCGTTGCTCGACCTCAATTTCCTGGGCATTACCAACCTTTTCCTCCTGCGCGGCGACAGCAAGCCGACTGCCACCCCCAACGACCCGAACGTCCGCGTCAACATACATGCCACCGATCTCCAAGAGCAGGTCAACGCCTTCAACCGTGGCGAAGGACTCGACGGCACCCATATCGACGGAATCGAGACTCCTTTTATCTATGGCATGGCCTGCTACCCCGAGAAACACGAGGAGGCTCCCAACATGGCCTCCGACATACGCTATGCCAAGATGAAAGTCGACGCCGGAGCCTCATATCTTGTGACGCAGATGTTTTTCGACAACAGTAAGTATTTCGAATTTGTCGACCGCTGCCGTGAAGCAGGAATCACCGTGCCCATTATCCCCGGCATCAAGCCCATTGTGCTCATGAACCAGCTCAACGTGCTTCCGCGCGTTTTCCGTGTCGACCTTCCCGAGCCGCTTTCCAATGCGCTTGAAAAATGCCGCACCAACGACGAAGTAAAGGAAGTGGGCGTGGAATGGGCCATAGCCCAATGCCGCGAACTTATTGCCCGCGGCGTGCCGTCGCTGCATTTCTACACTCTTTTCGCCACCGAGAGCGTGCGCCGAGTGGCCGCTGAAATATATTAATGATGAGAGACCAACTGAAACGCCGCATCCTCGTTCTCGACGGGGCCATGGGAACGGAAATACAGAAACGCGGCCTCACCGAAGCTGATTTCCGCGGCGACGAATTCGCCGGCCATCCTGTCGAGCTTAAAGGCAACAACGATATACTTGTGCTCACGCGCCCCGATGTGATAGCGGATATTCACCGCGCCTATCTCGAAGCCGGAGCCGACATAATTTCCACTTGCACGTTCAACGCCCAGGCCATATCGCAGAAAGATTACGCCCTCGACGGCCATGTGCGACGCATCAACCTCGCCGGAGCGCAAATCGCTCGCCGTGAGGTCGACCGCGCCAATGCCGCCGACCCCTCGCGCCGTCGTTTTGTGGCCGGAAGCGTGGGGCCGACCACAGCCCTGCTCAACCTTGCCGTAAACCCCGACACCCCCTACTCTCCTGCAATCACTTTCGATGCTCTCGAAGCGGCTTATATCGAGCAGATAGAGGCTCTGATTGAAGGCGGTGTCGACTGCCTGCTTATCGAGACGGCCCTCGACACCCTAAACGTGAAAGCGGCCCTATCGGCTGCGGATAAGGCCATGGCCCGGGTCGGACGACGCGTCGAGATCATGGTGTCGGCCACCGTGACCGACTCGGGCGGACGCATCCTCTCGGGTCAGTCGATCGAGGCTTTCGCCATAGCCGTGAGCCACGCTCCGCTGCTCTCAATCGGCTTGAACTGCTCGCTTGGCGCCGACGGTCTTATCGGCCCGCTCGGCCGTCTTTCGGAAACTGCCCCGTGCTATGTCTCGGTTCACCCCAATGCCGGGCTGCCCAACCGTTTCGGAGGCTACGACGACACTCCTGCCGTGATGTGGGCGGCCATGAAACCGATGCTCGACCGCAGTCTGGTCAATATCATAGGCGGTTGCTGCGGCACCGGCCCCGAGCATATTGCCATGATGCGCCGCATGGCCGACACGAGCCAAGCCCCCCTGCGCTGCCCCGATGGCTGCCCGGGCAAAGGGCTTGTAATCTCCGGGCTCGAATCCCTGGCATCGGAAGGCCGTTTTGTCAATGTGGGCGAACGGTGCAATGTGGCCGGAAGCCGCAAGTTCCTGCGCCTCATCAAGGAAAAGAACCACAATGAGGCTCTTGCCATAGCCCGCAAGCAAGTCGAGGACGGAGCAATGGTTATCGACATAAACATGGACGATGCCATGCTCGATGCCCGTGCCGAGATGTCGACATTCCTCGCCCTCGCCGGCCAGGACCCCGACATAGCGAAAGTGCCGTTCATGGTCGACTCGTCCGACTTCTCCGTTATCGAGGCCGGATTAAAATCAATAGCCGGCAAAGCTATTGTCAATTCAATATCGCTTAAAGAAGGCGAGGAGGCTTTTCTCGACCATGCCCGCACAATCCGCTCGCTTGGCGCCGCTGTCGTTGTCATGGCCTTTGACGAACAAGGCCAGGCCACCACTTTCGAGCGCAAGATTGAAATATGCGCCCGCGCCTACCGCCTGCTCACCGAGGATGCCGGATTCAATCCCGCCGACATAATCTTCGACCCCAACATCCTCACAGTGGCCACGGGCATCGACGAGCATCTCGACTACGCCTACGATTTTGTGCGCGCAACGCGATGGATTCGCCAAAATCTTCCCGGCGCGCACGTTTCGGGAGGATTGAGCAACCTGTCGTTTGCCTTCCGCGGCAACAACCCCGTGCGCGAGGCCATGCACGCCGTATTCCTCGCCCGTGCCGTGGCCGAAGGCATGGACATGGCCATCCTCAACCCTGCCACAGCCGTGGCAGTCGACCAAATCGCCCCCGAGCTCCGCGCGGCCATCGACGACGTGCTTTTCTCAAAACGCGACCAAGCCGCCACCGAGCGGCTGCTCGACATAGCCTCCCGTATGCAAACAGCAGCCACAGACGCCCCGGCTGAAAGGCACGAATCCTCAGTGCGGAAGCCTTTGGACGACCGCCTGCGCGACGCCCTCATCACCGGCGACCCGTCGCATCTCGCCGACGACCTCACCGAAGCTCTCTCGGCCTACGACTCTCCGCTGAAAATCATTGCCGGACCGCTTATGGACGGCATCAACCGCGTAGGCACGCTCTTCGGCGAAGGCCGCATGTTCCTTCCGCAGGTCGTCAAGACCGCCCGCACCATGAAAATGGCCGTGGATTTTCTTCAACCACATATCATCGCCTCTTACGGAGCCGCCGACGCCGATTCTGAAATCCACTACACGGGCACGGCTCTGCTCGCCACGGTAAAAGGCGACGTCCACGACATCGGCAAGAATATCGTGGGCGTGATCCTGTCGTGCAACGGCTACCGCATCATCGACCTTGGCGTGATGGTGCCGCAGCAAACGATTATCGACGCCATCCGCGCCCACCGCCCCGACTTCGTATGCCTGAGCGGACTTATCACTCCCTCGCTTGCCGAGATGTGCCGCACTGTCGAGATGATGCGCGATGCCAATCTTTGCGTGCCCGTAATGATAGGAGGCGCGGCCACATCAGAGCTTCACACCGCCGTTAAAATCGCCCCGCTCTATCCCGAAAACGCAATAATTCATGTCCGCGACGCTGCCGTAAACCCGGTTGTCGCCGCACGGCTCCTCGACCCCGAACAGCGCGACGCCTTCATCGCCGAAGTCCACGCCGCCCAAGATGCCGCACGTGCCGGCCATGCCGACAAGCCGCAACCACAGTCCGACCCCTCGCGTCGCTTCCAAATCGCTTCCGACTATCGCCCGGCCACACCGCCGTTTGTCGGACTTCGCCGTCTGCCAATGATTCCTGTCGCCGATTTGATTCCGCTTATCGACTGGTCCTATTTCTACCACGCATGGAAAATCAAGGCCGACAATCCCGAGGCCGCCCGGCTGCGCGCCGACGCCGACGCGCTCCTTTCGCGCCTCGCCGCCAACCCCGCCATGGGTGTCGAGGCCGCCCAAGCCTTCTATCCGGCTCGCCCCGCAGGCGACGTCATCGAGATTGACGGCCCCGACGGCAAAGTCACCATCCCCACAAAACGGCAGGCTAAATCTGCCGAACCAGACGGCACACTGCTCGCGCTTTGCGACTTCGTAGCCCCCGCGAGCGACCATGTCGGCATCTTTGCCGCCACCGTCTCGCAAGCCTTCACAGCCGAACTCGACGCCGTAAAATCCGGTTCCGACCCATACGCCGCCCTATTGATGCACACCGTAGGCGACCGTCTCGTTGAAGCCGCCTCCGAGCACATCCACCGCCTCACCGGCCTTGGCGGCATCCGTCCCGCCGTCGGCTACCCCTCCTTCCCCGACCAGCGCAACATCTTCGCCCTCGCCCGCCTCATCCCCTACCCGGCCCTCGGCATCACCCTCACCTCCACCGGCGCCATGTCGCCCCCCTCCTCCGTCACCGGCCTCTACCTCTCCCACCCCTCCGCCCGCTACTTCAACACCTGACCCTCTCCCAGCATCGCACATAAAGCCCCGACATGCCTTAATCACATGCCGGGGCTTCTCTATATTTATTATAATTCTACCTTACACGCACTTTCAGCACCTTGCCGTTGCTAAGTTTAACAATGTAGGTAGCGTTCGCCGACAATGTAATTTCTTCATAATCTGTCATCCCAAAGCGTTCGCAAACCATTATGCCGTCAAGCGTGTAAACGAAACACGACAAGCCTTGTGCGTTCACAACTTTGAGGGTAGTTCCGTCGACAAACATTTCCACTTCGTCCGCATCAATTCCTTCAATTCCTGAATATCCGCTATCTGAAACAGCAAACCCCAATGTCGCGCCATAAAGAGTTTCGCCGGATTCCGTCTTTACGAATGCCCTTACGGCATAGTTGCCGTTTGCCAATTCCCCATTACGGAATATATGTTGCATCGACTCGTCGGTCGTAATTGTTGAAATATGCCCGGGCGCAAACGCAATTGTCGATTGTTTATCGGTCTGCCAATATTCATACCCCTGGCTCACAATCGTTTCAGAGCCGGCGATAAAATAACCGCACAACACGAGGGCATTGTTTTCCCTGTCTGTCCTGAACAATGTGTAAACGGTTGCGGGGTAATAGACAAATTCCGATTCCGTCCTGAAAGTTTTCCAATCATTGGAAGCAAAGATAACGTCGTGATACCTTACGGCTGCCCGGAACTGATAATCCGTGTTTGGTTCAAGCATCCCATTTACAAGGGCTACCGAAATCGTGCCGTCGTCCTGCTTCACTCCCTTTGTGTAAGCCGGTGCCGACTCCCAGCCTTGCATCTGCTTCCATTGGAATCCGAATTCAGCGGAACTATACGAATCACAATCAATCTCGCCATTCATCCTGGCGGAACGGTTCGAGATGTTTGTCACATCGTTTGTCTTGCACTCAATCGCATCGGTTGCCAAGACCACACCATGAGCCACGGCAAGTCCGCCTTCGGCAGTTTGCACATAAATCTTAACAGCATACTCCGTGCCCGGATTCAATTCATTTACAAAAAGAGTGCACATATCGTTTATTTCGGTATCCGCCAAAAGAGTGGAACTGCCAATCTGGTTGACAACAGCTTTTGAACCCAAATATGTGGCATCTCCGCAGTCAACCGTCCAGTTCATATCCAAATACGTTTGCCCGGATTGATTATCAAAACCAATTTTTACCGGCTTCGTGGAGAATGTAAAAGGCTTGCCCGCACCGTTGGTCTCCCAAGTATACCATTCTCCATTTATCTTGGCGGTAAATTTAGATATAGTATATGTACCCCAGAGGTTATTAATCGTTACCTGCGCGCGGCCGTCATGCCGGTCTGCAATATTGTAACGCTTGCCGTTAATTTCACATGACAACGACTCAACCTTGGCAGTCTCATCATCTGAATTTATGACATTAAACACCGTTATTGTCGCAGTGGTCTGGGTCGTCGTTATCGAATGGGTGATATTATATTTCCTCGTTGAGAAAGCCTTGAAATCCCCTAAATATCTTTTTCCGTCGACAACGGCATAAGGACAAACATAATACTCCTTGCCAGGAGCGAGACCTGTCAGCTTCGCCTGCAATCTTTGCCCTTCGGGCGTAACATCTACATATCTATATTCGTCTGTTAAGTATTTATATAATGTCACGACAAAACCATACGAATCAACCGTTTCTACCGTTTCGGCAAGAGTCACGCCCACGTGCGCCGTGATATACCTAATGTCTTCTACTTCAATATTATTCTCAAAGAACGATGGGGTACTAAAAGTCCGTATGTCCGTAATAGTCTCTCCGTCTATTATGCCAACGGTTTTGACGGAATAATTCTTGCCGGGGAGAAGTCCGCTTATTTTAATCGCGAACAGCCCCAAATCATCGATTGTGATGTCACATTCGTTTTCATACTCGCATTCCCCCCATGTCCCGACGATTCCATATGCCACTTTCGCTTCGGAAATATCATCTTGCGAGAACGCATAGCCATTCACGACAGCAGATATTTGGCTTATCCGCGTAATGCTGTCTATTCCGATTGTTTGCTTCGTTTCAAACGTTTTTGCCTCGCTGTAAATGGTATCGCATCCGCGAGCCTGCAAATATGCCCTGTAATCATACTTGCTCTTATGCTTCAATCGCGTCAACGCCTGCACGATGCGCGACTCCCCCGTAGTATTAGGAAAATCCACCCATCGTTCGCTGCCGTTTGCCTTGTAACTGACACCTGCCGTCTCTATATTCGCATCACCGATTGTCATTTCGCTTACGATAGTCGCCGAAGATGGTTTTATGTCGGTCACATAACACGTATCTATCGAGATTGCCTTGGTTTTAAACCGTTTCCATTGCGAGTATGTGCAGTTTTTATCCTCTCCCGCCAACTGCTGTTCACTTGAAATCCTGCAAAAATAATATGTATCCGGAATCAGTCCTGCAAGGGTCGCTATTGACGAACCATCAACAGACTGCTTAGTTTCACAATCTTGGAAACTATAAGACGTATCAATATTCTCTATTTTGATATGCCTTATGTTCACATTCATTACAGATTGCATGTTATAATAGTCGTCTGCTTGGATAGATATTTCGTGTATTCCTTCAGAAAGTTGGTACGAACAGTTTTTTTTATTGTTGTACAAATCACTCAATTTCTTGCCATTATCATAAACTTTCATAAATCCATGGTTAAAATCATATTCAAATTCGATTTTACCGGCTTCTTTCATATTAAACTCAATCGTAATATTCCACCATTCATAACATCCTACTTCCACAGAGAGGGTTCCGTCGGATGTAATTTCGCTTTTCCCGCCGTCCCCTACAGATGACCGAACACAGGTCGGAGGAACTACATTGTCCATAACATTCACAATACTATTCTTGGGTACCATCGAGGCTTCCAAATAATTCTTCACGCCGGCATCCCCAAACTCACCCTCTTTGATTTTAACTGATGCAGTGGACTGGGTCGTGGTTATTTCCTCTATATCACTCGGAACAATGGCAAGAGTCTTGAAACTTTTTGGCGCGCTCCAATCAACCTTTATGGAATTATTTTTCCTTTCCGTAGATGATGCCCTGAATATGTAATCTTTCCCCGAATTCAAAGACTCGATGGTTACGCTTGACCCTGTCGTGCTTGCATAGGCCCATTCTCCCGGGGTGGTATTTTGAACGCAAATGCTACGTACCATTCCCTTATCCAAGCCAACATTGGATGCCGCTTTTTTAGAATATCGCCAAGACAATGTATGCACCCCTTCCAATATTTGGAAAGACTCTCTTGTGAAATCCACCAAACCCGAAATTGATTTCACCGTATTTCCGTCAAGGGCAAACGACAAAAATCCAATTTCTTCTTCCGAATCGACGCTCCATTCGAAAGATACAGACGCAGTTGCAGATAGGTTCACGCTTATCGACATTTCCGACATCTCACCCACAGGTACATTCGGATTGCTTTCCACCTGTCCTTTCGATGCTTTCGCCATCCAGGCATAAGTGCCGGTCGTCGTAATCTGCACAGGGTCGGAATTGTAAGCAAGCGCGGTTTTTGAGAATGTGTCGATTTCGGGAAGAGAGCCTTGCTTGTACTGGAAGCCGTGGCTGATGTCCAAATTTGGGAAATCCGCCGAAAGTGTGGCTTTGGTTTGCGTGATGTCTGTGGCATCGTGCAGGATTATCTCTGCCGATGATTGCACAAACGCAAAAAGCATCATCTGCATTGCCAACATCCATTTTAGATAATGACGTTTCATAGATTTTCAGTTGTCCCCGCAACTCTCCAACAGGGCGTTGATTGATTGGTTATAAAAAAAGCGTGAGAGCCATACTTGTTGCTCGTCCCGCTTGTTGAGGCCCTGGAATTGCCCATTGGAGTAGAACGAGCAAACAATGCAGAGCCTCACGCAGAATATGATACACGTTCCAATCCAACGCTTGCGCGCCGGACCGGACGGAATGTACATATCCACCAAGACGTCTACTGTTTGCTACATTCTTGACTCCAATCGAAGTTTTCCAGGTTTCAACAAGCCAAGAAAGAGCGTCGAGTAACGCTTTTTAATTATGTCTTTGCAGCCCACCCCCATTGCCCTTGACCGGGCTCTGCGATGCGGCCTGCACCTGCAAATTTAAGTATTCTTTTTTATTTCCACAAATAAAAACCATCCAATTCAATCGGCATATCGACGGAGGTTTAACGAATGTTAAAATTTACGTCTCGACTGCCGAAAAAAGTGCCGTATGTTGGTAGTTTCAGAAAAAACAAATAACTTTGCGGTCGAAAATGCGGCAGTAGCTCAGTTGGTAGAGCATCAGCTTCCCAAGCTGAGGGTCGCGGGTTCGAACCCCGTTTGCCGCTCACCTTAATAAAGTGCTGAAAATGAGGATGTTACTCTATTTAAGCACTTTATTTTTTTATTTTTCTCGCCAAAGGAAGATGAAAAATTCTTCCGGCACAAGCCGTATTTACGGTGCATTATTGATTAAAACAGGTGGACCGCAAGGCGGTCGAATACGGTAGGCACGGGCCAAAGCCCGTGTTTAAAACGAATCACAGAGGTTCGACTGCGGCCGCAGTCGAATAATAACATCTCATCATAACATGGGCTTGCGCCCATGCCTACCATATTGAGCGGCTCTGCCGCTTCCGCCGAAAAAGTCTTGCGCTGCAAGAGCTCGGTTTGACCCTAAATTTGTGATATTTACCATTTCTACTCTTACTATGATTATGTCAAAAAGGACAAAAGGTTTCTTGTTTGGCGCAATTGCCGCCGCAACATATGGCATGAATCCGCTTTTTGCTCTGCCTTTGTATTCCGATGGCCTGAGCGCGTGCGACGTTCTGCTTTACCGGTATATTTTCGCAACGATCATATTGTTTTTCATGATTAAATGGCGCGGCCAGCGCATGGCCATAAGTCGTCGTCAGGTCGCTCCGCTCGCAGGGCTTGGCCTTCTTATGGGCTTGTCGTCGTTGTTGCTGTTTGAAAGTTACAATTTCATGGCTGCCGGCATCGCCTCAACCATGCTTTTTGTCTATCCGCTTATGGTGGCCTTGATTATGACTTTTGTCTTCCACGAACGCCTAAGCCCCATCACCATATGCTGCATAGTCATGGCATTTGCGGGCATAGTACTCCTCTATAAAGGCGAAAACGGCGCAACATTGAGCGCCATCGGCACCGCCTTGGTCATGGGGTCTGCCCTGTCATACGCTATATATCTCGTATGGGTAAACCGTCCCGGATTGAAAGACATACCCACACTGGTGCTTACGTTCTATGTGATTCTTTTCGGCACTTCGATTTTCATAGCCGACAAATTCATACACCCGTCGCTGAACGTGCCGTCCTCGCCGCTACTGTGGGGTTGCGCAATCTCGCTCGGTCTTCTCCCCACTGCAATATCACTTGTATGCACAACTCTTGCGATACACAATATCGGCTCCACCCCCACGGCGATCCTTGGCGCGCTCGAACCGCTCACCGCCGTGTTTTTTGGCATACTCTTGTTTGGCGAAAGCCTTACCGTGCGCGACATGGCCGGACTATGCCTCATCCTCGTTGCCGTCACCGTTGTCATCGCCGGCGACAATATTTCCTCGGTGCTTCTGCGTATGCGCAAGATGTTCCCCGCCTTCTACCACCGTCTGCTCCACAAATAGGGCTAGAATTCTATTTTATATAGCACGTGGGTGAGTAGTGGCGAACCGGCCGAAAGTTTCGGATGCTCGAATTCTCCTATTTTATCCATGCCTATTTTCTGCATCACGCGCTCCGACGGCCTGTTGATTTTGGCCGTGAAGGAATAAAGGCATGACATGCCAGACGCTTTTGCCATTTTCAGCACAGCCTTTGCCGCCTCTGTGGCATACCCCTGGTTGTGATACGCCGAATCGAGCCGCCAGCCAATCTCCACGCCGGGGGTGAAATCGGCCTCAAAGCCAATTTCATGCAACCCGACATAGCCGATAAACCGACCTTCCGATTTTAATTCCACGGCATATAGGCCCCACCCCTTATTCTTGAATTCTTCTTGAATACGATGGTAAAAGGCCTCGCTCTCTTCATAGCCAAGCGGTGCCGGAAAATACTTCATCACTTCCTGATTCCTGTTTATTTCTGCGAACAAAGGCAGATCGTCGCGCCGCCACGAACGCAATATCAATCTTTCAGTCTCTGCGTATATCATATTTTTTTGCAAAGATACACATTATTTTTCATTTGCCGGTGCCGTAGCGCGATGTGTCGATTGTGGTGTCTTCTTTGGGGCGGAAGCCGTTGAAACGCCATGTAAATGTCATGCTGAGACTGCGGTTCATGTCGTGCGACTTCATCCTGTAATCCTGCCCGGCCACCTTTATTTTCATGTCGGGATTGCAGCTGCCGAATATGTCGTTAGCCTTCACTACGAATTCGCAGCAACGTTTCTTGCCAAATTGCCATTTCACCCCGGCATCAATTTTCCACAATGGACCGAAACGTCCGGGGCCTTGAATCTGCCCGGAAATATATGTGCCGTCGATCGACAATGACAAGGGACTGCCGGACGTGAAACGCAATGTATTGTTGAGTGCCGCATACAGCCCCCAACGCTTATTGTCGAAACTGATGTCGTGGAAACGGTCCGATTTTTGCCGACCGTGCGACACGTTGACGGTTGCTGTCGCATCCCATATGTTTTTGACATTGAACGGAACATGCAGCTGCAAGCCCACGGTTCTCGAAAAGTTCATGTTTTGCGTCTGGAACACAAGATGCAGGTCGTTTGTCGACTGATACGGCAACTGCACAAAATAGTCGTCGAGATACAGCACATAGAATGTGGCCGCGTATTTTTGCCTGAATATGTAACTTAACTGTCCCGTATAGTTCATATATGGTTGCAGCGCGGGATTGCCGAGTATCGTTGAATAGTCATTGATATAAGCCGTGCCGCCATGCAGCTCCCAGAATGATGGATAAACACGGTTGGATGTGAAGTTGAGTTGAAATATGCTCGCAGGAGTCTTGTAGAACGTGGCCCCGAATTGAGGCACGACATTCCAGTTGTGCCTGTAATTGTTATGGAAATACTCTGCCTTCACCGAGGCGTTGAACGACAATCCCCACTCAAACGATGTCTGTGTGCCTGCATATGCGCTTGCCACGTCCTCGCGCAGCGCATTGTCAAATCCCGGCTGTGCCGGAAAGAAATAGGTTTGACGGCTCTTGTCGGCGGAATGTTGATAATCCACGCCATATCCGATCATCCAGTTTCCTGCGGTGTGCTCCATGTCGATATAGGCATGATAGCGGCCGATGTCCTGACAATTCTCAGAACTCACCTGTTGCACATCGCCCTTGTGCAAGTTCTGGCTTCTGCGCTCATAGTAGTCCGTATAGTCGCCACCGACCGTAAGCCCAAAGGGCGATACATAGCGCAGGGCTATGTTGTGAAAAGCCGTGGGCGACAAGTCTTTATATATGTTTGAGAAATCGCCGAAAGTTCCGGCCGAGAGACTGCTGTTTCTGATTTTGGAAGTGATTTGTCCGTTGTAAGTCACTTTCAGTTTTTTATACGACGCGGAGGCATATATGGTATTTGACAAGTTCTTGCCAATTTGCCGCATGTCGTCTTCTATCATATGCCGTGACCCGTCGAAAAGATGGTTGGAGCTGGTCTCCTGCCTGTTGTAAGTATGATTCCGGGCAAGCGACCAATTCAAGTCAAAAGCCCAGTCTTTCACGGCGTATGTGGCGTTCAAGCCTCCGGAATATGAAGCGTAGCGTGTCTGCCCGTATCCAAGATGCGCCTGCCCCGTCAATCCGTCGAGAGGCCGCGGCGTTTTCAGCACCACATTTATAACGGCTCCGTTTACATGGTACTTTGCAGGCGCGGAATACATTATTTCAACATTTTTAAGCCTGTCGACGGGTGTGGAATACAGCAATTGGTAAAGGTTTTGCAACGGCATCGCCGTAGGTTCTCCATTGATGATGATTGTTACGGACGACGCACCGTTAAGCCCGATGGCACCGTTATCGCTTACCACGCCCGGAAGATAGCCCAGCGCTTCCAAAATATTTGTTACCGGCTTATCCTCGACTATCGACGGCAAGTCTACCACCAAAATGCCGTCCTGCCCCTTTATCTCGGGCTTCTCGCCGGTCACCACCACCTCGTTGAGCTGCTCCGCGCCTATACTGTCGGAGGTTTCCGTCCGCGCCGTCATTGGCAAAACAGCATACATTGCGATAAAAACAAACGTCAATCTTTTCATTGCAGTAACTTTTTCTGCAAATATACAGGTCATTACAGCACCAACCGTCAACCAATCCCTTATTTAGTCTTAACCCATCCCTTATTTTGTCTTAAATCCGGTTGGAGATTGATTATAATTATTACTTTTGTAAGTATGAATTTAATTTTTTTTACGTTGGGGTAATGATTCAGGTCTTTTACTTGTCTATATAGTAAACGCGACTATAAAATGCCATATTCATCATCCGAATTCAAAACCATCTATCTTCGATGCTTCCCTCCTTGCATGAGGATGGCCATGAGCCTTCTCCACAGCGAGGACGAGGCCCGGGATACGGTGCAGGAATCGTTTTTGAAACTTTGGGAAACGGATATGGACGTAACCAACCCCGACGCTTTTTTGATACGTAGCGTTCGCAACGCCTGCATCAACCGCATCAACTCCGTGCAAATCCGCGAGAAAATCCGCAGGCAACTGCCTCTTGCTCCCGAAAGCGAGGAAACCGACATCGAAGGCCGCGACGAGGAGGTGCGCGAGGCCGTAGCCCGCTTGCTCACAGGCCGCGAACGCCAGGTTGTAGACAAAATCTATTCCGAGGGATTGAGTTACAAGGACGCCGCCGAAAGCCTCGATGTGTCGGTGGCCACGATAAACAAAAATATAGTAGCTGCATTGAAAAAATTACGAACTCACTTTAAGCGCAAGTCATGACCGACGAACAAAAATATAATCTGATAGCCCGGATGCTCGACGCTCCCGACTCGCTCTCCGACGCTGAACTCGATATCATTGCCTCCGATGACGAACTCATCGACATACTCGCCATATCCGGAAAGTTGAAAAGCGCCTGCTCCGCCCCGCTCGATATCAATGTCGAAACGGAATGGGCACGATTCCGCCCGCGGCTCAAACGACGTACCTTTACGCTATCGCGACGGTGGATGCGGGTGGCTGCAATTTTCCTTGGCGCAGTATTCATTTCCGCAGTGGCTGTAAGAATTGTCGACTTTGTGTTCACCCCCGACACTGAGCCTTTGGTTGCCGACGCGGTGCAATCTTCGCATCATGAGGCAATCGTGCCAAAATCCTTGGAACACCCCATCGCTCCTGTCGAAGAAGCGACGCCTCCCCAACAGGCAATTCCCCCAAAAACAAAAAAGCAAAGAGCGGCCGTAAAGGAAGAAATCGACATCGACGAATATGTCCGCATCCAACAAGCGAAAATAGACAATAACATAGCAACGCTCATGGAAGAAATCAAAGAAAAAGAAAACCTTGCCTTGCAGCGATGGCATGATAACGAAAACGAAACAGTAATAACAATAAATATATGAGAGACATGAAAAAATCTATCCTCGGGCTTACATGCCTCGTCGCGGCCATTTTCCCAAATCTGTCTGCCGCCCAAAACAACATCAAATCGGCCTTCGATGCCATAATCAACTGCAAGGAAGCGATAATCGTCGAAAGCCACATCCTCAATCGCGACGCGAACACAGGCGTCAAGACCGGCCAATGCGACGTGTGGAAATTCACCATGCCCGCCGACAAAATCAAACTTGTAAACAATGTGGTCAAGGCTTTCAGCAAAGACAGCGACACGGCTTACAGCCTCAACAGCGGATTCACATCCGACAACCCCGATCGACTTGCCTTGCTCTCCGTAGGCGGAGAAACCAACGGCGAATACATCACCGAAAAAGGGCATAATTACACCTACTCGCTCTTTCTCGCGCCCAAGTCGGAAGACCCCAACGGCATTTACCGCTACGCCTACGGCATAAACTACCGCGAAGCCGACGGCACCATCTCCGGCAAACTCGTCGTGACCTATTCCACTACGCTGAAATATCGTCAGGAACAAGAGGAACAACGGACAATGGAGATGTTTAACAACTACTCCGGCAACGGGTCGTTTGTCTGGCGCGAATCATCCAACAACAAATCATGGTTCAGCACCCTCATGGGCTACCTGCAAAGCATCCCGTCTGCCGACAAACAAACACGCATTTCACTCGCCACAAAAGCATATGAGCACATTAAAAATATAAAAAACTACCCCGACGTGAGCAAAGAGGACAAGACCACTGCAAAATTAGTGCTCGGCAACATGGTCTGCGACAAAAGTTATCGCTCCGATCCCATGTTGGAAGGCCTCCTCAACTCTTGCTTGACAAGCATTAAATAAATACAGCAATCTTCATACTCCAGCTCCGGCCACTGCGATAGCGGCCGGAGTTTTTTTGTACATAACAACAAACAAAATGTAAAATATACTTGTCTTTTTGAAAAACTTTATTTACCTTTGCCGTGTCGACAAAATCCACACACCAAAAAAATGCAATGATTATGAAAAATCTTCTTTTCCCACACAAATTCCAGCCGATTGGCTGGTGCACGTTTATCCCGGCACTGGCTATCGGCATCCTTATCTATTTCGACGCATTTTCATTTCTGCCCAACTGGGCCATGACCGCGGTAAATGACATGGCAATAATCGGCATCGTCATAGGCGCCCTGTTCATAGTATGCTCGCGCGAACGAGTAGAGGATGAGATGACACGCGCAATACGGCTGTCATCGCTTCTCAATTCAATATACATCTATGCCGTGCTGCTAATCGGGTGCACGCTTTTTATCAACGGCCTTGAATACCTTTATTTCCTTACCGCCAACACCGTGCTGCTGCCAATAATATTCGTAATAAATTTCCGTCTGGAAATGGCACGGTATAATAAAATGAACGACGATGAAGAACAGAATTAAGGTCGAGCGAGCCGAGCTGGACATAACGCAGCAGCAACTCGCCGAAGCCGTAGGCGTAAGCCGCCAGACCATTGTGGCGATTGAAAACAACCGGTTTCTGCCTTCCACTCCCCTCGCCCTAAAAATCGCCCGCTACTTCGGCAAACCTGTCGAGAGCATTTTCATCCTTGAAGACACCGACTAAAAACATACTAAAATGAAACAAAAAGTTACATACAGCATTTTATCGAAAATAATCACGGCCGCAGTGCTCTTACTGTTTGTGGCAGGCATCATATCCTTGTGGGGCAATATAGAAAAACTCGTGCTTTTTATAATAATAGCCGCCGCAACCACACTGGTCAGCATGTATTACTGCCCGGTGTCGGTGGAAGCCACTGAAACAGGGGTAAAACTCAACCGCCTGCTGTCGAAGCCCAAATTTTTCCCTTATGCCGACATACAGGCGGCGGAGACTTGCTACCCTTCGGCCGGAGGCCTGCGCCTTTGCGGATGCGGCGGCTTCCTGGGCTACTGGGGTTACTTCCACGACACGATGATCGGGACGTTTTTCGGATACTACGGTTCGCGCAACCACTGTTTTGCTCTTAAACTCAAATCCGGACAGCAATATGTCATCGGCTGCTCCAACGCCCCTGCCATAGTAAAATACATCGCATCTCGGTAGGAACACTGATCGCGAAGCGCTTTGTCAAAGCAAAGAATCCTCGGCGCAAGCTGAAAAGTCGGTGCATGTGGAATCGCGTAGCAATTCGGAAAGAAATTTGTGAAATTCGTGCAATCTGTGAAATTTGTGTACCCCGGAGCGCGGTCGCGCTCTTTTTTACCACGAATTACACAAATTTCGCGGATTTCACAAATTACTTTGAATCAATTATGTAGGAACACAATCCTCCGGATTGTGAAAAATATAATCACAATCCGGAGGATTGTGTTCCTACCGGGCGGATTCACTCCCTGCCTGTTAAATAATAATGCACCGGAATTACGGCTTGTGCCGAATCCTCCGGATTGTAAAGAAATATATCCACAATCGGGAGGATTGTGTTCCTGCACCGTTAGAAATTCATCGCGTTCAGGTAGAGGGCGGTGCCTCCCGTTTCACGCGGAATCAATATTGCCTTGCGAAGCTGAGCGAGGTCGGCATCGCTGATGTTGCCGATCAAAGCCCCCGTGAATCCTGCTCCTGCTGAATCCGACAGAATAAGAATACGGTTTGAATCTTTACCGACCGGCCGGGCAAATATCACAAACATCGTTTGGTCGTTCATCATGCCTTTTATCATTTCGGGAGCCGGCAGCTCGCCCATGATTTTATATAGCGCGTTGCCGTAAACCTCTGTCTCATGTCCGGCACCTGTCTCTCCGTACCACACCATCATCTGCCCGTCGGTAATGCCGATGCCGGCAAAATCATTTTGCCCTGAAACCAATGTGCCCTGCACTCCTTTCATGTTAGGTATGGCCTTGATAGCGTCAAAAGCCTCCTCATAGGTCAGTGCCGATGCCGCGTTTGCCAATCCAAGCGCGAGCGTGATAAGTAAAAAAATCTTTCTCATAAACAATGTTTTATGATAAAAACATCTTTACAAGAAAGATAGTTCAATCTGCGCATTTCGGGCAAATACCTTTTACCATATAGTTGATTGTGCGAGGCCGGAAACCGGCAGGCATCTCCACTTCCGGCACCTTCACCGTCTCGAAGCAATATGTCTCCTTGCAACGCTCACAAAAGAAATGGACGTGCTGGTCGGCGATGCTATGGTGCGTCCCCTGACATAACTCATATTTAATCGAACGGCTGCCGTCTTCTATGACATGGACCACATCTTTTTCCGCAAACAATTCAAGCACGCGGAAAATACTCGCCCTATCCATCGAAAAGCCAAGGCGAGCTTCAAGGTCGGCGAGGCTCACGGGATGCGTCGCCTTCACCAATTCCTTCATTACAAGAATACGGTTGGCGGTAGGCCTCACCCCTTTGCTTTCCAATGTCCTCTCAATTTCTGTATTACTCATCATCGTAAATTTTACAGCAAAGGTAATCAAAAAAATCCAATTCATACCGCCCATCGTCGCCGTAATGTATCAATACAAGCGCAGCCCAGCACAATACACAACAACTTCTGTCGTTATTTATATAAATAAAATCATATCACTATGAAACAAATCCTCAACATTCTTATTCTGCTATCATTGATTTTGTTGACATCTTGCAACAATGAGGAAAGAAAACCGGAATATACACCTCTTACGATTCATCGGCAATTTAATACGCAAACAATGCCTGTTAAATTGTCAGACCTCAAAGACTTTACTGAATACAAGGATAAAATCTTTATCGTCAATTCCTTAGATGAATTGCCCGAAGACAAACATTTCAGCACCGAGGATTTTGTGAAAGCCGACATCAATTTCTCCGAGTATTCTCTTGTCATCCTATATCAGCTTATCATAGGAGATATTGTCTCATATAAATATGGATGGTGTTACAATAACTGGTACGAGCACTATCAATTCGACATCATTTGTGACAGAATTAAAGATTCGGAATATGTAGACGGTGAAATTGAAAATTTCACATATTTGCGCAGCGCAATCCTTGTCCGTCATATTCCTTCCGATGCGAGATGCGCTTTCTCATTAGGAATATACGAACATTAAGTTTTATTGGTGTCCGGAAAAAATTGCAACCCTTTATCGGCAAGGCTAAATTCAGGAGCACGAAGCGGCAGAGCCGCTTAATATGGTAGGCATGGGCGAAAGCCCATGTTATGATGAATAGCAGATATTCGACTGCGGCCGCAGTCGAACTTGCGTAAACCAACTAAACACGGGCTATTGCCCGTGCCTACCATATTCGACCGCGACTGCGGTCTGCATTTTCTTTTCAAATATGTAATTATATCTCAAATTGCCCGGATATGTCGGCATTGTATCTGTAACTATTTTTTTCTCGCAAAGCTCGAAAGCCATGCGGAGTGATGGTTCAAGAATAGAGCTTAGCGAGGTAAAGGATGGTTCATTTTGGTTCTTTCATAGTTCATGATAGTTCGAGCCAAGCGCAGCGTCACGGAATCCGGCGATGTCATAAAATTTTCAGGGCTATGGCGGCGCAGGCCTCGGCGTCGGCAAGGGCATGGTGGTGATTGGCAAGATCGTAGCCGCAGGCTGCCGCTACAACGTGGAGCTGATGGCAGGGCAGACGCAGAGCGCGCCTCGACGCGGCAAGAGTGCAATAGAATTTGTAACCGGGATACTCCATGGCGTATTCTTCGAATACGGCTTTGAGGCAACCTTCATCAAAAGGCCTGTTGTGGGCCACAAGCGGCAGACCCTCGATTTTCTCTTCTATCCGCTTCCACACTTCGGGGAAAAGCGGCTGCCCGTCGGTGTCGCGGCGCGTGAGCCCGTGCACATTGGTAGTCCAACAGGTATAAAAATTTGGCGCGGGCTGAATAAGACTGTAAAACTTATCCACAACCTCTCCTCCGCGTACTATCACAACGCCCACGGCACATACGCTCGAACGTCGGCCGTTGGCTGTTTCAAAATCTATGGCAGCAAAATTTTCCATTGTCAGTCATTATATATTTCATTCATTTGCGACACAAGGTCGCGCATCGCATCGCGCAGTTCAACCGGCGCAATCACCTCTATCAACGGCCCGGCCTGCAAAAGTTTCATAATGAAGTCGAAAGTCGGGGCTACAAACAGCCGGAATTCGGAATAATCGTCCGTATCCTCTACAAGCCGCTGGCTGTGATGCAAAGGCAATGATTTCAGATAAGGCGTGTGAATCTTCTCGGCACGAATCACCACCGTTGCCGGCTCAATGCTCTCGTCGGCAATGATGCCATAGTAATTGGAAAAATAATCCGTGGCCGAGAACGATTTCGGAACCAGGAATTTCTGTTCGCCAATCTCCGCCGTCTCGATACGGTCAAGTCCATACAGGCGCATCACATCCTTATCGACATTGCGGCCAAGCATATACCAGCGGTTTTCAAACAGCTTCACGCAATAAGGCTCGACGGCAATATCATAAGATTTAGAGTACTGAAAGGCCCGGTAGACAATATTCACCACGCGGTTATCTTTCATCGCCTCCAAAATAGTGGCAAGATGGCTTTGACCCGATGGAATATGGTCGACCAAGATACGGTCTTTCAACGAAAGATTCTCTCCTATAAGATTGCCCACGGCAAACGAGTCGAGCATCCACTTTTTCAGTTTGTCATCGTCGATATCCTCAGGGTTTTCTATGTAATACAGATACCCGCCGACACGTTTACAGGATATGATTATGCCGAACTGTGAATAAATGGCATCGCGCCAGCGATTGAAAGTGGCGCGGTGAAGCGGCCGGTAGTCGCTGAGGTCTTTGCATCGTTCCCATCTGTCCGACAGTTCCTTATGCGAAATCATCCCGGCTCGCCTTATCGTCTCAATAAGCCATGTATATTTTTGCAACTGAATCATAATAAGAATGTATTAAGTATGTCATTGTAGATTTTATAATTTGAGTGTAGGGACGCACGGCTCGTGCGTCCGTTATAAAATGATATTTATTGTGTTTAAAATTTTTACGCGGACGCACGAACCGTGCGTCCCTACACCATGATAACATTAAATTTTCAATCAGATATACTTATATCACTAATTTATATTTTACGGGAATTATCGTTAATCGCTCATTGATGAATTAATGAATAATTCACGATAATTAACGCAGAATTATTTTTGCAAATATAGTGAAATTATGTCTCATTATGCGATACAGGTTGGGAAATTCAGTAGATTTCTTCCTCATCAACGCGTTTGCCGGTGAAAATGTCGATACAGCTGTTGGCGCAACAGTCGTCCTGCCACATCACGGCAGGACTGACAGCAAGACATCCCGAGGCGTTGCCAATTATATGGTAGCCCTCGTATTCATTAAAGCCAAGAGGCATATACACATATAGATGCGTGCCGCAGTCTTGGAGTTCGATACCCATTATGGCCAAACGCTCATCGCAGTCCTGAATAAATGTCTCAAAACTGTTATAGCCGCCGACCATTTCCGACAGGAAGGCATGACGTTTGCGCATCATAGCCAAACGTTCGTCATGTGTCATGCAGATTAAATCCATCTTATTTACTTTTAGTTTGCAGGTGCAAAGCAATATAAAACATGGCGCATTTTGTGAGACAGCACTTTATTTTTGCAAAATTTGCATGATTTCAAGACTTGTGTAACTATTCAGCGGACGCGCCGATGTAGTCGCCGTTTAGAAAAGGGCGAGGATTGCGTTGTAGGGCGAGTTGCCGTGCTTCTTGGTTGTCTCGACGATTGAGTGCAGATTCATGAAGGCATCGGCA
>Ga0209064_1000323_pt1 | contig 109424 bp, 82 predicted proteins | sample Inofromicrocosms_FD_187498 | JGI IMG/M metagenome (GOLD analysis project Ga0209064, IMG submission 187498) | Mouse cecum microbial communities from Vienna, Austria - Inoculum for glucosamine and mucus D2O microcosms (SPAdes) (version 2) | ecosystem: Host-associated > Mammals > Digestive system...
GGGAAAGGTTTTCTTAGCCATGGCCGCCGTCTAAAATTATGAAAACGGAGCTGCCGCAAGACAGCCCCGTCTGTTTCCACGATTTCAGCGTGGCGGATGAATCTATTGCTTGGTCGAGTTGCTCCTCTGCAGGGCTCGCCTCCTCTTCGATCCACGGGGCAAAGTTAACACTTTCCCTTGAATCTACATCATTTAGGCTCCATAACGTTGCACTTCGTTTTGGAATCTACAATTTTTTTTGTGCGAAATGAAATTTCAGGAATTTGATTCGTCAGAGGCATCGGAATCCTGCAGTGTGGCTTTTTCCTGATGCTTGCCGGGGATTCTGCCATGACGCCGGAGAGATTCGGCTATTATCCATTGGATCTGGCCATTGACCGAACGGAATTCCTGCGCGGCCCAACGCTCCACGAGTTCCATGGTCGTAGGGTCGAGCCGCAGCAGGAATCCTTTGTTTTGCTGTTTAGCCATCTATGATTTCAGCTATTGATTGTAATTGATAAAGCGAGCCGGTGTTCAATACGGGCTGCGCCGGCTCGTCGGCGCAGAGCACTACAAGCAAGTTGCCGACCATCGTGGCCTTCCGCTCCTCGTCAAGCTCCACCAGAATCCGTTAAAGATTTTTCCCTCGTAAGGAATCTCCTTGTTGTTAACCTGAATTTTCATGGATGATATTATTTTGATATTATTTGATGCAAAGATAATATCTTCAATCCAATTCTCCAAAGAAACCTGAAAAAATCGCACTCAAATCCTTTAAACGGGAATAAACGGAATCGAATAGGGTATAGCTATCTGAAACACTAAGAATACGCGCTTAAGGTCTATTTCCCTTTAAGCCGACAGATCAAGTAGGTTGGAACGAGATGAAGTATAGATAGGAATCCTCTGAAAACACCATCTACTTCTGCCACGACTTTCATGTTGTCTGCAAGCCCTTTGGAGCGATTGCGCGTGGATATGCCCGACGTGTCGAATCTTGCAACAGGGAAACTGACGTGACGGAACTTCAGGCCGTTCTTTTGGATGGTCTTGAAGAATTTGAAGTCAGCGGAATATTTGTGGGATATGTCGAATGGATGTCTTAGCAGCAATTCCCTGCGACACATGACGCTTTGATGGCAGAACGCGAGCCTATGGCCTTTCAGATTGTCTGACGCACGTTTTACGATTCCCTCCTTATTCTCTTCGGATGCCCTGATGACATCCCCATAAACAACGTCTGAAGAAGGAAACTTGGTTGCTTCCTCCATAAGTCTTTCTGCTACGTCCGGGGAAGCGAATGTGTCGCCGGCGTTCATGAATAGTATCCATTCTCCTGATGCCATACGTGCCCCTTTGTTCATCGCGTCGTAGATGCCTTTGTCGGGTTCCGAGACGTATTTGCCGACTACAGGAGATTCTTTTATTATCCCCACGCTGTTGTCGGTGGATGCTCCATCCACAACGATGTATTCCAGATTACTGCTCTTTTGTGCCGCAACGCTGGCGATTGTCCGACGTAATAGTGGGGCGGCATTTCGCGTGACTGTCACGACACTTAGTATGACGCTATCCTTTGGTTCATGATTCATTTGTGGTCTCGTTTTTTTGTCGTATGGCTTTAATATATGTCTCGGTGGTCTTTTGGGCGGTTTTCTTCCATGAAAATCGTTTTAGCTCCTGTTTCCCGGCCGAAATCTTTTCTTTCCTGAAATTAGGGTCGCCGATGGTTTCGTTGATTTTGGTGGCAAGATCCTCGGCGTCGTCGGGATTGAAATATATTCCGCCAGAACCTGCGATTTCCGGGAAACAGCTTGCATCGCTGAGAATCACCGGGCATTCTGAGGAGAAGGCTTCGAGGACGGGCATCCCGAATCCCTCCATCTTTGAAGGGAAGATGAAGCATTCTGCGTTAGCATAGAGCGACGGCATATCTTCCGAAGGGAAAAAGCGGCACATGCATTTTCCTGACAGACCTAATTCAGCTATTCTCCGCAACTCAGCTTTGCTGAAAGGACGTCCGGTGCAGACAAGATTAAGCGATTTGTCCGACTGTGAGATGATGGAGAATGCGTTTAGAAGCACTTCAAAATTCTTATAGCCACCTCTGTGTCCTATGAACAGGATATATCTCTCGGGAAGAAACCCGGGTCGAGGTTGGGGGAGGATGACTGGGTTGAATCCGTGGTGGATTACGTCTATGCGTGATTCGTCGATGCCATAAAATCTGACGATGGCTTGCTTGGTGGCTTCGCTGATGGCGATTATGCGGTCGGCGGCACGGGTTGTGGCTTCCATATCAGCCATTATCTCGGATGTATGCTTCCCGGGATTCAATCCGTAATGGTAAATCATGTCGTGGACAGTCACAACGACCGGAGATTTGACTCGACCGATAAAATATGGCTTGAACCCTGTCGGATGAAACACGTCGTAATGACCTTTTTTCAGGGCTGTCTTGTCGGCGAGTCCGTTGATGATGTAGTAGAGTTTACGATGTTCCGGAAAGTTTTTCAGGGATATGGTGCGCGGAGGGGAGAGAAGGAGCTTAAGATAGTCGTTCTCGCTGGCATAGATAGGTAAGGAATAGTCCCATCTTTCCGGAAGATTACGCATTAGCTCGACAAAATATCTGGAGATTCCTCCAAACGTTTGCTCTGAGAATGTATGGCTGTCGTATAAGACATTCATAGGGAGTGTCGTATTGGGGATGTTATTCCCTGTTGATGGCGAAATATCGCCAGAGGGGCGCTGCCATCTGGCTTTGTTTTATCTTGTCGTCGAGGAGAAGACGGTAGACCTGTTCGCGCGTCAGCAGTTCCACGTCGAGGTCTTCGGTCTTGTCGAGGTGGCGCTTGCCGTTGGGTTTGACGCCTACGGCAAGGAAGCTGTGGGTGAGGTTGTCGGTAGTGCTGGCGTTGCCGGAGGCGCTCATCAGATGGATCCATTTGCCGCCGGTGTAGCCGGTCTCCTCCTCCAGTTCACGGCGTGCCGCCTCCTCCGGGGTTTCCCCCTTCTCCATCACACCGGCCGGCAGCTCGTAGCAGGTGCGGTCGAGTCCGTAGCGGTATTGCAGCTCCATGACGAAATGCCCGTCTTCGGTTATGGCGATTACGTTCACCCAGTCGGGGTATTCGAGCACGTAAAATTCGGGGTTCACCCTTCCGTCGGGAAGGCGCACCTCGTCATGCCTGACCCGCAGCCACGGCGGACGCGACACTATAATCTCGCTCTTCAGCGTAGTCCAGCGCCGAGGGTCGGCTGCTTCGTCTATATTGTCTTTCCTGTTCATAATCTGTAATTTTATCTTCTTATCACTCAGTCAGACACTTTTCCATTCATTCGCCATCTCATCGAATTCGTCACCCGCCTTTTCCTTCAGTATCTTGACAAGCTCGTCTATGAGGTCTTCTCTACTGTCAAAAACCTTCTTATCCTTGTAGAACTCCTTTTTTTTCACAACCGTAAAGCAGTTCTCCTCAATATGATTGTTGGACTTCCATCTGCGAGAGTTTGCGTATTGGATCTTGATTGAGCGCCCATTAATGGCCATAAGGCGGTAGCATGAAGCCGCATCGAATCCTGAATCAGCGGGCATGAATTCAAGGGTTTCAATATCAAAATTATACTTTATCCTCAAAAGATAATTGTCATTCAAATAATCTTCATAATCTCCAAAAAACCAGGTAAGTCCATAACAAATCCATCGGTCTACGAATCCTACAGGAGAAAACACCATGTCTGAGCCTTCAAAGCCTATATGCCTTGCATTAGGATCGACAGATTCACTTTCCGTGAAACATTTCTTATAACCTTCCCGATTCGTTATGATAGTAAGCTGAAAATCAGAGTCCGGCACCCTTCTAAATATATTCGACACATACCATTCATAGTATGCTTGATACTCATTGTCGCTGATCTTTACAGCCAACCTAGAATTGATATTTTTTCTCTCTTTGACATTATTCCATGGCTTCCGATCTGAAATATCGATGTCATTATCACAAGCCGTCAGCAACAACAATAACATGAAAGCCATGTAAACGATATGTTTAGTTCCCCTCATAAAGTGATGTGTTATTATTGATGAATAAATTTCTGTTTTTATTGATTGTTATGTCGATATGCGTCAGATTAGGACTCCATATGCTGGCATGGCATTCGGCATTGTTGCCAAATACTGTGAAACATACATGACTGTATCGTCTTCTATTACATAAGGGTTCAATGTATAAGCCTTTTCTTCCGATCGAGTTCCCTTATTTTTTGTAACATTTATGTATGTATTCAAAGCTTCTTCGATCGTCTGAATAGAAGAGGAGTATCTCGGCTGCATGTCATCATTTTCTGAGATGCATCCGGTAAGAAGAATTACAAGTGAGGATAAAATTACTTTTTTCATTATTGAGATATTGATCGTTTGCAAATTTAATAAATGTTTGTAAATAATTTCTGAGAAACAAAGTCTTTAACATTAGTTAAAAATAATTAAATACATATAACTGCTCATATTCTTTTTTGAGGCTGTACGAAAAATCAGAAAGATTTGTCGGAAACGACATAAATAGGCTGAAAAGATTTGTCGGAAATGACATAAATTGACCAAAAAGATTTGTCGGAAACTACATCTTTATTATCTTTGCAGTCGTAAATAGATGAGAAATAAGATGTTGCGCAATTTGTCTATAGGGCATTGAATTTACGGTGCACTGTTGATGTTCATCTCACTTGTAATTTGGTTATGAGGAAAGGATTGTGTAATTTTGCATCCTATAAATGGAAATAACACAGACAACTGAAAAAAGAACCTTATACATGGATAAGAAATTCAAACGCACATTGATAACGTCGGCGTTGCCTTACGCCAACGGGCCGGTGCATATCGGCCACCTCGCAGGAGTATACGTCCCGGCCGACATCTACGCCCGCTATCTCCGCCTGAAAGGGGAAGACGTGATGTTTGTCGGCGGCAGTGACGAGCACGGAGTGCCTATCACGATCAAGGCCCGCAAGGAGGGAGTGACCCCACAGGATATCGTCGACCGCTACCACAAGATAATCAAAGACTCCTTCCAGGAGCTCGGCATCTCATTCGACGTCTACGGACGCACCACCTCCGACACCCATCGCAAGACCGCCTCCGACTTCTTCCGCACCCTCTACGACAAAGGGGAATTCGTCGAGAAGACCTCAATGCAGCTCTATGACGAGGAGGCCGGCGAATTCCTCGCCGACCGCTACGTGACAGGCACGTGCCCTCACTGCGGCAACGAACATGCCTACGGCGACCAATGCGAGGCATGCGGCACGTCGCTCAGCGCCACCGACCTCATCAATCCCAAATCGGCCCTGTCGGGCAGCACGCCGGTGATGCGCGAGACCTCCCACTGGTATCTTCCTCTCGACAAATGGGAACCGACACTCCGCAAATGGATTCTCGAAGACCATAAGGAATGGCGTCCCAACGTCTACGGCCAGTGCAAATCCTGGCTTGATATGGGGCTTCAGCCCCGTGCCGTCAGCCGCGACCTGAAATGGGGCATCCCCGTGCCTGTGGAGGGTGCCGAAGGGAAAGTGCTCTACGTCTGGTTTGACGCTCCGATCGGCTATATTTCCAACACCATCGACGCCGCAGGCGACGAATGGGAAAAATGGTGGAAAGACCCAGAGACGCGTATGCTCCATTTCATCGGAAAGGACAACATCGTCTTCCATTGCATCGTCTTCCCGGCTATGCTGATGGCCCACGGCGGCTACAATCTCCCGGACAACGTGCCGGCCAACGAATTCCTCAATCTTGAGGACGACAAGATTTCCACGTCGCGCAATTGGGCCGTATGGCTCCACGAGTATCTCCGCGAACTTCCCGGCAAGCAAGACGTGCTGCGCTATGTCCTGACCGCCAATGCCCCCGAAACCAAAGACAACAACTTCACTTGGAAAGATTTCCAAAACCGCAACAACAATGAGCTGGTGGCAATCCTCGGCAATTTTGTCAACCGCGCCACCGTGCTTGTCCATAAATACTACGGCGGCACTGTCCCCGTGGCCGGAGAACTGACCGAGGCCGACAAGACGGCGATGGAGGAGGTGAGGCAGTCTGTGAAGGCCCTTGGCGAGAATCTCGACAACTTCAAGTTCCGCGAAGGTCTTAAGGATGCGATGAACATTGCCCGTATCGGCAACAAATACCTTGCCGATTCCGAGCCCTGGAAGCTGATAAAGACCGACCCCGTGCGCACCGCAACTATTCTCAACGTTGCCCTCCAGATATGCGCCAACCTTGCGGTGGTGTTCGAGCCGTTCACCCCCTTCATGGCGGCAAAACTTGCTGAGCAGCTTCGCATGAAGGAGATTAAGTGGGATATGGCCGGACGCTTCGACCTCGTGGCCGACGGCGAGGAGATCGGCAAGCCGGAATTGCTCTTCGAGAAGGTCGACGACAGCGTTGTGGAGGCTCAGGTGCAGAAGCTAAAGGACGCGAAGGAAAAGAATCTGCTTGAGCAGTGGAAACCCGACGAAGTGAAGGCCGAGGTGGATTTCCCGACGTTTGAGAAGCTCGACATACGCGTCGGAAAGGTAGTGGAATGCGAGAAAGTACCCAAGGCCGACAAACTCTTGAAATTCAAGATTGACGACGGCATGGGAGGCCGCACGATTGTCAGCGGCATAGCCAAGTTCTACGCTCCCGAAGAGTTGATAGGCAAGGAGATATGCTTCATAGCCAACTTCGCTCCTCGCAAGCTCAAAGGGGTTGAGAGTCAAGGAATGATACTGAGTGCCCAGGATGCCGACGGCCGCCTCGTTGTGGTAGGCCCCACCGGCCCTGTCCGCCCCGGCAGCAGCGTCAGCTGACTTCTCTTCCTATGTGGTGCAGGCTCCCGGTCTGCGCCGCCCGATCCAAGCACCCGCCGGATGGCATTACCGTGCGCCGGCCAAGCTCCGGGGTCTCCCTGATTTTTTTCTATGAACGGAAATTATAATTATGGAAAAGCGGCTTATTTGCCGCTTTTCTTGTTGGAAAAGTGGCAAAAATAGCCTATTTTTGTATGGAAAAATGGCAGGAACCATTGATTTTTCTGCTGCTTTTGCTGATAATACATTGAAATATAGAAATATGCTATATAGAGACCTCACCGAATACATAGAATCATACTATTCAAGCTCCCGCAACGCATTGCTGCTAACGGGTGCTCGCCAGACCGGCAAAACTTATTCCGCACGCAACTTCGGAAAAAGTTTCGAGAGCTTTATCGAAATTAATTTTATAGAAAATCCCGAGGCCGTAGGTTTGTTTAAAGATGTAAGCAGTCCGGAGGATATATATTTGCGTATTTCTGTCCTGACGGATAAACAGCTTATTCCCGGAAAGACTATGATTTTCTTGGACGAAATTCAGGAATGCGAATCAATCATGACTTCCATAAAATTTCTCGTTGATGATGGGAAATATCGTTTTATCCTTAGTGGAAGCCTTTTGGGAGTGGAGTTGAAAGATATTAAATCCTATCCCGTGGGATATATCGGTATCAAGGAGGTATTCCCGTTGTCTTTCAGGGAATTCATAAAGAATGTAGGCATTTCGGACGCAGTCATTGGCAGGCTGGGGGAATGCTGGCAATCGAGGAGGGCTGTCGACGGTATGATCCACGGAAAGTTGTTGGAGCTTTTTAGGCTTTATCTTCTCGTGGGAGGTATGCCTGCTGCGGTGGCGAAGTATGTTGAGACCAACAATATCCGGGATGTCATTCGTGAGCAGGCCGACATTGTTTCGTTGTATCGTGCAGACATTTCCAAGTATGCAGCGTCTGATGAAAAGCTGAAAATAAAGGAGATTTTTGACATAATCCCTTCAGAACTTGATGCCAAGAACAAGCGGTTTATCCTGAAGGAACTCAATAAGAATGCTAAATATGAGCGATATAAGCAAAGCTTCTTATGGCTCAAAGATGCGGGTGTGGCGATTCCTGTTTATAATCTTAAGCAACCGAAAGCCCCTTTGAAGTTGTCGGAACTCAGGAATCTGTTTAAGCTTTTTCTTAACGATGTCGGACTTCTTGCCTCGCAATATGCCGATGGAATACAGGCCCGCATCCTCTCCGGCGATAATTCCATCAATATTGGAGCCGTATATGAGAATGCCGTGGCGCAGGAGCTGATTGCCAATAGTGTGACTCCTTATTATTTCAATAGCAAGAAGCAGGGGGAGGTGGATTTTGTGGTCAGTGTCAATGGTAAGGTTGTTCCTGTGGAGATAAAATCAGGAAAAGACTATACGCGCCACCGTGCGATGGACAATATCCTGCAGTGCAGGGAATATGAGATTGAAGAAGGCATCATCTTCGGCAATTGCAACATGCAGACGGAAGGGAGGCTCACATACGCTCCCATCTACATGTCGATGTTCCTAAAGAACGATATCCCCGTTCCCGGAATAGTGAAAATCGACCTCTCAACCCTAAATCCATAATACGGCCCTTGGCCGTATTATGGCAACAGCTCCTCCGGAGCGAAGCGGCGGCCGGCGGGACGGATCACGTTGCCGCTCTTCTCAAGTATCACCCCTCCTTTAAGGTGGGGCAGAGCCTCCTCGTCTGACGACAGATAAAGCTTCGGGGTCATTACCCTTGGAAATCGATTGAACCAAGGGTCGATGGCCCCGACCCATTTTACGGCTTCAACCCCCGGAATCGTCGGCATCCGCTCCCAAAGCTCATGCAGGCGCGTCTTGGCTACGGGGGCCACGCCGAGCCTTCCGTCCGACAGTCGGCCAAGACAAAGATAATGGGCGCGTACCTGGCGGTCGGGCTCGCGCTGTTCGTCTGTCGACCGGGTCGAAATGCTTATGTTGCGGCCATGCGTAGTGTTGATCGCATGCATCATCTTTCGGAACAGCGGCCCGTGCGACGACGTGTCTTTCAGACGCTTGTAGGTTATGTAGTAATGGATCATCTCGTGGATGACGACATCCTCCCATTCCTCTTGCCGCAGGTCGAAGGAGATGCTAAGCCTGATCTCGAAGTCGGAATACACGCGCCTGCCCAGGCGCGATTTCCAGCTGTAGACCAGCTTACCGCGAAACGTGCGGGCTTTCGTCAGCGCGAACTTCGGAGTCGGAAGCTCCGAATTGAAAATAGATATGTTGAAACGTGAAAACGCCTCTTTTATGAAAGAAAGTGAAGGAATCATTACAAATTTGATAATTTTTTTCAAAGAAAGCAAAAAAATGATTTGAAATCAAAAAATAAATGTTAAATTTGCCAAATGAAAGGGTAGTGCCATTCTTTTGCTTGGCATTACCTATGAAAAGCAACCGGAAGGCGGAGCCTTCGCAAAATTTTTTTTGAGGAATGTCTATTTCAGTAGTTATCAATACGTATAATGCCTCTGCCCATCTCGACAAGGTGCTTGATGCGGTCAAGGATTTCGACGAAATAGTTGTCTGCGACATGGATTCTACCGACCAGACCGTGGAAATCGCGCGAAGACATGGCGCAAGGGTCGTCAGTTTCGATCGCGGTGAGCATACTTGTTGCGAGCCGGCGAGAAACTTTGCCATCTTGCAGGCCCGCAGTGAATGGGTGCTTGTCGTGGATGCCGACGAGCTCGTCCCGGCTGCCCTCAGAAGGCATCTATATCATTATATCAACGGAAAGCGTCCGGCCAACGGCCTATACATCCCCCGCCGGAATTTCATAATGGACCGTTTCCGCCGAGCCACGTATCCCGACTATCAGCTGCGTTTCTTCCGTAAAGACCTGGTCGATTGGCCCCCTTATGTCAATTCCTGTCCCCTCGTGGAGGGCAGGCTCGGGAAAATCCCCTCCAACAAGATGGGTCTTGCGCTGATACATATCCCTATGCCCCTTAGCGGGATGCTGGAGCGTCTTAACGACGCCACCACGGCAGAGGTGGCCAAGGAGGGCAACGGCAGGGTGACGCTCCTTTCCCTGACAGTCAAGCCCCTCGCACGTTTCCTAAATGCCTATTTCATCCGTGGCGGCTTCCGGTATGGTGTCCCGGGTTTCATAGCGGCCTCACATCAGGCTGTCTATAAGCTTTATCAGCAGGGGAAAATCTACGAAGACAAGGTCAAAATGATGACCCCTTCGCAGCTTAAGGACGAAGTAGAGGGGATTTTGCCTGAAGATTAGCGGTAGTTTGGCGAAAAATCAGTAATTTTGCGAAATGCAAAAGACACTACTGATAATAATGGCGGCTCTGGCCTTGGCCGGATGTGGCGGAAAGAAGGCCACGCAGACTGCCGCCGCTGAGATAACGCAGCCCTCGGTGGAGGTGGCTTTCGATGCCGACAGCGCCTATGCCTACGTCGACAGGCAGGTGGCTTTCGGTCCGCGTGTGCCCAACACGGAGGCGCATCGCCTCTGTGGCGACTGGCTCGCTTCCGAACTCCGAAGACATGGCGCCGACGTGACGGAGCAACGGGCTGTGCTGAAAGCTTTCGACGGCACCGACCTGCAGGCGCGCAATTTTTTCGCCCGGTTTAATCCTCAGGCAAAGGGCAGAATCCTGCTTCTCGCTCATTGGGACTGCCGCCCTTGGGCGGATGAGGATCCCGATCCCGCCAACCACGACAAACCTGTCGATGGGGCCAACGACGGCGCGAGCGGCGTCGGTGTGCTCCTTGAGATTGCCCGTCAGCTCGGAAAGGATTCCGGCGGAAAGGGAGTTGACATTCTCTTTGTCGATGCTGAAGACTGGGGAACGGATGGGGATGAGGATTCCTGGGCCCTTGGAGCCCGTCATTTCGTGGAGAATCCCCCGGTGGAGGGATATATGCCCGACGAGGCCATCTTGCTCGACATGGTCGGCGGGAAGGACGCTATCTTCTGCCGGGAATATTTCTCTGAGAAGGCAGCCCCGGCTTTGGCTCAGAAGATTTGGGCGATTGCCGCCCAAAGAGGCCACGGCGGAATGTTCCCCAACCGTATGGGAGGTGCCGTGACCGATGACCATGTGCAACTTATAGAACACGGAATCCCCACCATCGACATCATTGAATACAACCCCGACCGCCCCTCCGGCTTTAATCCGCGCTGGCACACCGTGGCCGACAACATGGAGGGAATCTCGGCCAAAACCTTGGGAGCTGTCGGGGAAACCGTCATGCAGTATCTAAAGGAAAGATAATGCAAGCAGCTAAGAGATAATTAGAAACTAATAAAACAATAGATAAAATGGATTTTATAGAAGAACTTACCTGGCGTGGCATGATCCATACGATGATGCCGGGCACGGATGAATTGCTGAAGAAAGGGATGACGACGGCCTACCTCGGAATCGACCCGACCGCCGACAGTCTTCACATCGGCCATCTTTGCGGAGTCATGATGCTCCGCCATTTCCAGCGTTGCGGACATAAGCCCCTCGCTCTCATCGGCGGAGCCACCGGAATGATCGGCGACCCCTCGGGAAAAAGTGCGGAGAGAAATCTCCTCGACGAGGCTACGTTGCGCCACAATCAGGAGGCAATCAAGAAGCAGCTCGCAAAATTCCTGGATTTCGACAGCGACGCCCCCAATCGGGCCGAGCTGGTCAACAACTACGACTGGATGAAAGACGTAAGCTTCCTTGATTTCTCTCGCGAAATAGGAAAGCATATCACGGTCAACTATATGATGGCCAAAGATTCCGTGCAGAAGCGTCTCAATGGCGAGGCCCGCGACGGCCTGAGCTTCACGGAGTTTACGTATCAGCTCCTTCAGGGCAACGACTTCCTTCATCTCTATCAGGAGAAGGATTGCAAGCTTCAGCTCGGCGGTAGCGACCAGTGGGGCAACATCACGACAGGATCTGAGCTTATCCGCCGCAAACTCGGAGGAGAGGCTTATGCCCTGACTTGCCCCTTGATTACGAAGGCCGACGGCGGTAAGTTCGGAAAGACGGAGAGCGGCAACGTCTGGCTCGATCCCAACTATACGAGTCCCTACAAGTTCTATCAGTTCTGGGTCAATGTAAGCGACAGCGACGCTGAGAAGTATCTGAAAATCTTCACCTCCCTCACTAAGGAGGAGATCGAGGCTCTGCTCGAGGAGCACGAGAAAGACCCTGGGGCACGCCCGATGCAGAAGCGTCTGGCCAAGGAGGTCACGACTATGGTGCACAGTGAGGCAGACTATAACGCTGCCGTAGAGGCGAGTCAGATTCTTTTCAGCAACAAGGCCGACGAGGCTCTGCGCAACCTCGACGAGAAGACGCTGCTTGAAATCTTTGAGGGCGTGCCGACATTCAATGTCTCTAAGGCCGAGCTGGAATCCGGAATACCCGTGCTCGACCTGCTTGCTGCCAAGACTTCCGTATTCCCCTCCAAGGGAGAGGCCCGCAAGATGGTGCAGCAAGGGGGCGTCAGCCTCAACAAGAGGAAGCTGACCGACATAAACGCCGTCATAACGGCCGACGAACTACTTAACGGGAAATACCTCCTCGCCCAGCGCGGCAAGAAAAACTATTTCCTCCTCATCGCCGACTGACAATAATCCATACCCCTAAAAAAGCTGGCTCATAGACAACACTCGTCTATGAGCCAGTTTCTTTTGTGGTATAAGGTATTATTGCCTCTAACAGATGCGAATAAGATGAATCTCTATTATGAGGTCTCTTCAGATGTTATAGGGAAAAAAGTTCCCTATCAAAATTTCTGCACTCCCAATATCTTGTTTCAACGGATGTGATATTATTCATAATGCCTTGGGTCAGCTTGTTGCATAGCTCTTTTAGATTTGACGATGTCCCAGCCAAGGCGGTTAAATCGGAATTAAATGCCATGATTCCATCATCTGCCACTGAAATGTCGGAAACTAATATGTAAAGCATATTGCAACCGCTGAATACATTTGAATCATGGGTGATTTCTTTGCATATCTGAATACTGTCGGATAATTTTATTGGTAAATCCGACGAATACTTATTTGCCTGTGCACGAATGTTTTCTTCGGTTCCGTGATGCTTTATTAGTAATTCCCAACTTTTTAACTCTATAAAGCATAAAAAATTACTTGAAGGAGTTACGGCTAATGCATCAACTGATTTTCTTGACATTGAGCCTAAGCCTCTCGCAGCGTCGGCCTGCACCTTAATTTCATCAAAATCGATTACGGGTGTTTCTGAGCCGGCTTGGATACATAAATATTTCTTCCCTTTTTGTGGGGAGCATGCGCTATGGAGATTGCATATTATGGTCGTTGGTGTAGTCGCGAAAGCTAAAACCTTATCGTAAATCTCAAATGGAGTCATTTCATGCTGTTTCTAACGGCATCCACGTTCATAATATCGCGTAGAGGAGCTGCCAAACGTGTAAATATCCGATTTAAATCATTCGTAACTTCCTTGACAGTCGAGAGTGTTGTTTCATTGGATTCCTCTGCCATATAATATTTAACATCCTTCTCAATGCCATATGCTGACGCAAAATATCTCAATGCTTGTACAAAGTAAGGACTATGAGAACTTACGACAATAGGTGTGCCCTTTGCGACAAGTTGGACGATAAGTCTACAAAAAATGACCTGCCATTCCGGATGTAGATGAATTTCGGGTTCATCCCAAATCAACATTTTAAATGTAGATATACTATCCGTCTGAAGTAAGCGTTGCAGAACGCCAAATGACTTGATTCCCGAAGCTACACTAATTGGAGGAACTACATTCCCATTTTGCTTAAATGCAAGCTGTTTGGCCTTATCGTTTAATACAAATTCTCCCCCGGTCACGCTACTTATTTCGTCTAATTGATTGCGATAATCTTCTCCATAAATTTCTTGACTGAATAGCCCAGTCAGATCTTCAGCACTGCTTAACATTTTTTCGGCCATATCTGCCAAATGATAAGGAATATTATCTCTTCTTAAAGATGATGGAATTCCGCGCAATGATGTCGTCGGGATTGGGCTTGACAATCGCAATGTGTTAAGTATGTGAAGATAGATAGGCGATTCGATATAGGTAATATCTTCTACTGAGGAATTACCCCAAAGCCGTATCTTATCGACTTTACCATCATTGATTACTAATTCGATATCACTTCCATCTGCGTCAGTTGTTTCGTCATGAAAAAGAATATATGAGTCCTTTGAACCGAAAGAATTCAACGGTTCCATGAATTCGCTTTTTGCGATGGCCTCAAATTCGTCTTTGACCGCGATTTCCGGATTGTCAAGTTTTATGATTAATTTGTCGATGCGAGTTAATCGATTTTGCATTATCGCAACAGATCGAGATGAAAAGTCTCTTTTCTCAGCCTCGATTTCTAAAATTTGACGCATTTCATCTACCGATATGCCTCTGTCTATTAGATTAAGACTTAGAATCTGGATGTCTTCTAAAAATGAGATGTTTTCAGAACTGTGAAACATCTTTTTCAGAGACAATAATTCCCTTCGTATGATGGAAACTGTTTTCATTTTATCCAATTGTCGGACATTATTTGTTGCCTTTAGGATGGAAAACAGTATCTTGCCGACAGTACTCTTGCCTGAATTATTTTCGCCTGTGAGTACAGTTAGACCACCGATTTCGATATCGGCATCCTTGATCTTAAGAATGTTATGTAGTTTCAGATTCATATATTCTTATTGGCTGAGATTTTTGAATTTACAAATGTAATATTTTTTGCCCGACTTCACAAATATCTTTTTTATTAAACAAACGACTTTCTTCTCGGCATTTTATAACCCACAGCCTGATTATACCATATTTGACTGATAGCAAATCAAGGTTAATGTGACGTTACCAAGTCGGTATTATTTTTTCAATACCAAACTATGTTAAATCCCAACATGTAAGGTCTTTTGAGCACATTGTGCATTAGAGATTTGAATTTTTTCACTAAAAATCAGTCGGTAAACGGAGGCCGAGCAGACTCAAGAAAACATCCGTATAGTCCCACTCATTGGGAAAGTTTTATTTAATTTGTCGGTTTCCTCAAAATAACGAAGGCTTGGGGATTTCGTGTCGTAACTTTGCACCCGTAATCATTAAATCAAGAATCATTAAATCAAAAAAAATTATGGATAGCAAGGTTATTTCTGTTTTGTTGAAAAGAACAAGCGCGGCAGGCGATTATTCCTGTGCCGATGGTGAGATTGATCGTTGCGAAGGCTTGAAAGTCCTGTCTTCTGTTGCCGTTAACCCCGACGGCGACGGTGGTGCCCACGGTGGCGAAGATGGTGGCGGTTCTTCCTCCGGTCCGGGTCAGGATTCGGTCAGTCAGATCTTTCCGACGATGCCTTTCGTGGAATTCTCTTTGAAAAGGGATGTCCTGCCCGGATGGCATTCCATCCCCGAAATGCTTCCCCAAAAGGAGGTGGAGAGTGGCGACTCCGGATCGAAGGGCTGGGGAAAGAGGGCCTCGGAATTGATGGAGACGATGATGGATGAGGCCCGCGATGCGGGATTGCATGTGGAGCCATTCTTTGCGTTAGCGGCTCTGCGTCTCGCCGACGGAAGTCATGTCTCCCCGTCTGTACCCGTATTGATGGTGCCCAATTCCGAAGCTCCGCCCGTGGAGGGCGATGCCGACCTGTCGGTCGGGAAGATGACTATGCGCGTGGCGGCAGCTACGTGCCGACTGACGTGCAGGATAACGAATTGTAAAGAATTTTCCAAATGGAAGGGAAAGGTCACGCATGTCGACATTTTCGTGTCCGACCCCGTGGCTCTCTACGACCGTAAGGCGGAATTCGTGGGTTGTCATCGCGTGCAGACGGCAAATTTCACTCATTCTCTTGATTCCACAGGAAAGAATTGCGAACGGATGGTATGCGACGTTGTGCTCGGTCAGGCTTGGTGCCCGCGTCCGGTCGCCTCTTCCTCTCTCGGACTGCAATTGTCTGCCATCCGAGAATTCAGGCACGTCGCGGAGGTGGCGATTGAGGACGTGATTGGCTGTCAGGATTCCGAAGGGTTTGCCGTGGAGGATATTGGCCGCTTCCAACTGACGGCGGACGCCTACGTGCCCGACTATATGATGCTCCGCGATGTTCAGGCTCGTGGAATGACGGAGTTCTCCGGACGTGTCTCACTCTACGACTTGACGATGACGGTGGCGGCTGTCCCTCCGGCAAGGTGTATGGCGGCTCCCTTCTCCGGCGTCGCAGATGCTGCGGAAAGGATAGCGGCAGAGGTGGAGATACGTCGTGGAGGGGAGACGCTGCGGTCGGTCCGCTCTTTGGGAGAGAAGATTGAGATAGGGGAGGACTGTTTCCCTCGCTGGCTCTTCTTTCCGGATGAAGATGCCATCTGTATGAGGATTGTCAGCGGATCGGCCGCGTATGTAGTGCCGCTTCGCCGCCATCCTTCGTTGCGAGGCGCCTATTGGTGGTGCGGCGGCTTCGGAAAGGCCACGCTTGCGGAGATGGGTGTCAGGATTTCAGGCACGGTGCTTCCTGCCGATGCCCCTGAATCGCTCTTCAGGGATGTCTATAGGATGCCGTCGGCCGTTTGGTGCAGTCTGAAGGGAAATGATATGGCGTTCCCCGACGCCCTGTTCATGCCCCTTGATGTGGGACGTATAATATATCTTTGCCGGGCATTCCGCTCCTCCGGACTCGTGGCGACGACCTCGCCGACAGCTTATGCTTTCACCTCGGATGGCGTTTTCCTGCTGAAGGAGATGGACGACGGCACGCTGCGCGATGCGGGGTTGATTTGCGACTACGTGCTTTCCGATCCCTCCACGGTCAGACGCGAGGGGCGGGTTCTGGAATTCGTGGAAACCGGAGGCGAGACGGTCAGGATCGAGGGCACGTCGGTGAAGACGCTCTCCGGTAATGGTGGCGCGTCAGGATCGTCCTCCTCATCATCGGCGGGCAGGTCGGTGGTGGTCTGTGGGGAGGGCGACGGAGTTGACGGATATTTCGTCACTCGCCCCATAAAACTTGGCGACGGAGAGAAATTAAAACGGATTTTCGCTCTGGAGCCACGGGGCACGTGCGCCGGTTCGAAGCTACGGCTGACTGCCTATGGAAGCGCCGACCTTCGGAGATGGCGGCCGTTGGCGAGTCGGAGAGGGAGCATCCGCGGCTTGTGGGGACCAAGGATAAGATTCGTCAAAGTCAGGGTAGAAGGCCGTCTCTCGGCCGCCGATACGGTGGAAGCCCTCGTCTTCAGAAGCTGTACTTGACCGTCAGCACCGCCTCCCTCGGGCGCAGCGAATAAGAGTTCTGCGTGACGTCAAGCGTATGGTAGACGGTATAGACGTAGCGCCGCATGTCCGTGAGGTTGCGGGCCGTAATGTCGATGAGGATTTTCTTGAAGGCGTAGCTTATCCCGGCGTCGATGAAGACGTTTGATTTATAATTGTCTTCCCCGATTTTCACTTTGGAATAGTTGGCTGATACATACATCTCCAGTTTCTTTATAGGGTAGATGCCGATTTTCCCCCTGAGCGACAGGTCGTTGAACGATTGTTCGGGCATTATTCCTCCGAACGACTGCCATTGGCGGGAATAGGAGCCGGTGAACGCCGCGGAGACGATGTCGCCGAATTGGTAGGTGTCGATTTTTCCGGTCAGTATGCATGCCGTGCTTTTTACGTCCATCCTGACTCCGGATCGCATCCTCTCCCGGCCGGAGATGAGGATGTTGGCGCTAAGGTTGAAGGTGGTGTGCCAACGGCGCATCTGTTTCGTGGCGTTGACCAGGATGTTGGTCATGTCTCCCTTGCTGGTGGAGGTCTTGACGGAGCTTGATGTCCCGGAGGCGCCGGCGTCGTAGACCGAAAGGGTGTTGCTCTCTGTCTTGCTGTAGCTGACGAGGGCGTTGATGTAGAAGCCGTCGAGGAAGTTCTTGAAGGAATATGCCCCTCGCAGAGAATTGCGGTGGCCTTTCTTGAGGTTTCCCGCCCCCATTGTCATGGAGTTGCGGAAGGTGGTGAAGACGGGATTGTCGATGAAATTTCCCATGTCGCCGACGCTGTTGGTGCGTCCGAAGGATAGCTCCCAGAAACTCGCCTGCCGGAATTTGTAGGTCAGGGCGGTGTTGAAGTCCACGAATACCCTGTCGAGCCGGAATGTGGAGCCGTCGAGGATGTCGCTGTATTTGATGTTGTATAGGCTGACGGGGATGGTCGTGGTCCAGCTCAGCCCTTTCCAGCGGAATTTGTAGTAGGGGGAAAGGGTGGTCACGATGCGATGGCCGGAAAGGTCGTTGCGCGACGTGTCGGTAGGGTTGTCGGCCGTGGATTGTCGGCCTTCGATTTTGGTTTTGGCGTCGGCATTGCTGAGGAAATATCCTTCGGAGGAGAAGCGGTCGTGGTCGGCGGAGAATTGCAGCGACGCTCCGAGCGTGGATCTTTCGCCGATGTCGAAGGAAATGGAGGTGCGCTCTCTGTTGTGGAAACTTCGCGACGCCACGTCCTGATGCACGATGGCTTGGCCTGTAGCCGCGTCGGAGGCCTGCATCCGAAGGAGCGGACGGTTGGTCAGCCATGTCTCCGAACTGACCTCATACATCCTGCGGCCATGCTTTATGATGGCCTTGAGGTCGTTGGAGAAATTATAGTCGTCGCCGGTCTGGCGTTGTGTGCGCAGGGCGTCGGAGTTGACGAGGTATGAGTCTCTGTTGAAGTTCCCCCTGAATTGGGCTTGGTCGAGGAAATAGAGGTTCTTCCCGTTGTTCTCGATTTTCGCGGAGGCGTTGACGGTGTTTTGCCGCAGGGTGTTGTCTGCCGTCTCGCTGTAGGTAAGTCCGGCGTTGTCGGGCGAGAGATATTCCGTATGGGTTATCCCGTCGAAGTTGTCTCGGTCGTTGCCGTAGTCGGCGTTGATGGTCAGCGTCAGGTCGGGATTCAGACGAAGGAGATTGTTGGCCGTGGCATAGGCTGTGCGGTTGATGATATATCGGTCTCGTTTTATGGAAGGCTTGCCGAAGGGCGTTTCGCTGAAGGGATTGTAGAGGTTGTTGGGTTGGCGTTCGCCCGGAGAGGCGTTGCCGGAGTTGTTGCCGCGTGCCGATATGATGGTCTGGCAATCGGGGGCTATGAGCATTCCGTAGAGCTCTCCGCTCCAAAGGAAATCGCGTCCTGCACCGGCACCGGCTGATACGTAGCCGAGGGGCTTGAGCATCCGGCCTTTCTTGAGCTTCAGGTTGAGGGCGGCACGCTTGGAGTCTACTTTCCCTTGCAGCACTTTCGTGGGCTGGTGGCGTTGATAGACGCTGACGGAGGATATGTCGGTCGGGGATATGTTGCGCGAGGCCACTGCGTAGTTGCCCCCCATCAGGTCGAGCCCTTCGATATAGAAATGGTTGATTGGTTCGCCGTCGTAGGATATGCCTCCGGAATCGTCCACCTGTATGCCGGGAATCTTTTTGATGACGTCCTCGATGTTGCGGTCGCCGGCTTTCGTCATGGCCGCCACGTCGTAGACGATAGTGTCTCCCTTCACTCTCCGTTCCGGGGCTTTCACCACTACCTCTTTCAGTTCATAGGATTTTGGGTTGAGTCTCACCTCTACCGGACTCGCTGGTTCTTTCAAGGGATATTCCAGGGTCTCGTGCTTCAAGGAGATGAATCTGAGCACTGCTTTGTCGGAGATAGAATCCGCGGTGATTGAGAATTTGCCTTGGGAAGAGGAGGTGGAGAAGGCCTTCAACTTGTCGTCGTCATAAAGGCGCACGATAACGCCGCCGGCAGCCGAGCCGTCGGTATTGAGAGTAGTCCCTGAAACGACCACCCTCGCAAGGCCCCCACAGAAAGAGAGTCCCATCACTAAAAAAGCAAAAATCCGATAAATCATCTCCATAAAATTAAAGATTCAACGAAAGATTCCCAATCCAGCCCTCCGAGTCTGCGCCGAGTCCTGACTTGGTGATTTCAAACCACGTCAACCACGAGAATAACCACGTCAACCATGTTTTCGTGGTTTGAAATCACCGGTCTGTGCTGGTTTGAAAATTCCGGTCTGTGCTGGTAGCACGTTGGCTTTCCAGGTTGGCGCATAAAAAAGCCGGGTCGATTCCCGGAAAGGAATCGACCCGGCAGTGTGTCGGAATTCGTCAGACTCGATTAGAGCTGCGGACCTGCGGCAACAAGAGCCTTGCCGGCCTCATTGTTCTCATATTTCTTGAAGTTCTTGATGAAACGGGCTGCGAGGTCCTTAGCCTTCTCCTCCCACTGTGCGGGATCGGCATAAGTGTCGCGCGGGTCGAGGATCTTCGGATCCACGCCGGGAAGCTCCGTCGGAACCTTGAAATCGAAGATAGGAATCATCTTCGTGGGAGCGGAAAGGATAGCACCGTCGAGGATGGCGTCGATGATGCCACGGGTGTCGCGGATAGAGATACGCTTGCCTGTGCCGTTCCAGCCGGTGTTGACGAGATAAGCGTGAGAATCGTTCTTCTCCATCTTCTTCACGAGCTCCTCGGCATATTTTGTCGGGTGGAGCTCAAGGAAAGCCTGGCCGAAGCAAGCCGAGAAAGTCGGGGTAGGCTCCGTGATGCCGCGTTCTGTGCCGGCGAGCTTGGCGGTGAAGCCGGAGAGGAAGTAATACTTCGTCTGCTCGGGGGTCAGGATCGACACGGGAGGAAGCACTCCGAAGGCGTCGGCTGAAAGGAAGATCACGTTCTTGGCAGCCGGGCCTGCGGATACGGGCTCAACGATGCTCTCGATGTGGTCGATAGGATAGGATACGCGGGTGTTCTCTGTCACGCTCTTGTCGGCGAAATCGATCTTGCCATTGGCGTCGACGGTCACGTTCTCAAGAAGCGCGTCGCGACGGATAGCGTTGTAGATGTCGGGCTCGCTCTCCTTGTCGAGGTTGATGACCTTGGCATAGCAGCCGCCCTCGAAGTTGAAGACGCCGTTGTCGTCCCAGCCGTGCTCGTCGTCGCCGATGAGAAGGCGCTTAGGATCGGTCGAAAGGGTGGTCTTGCCTGTGCCTGAGAGGCCGAAGAAGATGGCAGTGTTCTTGCCCTCTTTGTCGGTGTTGGCGGAGCAGTGCATAGAAGCGATGCCCTTCTGGGGAAGGAAGTAGTTCATCATTGAGAACATGCCCTTCTTCATCTCGCCGCCATACCATGTGTTGATGATGACCTGCTCTTTGGAAGTCGTGTTGAAGACAACGGCCGTCTCTGAGTTCAGGCCGAGCTCCTTGTAGTTCTCAACCTTAGCTTTCGATGCGTTGAAGACCACGAAGTCGGGCTTGAAGTCGATCAGGTCAATCTCCGAAGGACGGATGAACATGTTGGTCACGAAGTGGGCCTGCCATGCCACCTCCATGATGAAGCGTACAGCCATGCGGGTGTCTTTGTTGGCTCCGCAGAAGCAGTCTACTACGTAGAGCTTCTTGCCGGAGAGCTCATTTACGGCGAGCTCCTTGACAGCGTCCCATGTCTTTTCGGTCACGGGCTTGTTGTCGTTGGGATATTCCTCGGTGGTCCACCATACTTTGTCCTTCGAGTTTTCGTCGAGAACGATGAATTTGTCTTTGGGGGAACGGCCGGTGTAGACGCCGGTCATCACGTTGACAGCGCCGAGCTCCGTCACTACGCCTTTCTCAAAGCCTTCGAGCGAAGGGTCGGTCTCGTCTTTGAACAGTTGCTCATAGGTGGGGTTGTAGATCACCTCTTTGACATCCTTGATGCCGTACTGGGCCAAATCTATTTGTGCCATAATTTTGGAATATATATAGTTAAGAGTTATTCTCCTGTTTCGTTTTTGTCATCCGCGCCTGCCTGCCTTGCGGCTTCCCCGGCAGGGGATTTTGGGCTTCGTGGATGGATAAGTTGTTGTGCCTTTTCTCTTAAAAACACTTTGTCGACTAAATCAATCGCAAAATTAACTCTTTTAATTTAGATTTAGGGTTTAATTAGAGAATTTTTTCTTTATTTGAATGTTAAAAAACGTTTAAGCCGCCCTTCGGAGGCCATCGTGTTCCTCAAAATAACGAAAAACGCAGCTTCGTCATGTCTATCTTTGCCCGAAATTTTAAACAAACACTATACAATCTCTTAAACATTGGAATCCACTATGAGTGATTATCTTATTTCCCAAGAGGGACTTGAAGCCGTGGAGATGGCCACGGGATGCTGGAACGCCTGCGACGACTTTCGCCGGCAGCGTGCCCGCAATAAGGATTATACGTTCGGTCGGCAGTGGGGCGACCGTATCTTCGTCGACGGCGCTGAAATGACGGAGTTTGATTATATAAGGAGGGAAGGGGGCATACCTTTCACCAACAATCTCATACGCCGCGTCGTGCGCAGCGTAGTCGGGGTCTCGCGAAGCAGGGTGCGCGAGAAACTGGAGGCCCGCGACGAGGAGGGACGTCGCCACGACCTCGACAACCGCATGGAGGAGCTTTACGCCCGCACGATGGAGGAGTTTCTGATCTCCGGGATGGCGGTCCATAAGAAGAGCGTGGCGGGAGGGGAGGTGAAGACAAGGGCGGTGTCGCCCGGACGGTTTTTCCACGACCCCCAGGCCCGCGATTCCCGAGGCTCCGACCTCACGCTGCTGGGGGAGGTGCACGTAATGCCGGCGGCTTCATTTTGCGCCACCTTCGCTCGCGACCGTGATGACTATCGCCGTCTACGCGCCGTCTATGGCGACGGCGGAATGGTGCGTGTCTTCGAATTGTGGAGGAGGGAGAGGCGCGAGCGTCGTCTGTGCCACGACCGCAGCCGGGGCCGGCTGCTGAAGGTGGACGAGGAGCTGTGGCTCCGCCGTCCTGCCTTGCGGAGGATGCCTTCGCGCTGGATTCTCGACGACGTGTGGAGATACTGTTTCGTCACGTCGCACGGCGAGATTCTCCGACAGGGCGACAGCCCCTACGGTTGTCATCCCTATGTGGTGAAGGCCTATCCCTTCCTCGACGGGGAGATACATTCCTACGTCGGCGACATCATCGACCAGCAACGCTACACCAACCGTCTTATCACGATGTACGACTGGGTGATGCGTGCGTCGGCGAAGGGGGTGCTGCTGTTTCCGGAGGATGCCTTGCCCGAGCATACCGACATGCAGATGGTCATGGACGAGTGGAGCCGTTTCAACGGAGTGATCACCTACCGTTCGAAACCGGGGCAGCCCTTGCCGCAACAGGTCAGCGGCAACAATTCCAACTTGGGCATCGGCGAATTGCTTGCCATCCAATTGAAAATGATGGAGGATGTCTCGGGCGTCAACGGCGCTCTTCAGGGGAAGCTCGAACGGGGCAGCGTCAGCGGTGAGCTCTACAACCGGCAGACCGAGAATTCCCTCATCTCCCTGCACGACATCCTGATGAGCTACGAATCCTTCATCGACGACGCCTTCACCCTCGAATCCCGCCTCCGCCGAGTACGTCCCAACCTGTCCGACCCGAGTCCGACATGGAGCGCAAGGCCTCCCGGCCTGCGCTGCTAAGTCCAATCGAGTCCCCGCTCAATAAGTTCGCATCATAGACTTCTGACCCATTCCAGAGGCTCGCCTGTCATCTTGGATATCGTCATGTCGTCCATGCCGTTCTCCCTCATCTTGCGAGCCATCTTGGCAATTTTGGCCATTCCTTGCGCCTGGCCGGCGTTGAAGCCCTCGTTATAGCGCGTGCGCTCGATATTGGTGATTACCCAATACTGTTTCTGGTCGTGCTCATAACGGCGGCGCTCCTTCTCCGAAAGGGCCGCCTCGTTGGCCACTTCCTGCAGACGCCTGAAGGCGTCGTCTCGCGGTGCAAACGGTATTGTCTTCATCTTCTCAAGGTTTTTAAGTGTGTAAATCCATCTTTCGAAATCATTCTCACATTCCTCCGGACTTGTTTTCGTGAAGACCGGAAGCTGTATGTAGATAAAACGCAGAACGTCGCTGACGGGTTTGCCTGTCAGCGTGTCGCAGATGCAACGGTCCACCTTTACCCTCCCGTCTGCGTTGTCGAGCATAAAATTCGTCAGGCTGATAAGGTAGACCGAATCCAGCTTGAAGTCCCAATCCCCCTTCCTTGCCTGGTTGACTATCGCCTTTGAGGCATAAAACGTCATCCTGTCCGAAAAGTTGACGTGGTTGTTCAGCTGCATCTCAAGCAGGATCCTTCGGCCGTCTTTTGTCGTGCACCGTATGTCGCTGATTATGTTCCTCTCTGCCGGCGAGTCGCCGAGAAGCTCCTTGTCCTCATAGGTCACGTCCACGATGGTGTCGTCAAACACGGTGCCTTCCAGCAGGGCATTGAGGAAATTGATCAGGATTATTCGGTCCTTCTCCTGTCCGAAGATCTTCTTGAACCCGAAATCCGTAAAAGGGTTAATGAAGTGCTCATCCTTATGGCTATTTAGTTTTCAAAGGCAAATATACTCAATTAATTCCACCCCTCCAAAAAAATTACGATTATATGTCAATCGGTCAATATATATCCGTCTCCGTCCCCGCCCGGCGCTCGCTCGATATTTCAAACCACGTCAACCACGTTTTTGGGGTCGGACTCGATGATTTCAAACCACGCCAGCCACGAGAAGAACCACGTCAACCACGTTTTGGGGGGTTGAACTCGGTGATTTCAAACCACGTCAACCACGAGAAGAACCACGTCAACCACGTTTTTTTGATTGGACTCGGCGCGGACAGAAAGGGATACATAATGACATATAATCAAAAATCTCGTTATTTTGTTTTATGTGTTTGTGTATCTTTTGGTTGTATTTGGTGTGGGCCCGATTGGATTGAGCAAACAATCCAATAGCAAGCCAAAAAAGGCACGCCATTCAAAGTTGGCGTGCCTTTTTTAGGCTTGTTAATATTCTCCTGAAATAAATCCTTTAATTTCGGGAGATATATTCAATTAGCTATTCTTATTCTTTCGGGTCAGGCGTTTGATTGTTGCCTTTGACGGCAGTGTTATACTGCGATTCGTTCTGCGGAATCACCCATCTCCAACCGTTGCTCTTGGATGTCTGGAATGTGCCTTCCCCAACCATGACAGACGGCCAGTTGCCGGAAGTTGCATCACCGGCAACCCATACCCTTCTTTCAATGGGTTGGTTCCAACGCTTGAAGTCGAAGAAATTGAATCCCTCGCCCCATAGCTCTATGCGGCGAGCGACCTTAATTTCCTCCAGAAGAGCGTCACCGGTAAGGTCAGTGCCCTTCCATCCGTTTATACGATTTGCGTTGAGTTCGTCAAGACAGCTCTTGGCAACTGCTTCCTGCGAATTGTGGCATGCTGCCTCAGCCTCTATCAGCAGCATCTCTGATGCACGCATCATGTTGTAGGCGCATGAGCTGTAGCCGTCGATGCCCCAGAACTTGAACTGCGCTCCGAATTGGGTCAAAGTCGCTCCTGTCGCGGGGTCGGCTATCTGAGTGCCCTCTCCTGCCACAGCATAGGGGAAGCTCCAACCGTTGAGGCGTCCGCACGCTGCGTATCTCTCCTCGGCAAATTTCTGGAGCTCCTTCTGAAGGGGCGTGCCGGTGATGGTGCCGTCTTCAAGCTGCATTAGGACATTGACGTTCATGGACGCGGCAGCCGTATATCCCGCCGTATAGAATAGAGGCTTCACCTCTTCCGACACCTTGTCGGGAGTGAAGAACAGAGATGCGCGGACATCGTTCTCCGCATCGAGCTTGCGATAAAGATCCATGCTGATCGCTCCTCCTCCGGTGTTTCCCCATAGAGTGGGATATGCTCCGTTGCAGGCATATGTCGCACCATATGACGCATAGTAAATGCCTGAGTAGTCGTCAGAAACAGCCCACATCGTCTCCGACGTGTTCTTGGCAAAACCACACGTGACATATGTGTCGGCCGACATTATGCCATATCCCTGTCTTGCTTCATGAGCCATTTTTTGAGCCGTAGCCCAATCGTCTTTCAGCAATGCCGCACGTGCATATACGCCCTTGGCCACGCTTGCGTCAGCCTCCCATGCATACGTGCGTTTTACTCCGGATTTTGCATAAAGCTCAAGAGCGTTGTCAAGGTCGTTGTATATAGTTTTCAGCACATCGCCCATTGAGGCCTGCGGCATCTGTGTGTCGGCAGGGTCTGGCTGCTTAAGACGCAGGGGCACGGTCAGTTCGGAGCCTCCCTTCGCGTCGGCCCAGCGAGGCCCGAATATTTGGAGAAGGCGAGAATATGCGTGTGCCCTCATAGTATAGGCCTGCGCTATGCGGAAGGCAATCTCTCCTGTCGGCTCTGCATCGGCCTCCAGTGATGAGAGAATCGTGTTGCACTGCGAGATGATGCCATAGCAATACGACCAAGGAATGATGTCCGACGTGTAGTTGTCGGCGCTCATGGCCTGCCAGTCGACGATCGTAGGCGAGCTTCGCTGCCAGAAATAGCTTATGTAGTCTCCGCCAGTCACGTCGCCATATACTGCGGAAAGCCATGGTTCGCCGTTAAACCAGCGGAACCCATAGTATGCCCCGTATTGCATGTATTGCGACTTGAACACACCATACGCTGCAAGACGGATGGCGGTCACGCTTGTCGTGACATCCTTGTTTGAGATCTCTGATTTGGGGGCCAGGTCAAGATAGTCGCTTGAGCAGGAGGCAAGACACCCTGTAATGGTGATTGCTGCAAGGCCCTTGATTATATTGTTTCTTTTCATTTGATTCTGCGTTTGAATTAGAACTTCAGATTAAGCTGGAAGGCAAACACTCTCGCCGGCACGTAATAGCGGCCCTGACCTCCTTGGAAACCATATTGGGGGTTCATGCCTTTGCGTTTCGCTGCTATAAAGACGTTGTCGATCGACATGCCGATGTTGATCGATTGCATTCTCAAGGCGTTAACCCAATTGGTCGGGAAATCATATGAGAGGTTGATGTTCTTGAGCGTAAGGTAGTTGTTGCTGGTCAGCCATCTGTCGCTTGAATCATTGTTGTATTGAGAATAGAGGGCATTGACCTGCGGGATTGCATTGGGGTCTATGCGGTTGGGGCTGTCTTCCGTCATGCCGGCGGGAGCTGCGGTCCAGGAATTGAGCAAATCCTTGTGGAGGGCTCTCACTACTGTCCCTGCGCTCATAAGACTCTGATAATTGCTGTCGTAGGTCTTGCCTCCGAGGCTGTAAGTGAAGAGAAGGCCGAGGTTGATTCCCTTCCATGATACGTTTGATCCGAAAGAACCGTAGACCGTTGGGAGCGACGTGCCACATAGCTTGCGCGAAGCATAAGCAGTGTTGCTCGTGTAGTATTTGCCATCCTGCTCGATGAAGACATGCTTCTTGTCAGCCTTCGCCTGGTTCACTTTTTCCATGAATTGCTCCTCGCTGTATACGCCGTGTCCGGCCTGTTCATCCCAAGTCCAGAAATCGGGAGAGTCAGGAATGATTTCATACATTGATTGTCCGGTCAGTTGGTCTACGCCTGCCCAATGATATTCCTTATGGTTGTAGAGGCTCTTGCCTATGTAAAGGTTTTGGGCGGGAAGATCGTGCCCGTCAGGAAGTTTGGTGACTTTGTTCTTAAGGAATGTCGCGTCGAGAGAGAAATTCCATTTCCAGTCAGAGTTGCGTATGATATCCACGCCGAACTGGAGCTCCCATCCATAGTTTTTCATCGTTCCGACGTTCTGCCAAATCGAGGGGTTGTCTCCGGCAGTTCCTTCGCCTGTGATTTGGTCATAACCGCCTGGAAGGGTGCCTATGGAGTTCGGGAGGCGCACCTTGAAGAGAAGGTCGGAGTTGACTTTGTTGAAGTAGCCGATGCTGAAATTAAAGCGGTCGTCAAATAGTGAGCCTTCCAGTGCTACGTCGAATGTTTTTGTTGTTTCCCATTTCAATCCGGGGGTGCCGAGAGTAGAGGGCACAAGTGTCTGTCCGGGGCCGCCGGGCCATGCCATCCAGTCGTAGAGAGTGTAAGAGGAATAAGCTCCGGCGGATGCGTCGTTGCCCACGGAGCCATAGGCTGCGCGAAGTTTGAGGAAGTTAAGCCATGTGAGGTCCTGCATGAATTTTTCTTTCGACAGCACCCAGCTGGCGCCGACGCTCCAGAACGTACCCCAGCGATTGTCCTTTGAGAATCTGGAAGAACCGTCGCGGCGCACGGAGAATTCTCCGTAGTATTTCTGTGCATAATTGTAGCGTGCACGTGCAAGGTAAGACTCTACACGACGCTGCAGGCTGCCTGAATTGGCATATTGGATATCCGAGAAATTGTTGAGTTCGAGATGTCCCTCAAGAAGCTGCTGGGCTTTACGTACGAAGTCATATTCCTGCTCATAGTTATAGTTCTCATGGGCCAGCAAGACGTCGATGTGGTGGTAGTCATAGTCATGGTTCCAGCTAAGGGTCTGTTGGAATGTATGCGATTTGTAGGCATAGAAATACTTTGAGAACATTCCGGATCCTTTCTGTGAGCCGACAATGTTATTGTTGTATTCCTTCGTGTTGGTTTTGTTGCGGTAGTATTGTCCACGCACGGTCAGCTCAAATCCATAAGGAATTACGGCAGTCACGTAAGCCGAGCCGTCGAGTGTGGTGCGGCTGAAATTATTGACGTTGAGGAGCTGCTCCCAAGCCACGTTGGTGCCTTGATTGTAGCCTGCCACGTTCCATGTCGGCTGTCCGTTTTCGTCAAGGATTATCGAGCCGTCGGCGTTGTGGTTGTAATATGGATAAATGGGAGCGTATCCCTCGACGTGGAACGGGTTGTTGACGGCGTCAAGGTTAGAATCGTCGGCCTGTCCGGTCTCTGATTCCTGCTGGCTTGCCGATAGGTTCAATCCCAATTTGAGATAGCTGACGGGGTTGACATTGGTATTCACGCGTGCGCTGAAGCGGTCGAAGTCAGTGCCGATCATGTAGCCGTTCTCTTTCAGGTAGCCCAAAGAAGCGAACATGTTGAATTTCTCGGTTGCGCTTGCGATGTTGGCGTTGTATTCCTGACGATAGCCGTTGCGCGCCACTGCGTCCCACCAGTCAAGGTCGGTGTAGCCTGGCAGGGGGGGTGCTCCGCAATATTTTCCCGTGGTCGGGTCGAAAAGTTCGGAATTCTCCACGCCGAAAATATTGTTGTATAGATAGTCGTTGATGATTGAGCCTCCGGCAAGATTCTTCACGACGTCAGCATAAGTCAGCTTTGTGTCGGGATTGTTCATTATTTCCTGGCGATACAGACCGTTGGCATATGAGGTGAATTGCGTCTGCATCCAGTCGGGAATTTCCTGGCGGTCGTAGAAAGGAAGAGCGCGGTCATACATACCCTGACGCACTTGCAGGCTAACGTCAATTTTTCCGGCTGTTTTGGCCTTCTTTGTCGTTATGAGGATAACGCCATTTGCTCCACGGTTGCCATACAGTGCAGAGGATGCAGCGTCTTTAAGCACAGACATAGACTCGATATCCTGGGGGTTCAGGTCTGCGATGGTTCCTTCGAATGGAATGCCGTCCACAACGTAAAGAGGTGTGTTGCTTCCGTTGATGGAGTTGAAGCCACGGATACGGATGGTCGGGGCTGAGCCGGGAGTGCCGGTGGAGTTATTGACCTGAACGCCGGGTGCGTTACCTTCAAGGGCAGCGGTGACAGAGGTCACGGGGCGGTCTTCGATTTCCTTGGTTCCTACCATTGCTACGGAGCCGGTGAGGGATTCTTTGTTGGCTGTGCCGTAGGCGACAACGACCACGTCGTCGAGGTTGGAGGAGGTGGAGGTGAGGTAGACCACCATGTTGTTCTGAAGCTTGACGGTCTGCTCTTTGTAGCCGACGTAGGTGATTGTTGCCTGCGTGACATTGGCCGGGACGGTAAGAGTGAATTTGCCATCGACGTCAGCTGCGGTGCCTTGGCCGCCGCCGACGGGCATGACTGTAGCGCCGATCAGCGGCTCGTTGTTTGCCGCGTCGAGCACTGTGCCGTGATAGGTATGCGTCTGGGCCGAGAGGGGCCAGGTGCACACCATCAGCGTCATCAGGATTAAAAACAGTTTTCTCATACGTTAATAATTTGGGTAAAAGTTATTATTGAAGATTTTTTCGCTTGGTTTGGTGCTGTCAGCAGCAACTATTTCGGTGGTTTTGAAGCGTTTGACCCCTCTCTTGGATGCGACTTCTTCTCATTTTTCCGGAACTGCGACCGCGACAGTGGTTCATATTGTTAATTATTGTTGACAAATTTAAAAGATTTGCAAATTTAACAGCTTCTTTCTTAAATTCCAAATTTCATATGTTTTTTAACATCATTCTTTGCTATATTTTGAGGTTTATAAGCCGCCGCATAGAAATTTAAGAGGAGTCCGTCGTTTCAATTTGCTATTATTTAAGATTTTTCAACATTTATCATGCACTCCAAACCGTCACTCTGAAGCCCTCGTGCCCGTCTTTTAGTTGCATATTGCTTTTTTAATCACATTTTCATCTTTTTTTACACTTTTTGCGCATGATTATCTCTAAAGAACTGTTCACGGGCAAGAAATTTGCCGACGGAAGCCATCCCATTGCCATCAGGATTTGCCACAACGGGAGGTCGACGAGGATTTTCACCTCCGTCAGCTGTCGCCGCTGCGATTGGAATCTCCATCATCTTTGCATAATCGGCAAGGATCCCGACTTCAAAATCAAGAATGAGGCCGTCGAGACGGCTTTCAGGCGGGTCTCCGCAGGAGTGCAGGAGCATATCGACCGCTGCCTCGACCGCGATTTTGATTCGCTGTCGGAAGGGCTGGCCACAAATTCAGAGATTTCCTGCCTGAGGCGGCTGGATGAGCTGACGCTGGCAAAAGCGGCTGAACGCAAGGCCGTTGAATGCGTCAGGCTCAACACGAGGCGTGGGTATGAATCTTTTGCAAGATATGTCAGGGCGAGATTCGGCGACGGCCTCTCCATCGGCGATATCGACCAGAATTTTATCGACCGTTTTGCCTCCGCTATCGAAGCCGACTATTCGGGACACAATGCGATGAGACCGCTGATGGTCAACCGATTGAAGGCTGTGGTGAGATTTGCCGTGGCCAATGGCTGGCTGCAATGCCTGAGGGGATTTCGTTTCCCGAAATATGTGGCCGTCTGCCGCGACCGCAATTGCAGCCGTGAGGAGCTGCTAATATTGGGCAAGCTGGCCCTGAGGGAGACCGCCACATCATCCCTGCCGCCGAAAGGGAAAGCATTGTCGCTGACGGTGTTCCTGCTCTGTCTTGCCTTTCAGGGGATAGCCCCTGTGGATATGGCATCGCTGAGAATCAAGGATTTGACTTTCGGCAAGGTGCGCGACGGGAAGACAGGGCGGGCGATGGAGACGGTGGCGGTCGATATTTTCCGGAGGAAGACGGGAGTGCCGGTGCACATCGTGGCGTATTACCCTCCGATAAGGTCTTTGCTCCGACAGCTTATGAGGGGCCGAACAGCAAACGATTTCCTTATCCCCTGCTTCGACAAGGCGAAGACTTATACCGACAGCCAGCGTCAGAACCGCCTGTCGAACTTCTTCCACAAGCTGACCGAATCGCTCAACGCCTGTCTGAGAGAGGAATGCCGACAGACGGGACTCGAACCGCCCGCGAGAATCACATATTATTATGCCCGTCACGCATTCTGCAACCTCACGGACAGTCTCGACATCCCTCATCATCTGATACGCAAGCTCGTAGGCCATCGCCAGACCGTATTGGAGCGGAGCTATCTCCGTCCGCCGACCGACCTGGAGCAAGCCCTCGTCTCGCAATCCGTGCTCTCCCTCATCGGCCTGGCCTGACCTCCGCCGCCCGGATGGCATTGTAAATCCTATCCGGACGCAGGCATAGGGCAGGAGGATGGGGATCTGGAGCTTGCGTAGGCTTTCATACTTGATGATCAGGGGGGGTAATAACTTTTACCCAAATTATTAAAGTATGAGAAAACTGTTTTTAATCCTGATGACGCTGATGGCGTGCAGCTGGAGCCTGTCGGCCCAGACGCGCACGGTGAAGGGCGTCGTCGTCTCACAGAGCGACGGAGAGCCCGTGGTGGGCGCGACCGTCATGCCGGTGGGCGGAGGTCAGGGCACATCGACCGACCTCGAAGGTGCCTTCAGTCTTAATGTAGGCTCCAACGTGAAGGAGATTCAGGTGTCTTACGTCGGTATGCACACCCAGAAGGTGCACATCACGTTTGGCAAGCCGATGCGCATCGAGCTTACGAGCAGCGTCAGCGACCTCGACGAGGTGATGGTCGTGGCCTATGGCACAGCCAAGAAATCAGCATATACCGGTTCGGCATCTGTCATTAAGGCAGATGCGCTTGAGACTTCGCTTGTGTCGAACGCTACAGATGCGTTGGCAGGTAAAGTTGCAGGTGTTCAGCTTCTTAGCAGCAATGGTCAGCCCGGTACGTCACCAAGCGTCCGCATCCGTGGTGTCGGATCGATCAATGCAGAGAACAATCCTCTTTACGTCGTTGACGGCGTTCCCTATGACGGCGACATATCCAGCATCAACACATTGGATATCGAGTCGATGACGGTGCTTAAGGACGCAGCCGCAGCCGCCCTATATGGTGCGCGTGGTGCGAACGGCGTCATCCTTGTGACCACCAAGAAGGGTCGCTCAGGTGCAGCCAGAGTCATTGTCGACGCCCGTTGGGGTGCAAACCATCGCGCTGTGCCCAACTACGACGTCATGAAGACTACCCAGGAATTTGTGGAGACAGCCTATTCCGCACTCCGCAACGGTTATTATTACAACAACACATATACGGCTGAAGGCGCACACAACGCAGCCAATGCCAATATCTTCAAGGCACTCGGATATCAGGTCTATACATTGCCTGACGGACAGCAGCTCATTGGCACCGACGGCAGACTTAATCCCGCAGCCACTCTCGGATATGCCGAAGGCGACTTCTACTATCGTCCCGACGACTGGGCGAAGGAACAGCTTCGCGACGGCCTGCGTCAGGAATACAACGTCAGCGTGACGGGCGGCACTGACCGTTTTAACTATTTCGTGTCCGGAGGCTTCCTCGGTGACGAGGGTCTTATCAAGGGATCTCACTTCAAACGCCTCTCCACCCGTACGACCCTTGATTATCAAGCCAAGGAATGGCTTAAAATCGGCACTAACCTTAGCTACGCCTATATCAACAGCGGCTATCCCGGAGATCAGACAACATCGAATTCATCGGGCAATGCATTCCTTATGGCCGACCAGATTGCGCCTTATTATCCCATGTATGTCCGCAACAACGACGGACAGATCCGCATCGACGAAAGGACCGGCCACAAGGTCTATGACTATGGCAATGCAAAGTCGACTCCCTACACAAGAAACTGGATGAACAACTCCAACCCCGTAGGCGACCTCATCTACAACACTACTGAATACCTGATGGACATCTTCGACGGCAAATGGTATGCCATCATTACCCCGCTTGAGGGCCTGACAGCAACCGGAACCATCGGTTACCATCTCGACCACACGCGCTACCATAATCTTGGCAATCCATTCTACGGCCAGTCGGAGCCTTATGGAGGCTCGGCCTATCAGTCGTCGGACCGCACACGGTCAATCAACATCCAGGGCCTTCTCAATTATCGCCGCACATTCGCTGAGCGTCACGATATCGACATACTCTTCGGCTATGAAAGCTACGATTGGAATCTTGAGAGCCTTCAGGGATCGGGGCAGAACCTTTATCTCCCCAACAGCTGGGTGATCAACAACACTATCGACAACAAGATCCCTTACGGGTATGTTGACAAATATTCCACACGAGGCATCTTCGGCCGCGCCAACTACAGTCTTGACTCCCGCTATTTCTTCAGCGCGAGCGTGCGTCGCGACGCCTCCTCACGCTTCGCTCCCGGCAAGCGCTGGGGTACGTTCTGGTCAGTGTCAGGTGCGTGGGATATGGCAAAGGAAAGCTTCATGCACTCATCAGAATGGCTCGACCAATTGAAAATCAAGGCTTCTTTCGGCCAGCAGGGCAACGACAACCTCGGACGAGGCAACTATCCCTGGCAGGACCAGTATAAGATCACCGGCTCCAACGGCGTATGGAGCGACGGAACGCTCTACCGCAAAGGTAATCCCGACATCACATGGGAGACCTCCAACAACTTCAATGTAGGTGTGGACTTCAGCCTCCTTCAGGGTATGGTCAGCGGTACGGTGGAATACTTCAACCGCCAGACCTCCGACATGCTTTACAACAAGCCCGTGGCCCCGTCGAACGGCTACAGCTCAATCCCGATGAACATTGGCTCTATGCGCAACAACGGCGTTGAACTCGAACTCAACTACCGCGCCATCTCCAGCGAGAACCTTACGTGGAACATCAATGCCAACATCACGACTGTCTCCAACAAGGTGCTTAAGCTTCATCCCGACCTCCACGGCCAGCTCATCGACGGCAGCAGCATATACCGCGAAGGGGAATCAATGTATCAGCTCTACCTCGTGCAGTATGCAGGAGTTGACCCCGCCACCGGTCTTGCCCTTTACTGGGACGCAGACCCGAAGCTTGACGAGGCAGGCAACCCGATCAAGGACGCCGCAGGCAATTTCCTCATTGAAAAGGAATATCTATCCACCGACTTCAGCCACGCCACGAGCTACAACCGTAAGTCGACCGGCAATCTTATGCCCAAGGCGTATGGCGGCTTCGGCACCGACCTGAAATTCTACGGCTTCGACTTCAGCGTGTCGTTCGCTTATCAGTTCGGCGGCAAGATCTGGGATTATTCCTATCAGGATCTCATGCACAACGGAAACTCAAACGACATGGGCCGCAACTGGCATACGGATATATACAACTCATGGACTCCGGACAACCGCTATACCGACGTCCCGCGTCTTGACAGCCAGGATTCCTATTCAAATGCTTCTTCCACCCGCTGGTTGACCTCCAGCAACTATCTGTCGCTCCAGAATATAACCCTTGGCTACACACTGCCCAAGAGGATGACAGACGCAATGCGACTCAACAGCATCCGCATCTATGGAGCCGCCGAGAACCTGTTCCTCTGGTCGGCCCGCAAGGGTCTTGATCCCCGTCAGGGCTATGTGGTTTCAGAAGGCGCCACCTACAAAGGCTCAAGGTCGATTTCAGGAGGTATCCGCATCGAGTTCTAAACGTTTTCCTCTAATTCAAAAAAAGACAATGAAGAATAACATCAAATATTTAGCCACAGTTGCTTTCGCCTCCATGTCGCTTGTCGGTTGCAACGACCTCGACACACAACCCGAAAACAACTACGTGACCTCGCAGGAGAAGCAGGAGGCAATTGCCTCCAAACCCGACCTGGCCTCAGCCGGAGTGGTCGGCATCTCTTCTGCCTACAACCAATACATGGCCGTATATTCCTCTGCACACTGCGATTTCGGATGGCCTGCGGCATTGATGATGCTCGAATCCTGTGGCACTGACCTCGTGGCCGACAACAACGGCTACAACTGGTTTGCTTCAGCAGCCGACTACAATCTCGGCACGACCAACAACTATGTCAATAACCTGTCGTGGTATTACGGTTACAAGATAATCGGCTCAGCCAACGACGTGCTGAGGAACATCGATCCGGAGACCACCGACCCCAACCTTCAGCTTTTCGCAGCCCAGGCCTACGCCAACCGTGCATATATCTACTTCTCTCTTGCCCAGCTTTTCCAAAGCACATACAAGGGCAACGAATCGAAGCCTTGCGTCCCACTCATCACGGAGGAGAATTCCGATGCGGCTGCCACTGAGGGCTGTCCCCGTGCTACAGTAGAGGAGACCTATGCACAGGTTCTTTCCGACCTCGACAAAGCCATAAAGTTCCTCTCAGAGTCCGGTCTAAGCGTAGACAAGCTTGCAGATACCGGCGCGAAACGTTTCGTATCGCTCGGCACAGCCTACGGTCTTCGCGCCCGTGTCAATCTCGTTATGAACAATTGGCAGGCAGCCGCCGATGACGCCGCCAAGGCAATCACGGAATCCAAAGCCACTCCGTATTCTATCGCAGAGGCTTCTGTCCCGGCGTTTGCCAACTCCGACGACCACAACTGCATGTGGGCGATATACATTCAGGAGGTGGACCGTGTAGTGACTTCCGGTATCGTCAACTGGCCTTCACACATGGGTTCGTTCAACAGCAACGGCTACTGCTCAGCAGGAGCATGGCGCTATATTAACCGCGGGCTCTATGCCACCATTCCTGACTCCGACTGCCGCAAGGGATGGTTTCTTGATGAGAACGCCGAAAGCAAGAACTTGAACTCCAACTATGCGGCTTATGTGGCACAGTATGGCATGCCGGCTTATACTCAGGTGAAGTTCGGGCCCTACAATAATGTCATAGGCACGACTACAAATGCCAACGACATCATGTTGATGCGCGTTGAGGAGATGTATCTGATCCAGGCCGAGGCAACCGCCATGGCAGGCAATCCCGCCCAGGGCAAGCAGATTCTTGAGAACTTTGTCAAGACCTATCGCAACCCCTCCTATCAGTGCCCCGCCAACGACGCGGCTTCGATGCAGGAAGAGGTGTGGCACCAGCGCCGAATCGAGCTTTGGGGCGAGGGTCTGGCCTACTTCGACCTTCTCCGTCTGAACAAAGGCATCGACCGTCGCGGCGGAGGATGGACCAAGGAATGGGTCTATAATATCCCAGCTCCCCTTAAGCCGTTACTCGTGCCGCAGGGAGAGGTGGAGACCAACCTTGCCCTCGGAGCCAACAACGAGACCTGGAGCAAACCAAGTCCTGTGGATGATTTCTAACATGTCCTCCTAAGCAAATATTCTAATATATTGAAATATATGAAAATAAATAAGATAACCGCATATCTCGGAGCAATGGCCGCATTTGCATTTGCTTCGTGCTCGGAGGGGCAATATTGGGATGGTCCCTCTCAGGAACCCCAGGTATACGCGTTCGAGAAGCCGGCGGAGACCGTCAGCATTCCGGCCGACGCGCAGATACCGTCGTCGTATGATGTCACTGTCAGCCGTGGCAACAACAGCGGCGAGGTCACAATCCCGGTTGATTTCAAATCCAGCTCCCCGCTCATGACAGGTCCGGCAGAGGTGAAGTTTGCCGCAGGCAGCAACACCGCGACCTATACCATCAATATCGCAGATGGGATTAAAGCCGGCATCGACTACAGAGTGCAGCTTTCGCTTGCTCAGCCTGAGGATGGAGAGGAAAAGGTCAGCGAGGACAACCTCACATATACGCTGAACTTCTCGCAAGTGCTTGTCTTGAAATGGGAACAAGTCGGAGTCGCTTCAGCCGTGGAGACACTTTTCGATGTGAATTCGCCCGTAGACATTCCTTTGCTTAAGGCTGTCAACTGGCCGGTAGACGGGCAGCAGCTGATGCGCCTTGAAAGCCCCTACTACTACTTCGTAGGTGAGGGTCAGGGTTACAATATCGACTTCTACCTCAATGACAAGGATGAGGCCGTCTCCATGAGGCAGGATTGGCAATATACAGGCGTATTGCTCTCGGGCGCTGACGGAGGTTATTGCTTCTTCGGCACTCCGGCAGCTTACGGCGGTCAGTTCATCAGCGAGGGCGACATGTATAAGATGGCAGGTGTAATGGGTCTTGCTTCGTCGCCGACGGGCACGCCTTCGCCGGCCTACAATGAGACAATCACATTCCAGTGGGTAAGATGAGAAGATAATCGGATCCAACGGGAATATAAAGGGAGCGCGCTATCGAGGGATAGCGCGCTTCTTATTTTTGGTGCGGACTTGAGCAGCGCAGGCCGGGAGGCCTTGCGCTCCATGCCGGACTGAGCGCGGGGATGGGGCGGGGGATTAGCGGCGGCGGAGGGGGATTTGGATGAGGCGGGGGAGGGGCATCTCCGTGAAGCAGATGTGGAGGCCGATGGCACGGGTCATGAGGAGGTCGTCGTGGTGGCCCTGGATGGCTCCGTAGCTGCCGTTCTGGCGGCGTTCGTAGGCAAGGTATTCCTCCAGACATTCCTCGTCGCGCTCTACGTATTCCCCTTCGCGGATCGACTTGATGAGCTGGGATATGACCATCGGTTTGGTGGCCGAGTTGGTGTGGAACCCATACTTAACCGGGACTCCGCGCAGGATGTTGTCTTCCGAGGAGCGGCGGGCGTAGAGGTTGGGGTAGACATCGGCTATCTGATTGAGAATGAATAGCGATTGGTCGCCTTCCGTAGAGCGGTCGAGATCGTGGGTTTCGAGCGTGTTGCTTTCAATGACGAGAAGCGACTTGCAATAGTAGGCGGCGATTCGGGCGGCGTTCCAGGCGAGGAGGTCGATGTCGGTGTGTCCGCGCCATTGCGCCACGACGCGTGGCTTGCGTCCGCGTCCCATTCCATTGCGGTCGAAGACCACGATCACCGACCAGTCGGACTTCATGCTGCGTCCGCCTATGTCAACGACCGTCAGGTAGCGGTCCTTGAATAGATTGCCGGGACAGGGAAGCACGCGGTCTTCCCAAATCTGCAATCCTCCACTGGCGTCGGGCACGAAATGCAGTCCTTTCAGTGATTCCGGGCCCGATGGCCTGTAGCCCTCGATCTCGCCCCTCAGCGGGGCCGGGAAACAGTCCTTCCGCAGGGCCTCGACCTTATACTTGTCGAAGACCCGGGCGCCGGAATGCACGAACGCCTCCACATCGTCGGAGGGATATTCCGAGGCCATCTCCCCATGGTCGGCATATTTCAGACGCTCCTGCGCATACCAATTTATGGCCTCCAGAGTGGCCCCCTTTTGCCAAAGCCACCACAGATATGCGCCCGGCTGGCGGCGGTCGGAGACAGTCAGCGCGGCTTCGCGGCCTTCGATGAGGGAGGCGGCGAACTTCTGAGGGTCGGCAAGCGGAATGACGTTGTTTTCAATCTCAAACCAAGGCACGAAAAGGGGCTGGAACTGGCTCTCCCCCTTCGAGGCGGCCTGATATTCGTTGTAGAAGTAATTGCCCGTGCCATTGGCCGTTGACTCAAGCACAATCATCGTCATAGGAGCGAGGAGAATACCCGAGCAGGCAGCGCGGATGATCTGTTCGGGGGTCTTCTGAGGGGTCTTCTTCCAAAGTCCCACCTCCGAGCAATGCACAAGATTGTAGTCGCCGCCACGCGCAGAGTCGGGCCGTTCGGCCGAGCCGAGTTTCACCTTGCAGTCGCGTGCGCGGACGCGGTAGGTGCCCTTCGTGTAGCCCGCCCCTTCGAGGCGTTTCCCCTTCACCTGCTCGCCGTCGGCATCGGTCAGCAGCCAGTCGGGGTATTTTGCAAGCATACGGTCGAACATCCCTTTTATTTCATCCGTAGCGATTCCCTGATGGGCGATAATCAGCGAGTTAAGACCCACGGAATGGACCAGCTGGAGCCATCCCATATAGATCTGTACACACGTGCTGCCACCCCATTGACGGGCCTTCAGCAGCACCAACCGGATCGGCTTCCCCTCGCGGCGCATACTTTCGAGCATAGCCACGAGTCGACGCTGGGGATAGTTGAGCACAAACAGGGAGTCGGGACCGCCCCCTTTCGTCTTGATATAGACGAAGCTTGCCGCCCAGAACGCGAAATCATGGCGGATGCGCAGGCGTATGAACCGGCGGCAGACCTCCTCTCGGAGCAGATCGGAGGGTTCTGTATGGTGCTCCGTGCGGATGAAGGCATCCACGGAGCCCGTGCGCATGAGCGAAACGGCAAACGGATCGACCAGCATCTCGCGCGGCACCCATACCTCGCCGCAGTCGAGTCCCGGGATGCGGAACGGGACGCGCAGGGGGTCGGCGGCGTCGCCACGAATGGGGTCGTAGGGGACGAGAAGACGAGCGCGGCGGCGTTCGTTTTCAGCGAGCATCTCTTCCACGGAGGGAACTTCGGGGCCGGCCAGCGAAGAGGAGGAGATATCCAAATGGATAGGCGAGGGGAAGATATTATTGTTCATTTTCTTGACGTTTAAGTATTTTGGCTTTGTAGATTATTGATTGCGCACGCTTCGGGGATATATAGGAGCGCGGAGCCGCCTGATTGACCACTTCGAAGACGAGCGAGCCGATCGACTCGTCGGGGCGCACCTTTCGCAGCTCCAGAAACCGACGGAACAGCTCCTTGTACATCTCTTTTTTCTCAGGGTTCATACTCTCGGTGGGGTTTTCTCCGGCGATCATCTTAGCGATGACCACCGCCGCCCTCGTATCGCTGACCCAGAAGCGCGGGGCCGGCGCATCGGCCGCCAATTTGAAAGCCTTTGTCATGGAAGCACGCGACTGCTCGGCAAGCGCCTTGCGGAAATTTTGGAGTAGGGTCCGATTTCTTTGGTCGGAGAACTCCGAAACGGAATTTTTTTTCTTCATAAATTTTGTTTTGTTGTTTATGGTGAAAATCAGATATTTACGCCCGGTTTTAGGGTAGAAGAGAGGGGCATTGTTGATATTTTTCGATGCAAAATTAATAAGTTTTCCTCAAAATAACAATAGCATTGCTTAAATTGATAGTAATTTTGCATCACGAAAAGCGACAAACCGCTTAAACAAAATTATGAAACAGAAAGAAAACGAAAAGAAAAACGACAAGAGAAAGAAAAGCTCCGTAGGCGAATTCCTCGACATGGTCAGAGGAATCTGGAGCAAGACCGATGTACAGCCCGAGGATTTCCGCGTGGCTCCAGCCCCGGCTACGGTGGAGAAGCTAATCGGGAAGGCCGTGGGCGAGAAGCTCGGTCGGAGCGTGAGCGAGAATCCCGACGGCGTTGCCGGCGGCGAGGAGGAACGCAAGGGATGTCCCTATGCGATGAAGCGCGCCATAGTGGCGTCGCTTGAGGAGATAAGGCGCTTCGCGCAAGAGCATGATTTGGCTGCGACGGTGGTGAGGGCCTTGCTGACGCTGTTGGCGGAGATGGTGGTCGACGCGCTGAAGGGAAAGGTCAGCGGGCGAGTGCTGGAGATGCTACTGAAGGCCCTGCGGTTTGACAGCGTGAGGAAGGAGGCATATGACGAGGGTCATCTTGCGGGCCGGAATGCGCGGATAGAGACTGAGCTGTTTGCGGAGGAGAGGGAGGAATTGCCCGACATCACCGGCGCGGATACGTTTGCGCCAACGAAGGACTCGATTTTCAATCTCGCAAAAGACGCGAAATGATTTGGGAACTTATAGCTTTTATAGCTTTTATAGCTTTTATGGCTTTTATAGCTTTTGGCCATCATGAATTTTATAAATTTGATATTTTAATTTTTTTAATTTTTTGATTATGGAAAATAATAATGAATTTGGTGAGAAATTTAGGGTGAGTGAGGCTTCGGTGGAGGCCGTGGCAGGCAGCACGGGGGCTAAGACCCAGGTGCCGGGAATGCCGACCACCGTCAGCACGGCTGCACTCGCAACGGGCGGGGTCAATGCCGGGAATCTGATCGAGAGCGACATCGACAGTGAGCTTTTCCGCTTCAACAGTGAGGACGCGCCTCTGATGAACCTTATGCTGTGCGCAAAGCGCGTGAAGGTGAACAGTCCGGAGGTGGACCATTATATGATCGACGAGCCGGGGGCTTCGGTCGTCACCATCAGCGAATGCGGAGGCGGCAACAAGACGCAATGCCCGTTGCCCTTGTCGAGCAACGACAAGATGGTGCCTCGCGCCAACTGCACGCTACTCGTGAAGGGGGTGGACGGCTACGACGCGCAAGGGAGGAGGACTCCCGGACGAAGCCTGATGCTCTTCGTGGTGGGCAGGGACGCCGTGTCGGACAATCCTGTGGTGAAGGCCGTCAACGGCAGTCTCGACAATCCCGGGGACGAGGACCGCTACGTGCCCGTAATACCGGCCCGGACTGAGATACTCATCCTCGCCAATTCCCTCTACGAGACCCAGAAAGAGGTGGACCCCGATATGATCGTGCCCGCCCCGACAAGAGTCTATCTACAGAAAAGGGGGATGAACCAGGTGGTCAGCGACTATTTCGCCAGCCAGAAGAAGCGAATACCCTTCTCGAAGTCGATCATAGCCGAGCAGGCCATCTCCAACTTCAAGGTCAGGGGCAACCGCACCCTATGGTCGGGACGCGGCGGGAAATTCCGCCTCTCCGTCGACAGGATGGGGATGCAGACCGTCTACACCACGGAGGGCGTCCGCTGGCAGATCAAGCGCGAGATGCAGGCCCCGGCGCAATGGACGGTGGAGCAGGTGATAGCCCTTGCCAAGATGTTTTTCACGGGAGAGGACGTGCCCCGCAGCGCGATACTCCTTGCCGGGAAGAACCTCTTGGAGGCGATACAGCGTATAGACTATTCGAAGCATCCGGAGATACAGATCACGACGAAGGTCAACTCGATCGGCTGGACCGTCACCAACTTCCACACCGTCTTCGGCGACATCGAGATCAAGCGTGAGCCCGCGCTCGACAGCCTCGGCTGGAGCAATTCCGGGGCCTTGCTCGGAGAGAACCGCCTCGTGCACTACGTCTATTCCGCCGAGCATTCCTTCTCCGACCGCGTAGAGGGGGAGGAGGCCACCCGCAGCGGCGTGCTCATTTGGGATGCGTTGGCTTTGAAGGGATCGTGCCATATATGGATCGACGGCGAAGGCGGGGCTGCCTCGGAGGGGGTGGACCGCTGGGTTCTCTGGGACGAGAAGACCGCTCCCTCGGGGGATGATGTCTACAACGGCGCTCGCTTCTATCTCGTGGAGGATTGCCCCGGCATGGGGACGACGGCGAAGGCCGGCCAGATGTGGGAAGCGTCGGTTAAGGCTGACGGCACGGTGGAATGGAAGCCGTGCGTGGGGAGAGTTTAGTTTTTTAGTCGTTAGTTTTTAGTTTTTTAGATTTTAGTTTTTTAATTTTTAGATTTATGGAAGAGAAAAAGGATAGATCGGCGGGAGATTCCGATGAGAAGGGATTTCTGGAGCTGCAGTTGACGGAGGTTGTGAAAAAGGTTGTCAAGGCCGGGGCGGCAATGAGGAGGGCCCGCAAGGCAACGAGAAAACGCTATGTCGTGCCGGGGCTTTTGGATTTCCGACTGCTGGCGAGGATTGGAAAGGCCTGGACCATGGTGGACTTCACGGGCGGTCGCTCGTCGGGCTACGGCATCCGCTGGGCCTCGCTGACAACAGACGACCCGGTGCTTCAGGTGCTGATAGAGAGTAGCAAAGAATTCAGAGACCAGAAAATAATAAAGCAAAGTCTATGAAAGTGGATGAATTGATCGACGACGTGCTGCTCCTGATGGGGGAGAATCCCAAGGAATGCCTTTGGGAGGGGGAAGCCGAAGGGGGCTGCACGCTGAGGGAGAGAATCCGGCAGGAGGTGGAAGAGGCCGCGGCGGAAGCCGTGGTCTCGACCCCGAGGATGCAGCTGACGGGCTGGCGGCTTCTTCCCGACGAGGGGCTGAGAATCGACGATGACGGACGCGGGGTGCTTCCCCTTCCGGATGATTTCCTGCTCCTTTACGACGTCAGGATGACGAGCTGGGAGCGGAGAGCCACGGAGGTGCACAGCCACGACGACTGGAAGCGTCGGCTCCAGGACGACGGTCGCCCCGGATTGCGCGGCACGCCACGCCGGCCGCTTGTCTTCTTCTGCCTCAACGAGGAAGGGAAGCTCAGTCTGGAGCTTTTCAGCTGCCGGCGCACCGACGTCGTGGCCGAAGGATGGTATATGCCCGCCCCGAGAATCAGCGCCGCCGGGGAGATCGAGATCCCACCGGCGGCATATCAGAAGTGCATCAATGCGTTGGCTACATTGTCGTGAACCGCTGCATGTAGGCCACGATGCGGTAGAGGCCGAGCACGCTCTCCTTGGGGATTTGCAGGTCGGGATAGCGCGGATTGTAGCTGTGGGCCTCGATGAAGTCGTCGCCTCGCTCGGAGGGGAGCACCACCTTCAGCAGCACTCCGTTTTCCGTGTCGAGCACCATCGGGTGGCCCCACGGGATGAAAGCCCGGTCGTTGATACGGCACACCGCGGCGATGCAGCCGTTGTGGATTTCCGGCTCCATGCTGTCGCCGGAGATGGGGATAGCGAAATCCGCCCCCTTCACCGGGCATCCGATGTAGGCACAATCCCGCAGAGCCACGCTCGTGGAATAGTTCTGGAGATTACCGGCGTATGCCTCGACGGGGAGCAGCGGAATCATGAAGCCGTTGTCGGCGGCCGGGGCAAGAGGCTCGATTAGCATCTCCCCCTCGCCGTAGAGAAGCCAGTCGCGATTGAGTTGGGGGAAGAGTTCGGTCATTTTCACGACCTTGTCTTCCGGGAGCGATTTGCGCATAGCGCTGACATAGGCCACCGACAACCCCATTTTCCGGGCAAACTCGGTTTTGCTGATCCTTTGGTCTTTCAGGAAAAGCAGCAGGCGATCTTTGACAGTTTCGGGAGTTAATTCCATAATTGTGAAGTTGTTTAAACTTTTTACGCAAGTGAAGTTGATTAAGGCTTTTTTCCTTTTTTAGGGCTCTTTCCCAATCTTTCATCATCTTTTCGGCTGTTTTTGAATCGCTCATCGGTCATTTAGCCCGCTAAATTCCCTCTTCGCGATTCAAAACCATCTCGAAAATCTGACGAAATCTTGAAAAAGAAAAAGTATAAACAACTTCATGAGAGAGATTAATTATTATTAATAGCTACGTATCAGATAAAGCATGACCGGAAGGGAATGGGGATGCTTAAACAATACATAGCAAAGTTAATGAATTATCTAATAAAAAACAAAATTAATATGAAAAAACTTGAATTTGACATAGAAAAAAGCTCGATAGAGGAGATGATCGGCGAGGCCACGGCCTATGCCGGAGCCAAGAGCGAAAGCGGCGAGGGAGCGACTTATGAGCGCGTAGCCACGGCCGAAGGCGACCGCCGGATTCTGGAGCGTTACCTGTCGGATGCCTGTGCGGCAGCCGTGGAGAGGTTGAGGCCGTTTGTTGTGGGGGTGAATTTCTCCGGGGAGAGAGTCAGGATGACGCTGGAGGTCAGCGGATCGTATGAAGACTCGATGCAGCCTGCGGCTGAGAGTGCCTTCCGGTCGTATCTTGCGGCCTGGGCCACAGGGAGATGGATGCGGCTGACGATGCCTGAGAAGTGGGAGGAATGGAGGAGCGAGACCGATCGGCTTCTCAACGAGCTTGAGAGGAATCTCTATCATCGACGCCGACCCAGGAGGGCAACGCGTGACACGGGACAGATAGGTAGGGATACATAAATACATAATGACATATAATCATAATTATTTTGTTGATTTTTTATGTCTTTGTGTATCTTTGGGATGGACACGGGGCCGGACGGTAGTAGGCCGCAGGCTCGGAGGCCTGCTCCCCATGCCGGACTCGGATCGGACTTAATACTTAATACTTTATACTTTATTTTGAAAGAATATGACCGTTTTTTTGAATCTTGATCTCAATGAGATCGTTTATGACATACAGAACAAGACCTATCTGACGGGGAAGAGCCGTCACGACGGGGATAATCATGAGAAAGTGGCCAATATGCAGGCCAATGACGACGAGGAGAATGCCAACCAGGTGCTTCGCAGCGTGGCAATGGCTTTCGCAAATCTAAAGACGCGGCTGGGAGAGTATCTCGACCATACGGCGGTCAGTACGGGCAACGAGCTGATCGACATGAATAAGGACCTGAAACTCAGCCTTGTGATGCCGTCGAACTACAATCTCTCGACCATCGACACCTTGGCGGAAGCCGCCCATCAGTACGTGGTCAGCATGGCCGTAGCCGATTGGTTTACAATCACCAACAAGGGCGACGCGAAGGAATATTCGGCGATGGCGGAGTCGAGTCTGCGAATCATTTCGGAGGCCGCGAGCAAGCGGAGTCGTCCGATGCGGAAATGGGAGGCGACGGAGAATCCCGAGGGAAAGGAGGCGCAGCCATGAGGAAGCACGGCAAGACTCTAAGGAGAAATCCCCGGAAGGGGAAGAGAGAGGCGGGGATAGCGCTGAGAATGCTCGGGAAGATGACGAGAGAGCTGGTATTCAGCAAGGAGGCGTTGCTCTACGACATATCCAGCATGGCGTATGTCGCAGGCGACATACGGGCCGACAAGATGTCGGCCCATAGCCTCCATCAGACGTTTGACATCTGCGAGGCAGGGAACATCGACCGGGTCAACCGGCTGTTGTCGTTGGCATTTTCGGAGGTTGGGCTGGTGATGAGGGGCGTCACGGAGTCGCCTACGGCGAGAGACGTGCTGAGCAATTCGGATCCGTTTCCGGGAGAATTCCGGTTGATGCTGAGCGCCGGGGCTGGCAGTGAGGCTTGGCGGATACGGGTGAAGGAGGCCGTGCATGAGTATTTGGTGGCACGAGTGTTGGAGGGGTGGCTGTCGGTCACGTTGCCGGAAGCCGCCGAGTTTTGGAAGCAGTTGGCGGAGGAGCTTCGGGGGGATTTGACGGGATTGGCGGCGAGTGGGTTTTGCGGGCATCGACGGCTATCGCCGTTTTGAGGACTCAGCGCGGAGAGGGGGCGGGGATTGGGAGGAGTCAGGGGAAGAGGGACCAGACGGGGGCTTTGCGGTAGAGGCGTCTGACGGAGGGGAGAACGGTCAGGGTGCATTTTTCGTACATGTGGCTTTCGGAGGGGTCGAAGAGCGGGCTGCCACAGTCGAAGGTCGGGGGGACGGGACTGAGGCAGATTATTTCACGGAGGCGGTGGCAACCCGTGAAGAGATATTCGCCGAGGAGCTTGTCGTTGGCGGGGAGAGTGGCCTTTTCGAGGGATGAGCATTCGGAGAATGCGTAGGATTCGAGTTCGGCGACGGAGTCGGGGACGGCGATCTCCTTGAGGCTTCGGCAGTGGCTGAAGACGTTGCTTCCGATGTGGGTGACGGTTGGAGGGATTTGGATGTCGGTCAGAGAGGAGCAGTAGGCGAAGGCGTGGCTGGCGATGTCTTGGAGATGAGCGGGAAGGGAGACGGAGGAGAGAGCGGAATCCCAGGCGCAGAGATAGCGAGGGAGGGCTTTCACGCCGTCGGGGATTGAGAGGGAGCGGAGACGGGTGCATTCACGGAATGCGCCCTCTCCTATTTTAATAAGAGATTTGGGGAGCCGGATTGAATCGAGCGAAGAGCAACCGAGGAAAGCGTATTCTCCGATTTCGCGGAGGCCTTCCGGCAGGATTATTCTGCGGAGCGACTTGCAGTCGGCGAAGGCATAGGGAGGAATTTCGGTGACGCCGGGGAGGATTGTGGCGACGGAGTCGCTGTGAGTCCATTGGCAAATTTGCGGGGAGGATGGTTTGGCATTTGAGGGGAGGAGGAACAGGATGAAGAGGAAGAGGAGCTGCGGGAGGCAGCTCCTTTTGCTATTTGGATATTTTGGAGACGTTTTCATGGAGCAAAATTAATGATAAAACTTGGATTATGAAAATTCCGCTCCATGCCGGACTTGGCACGGATGGGAACGCGGCAATAAATTGCCGCGCACTCAACCGCCCAGCGGCGCGAACCTCCTTGCTGTTGTTTTTGATTTTATGTCTTTTTTGTATCTTTGGGATGGACTGGGGGTAGACGGTAGTAGGCCGCAGGCTCGGAGGCCTGCTTTCCATGCCGGACACGGCACGGACTCGGGGGCACGCTAAGGGAACTACGTTTTTGGGATTGGACTTTTTTAATTATAGGAGATAAGAATCATGAGATTTAAGATATTTTTGGGACTGGGCTTCTTGCCCGGAATCGCCATGGCGGCGCAGGATGCGCCAACATTGACTCTGACATCGCCCGACGGCAGAAACAGGGTGGAATTTGCCAAGCAGGGAAAGGAGTTGACTTATTCCGTGACGACCGACGGAGAAGCCGTCGTCAGGTTCTCGCGGGCAGGTCTGCACGTAGACAACAGGGTCTGGGAGATGGCCTTGGGCAAGCGCGACCTCGCGCAACCCGACTGCTGGATGGATCTTCTCGTGGCCGACAGCGTCACAGTGCATCAACCCGTAGACACCACCTGGCATCCCGACTACGGGGAGCGGTCGACCGTCAGAGACAGATATAATTCCGCCACGCTGCATATGTCGCGGCATGACAAAAGCGACTACCGCCTTGACGTGGAGGTCAGGGCATACGACGAAGGGATAGCGTTCCGGTATTTTTTTCCGTAGCATCCCGCTGCAATTTCCCATAAGGTGACGGAAGACCTGACCGACTACTCATTCCCCAAAGGGACGATGGCCTGGAGCGAGCAATGGGCGCAGGCAGGGTTTGTTATAATATAGCCGTCAAGCACGCCGAGACTACGATGAAATATCATTTCCGCCAGGATTATACGTGCTACCACGTGGCGGTGTATGACCCGGAGGACGGGCATTTCATCAAGGGGATGACGCATCAGGGATATTCCGACAGCTCTACGTGTGCGAGGGGCCAGGCGTGGGCCATCTATGGCTATACGACCGTCTATCGCGAGACGCAGGACAAGAGATTTCTGGATTTTGCAGAGAAGGTGACGGATGCCTATCGGTCGGGTAGCAAGCGCCCTTCCTTTCTCGACCATTCCACGGGGCATAAGCCCGCGGGAAGCGAAATCGACTATTCGATAATCTATGCGGATTACTATTATATCGAGGCTTTGCTGAGGTATAAGAATCTGATGATGAATGCTTGATGGCGGGGTCGGACTGAGCGTGGACTTGACTCGGACTCATGGCGGACTGAGCACCGCCGACCGGGAGACCTGCGCTCTATCCGGACTCGGAGGGCGGCTTTTAATAAAAAAATTGAGGCGGAAATCTCAAGATTTCCGCCTCAATTTTATAGCTTTTATAGCTTAGAGTTCGAGGTCGCCGTCGACGATGACGTGCCAGGGGAGACCCGATTTGGCGAGCTTTTCGAGGAAGGGGTCGGGGTCGAATTCCTCGACGTTGTGGACGCCGGGTTTTACCCATTTGCCGGTCAGGAACATGTAGGCGCCTACCATGGCTGGAACGCCGGTGGTGTAGCTGACGGCCTGTGCTCCGGTCTCCTTGTAGGCCTCTTCGTGGGAGCAGTTGTTGTAGATGTAGTAGGTGGATTCCTTACCCTCCTTGTCGAGGCCGGAGATGCGGCATCCGATGGAGGTCTCACCCGTATAGTTCTCTCCGAGCGAACCGGGATCGGGGAGGACAGCCTTCAGGAACTGGATAGGCACGATTTCGCGACCCTCATACATGACGGGGTCGATGCGGGCCATGCCTATGTCCTGGATCACGCGGAGGTGGGTCAGATATTCCTGTCCGAAGGTCATCCAGAAGCGTGCGCGACGGATTGTCGGGAAATTGAGGACGAGGCTTTCGAGCTCCTCATGATAAAGGAGGTAGGACTCGCGCTCTCCGATGTTGGGATAGTTGAGCGGACGATGCACGGCGAGATTCTCCGTCTCCACCCATTTGCCGTCTTCCCAGTATTTCCCTTTCTGGGTAATCTCGCGGATGTTGATTTCAGGGTTGAAATTTGTGGCAAAAGCCTTTCCGTGGTTTCCGGCGTTGCAGTCAACGATGTCGAGATAGCGCATTTCGGAGAAATGATGCTTGGCGGCGTAGGCGACGAAAACGGCTGACACACCCGGGTCGAAACCGCATCCGAGGATGGCCGTCAGTCCGGCTTTCTCGAAACGCTCACGGTAGGCCCATTGCCAGCTGTATTCGAAATGAGCCTCGTCTTCGGGTTCATAGTTGGCCGTGTCGAGATAGTTTACGCCACACTGCAAACAGGCCTCCATGATCGTTAGATCCTGATAGGGGAGGGCCACGTTGATGCAGATGTCGGGTTTATGACGACGGAAAAGCTCGCAAAGCTCTTCCACGGAATTGGCATCAACGCGGTCGGTCGAGACGTTGGGGGCACCGAGTCTCTCAGCGAGACGGTCGCACTTCTCTTTCGTGCGCGAGGCGATGACAATTTCGGAAAACACGTCGGGGTTTTGGGCACACTTCGCCGCCACCACCGTTCCGACGCCACCGGCGCCGATAATCAATACTTTTCCCATCAATATATATTTAAAAATTAATCATTCTGCACATGGCATTAGCCTTTTAACACCCTAAAAAGCGATTTGGCAACATGCCACACTGCAAATTTAATCAAATTTTTGCTAATTTTGCATCAAAATACAGAGGAATATGGAAATCACCATCCACGACATATCAGAACTGCCCCTCGCGGCCTCCGCTTTCCTGAAGGAAACGGGAGGGAAGGGGGTCTTCGCCTTCCGGGGGGAGATGGGGGCCGGAAAGACGACGTTCATAGCCGAAGTGTGCCGACAGCTCGGCGTAGCCGACGACTCCGGCAGCCCGACTTTCAGCATCCTTAACGAATATGCCGGCTCCGACGGCGCTCCCATCTATCATTTTGACTTCTATCGGCTCGAATCGCCTGAAGAGGCCCTCGACATAGGGGCGGAAGACTATTTCTATTCCGGCCACCTATGCCTTATAGAATGGCCCGACAGAATAGGCACGCTCCTTCCGGAAGATGCCTCGGAGGTAGGCATCACCGTCAATCCCGACCATTCACGCACAATATCTTTCTGAGAATGGAGATCATACGCCTCGAAACAACGGAATCCACAAATTTCTGGCTCGCGGAGCGCGCCGACTCGCTGGAGGCTCCTTGCCTCGTCTATGCCCTGCGGCAGACGGCCGGACGCGGGCAGCGCGGCAACTCCTGGGAGGCGGAGCCGGGGATGAACCTCACGGCTTCCGCCCTGTTGAGGCCGGAAGGTATTGAAGCCGCGTCGCAATTCTCCGTTTCGGAGGCAGTGGCCCTTGCCGTGGCCGATGTCCTGGGGATGCATGGGATAGAGGCAAGGGTGAAGTGGCCAAACGATATCTACGTGGGCGACCGCAAGATATGCGGCATACTTATAGAGAATTCCATCTACGGGCGCACCATCGGCAGAAGCGTGGCGGGAATCGGCATCAACGTCAACCAGACGCGCTTTGTCGGCGATGCTCCCAATCCCGTCTCTATGGCGATGCTGAACGGAGAGACTTATTCCCTGGAGGATATGGCCGGCAATCTTGCCGCCGCCTTGGAGTCGAGGCTTGCCATGCTTGGCGACAGGGAAAGGCTTCACGAAGAATTTATGGAGCGGCTGTGGCGAGGCGACGGGATTGCGTATCCCTTTGCCGACCGCAGGGCGGGGGAGCGTATAAAGGCGAGCATAGAAGCCGTAGACCCCGACGGGATGCTTACGCTGTGTCTTGACGGAGGGGAGACACGCCGCTATGCCTTCAAGGAGGTGGAGTTTCTTCTTGACGGCGCTGATTCGATTTTGAAATAAGCAAACAACAGACAAACAGAAATAAAATGGAAACAAACCCTAAGACTCCTACAGAAGCCGCGAAGGCTCAGGAACCGGTCTGGAAAAAATGGCTGGGAATGGGGATAAGATACGGCCTGCCCGTGGCGCTGACAGTGCTGTTGGTGGTCTATATGTTCAAGAAGGTCAATTTCGGGGAGATGCTCGACTTGATACGCCATGGCGTGGACTACGGCTGGATTCTCCTTGCGATGGGCATCAGCGTCTTCTCTCATATATTCCGGGCGGCGCGCTGGCGGCTGCAACTGTCGGCGCTTGGCGTCAATCCTCCGTTTATGGCCCTGTGTTGCTCCATATTCGGCTGCTATGCCTTGAATCTTGTCTTCCCGAGGCTTGGGGAGGTGTGGCGATGCACGTATATATCCTCCAGTCAGAAGGCTTCGTTCACGTCGGTGCTCGGATCGATGATCGGCGACCGTCTGGCCGACACGCTGATGGTGCTTTTGCTGCTGTTGCTGTGCCTGGTGGTGGCGTCGCCCGCATTGGAGGCCTTTCTGACGAAATATCCCGTGGGCCGCGACCTTCTGGGGCTTTTATCGCAGGTATGGTTCTGGGGCGCGATAATAGGAGGGCTGGTATTGTGCTTTGTGCTGTTCCGGGTTTTCAGAGAGACCAAGGTGGTCAGGAAAATCAGGGAGATGTCGCTCAACATGTGGGCGGGTTTCAGTGTTGTAGTTAAAATGAAGGGTCGCTGGAAATTCCTCTGGCTGACTCTCTGCATCTGGGGCTGCTACTACACGCAGCTTTACTTGGCTTTCTATGCCTTCGACTTCACCCGCGAGCTCTGCACGGGTCCGGGCATGGCGTGGGGACTTACGCCCTGTCTGGTGGCTTTCGTGTTGAGTTCGATAAGCATGGCTATCCCGTCGAACGGCGGACTTGGTCCCTGGAACCTGGCGATCATGTTCGGTCTTGCCATTTATGGAGTGAGCGACGCAGAGGGCACCGCCTTCTCGATGCTTCAATGGAGCGGGCAGACCGTCATGCTTATAATACTCGGCATTTTCACGATGGGATATATTTCGATGAGCCGGAAGGGAGGACGCAAACTTGCGGAGGCAACCGTGGCGGAGGCCGAGAAACTCGACCAAGATTAACCATTAAATAGAGACAGAATGCTATTTGAACCGAAAGATAACGAAAAAGAGGAGAAGAATGATTTCTTCGACGGACCCGACATAGAGGAGAAACCCAAGGAGCCCAAGAAGCCGGCGTATAAGCCGGATGACCCTGCTTATTGGGATGCCGAGGAATCGGAATGGGAGCATCTGAAGCCACGGAGGAGATTGAAGCCGTGGCTATGGGGAGGGCTTGTCATGATAGTGGTGGCTCTCGGGGTGGCCTGTTGGCTGAGATATTTCTCTCCTTACGTGGAAGACGCCACCCAATATGGCTATGTGGAGCATATAGAGAAGCGAGGAACGGTCTTCAAGACGTATGAGGGGGTGCTTCTTCCTTATAAGGAGCTCCACGACACGACCCGCATCTACAGCCGCGACTTTATCTTCACGGCCGCCGACAAGCAGGTGGCCCTGCGTCTTAAGCGTGCGCAGCTTGACGCGCGTCCGGTCAGGGTGACATATCGTCAGTATCACGCCACGTTGCCATGGCGCGGGTCAAGCAAGACAGTCATAACGGCCGTAGACAGCGTAGATCCGGGGCATATACTGCCTCCGGAGTTCGCCCCCGGCCGTTGAGGGGCAAGCATATTCTTGAGATTTTAAGGAATGCGTTCTTTAATAAAAAAATCCGGCATCACTGTCGCAGTGACGCCGGATCTCTTTCTGAATTTTTATAATCGATGAAAAACTTCTTCTGATTAGTTTTTAACGAGAGCGTAAAGGCTGTCGAAGAGGTGACGCTGGGTCTCGGGATCTACGCCGTTGGGAACGTATACACCCATCAGGGTCTGGCCCCATTTCACGCTCTGGAACAGGAGGGCGAGAGAGCCGGCATCGATGTCGGCCTTGATTTCACCCGACTGCTTGGCATTCTCGATTACGCCTTTCCACATTTCTATCTCTTCATTCTGTGCTGAGAGACGGTTCTCACGGAACTCGGGGATGAACTGGAGTGCATTTCTGGAGATGTTGAGGCAAGCTCCGCTGAAGTTGGCGATTCCGCGTTTGCGTGCAGTCTCTTTGGCTTTTGCAATGTTAGCCACGACTTTGTCGCAGAACGACTTTAGGGAGGCCTTGTCTTCATCAGTGGTTTCCTCGTTGCTTGTCATGTCGAGAATATACTTTTCGATGACTGCGCGGAAGATACCCTCCTTGTTTTTGAAGTAGTACACCATAGAGCCACGGCTTATGCCAGTGGCCTTCTCAAGAAGAGAATAAGACACATCCGGATAGGAGTAGGCGGCAAAGAGATTGAACGCCACGTCCAGGATTTTGCGTTTTGATTTGATTCCTTTTTCCATTAGACTAAGATGGATGGCTCGCGACTACGCGTCTTCGGGTTTTTAATCTGAATTCGCGCCACGCGAATGGTTAAGGTTATTGAGTGTGGTTAAAGTTTGTTCGAGTCATGCATGGTTGCCCTCCTTCGCAGACCTATTCTTGTCAGGAAAGCAACGTCCACAATAGATGACGTTACAAAGTTAATTTATTTTTCTGAAACAAACACTAAAATCTGAAAAAAAAATAAATTTTTATGCTGATTTATTAGAATTTGAGTCAAAAAGAGGGGAAATTGGGCATTCAATCGTTATATTCGTGCGTAATTTGACAAAATGGAAGGCCGTCGCAATATTGCGACGACCTTCCATTTTTTTTCGTCAGTGTCTTCTTGTCTTGTTGCGCATGCTTCCCTTGTCGTTGGGGTTGAAGGGATTTCTGGTGGGATCGAACACGTCTTCTTCGTCTTCCTCCTCCTCGGATTCGTTCTTCTTGCGGTTGCGGTTTTTCTTATCGGCTTCGGGCTTGTTTTTCTTGATGGCCTCGGGCTTCATAAGGTCGACAGCCGTGTCGAAGACGTTCCAGGATTCGGTCTTCTCCCAGTTTTTCTTAATATTAATGACCTTGGGATAGTAGTAGACGACGTCAGGCTGGCGGTGGGCGGCCAGGTCGCCGGTGGTGTATTTCCCGTCGCCGTTGTGGTCTTCGAAGATGCGGGCATAGTATTTTCCGGGGTCGAGATAATCAAAAGTCAGGACACCGTCGACGAGAGGCACGCGCCTGACCGGCTCGTCGGAGGTGGAGACAAGCTCTCCGAAAGCCGGCACGGAATCCGTGAAATTGCTGACGTTGAAGATGAGCGAGCAGTAGTCTTCTTCCGATTTCACCTTAAACTTATGCTCGAAGGGAATCGTGATGAGTCCGTAGATTCCCGTGGCGGCAAGGGAGTCGGCCGTCAGTTTGTATTCCATGCCCAATTCCCAAGGATAGTCTATCTTCATGGTCCTTGGGTTGAGAGAATCCACGCTTTGGAGCTTCCATCCATCCTTGACAGGCTTCCAGGCGGAGTCGACCATTGCCTCAAGATGAAAGGCTGCCGTGTCGAGGCGGGAAAGGGGTGTGTCGAATTCGATTATGACCGGATTGTAGACTTCGTGGGTTGACTGCGTGACGGCTCTGAGTCCGAGAGGAGGGATTACGATAGGCATCGTGTCGGGCTGTTCCTCTTCCTCTTTTTTCTTCTTTTTCTTTTTCTCCTTTTTGGGAGCCTTAGGTCGCTCGGTGAAGAACCGGAGCGTGTCGGTGCCAAGGGTCAGGTTTTGGGCCGTGTCGGTCCGCAGATAGGTGACGGCAAGATGTATGCTGTCGGTGGCGACGAGGGAGGGCGGGGCGATCCAATACGTCAGTGTGTCGTTGTTTTGCGAGCGTTCGAGCACGTTCCAGTTCTTATATCCCTCGATTCCTACGAGATTAAGGGTGGGGAGGGTGTCGCTTTTGGTATTGAAAATCAGACGTATTCTTGTGGAATCTACTCTTTCGTATTTCTGAAGGAATTGAGATTTGTAGTCGCTTTCAAACGAGCGCAGGAGGATGTCGTTGGGCAGGAACCGGGTTCGTTCGCGAGTCACGACGGAATCGACAGCGCCATTGTGGAGATTGAAGATTGTGTCGGTGGCGGTCACCCTTTCCGAAGAGGGGCTTATCGTGAACTCATAGAACGCCATGGCCTCTTCCGGGTTCTCTCGGCGATAGTCGTTGTCGACATCGGCGAGGGCATACAGGCGATACTCGCCCGGGGCAAGGCCCATGACGGAAAACCGGCCACGGTCGTCGGTCTTGGCGATGCGTTCGAGGGGGAGCTTGGCGAATGCCGTGTCGGAAAGGTTGGAATGCACTCCCACGAGCATGCCTTGCTGGGGCTCAAGCCCGTCGGCGGAGAGCACCATGCCGGAAATCTGGAGAGTGTCGATTTCCGGGCCTGTGGAGAAGGAGTAAGTGAAACCCTGCAGCTGATTGTTTTCGTTGTTGTCTTCGATGGCGTTGGCGAAATCGATGGTGTAGGTGGTGTTGGCCCTGAGCGTGTCGTTGAACTTCACGGTGACTTTCCGGCCCTGGGAGGATACCCTGGGGACGGACTTCGAGGTAGGGGAAACGACCACCTTTGAGAAGGCGTCTTTCACGTTGACCAGCTCGTCGAAATATATGTCTATCTGGTCTTGCTTGACGTTGACGGACCCCGGCGCGGGGTTGGCCCTCACGAAACGGGGAGGGTCTTCGTCGCGCGGTCCGCCGGAGGGATTTCCGATAGAAGCGCAAGAGGCGAGGAGGGCGAGGGATATGAGGGTCCAGGGAAGAGAGCGGAGGTTGGATTTGCGTCGTCTCATCAGGATAATGACAGTTTAAGGGGGGCGTCGTCAGGGAGAGTCTGCCCCGAAAGGATTTAGAGCCCAAAAGTAGCAATTATTTTTGAAACATAGAGAGGATAGGGGCTGAAATTAACTAAAAAGAGGTAAAATAATCATTTTTAGCATCAATGATGTGGATTAGGTCAAAAATTTAAGCTATATTTGCGAGCTGAAAAAACGGCTCGGCTTGGGAGACGAGTTTTTTTCATCATAACCTGACAAAAAACAAACAACAATAAAACCAACAAAAAAATGCAGAACAAAGGGTTTATCAGCACCATTGCCGTCCTTTTGATCCTGATTTGCGGATTTTATATCTCCTTTTCGTTCGTGACTTCTCACTATGAGAAAAAGGCGGAGGAATATGCCGCGATGATGGCCAAGACAAGCGACGTAACCAATGACGCCTACAAACAAAATCTGAAGCAATTCAACGACTCGATCGACAAGGAGAAGGTCTATCTGGGCTACACCTACAACCAGGTGCGCAAGAACGAGATAGGCATGGGTCTTGACCTCAAGGGAGGTATGAACGTCGTACTTGAGATTTCCGTGCCGGACATTCTCCGCCAGTATGCCTCGGGCGAGAGCCAGCTCCGCCAGATCGACGCGGCCATCAAGAAGGCAGAGGAAGCCGACGTGAAGGCCGGCGACAGGGATTTCATCTCGAAGGTGGCCTCCTACATCCAGCCGGGAGCCATGGCCGGACTTTTCACCCGCGAGGGGGAATTCCTCGGCAAGATCAAAAGCAATTCGAGCAACCAGGAGGTGACGGCCGCCCTTGAGAAACAGGTGGACAGCCAGGTGGATGCCGCGTTCAACATCTTCCGCACGCGTATCGACCAGTTTGGTGTCGTGGCCCCCAACATCCAGAAACTTCAGGACAAGAGAGGACAGATCCTTTTGGAGCTTCCGGGCGTGAAAGAGCCGGAGCGTGTCACTGAGCTTCTGAAGTCTTCAGCCAACCTGGAGTTCTACGAAGTCTACAACTATAACGAAATCGCCAACGACCTTAACAACTTCGCGCGCGAATGGGCAGCGCAAGACACCGTGGGCCACACAGACCTCATCGCGCTCCTCGGAGGCCCGCAGAGGGCAGGAAGCCCCGTGATCGGTATTGTCACGCCGCAGAACCGTGCGATAGTCGACAGCATCCTTTCTTCGCCTTTGGCCAAGCAGAAGCTCCCTTCCGACTTCTCGGCCGTATGGGAGGTGAAAGCCACTGAATATCCCGTATATGACGCCCAGGGCAATGTCATGAAGAAAGACAATGGCGAAGACCGCACGACCCCTTACTGGCAGCTTGTGGCCCTGAAGGGGGACGCAGCCCTTGAAGGCGACGCCGTAGTGTCGGCCACCAGTGAATACGAGGCCATGCGCGGAAACACCGTCAACATGCGAATGAACGACGCCGGCGCACAGGCTTGGGCCACGCTGACCCGCAACAACATCGGCCGTCCGATCGCCATCGTGCTTGACAACAATGTCTATTCATATCCCAACGTAAACAATGAAATCACGGGAGGCAGCTCGGAAATCACCGGCAACTTCACTCCCGAAGAGGCCAACGACCTTGCGAACGTGCTTAAATCCGGAAAGATGAGCGCAAAGGTCAATGTGGTCAGCAACAACGTGATCGGCCCGAGCCTTGGAGCTGAGGCCGTTCAGCAGGGCTTCCTGTCGTTTGTCGTGGCTCTCGTGCTCCTCATGATTTTCATGATAGCAGTCTATGGCCTGATCCCCGGCCTTGTCGCCAATGTGGGCCTGATGCTCAACCTTTATTTCACGCTCGGTATCCTCGCCTCGTTCCAGGCAGTGCTGACCCTTTCGGGCATCGCGGGTATCGTGCTTGCTCTCGGTATGGCAGTCGATGCCAACGTGCTTATCTTCGAACGTGCGAAAGAGGAGCTTGCCACAGGCAAGAAACTCCGTCAGGCCATCTTCGAAGGCTACAACAACGCGTTCTCTGCAATTTTTGACTCCAACCTTACTTCGGTCATCACCGGCGTGATTCTTCTGATTTTCGGATCAGGCCCGATCAAGGGCTTCGCTACGACCCTTATCATCGGTCTTGTCTGCTCGTTCTTCACGGCCGTCTTCCTGACGCGTCTGGCATTCGACCTTATCACTAAGAACGGTCGCTGCTCATCCATGACGTTCACGACGAGCTTGAGCCGCAATTTCCTCTCCAATACCAATATCAATTTCCTCGGCAAGTGGAAGGCCGCCTCAGCCGTATGGTTGTTCCTCGTAGTGGTGTCGATCGCTTCGCTCGCTATCCGTGGCATGAACCAGGGCATCGACTTCTCAGGAGGCCGCAACTATGTAGTGCAGTTTGACAAAGATGTGGATCCGCACGTGATTCAGGACCGTCTGCTCACGCAGCTTCAGGAGGCCGCCGACGACAAGACCGTCAGCGTGGGAGTCCTCACTATCGACGACCCCTCGAAAGTGCGTATCTCTACGAGCTATAAGATCAACACCGAAGACGGCGACATCGACAATGAGATCACCGACCTTCTTTATAAAGGACTTCAGCCTGAACTCACCGGAGCCGATGGCAAGGTCATGGATAAGGAGGCGTTCACAGTTGCCGACGAAAGCCGTGGTATAATATCGATTCAGAAGGTGGGTCCCTCAGTGGCCGACGATATGAAGGCCGACGCATATTGGGCAGTGGGCATAGCAGTGGTCTGCATGTTCCTTTACATCCTTTTGCGTTTCCGCAACATCGCGTTCTCTGTGGGCGCAGTCTGCGCCGTAGCACTGACCGCGTTCCTGATCATCGGATTCTATTCCATATGCTGGGGCTTCCTGCCGTTCTCCATGGAGATCGACCAGTCGTTTATAGCAGCGGTATTGACGATTATCGGTTATCAGATCAACGATACGGTGGTGGTCTTCGACCGTGTGCGCGAGATGATAGGTCTTTATCCTAAGGAGGACCGCTTCAAGACGTTCAACAAGTCGCTCAACACGACGTTGACCCGTACGATCATGACTTCAGTCTCCACGCTGTTGGTGCTCCTCTGCATCTTCTTCCTTGGAGGCGACACGATCCGCAGTTTCACATTCGCAATGATTTTCGGCGTGATAGTCGGCACGTTCTGCTCGCTCTTCTGCGCAGCTCCGATTGCCTACAACATCATCAAATCGAGTACGAAGAAAACGGCTGCCGACTCAGGCAAACCAGCGCTTGAGGGCAACCGCAGATTCAAGTGAGAGTGAATTCCACTAATCACCTATAACCCTTGGGGGGACGGCACTTGGCCGTCCCCTTGTTTGTTTTAGGAGGCTTACTTAAGCGATTATTAGTGGTTTCTGAATCTTTTGCAAAAACTTTTACGACAAATCCTGATAAAATCATGGAAATATAAAAAAAAATGATTAACTTTGCATCGCTAAGCGCGGAGGCGATAGACTCGGCAATTGGCGTCGGTTCGAAAGAGCCGGTAAAATAAAGGCAGGTCTGGTAGCTCAGCTGGATAGAGCAACAGCCTTCTAAGCTGTGGGTCTTGGGTTCGAATCCCAACCGGATCACTAAAATACTCTACCTAATGAGGAAAATCGCTGAAAATCAAACATTTTCAGCGATTTTTATTTTTGGTAAAACCCCGAAAATCGGCAAATCTGAGTAGTCTGCGGTGTAAAAATCGGGAATAGTTTCTGAGAGACTGAAATTTACACCCAAAGGTACGCTAATAATCTGAGTTTGCAATGGTTACAGCAACCTAACTTGCACAAGCAAGTGTCATTTTCTATGATTTTCAAGAATTGGAAACATGGGACTGGAAATCAAGGAAAATCAAATAAATCCATGCTGTAAACCATAAGGTAAGGGTATTGGATTACTTTTCCGTTGGGTGTAAATGGACTTCCTTTTTTGTCTTATTCCCGATTTTTACACCTGCAATGGCGATATTTCGCTGATATTCAGTTTTCTGAGCCATAAGAGCATGACATGTGAGTATTAATTTTGTGTCAAAAAAAGATTCTTATGCAAGAAAATTATTTCACGCTGACTTTCATGATTCGGAAAGCGCAGCAGAAAAGATCGGGAGAAGTCCCCATCTTCGCCAGAATCACAGTATCGGGACAGAGGACAGAGTTCAACGTGAACCGTAGCATCGATGCCGAGAACTGGAACCCGGCAAAAGGCATTGCCAAGGGTCGTTCAAAAACGGACATTGAGCTTAACAAGTATCTGAGCTCCATTCGGGTACGCATGAGCGAGATTCACAGCAGGCTCACGCAGGACGGGGAGGCTGTAAACCCGATTGTATTGAAGAACCACTACCTTGGAAAGATTGCAGGACCGAAGATGCTTTGCGAGGTATTCAACGGCGTGGTGGCGCAGTACAAGGAGAAACTTAATTGCGGAGACATATGCAATAGTACATATCTCCGCTGGGAAAGGTGCGTGAAGTACCTGTCGGAGTTTCTCATGAAGCGTGAGGGCGTTCCGGATATTCCGATTAAGAAACTCACAGGCGGAATGATTGATGATTTCGAGCATTTCCTCCGCGTGACCAAAGAGAACGGCAATAATGCCGCTGTCAAGTACCTCAGGTATCTAAAAAAGGTCACACGTGTGGCAATTGCCAATAAATGGCTTGAGGACGATCCCTTCATCGAAAAAAGATACACACGGACAGAAGCTCACCGGGAAGCTGTCAATGAGGCGGAGCTTGTAAGAATAATGACGCTTGACCTTTCAGATTTCCCAAGGCTGGAACGGGTAAGAGATATTTTTATATTCTGCTGTTTTACCGGTCTGGCATTCATTGATGTCTCCACTCTCAACAAGAGCCAGCTTGTGGAAAACGAGGATGGGGAAATGTGGATTAAAAAGCCACGTCAGAAAACTGGCGAAATCAGCACTATTCCCTTACTCGGTATCCCTGCCAAAATAATCGAGAAATACAAAGATGACCCAATGGTTATCGCCAAAGGAGTTCTCCTTCCGGTAATTTCGAATCAACGGATGAACTCGTATCTTGCGGACATTGCATCTCTAGCAAAGGTCAAAAAGCATCTGACGACACACATTGCGAGACATACATTTGCAACAATGTCGCTCCGTAATCATGTGCCACTCGAAACCATCTCCAAGATGCTTGGGCATTCAGACATTCAGACGACTCAGATCTACGCAAAGATGGTAGATGAGGCAATCTCGGAGGATATGCAGAAGATGCGCTCCAAGTTTGACAAGATGGAGGATGCTGTTACTCCCCTCAAAGAAAAACCGACTGACTTTGTGAGGGAACCGCCGAAAAAGCGTGGACGACCGAGAAAGAATCCTCTTTGAGGAAATACAGAATGAAGGGCGACAATCGAGCATGATACTCGGTTGTCGCCCTTCGGTCGGTTTATATGTATAGTTCAATCACATCAGTATTTGGCATGGAAGTTGGCGTTGAGCCATTCCTCTATCTCGGCTTCATCGTAAATGGTCTTGCCTCCTATTTTATAATAGGGAATTATGTTGGCGTTACGGAAGTTCTGGAGGGTGCGGCGGTGTAATGACAGTCGTTTTGACAATTCCTTGTCTTCGATGAAGAATCTCCCGGCAAGCGGTGGTCGGATATTCGGGGATATCGCCTCAAACATTTCTGCCAGTTCCCTTGCCTGAGCATAGAATGTCATCACGCTGGGATGGCGTTTGGTGATAATATCATCTGTCATAGGCATCCTCCGGCTTCCATCCGGTTGTCGTCAAGATAACGCCCTATCTCAGCTTCGCTGAACAGACAGTTTCCTCCCGGCTCTTGAAAGAAGCCAATCTTTCCGCTTGATTTCAGTGTCTGGAGTTGCCGGACTGTGATACACATGGCGTTTGCTGCCGCGTATGATGTGAGCCATTTTCCGGAACCAGCGGGAGGATGAAGCAGTTTCCACATGCGGCTCACCATTGTGTGAAGGAACTGCATGGACTTCACCATGTCCTCGAACACCTCCTTGTCTATTTCGATTGTCTGCATAGGCAATACTATTTTATGAATATATCTTGGCGGCTTTGGCGGAGAATGTCACTCCGAAACGGTTGTCGATTACCAACGATTCGCAGAACTTGCGGCCTTTGCGGTCGATGAAGCCGTAGATGGGCGATGTGTACTTGTATCGTACAAGCTGCTCGATGTCCTTGTCGGTCAGGTCGTAGCCGTGGAAGTGGCGCGGAATTGAGAAGCCACAGCACTCACAGGCTATTGTCGCCGGAAAGGCGGTCAGTCCGTGATTGCCGCATTTAGGGCAGGTATAGCCCGAAATTTTGCTGGCAAAGGACTTCTTGTCGGTGATGAGCGAGAGAATAAGGGGATGAATCCAACTTTCATACTCCCGCATTACCGGCTTGGTGGGCTTGCGGTTCTCCGCGAGTGCGTCAACCTCGTCAATCTGGCTGATGAACTTGCCGATGTCGGCAAGTTCGAGGTGGCCGGCGTGCGAAAGGAGTACACGCGCCTTCTCTGTCGGCTCGATGTCGCCAAGAAGATACTTTACGAATCCGTTGTCGATGAGACGCTGGAGGCAGGCTCCGCAGTCGCGGTAGCTGCTCACGGGAAGAAGCAAGGGTGTATCACCACCTGTGTTAACCAGTTCATTGAGGTCGTGCAGAAATGTTGCGGCGGTCAGGGTTTCGGGTGAGTGCTCCGAGAACGAGTAGATGCTCACACCTGAGATTGTAAATTCTATATTACCCGTTACACATTCCGCATCATCGGGCAGTTCGGCTGTGCCAAAAAGACCGACACCTTCGATATTTGCCGCGATTCCCACCTCTATACATCTTGCTGAGTCAAAAGCCATTTCTGTACGGATGTTGATGAGTTCATACACACGCTGCTCGTCGTCGCTGAGAAAAAGAGGTGTACGCTCGGTAGTGATGATTCCGTGGCAGTAAGGTATCTGCTCTTCGGGGCAGAACGGGAACGCCTTTGCCTCAGGAAAGCGACGCTCGACGTGACGCTTCAGGTGATAAGGCAGTGAGGTGACAGAGCTGCGAGGCGATGAAATAAGTCCTTTCTCGAACAGAATGTCTGCGGCCGCCATTGTGCGGGCGGGCAGGAATCCCAGTTCATCGATGGCAACCTCCTGAAGAGTCGCCATATTGAGCAATTCGTGTCGCCATTCCACCTTTGGGTTGACCTCTACAACCTCAGCCATGACTGTTTTGCCGTTCATTTTCATGAGTTTCTCATAAACTTTCTGCGCGTCCGATTCCTTGCACCAGATTTCCGTGGGTACTAACTGCGCATCCTTTCCACCCCACTTGCCGGAGAGACCGACACCATAGCGGGTCTTCTTTGGGAGCTTGACTTTCATGTTGTCGTAGCTGTTGCAAAGGAGCCAGAGCGCGGCGATGTCCATACGCTCCATCGGGAACGACTGCTTGCCATACATCTGGGCGAAAGCCTGTTCCACATTGGCACGGAACAGAAAGTTCATTCCGTGGTGAACGAAACCGGAGCGGGCTATACGTGTGATGTTGCGGCCTGACTCGCGGTTACGGTAGGCATAGGTTATCGCCCGGTTGCTCAGTGTGGTCAGCCACATGCGGCTGGTACGGCGTCCGGCTTTTGCTGCCTGATATAGAATAGCGAATAGAGCCTGAGCCTCACTTCCGTTGTTTGAGGCGAAGATGACCTCTGCGGCCTGTTCGACAAGAGCCTGAAGCCTGACGACCGTGCTTTTGTCCTCGTCGCTGACCTTGAATTTACCGCCCACATTGTCAGCACGGATACCGTACAGGTATCTCTTGGGGATAAAAGGGAGCGTCTTGATGAAGTCGCTGCCGCCGGCGTAATACTGAAACGGAGCCGGCTCGACGAGACTGGGCTCGACGGAGGTGATGACGATGCTGCCGGTGTCGTTGGTATAGTCGCCGTTTTCATTACGGTCGGAGCAGTTGAGGGCGCGGGATACAGCGAAGGCGATTTGAGCGGAGTTTGAGATTACGAGATTCATAATATTATTTATTTTATTGATTATTACTTGCTTGAATTATTGAAAGAGGTTTGAAAAAGACATGGGAAGGGTCTGCCTCCCCATGTCGGTGAAGAGGACAGCCATTAGAGAATGGCAGGTATTATGTCAGTCGGGGATTATAATTTCGGTCCCTTCAGTCTGAGCTGCTGCTCTTGCTGCTGTTCGTTCTTGGGAGCCGTCTGACCCTTCTGGAGCGGGTCTGTGATGTTTTTCGTAGCCTCGTTGGTCTTCCCTTGATTGTTCACGGCATACTGGGTCTTGCTCTCCTCGGCCACACCGACAACATTCTTGTTGTCGGCATAGTGATATTCAGTGACCGGACGCTGTTTCTCCTTGTTGAACTGTAGAAATACCGTGCAGGGCTGACCCTGCTTGTCAGTGACATTTACCATCTCGATCTTTTTACCAGCCATATAGTCGGCAATCTGCTGTTCTGTGAAATGTGTAGAACCCCACTTGGTAATACGTTTGGGGTTGCCATCAGAATCAACCCATGTATTACGTTGTTGTGTCTCTCCGGACTGCTCCTGTTTGAGCGACTGCGTGCGGACGAACTCGACATCACGCTTGTCGGCATTATACTGGAGGTCGCTGGTAAACTTGCGGCCGTTGTTCAGTTCGATTTCCTTACCATGTACCACACCGCCGTCTTTCAGGATACCTATCTCTTTCATCGAAAGCTCGGTCTTGCCGATGTGGTTCTTTATAAAGATTTTATCCACAGGCATGGCCTCGATTTCGTTGGTAAGACGGTCAACGCTGACCAGACATTTCTTCATCTCCCCTGTCATGGGGTCGGCAAGTTCCACAACTTTGCCGAGGTTGCCGGTTTTGAGAAGCTGCTCCTTATCTTCTTTCGAGAACTCGTAGCCACGGAAGGGAACATCGAGTTTGGGCTCGTTCTTGATGAAGTGTGGCGCAAGGGTAAAACTTCCGTCGGGCTGCTCCTTGAAGGAGAGGCGGGCATCGAGAGTGAATTTCTCATCGCCGAACTGCGGAGTAACAGTAAAGAGCTGAGGCGACTTGTGATTATAGAGCATCGACTGGAGTGCGCCGGACTGTTCGAGTGTCTCCCGCTTAACGCCCCACTGCTGTTCGATGGTGGCCCAGTCAATCCTGTTGGGGTCAACGGGTGTCGCCTTGGCTGCGGTGGTTGTCACTTCCTGACTGGTCTGCACAGATTCCTGTTCTGGCTTAGGCTCTGCTTCCGGTTCCTGCTGTACTTCCGTCGTGGTCTGTTCCTGTGCCGGAGTCTGTTCTTGTGTCTGAGCCACAGGCTTCACCTCAACCTCGTAAGGCTTGAGCATCTCGCCGTTTGACGCCGGGTCTTGGATTAGGTCGGCCATTGCCGGAGCGATAGCGTCATAGCGGTCGGCAGGGAGTTTGAAGAAGCCGAACAGCGATGGATTCTGCACCTGACGGATGAAATTGGAGATGAACGCCTCGATGGGGTTCTGGTTTTTGTTGAACTTAACGAGATCGCTCAACTTGGCAGTCTTGGCGTCTGCCATCTTCGGGGTGCCGTCGGGGTTCTGACCGACGACTGCGCCTACCTGTCCCGTCTCGTTGTTGCGGGCAATCAGCACTTCCTGTTCCTGGATATTTTCCATAAACTTATATAGGGGGATTTTATGGCACCTTAGCTGGTGCCGAGGTTATTGAATCTTTCATTGCGGAGTTTCCTGCGCTCCATTCCTTCCGGACTGCGGGAACTGACAAATGTACGGTCGATATATTCCTGCACCTGATGCTCGTAGTGGAATACCACTGAGCCGTCCTTGCTGATCATATACTCGATTTCATCGTCAGCCCTTAGTTGTCGGATTTTTCTCACGCTGAAGCCGAATAGCTTCATCACATGCTCGGTGAGATAAATCATGCGGCCGTTGATTGAAAGTATCGGAGGCTCTTTCTTCTTCATCATGCACCTGAGCATCTCAAGCATGATTCTTATCGAGGCCTTGGCAAACTTCGGGAATGTTCCCACATCGTTATAGTCAATTTCAGTTTTCTTCATTTTGCGTTTCGTTTTCGATTACGATGCAAAATTAGCGAGCCTGCTACCCCACGACGGGAGAGTACCCCAAAACACTATTATTTCAAATTTTATCTAATTGATAATAAAGCATATATAATTTAAACAGGCTGATTTTTGGGGTATTAACCTTATATAATTATTTGAAAAACAGGCGATTTATGGACTTCAAAAGTATGTCTGAACAGGGTTTGAATGGAAAATGTCGTTTGTCGCGTCACATTGAGGCATTGCGAGGCTACCGAGTACCATAGTATCCGGAAATAATGATTGAGTCTTTGAGTATGATTTTCTTTGCAGTGTGAAAGTATTCACGCCCTAAAATTTCCCCCACACTTTTTATGAAAAGAAAGAATGATGGCCGGGGCTATGACCTCGACTATTATAATCTGTATCTGCGCCGTTACCTGACGGTGCACCATTTCCCCGAAGCTGATGATGACCTGCTGATTGCCGCACGCGCCGAAGCTGCGACTGACACCTATGTGGAATCAAGGCTGGACGGGGATGAAGTCTTTGTGTCCTCCGAGAAAGCCATTGCCCGTCTGCTTGATGGCTTTGAGATTTCGCCATACGATTTTGTAAGCGGCATACTTGCAGACGAATTTTCAGACCATATTTCTCTCGATGAACGTTCCATCGAATTCTGGACTTATACGCTACTGGAAGAATTGCAGCAGGAGTTCAAGGATGTGGAACTGAGCGAGGAATACCTCAACACCAACGAAGGTGTGATTTTCAAACTGGTAATCACCGGTAGGATTACCGAATATTTCGACGAATATGGCCTTTAACCGTTTACAGACCATGCGCGACAACATCGAGGCTATCAGGCTTGTCCTGAAGCTCGGTGTTGCCGGACGCACAGCGCAGACTCCCGAAGAGCGAGAGATACTGCGCAAGTATGCCGGGTTCGGTGGGCTGAAGTGTATTCTCAACGATGCCAACGAGTTGGCGGATGCAGCCAAGTGGAGCAAGTCGGATATTGAATTGTTCGCACCTACGGTTGAACTGCGTCGCCTTATCCACGACTATTCGCATGACGACAAGGAGTTTAACCGCTATATGGAGTCGCTGAAAGCGTCAACGCTGACGGCTTTCTATACGCCACAGCCGATTGTTGACGCCGTTTCCGACGCGCTGAAAGATGCCGGGGTCGATGTCAAAAAATTTCTTGAACCGTCTGCCGGACAGGGTGCTTTTATAGACTCATTCCTGCGGAATGACAAATATCCCGGTGCCGAAGTCCTTACATATGAAAAGGATTTACTCACAGGCAAGATTCTGTCAGCCCTGCACCCGTCTATTCTGACCCGAATAGAGGGCTTCGAGAAGATAGAAAGTGATTTCAACGGATACTTCGATGTCGCAGCCTCTAATATTCCTTTCGGTGATTTTGCAGTTGCAGACCCTGCTTATGCCGTAAGTAAGGAGATTGGCTACCGTCAAGCGGCTAAGTCGTTGCACAATTATTTCTTTCTCAAAGGTCTTGACCAAGTGAGAGAGGGAGGTCTGACTGCCTTTATCACATCGCAGGGTGTGATGAACGCTGCCTCGCCTTTCATAAGAATGGAGCTTGTGAAACAGGCAGACCTTGTGGCGGCATTACGTCTTCCTAATAACACATTCTCCGAGAATGCCGGAACTGATGTGGGTAGCGACCTCATTATATTGCAGAAGCACACAGGGAAGAAGTCATTGTCGGCTGATGAAGAATTTTTCATTCAGTCTGTGGTTGACCGTGGTACAAAGGTGCCGGGAAACAAATTCTTTCAGGCGTTTCCGCAGAATGTAATCTGTACCAACGCAAAGGTGGGTACTGACCAGTATGGAAAACCGGCTATCGTGTACCACCATGATGACGGCATCGATGGCATTGCCGAGGATTTGCGAAAGGCACTTGACGAGTCGTTGCATCTACGCCTTAATATAGAACTGTATAATTCCATCGGTATCAAACCGCCTACGCCTGACCCGGTTGCTCCAACTCCTACGCCTAAACAGGAGGCTAAGGCAGAAAAGAAGTCGAGCCTCACCAATACACCTCTGATGCAACAGTATCAGGAGATGAAAAAGAAACATCCCGATGCTGTACTGCTGTTTAGAGTGGGCGATTTCTATGAGATTTTTGGCGAGGATGCGGTAAAAGCGTCGGAGATTTTAGGTATTACACTCACCCGCAGAGCCAACGGCAGTGACAAATATATAGGGCTTGCCGGATTTCCACATCACGCGCTCGACACATACCTGCGTAAGCTCGTAAGAGCCGGGCAACGTGTGGCTATCTGTGAGCAGCTCGAAGACCCGAAGCTGACAAAGACCGCCAAGCAAAAGGTAGTAGAGATTGTTACGCCCAATGCCGAAATACAGAAGGTTGAGCAATCCGAGAGTGTGCCATCTACACCCATTCCGGAACAGGCGAAGGAAATAGAAACCGACGGCGGCCCGGATTATTCCGACAATCCCGACCCGCGTCTGTTCGCCTATAACCTTTTCGGAGAACTGGAGCCGAGGGACGCGCCAAAACACCAGCGTCCCGCCGTGCCAAAGAAAGAGAAGGAGGAAAAGCCGGTCGAGAAACCAAAACCGTGGGCTGACTCCAAACCGTTGCCAACAAATAAATTCCGACCGCTCACTGACAAGGAGCTGGAGTTTTACGGTTCTCTGAACTGGGACGATAATCCGCCTATCAACGGGTTCTACGAGGCCATGATGTCAATCGCATACGCCCAGCTTGCAGAGCGTGAGCGTCAGGCGGCTGAAAAAGAAGCTGACAAGGATTATAAATCCGAAACTATCTTCGAGGGCGGCACTGTCATCGAGAAAACCGAGGGCTACTTCATTCCCGGCAGACAGCCAAGAGTGGCGGCGCAAAAGCCGGAGAAGGCCGAGGTGGATATGTCGCCCCGTCCTTTCTCGGAGGATATTCAGTTCTTCCACCACAACGGCAGCATGGTCGTTCAGGACGGCATGGTGGGCTTTCTCTCGGAAGTACGCAAGAATGGTGCTACATTCAATCCATTGGAATTGAAGCCGGAACAGACGAAGCGCGCCATGCTCTATGTAACGCTGTCGGAAACGTATCAGCAACTCTACAACTATGAAGCTGAGACCCATGAACCTTCGGAACATCTGCGCGAACACCTCAATCAGTATTATGATGAGTTTGTGGAGAAATACGGCAACCTAAATGAGAAAAAGAATGTGAAATTTATTTTGATGGACGCCAATGGCAGGGATGCTCTTGCATTAGAGCGCGGCGAGAATGGTCGGTTTGTCAAGGCTGACATTTTCGACCATCCGGTGTCGTTTGCCGTTGACGAGGTGACTTCGGTGGATACACCGTTGGAGGCACTGACCGCATCGCTCAATAAATACGGTGTAGTCAACCTTGAATATATGTCATCGCTTGTGGATATGGATGAGGATTCATTGGTAGATAACCTTGAAGGCCACATATATTATAATCCGCTTGTCAGCAGCTATGAGGTCAAAGACCGTTTTATCGCCGGAAATGTAGTGGCAAAAGCTGGTAATGTCAGGGCATGGATTAACCATGAGGAAGAACGGATAAAAGACTTCCCCGGATATGACGGCGTAGAGCCATTTATCGCCTTGTCGAAAGATTCGCTCAAAGCGTTGGAGGATGCCCGGCCGCGCCGCATCGAGTTCGACGAGCTGGATTTCAACTTCGGTGAGCGATGGATTCCAACGGGTATCTACTCCGCCTATATGTCATATCTCTACCATACAGATGTGAAGATTGCCTATTCTGCCTCTATGGATGAATACTCGGCGGTGGCATCGAGAAAGAACATGACCATCTGGGAGGAATTCTGCGTCAGGGGTCACTACCGTACCTACGACGGCATGAACCTATTGAAACACGCCCTTCATAACACTATTCCTGACATAAAAAAGTCGGCGGGCAAGGACGAGGACGGTCATGATATAAAAGTGCCTGACAACGAGGCTATCCAACTTGCCAATACCAAGATTGACGAGATACGAAATGGCTTCTCAGAATGGCTTGAAGCACAAAGCCCGGAGTTCAAGGAAAAACTTGTTGACCTTTATAATAATAAGTTCAACTGTTTCGTCCGTCCGCAGTATGACGGCAGCCATCAGACATTCCCTGACCTCAATATGAAAATATTGGGTGACCGGTATGGAATCCACTCTATCTATCAAAGTCAGATGGACTGTATATGGATGCTGAAACAGAATGGCGGTGGCGTGTGTGATCATGAGGTGGGGACGGGTAAAACGCTGATAATGTGCATTGCAGCACATGAAATGAAGCGTCTTGGACTGGCTCACAAGCCAATGATTATCGGGCTGAAAGCCAACGTAGCCGAGATTGCCATGACCTATCAGAGTGCCTATCCAAATGCCCGGATACTGTTCGCCGATGAAAAGAGTTTCAAGGCTGACAACCGCGTCAATTTCTTCAATCAGATCAAGAACAACGATTATGACTGCGTGATAATGTCGCACGACCAGTTTGGCAAGATCCCGCAGTCGCCGGAAATGCAGCAGCAAATCCTTCAGGCGGAGCTTAACACAGTTGAAGAAAACCTCGAAGTGCTGAAACAGCAGGGCCACGACATCAGCCGTGGTATGCTCAAAGGTCTAATCAAGCGAAAAGAGAATCTTACCGCCAAGATAGCGACCATTCAGTATCAGATGGAGCAGAACAAGGATGCTGTCGTTGACTTCAAGCAGATGGGCATCGACCATATTTTTGTTGACGAGTCACACCAGTTCAAGAACCTGATGTTCAATACAAGGCACGACCGTGTGGCGGGTCTCGGCAACAGTGAAGGTAGCCAGAGGGCACTCAACCTGTTGTATGCAATCCGTACCATTCAAGAGAGAACCGGTAAGGATTTGGGCGCGACTTTTCTCAGTGGCACTACCATATCCAATTCATTGACGGAGCTGTATTTGCTTTTCAAATATCTCCGTCCGAATGAGCTTGAAAGGCAGGACATCCGATGCTTTGACGCGTGGGCGGCAATCTTTGCAAAGAAGACTACCGACTTTGAGTTCAATGTCACAAATAATATTGTGGCAAAAGAGCGATTCAGGTATTTCATCAAGGTGCCGGAACTTGCGGCGTTCTACAATGAGATTACCGACTACCGCACGGCGGAGGATGTTGGTGTTGACCGACCGGAGAAACATGAGATTCTCCATAATATTCCACCGACACTGGCGCAGGAGGCGTTCATCGAGAAACTGATGAAGTTTGCCGAGAGTGGCGATGCCACTATACTCGGCAGAGCACCACTTTCCGAAACGGAGGAAAAGGCGAAAATGCTAATTGCCACGGACTATGCCCGCAAGATGGCTCTTGATATGCGCATGATTGACCCCAACGCTGAGGATGATCCTAACAACAAGGCTTCACACTGCGCCAAGATGATTGCAGAATACTATCGCAGGTATGATGCGCAGAAAGGTACACAGTTTGTTTTCAGCGATCTCGGAACTTACAAGCCCGGCGAATGGAACGTCTATTCCGAAATCAAGCGAAAGCTGATTGAAGATTATGGTATTCCGGCACATGAAATCAGGTTTATACAAGAGTGTAAAACCGAAAGGTCGAGAAAGGCAGTCATCGAGGCTATGAACAGTGGCGATGTGCGTGTTCTTTTCGGTTCTACAAGTATGCTCGGAACAGGCGTAAATGCTCAGCGTAGAGCGGTTTGTCTTCATCATTTGGATACGCCGTGGCGTCCCTCTGACCTCACACAGAGGGACGGCAGAGCCATACGAGCCGGCAACGAGACTGCCAAGTTATATGCTGACAATAAGGTTGATGTAATCATCTATGCGGTTGAGAAGTCGCTGGATTCCTACAAGTTCAATCTTCTTCACTGCAAAGCGACATTTATAGACCAGCTCAAATCCGGCGCACTCGGAGCTCGTACCATCGACGAGGGTGCAATGGACGAGAAGAACGGCATGAACTTCTCGGAGTATATGGCTATTCTCAGTGGTAACACCGACCTTCTTGAAAAGGCTAAACTTGAAAAGCGTATCGCGGCACTGGAATCTGAGCGCAAAGCCCACAACAAGGGCATTTCAGATTCCAAGTTCAGGCTCCAGACCATCAGTCACGACATCGCAAACAACGAGGCTGCAATCAGTCGCATGAAGGAGGACGCTGCCCGTTATCAGTCGGTCGTACAGCGAGACAAAGACGGCAACCCCGTCAACAATCTCACCATAGATACCTGCAACCTCTCTGACGAGAAGAATATGGGTATCCATCTGCAAGGTCTGGCGCAGCGTACCGACACTCATGGTCAGTATCAGCGTGTCGGCGAGGTCTATGGTTTCCCCATCAGCATCATCTCGGAGCGTAATCTTGTTGACGGCAAGGAGACCGTTCAAAACCGCTTTGTGGTCGAAGGCAACTACAAATACAAGTTCAACAACGGATTCATTGCCATGAGCGACACTCACGCCGCCTGTATGAACTTCGTTAACGCACTGGAGAAGATACCCGGCATCATCGAGCAGTATGAGGAACGCACCGCCAGACTCAAAGCCGACGTTCCCCAGCTCGAAGCAATCATCGCCAAGACATGGGGAAAGGAGGACGAGTTAAAGCAACTCAAATCCGAACTCGCCGCCCTCGACCGCAAAATAACCGCTGAGTTAGCTCCGAAAAGAGAGGAACAGAACGGCGAGGAAATCATACCGACCACCCCACAACAATCCGCCAACATCGCCCCCCCCCGCAATCCACAAAACGACAAGAGGATAAATCCTCTCTCGTTGCCGAACCACGGCATAAATACAATGGATATATTCGAGTATGATAGTAAAGTCTATATGGGATAATTGTCCTATATGGACTTTTTTATGCAATATTTCGGACATTTAATGACACAAATGAGTATTGGGGATGTATTATTCTAATCTGTGGCGCATTATGTCTAATATTCACATTCTTAGTTATTGCATGTGTGATTAATTTTGCAGATATAATGTTTAACTTAAATTTAAGCAAATGAAAACAGTAACAATTGGAAAACCCTTAATGGGTATCTTGATGATTCTGTTAACAATTGCTCTCTTTGGTTGTCAAGACCAAGTTGAAGAGCCATTATTTACAGAATCGGATCAGATGGCAGATATGCCACTGAGCCGTTCGACCTCTGGAGACCTTCCGTTTCTTCAAGGCGCGGATTTGTCTTACGTTAATGAGTTGCAGGATGGAGGTGTCAACTATATCAAGGATGGCAACTCTGTAGATCCGTATAATCTTATAAAGAGTTTCGGAGCAAATCTTGTGCGTGTCCGTCTTTGGCATAATCCCACATGGACAAACTATTCAACTCTTTCTGATGTTAAACGCAGTATCCGACGTGCTAAAAACGAGGGAATGAATGTCCTTTTGGATTTTCATTATTCCGATGCTTGGACGGATCCGCAGACAAACATTGTTCCTGAAGCATGGCGTCCTGTAGTTAAATATTCAGATATACTTGCCGATTCTGTTTATAACTACACCTATCGCATTCTGGGACACTTGAATGCTACAAATCTGCTTCCAGAATTGGTACAGATTGGAAATGAAACTAACAACTCAATAATGGTGGCAGACAATGCAGATCTTATACCTACAAATTATGTTAGAAACACAAAGCTTTTTAATGCAGGTTTGCAGGCAGTAGCCGATTTTAATCGGAATAACGCAAAAAATATCAAGACTGTTCTTCATGTAGCAATGAATCCAAATGATGCCATGTTCTGGGTAGCCAACCATAAGAAATATGGATTAAAAGAATTCGATATGCTTGGGGTCTCATATTATCCTCAATGGCAAGATTATACACCAGCACAATTAGGGGAGTTCGCATCGAATCTGTATTCAACTTATGGAGTAAGACTGTTTGTGGCGGAAACGGGGCAGATATGGACTCGTGCATGGAATGACCAGAATATTAATCTCATGAGTAAGATGTGTATAGGATATCCGAATACGCCATGTCCTCAACTACAAAAAGATTTTATTGTGGAAATAAAAGAGGCTTTGCTTGCTAATGGAGGTGCAGGATATTGTGTTTGGGAACCATTCTGGGTGTCAGCAGACAATCAAACCCTTTGGGGTGTTGGCTCAAATTGGGAGAATGTGGCATTCTTTGATTTCAACAATAATCTGCTTCCTCATAGTGGTATCGAAGCTTATGGAGATTTCAACGTTAAAGTTACTTTTGAGGTGAATATGTGGAATGCGGGCAGTGAGACCAAAGGCTATATTACGGGAGACTTCACCGATGATGGCTTTGGCAATTGGCAGATAATCCCGATGAAACAAGCAGCCGAAGGTTCTTCAGTATATTATTTTGACACATATCTATGTAGGAATCAAACAGGAAAATATTATTTCCTTTCCGATTCCACTTGGACGAGTCAAGAATATATCGGAGGCTATAAGCAAGATCGATATTACAATGTTAACACCTCGGACAAATGGCAGAAATTCGCTAAAAATTTTGGAGAGGAATAGCTATATAACAATAGTTCGGTAAAATTTGCATATTCAATTGAATATCAATAAGATGCAATAACAATTCAATATCAATGCAAACTATTGTGTATCAGTGCGATACAGCTATGCCTGCTCAAAAATTACCGAACTGTTGTATATAACGTAACTCAAAATAATAAGTATCCCCCTTCTTCGCCATACTGCAATATAGCAGAAAGTGGACAAGAAGAGGGATTTTTCTTATTGAAGTCCGATTTGTTGCATTTAATGTCTGGTTTGTAATAGCGTACTAATCTTATTTATTAAGCCTATTACCTTAAAAATTAGTAATTTTGCATTATCAAATATCTCCAGAAAGCATGGCTATAAAAAACCTTAAGTTTAAATTGCATAGACTGGTTGTCTTAATAATGATAGCCTGCATATCGCATTATGTATCATCCGCGCCACAAATGCCTGAGTCTGAATTGTCGTGGAAGAATGTTGCCGTAGAGGGCAAAAAGACTGCCGTGTTCAGTCTTTTTAGTGACAACCGAGGTATTATGTGGCTTGGGACAAATAGAGGTCTATATTTTTATGATGGAGTTACCACCCATCCCGTGGGGGAAAATGAACTGTTCGGCACTCAGATATATTCCATCGTCGAAAAAGATAATAACCTGTTTTTGGGCAGTAACAATGGATTGCTTGTGTATGATTATTCTTCTGGAACCGTAAAGCATTATCCGTCAAATACCCCAAAGGAAATTCGGTCTTTACTACTTGCTGATGATGGACTTTGGATAGGAAGCCTAAATGGAGTATTTCGATTGAATTTGTCAAATAATGAACTTACCAATCTCTCTGCCGGCCTCCCTCATAAATCAGTGTATTCCTTATTGCGCGATAGCCGTGGAATTTTATACGTCGGGACTTACAATGGACTTGCCAGATGGAACACCCAATCAGGATCATTCCATACAGTGAGAGCCAAGATGGATAAATCAATGTCGGGCTCTCTATTCGTCAACTGTCTCCTTGAATCCGAAGATGGAGAAAGTATCTATATTGGCGGAGAAGGATTCTTATATAGATATACTCCTTCCAGTGAAAGTTGGAATAAAATTATTGATATTGGAAATAACAATGTTAAAAGTCTGACAAAAAGCGATAATGGACATATACTTATAGGCACTGACAATGGTGTCTTTGAGATGTTCAATGATACTATTCGACACTATCGCCATGATTCAAGACATGAATTGAGCCTAGCAGACAACGAGATTTGGTGTATTTATGCGGATTTACAACATAATATATGGACAGGTCATGAGCGTGGATTTTCTATGGCTTCAAACTCCACATCTATTCGTACTATAAAACTTAGTACTTTAGCAAATTCTGGGGAGGGAAACGAAATACATGTGATTCATCGTGACAGCAAAGATAATTTATGGTTGGCCGGGACTAATGGTGTCATCAAATTATCAGATGGCTCAAAACCTTGTTGGTATCAGCATTCAGCGACACCTAATTCACTATCGCACAACCGCATTCGTTCCATTTTGGAAGATAGCGAAAATCAGATATGGCTTGCCACTGATGCGGGCATAAATAGATTTAACGAGGATGCGAATAATTTTGATGTGTTTCACATAATAGATGAGAACGGGGAGCATAACTCAAACTGGGTCTATGCTTTGATTGAGGACGGTGACTATTTTTGGACGGGAAGTTTTCTAAACGGGCTCCATTCTATAAGTAAATCCAAATTAAAGGATAAAGGCGGCATTATCATCTCTGACTACTCTTTGAACGCGGAAACAGAGTTTCCAGATGGCAAGGCATTGTCAAACAATCTCGTAAATAATATAATAAAAGACGGTAGAGGAAATATCTGGATACTCTTGTTTCGGGACAATATGCTTACAAAATTCAATCCTGACACAAAAACTCTTCAACGATTTGATATTTTCAATTTAACAGGGGGGTATCCCACGAATATGTCAATTGATAGACAAGGACGTATTTGGTGTGCATATAAGGGCGGTGTGATCATTTTCAATAAAAATGACAGCTATGAGATAATAAAATTCCCTTATACCAACAGCGATGAGACTATTTTGGCTTTGGGGCAAGTAGGAGAAGGCATGTGGGTCTCGACTCAAAACAACGTATGGAGTATTGACGGTCATTCATTGAACACCGCTCTTTTACCTATACCTCAGAAATCATATACCGCAGTTTACGAAGATACCGTAAACAATAAAGTTTACCTTGGCGGTACTGATGAAATTCTTGAGGTTGACAAATCTATCATAGGTAATGGTTTCGATTTTAAGTCGATAAAGATGGTTTTGAATGACAGAGGTACAGGGCTTCTGAATTTGTCGGATATAGAAGGAGGTTGCAAGAAACTAGACATTCCGTATGGCGGGAGCTTTACCCTTGTAGTAAGCACATTGAATTATTCACCCGAATCCATACAGCGTTATATGTACAAACTTACAGATTCACCTGATGATACTGTTGGTGAATGGATTGTAATGCCGGAAGGAGCGAATAGCATCTCGTTTTCCGATTTGAAAATGGGAGACTATACTCTTTTGGTGAAAACCGTGGGTTCTCCAATAAGCCCAATTGCAATTCCAATAACAGTCAATCCCCCATTGCTGATGTCTTGGTGGGCGATATGTGTTTACATCCTAATTGCCTTCTTCTCCGTCTATTGGATTATATGGTTTACCCGCAAGCGGAACCTTCGTTCTTTCCGTGAACAAGAACGTCAGGCAGCTTTGGAGAATGTTGAAAAGAAGCTAACTTTTCTTTCAACTATCTCTCACGATTTGAAAACACCACTTTCTATGATTCTTGGACCGGTCAGCCTCATGAAAGAGAAAGCCAAAGATGCCGAAAGTAAAAAAAGTCTTGAAACAATCTATGATAATGCAGTTCGCTTGAACAATATGATTCATCGGACACTTGAACTGCAACATCTTGAGGATACGGATGAAAATCTACTTATCATCTCAACTTTTGATGTAGTAGAGTTCTGTAAAGGAGTCTTTGAAGTTTTTCAAGAGAACAATCCCCAAAAGAAATTCATATTCCATTCATCATGTCCTCAATTACTAATAGAGGCTGATGCCGTGAAGTTTGAATCTGTGATCACTAATCTTTTGTCAAATGCCTGTAAGTATTCTGATGAGGGGGCTACTATTTCATTAGGTATCAGTTCCCGTGACAACGAAGTTGAAATCGTGGTTTCGGATGATGGCATAGGCATTGCCGATATAGACCAATCCCTTGTATTTCAACGTATGTTCCGCGCTCCATCAACATCAAAACTACACGAAGGCACAGGACTCGGTTTGTATCTTATAAAGAAATATCTGGAGTTGATGAAGGGCAATATCAATTTATACAGTAAGGAAGGACAGGGGACCTCTTTTGTCGTGACTTTGCCACTCTCGGAAAAAGTCCTGCCGATTTCAAATAAAAATAATTCCAATGAAGATAGTAATAAGGCGAAAGTTTTAGTGGTAGAAGATAATCTCCAAATTTCGTCATTCATTACGGAAGTCCTGAAGAATGATTATACATGCCTTGTGGCAGAGAATGGTCGTGCCGGACTCGCCATTGCCGCATCGTTTTTGCCGGACTTTATTATAGCTGATGAGATGATGCCAATCATGAGCGGTCTTGAAATGGTAAAACGTATGAAACAACATCCTCGACTATCATCCATCCCCATAATCATGTTGACGGCTAAATCTGACAATAAAACAGAGAATGAAAGTATTAAGTTAGGCATTGACGTGTTTATGACCAAGCCATTTGAGCCAACAGCACTACTTGGCCGTATAAAACAATTGTTAAAATCTCGAACTGAAATAAAGGAGAAAGTAAGAATTGAAACAATCACAGAGGCGGAAGTCAAGCCAATTGAGGCAGAGTCTATCAATGAAAAGTCTCTTGCAAAAATAGCAAAGATTATAGAAGAGAATATATCGGACCCAGATTTGAATGTCAACCAGCTTTGTGAAAAAAGTGGCATTCCCAATAAACAACTTTACCGATTGATTAAGAAATACATTGGGACTGCCCCATTGGATTATATCAGGGGTGTTAGGTTGCAGAAAGCGGCTGTGCTTCTAAGTCAGCATAGATTTACGGTATCTGAAATCAGCTATATGGTAGGATTCAAAACTCCCTCATACTTTGCGAAATGTTTTCAGAATCAGTTTGGTGTCAAGCCAAGCCAATACCAATCAGACGATGAGGCAATAGGCAAGAAACAAGACAATTAGACTCGTTTTGCCAATTTTCTTGTTATCAAGTCTTATTTGTTGCATCAATTGTCCGATAATTGAGAGCCCTGCATCTATCAATATTGTAATTTTGTAACCGACAACAGGTACATATTGATAGGTAAAAAGATTGTTTTTTTGTTTTGGAAATGGCTAATACCATTTGATCACCTTAAATTGAATTTTTCAAAATAAACAACAATACGCATTTTAATGGACAAAGCAATCGGCAATGTCGAATTAAGGAGTTGGTTGTTGGGAATACTGTTCTCAATCCTCCTTATACCAGTTTCGGCTTATGCCCAAACACAAAGGACAGTTACTGGTACTGTCATTGATGAGACCGGGGAACCACTAATAGGCGCTACGGTTAAAGTTGTAGGAGAATCAATCGGTGCTTCAACCGACATTGACGGGCATTACACCCTCAAAGTTCCTGCGACAGCCAAACAGCTCGCATTCTCTTATGTGGGTTATGACAATCTTGTAGTTGATATTACATCAGATGTAATTGATGTAACAATGAAACCAAACAGTGAGGTGCTTGACGAAGTTGTAGTCATTGGCTATGGTGTTCGCAAAAAAGATGATCTTACAGGTTCCGTGTCAACGGTGGGTGAAAAGGACTTCAATAAAGGTATGATTTCATCGCCGGAAGAACTTGTAAACGGAAAAATAGCGGGGGTGCAGATTGTGAATGGCGGTGGTTCTCCGACATCCGGTTCTACGATTCGCGTTCGTGGAGGCGCATCGCTCAATGCCTCTAACGATCCCCTTATAGTCCTTGATGGTGTACCGATGGAAGTTGGTGGTTCAGTCACCGGCAGCGGAAACTTCCTAAGCCTTATAAACCCTAATGACATAGAGAGTATGACCATATTGAAGGATGCTTCCTCTACCGCAATTTATGGTTCTCGCGCATCAAATGGTGTAATCATCATAACCACTAAGAAAGGTAAAGGCGATGGCATAAAGGTTTCGTATCAGACTACAAACTCACTTTCTACAAAAACCAAAACTTCAGACATGCTTTCTACCGATGAATTTATCGGTATAGTGAATGAGATGGGAACTGACCGTCAGAAGTCTTTACTCGGCAATAGTCGTACTAACTGGAATGATTATATCTATCAGACAGCATTTGGAACTGATAACAACCTCAGCGTATCTGGAAGGGCCGCACATTGGCTTCCATTCCGCGTGTCAGCTGGTGCGTATTATCAAGACGGTATTCTCAAAACTGACAATGCTAAACGTTTCACCGGAAACCTCAATCTTACTCCTTCGTTCTTCCGTGATGAACTCCGTTTCCAATTCAGCCTTAAAGGGACTTATTCAAAAAATCGTTTTGCCGATACCGGAGCTATCTGGGGTGGCGCGACTTTGAACCCGACCATACCTGTTTATTCTGGGAATGATGCGTTTGGAGGATATAATGAGGCTATTGACCAAAATGGCATTCCTGTAACCGGAGCACTTGCCAATGCGCTGGGGCGTCTTGAACAATACAACTCGACATCCGACGTGTACAGAGTAATCGGAAACATTGATGTGGATTGGAATATCCGCTGGGTAAAAGGCCTCAGGCTTCATGCTACAGGTGGTTATGACTGGTCAAAGGGAGAGGGCAAGATTGTGGTGCCGAAAGAAGCTATCTCGTACTATACAACCGGAGGTCGTGACTATAAGTATGGTCCACAGAAGAACTATAATAGACTCTTGACTGTCTATGCAAATTATAACCGAGATTTCGATGCGATTAATTCAAATATTGACGCAACTTTCGGTTACGATTATCAGTATTGGAAATATACCACACCTTTTTATGCAGTACTGAATGCCGACGGTGTGCAACAGTCAACATCTGCTGCCACAGATCAGAGACATTCTTTGATTTCTTACTACGGTCGTTTGAACTATACCTTTATGAACCGCTATCTCTTGACTGCAACAGTCCGCCGTGACGGTTCTTCCCGATTCTCGAAAGACAATCGTTGGGGTACGTTCCCGTCCGTAGCTCTTGCTTGGCGTATTTCTCAAGAAAATTTCTTTGAGCCTTTGCGTGGTTGGGTAAATGACCTCAAACTTCGTGCATCATACGGTGTGACGGGTCAACAGGATGGTATCACCAACTATGGATATATCCCCGTTTATACCCCCGGTCTTGACGGAGCGCAGTACCTTTTCGGAGGGAATCCAGTCTATACTTATCGTCCCGAAGCATATAACCCTGATTTGAAATGGGAGACAACAAAATCATGGAACTATGGTATTGACTTGGCTTTGCTGGAAAACCGGTTCACATTCTCCGCAGATTTCTACACTCGTAAGACAGAAAACCTGCTTGCAACTGTTCCAGTCCCGGCAGGTACGAATTTTGACAAGCTGATGCTTGAAAATGTAGGTAATGTAGATTCAAAAGGTCTTGAACTTGCACTTACGGCACATTTAATTGACAATAAGGATTGGTCTTGGAATGTGACTGCAAATGCTGCATGGCAACGTGTCAGAATCAAAAACTTAACACTTACACCAGGAGCACCAAGTCCCGATACCGAGGTCGGTCCTTGGATTGATGCTTACCAGATGCAGGTATTCTCCACGGATTATGCGCCTTATTCGTTCTATCTTTATAAGCAGCTTTATGATCAAGAGACCGGACGGCCAATTGAGGGTTTGTATGCAGACCTTGATGGAGACGGACAGATAACAAACAATGACCGATATCATTGTCATTCTCCTGCCCCCGATTGGATTCTCGGTTTGTCAACGAGCCTGCGTTATAAGAAATGGACTCTTTCCACTTCCCTACGTGCTAATATAGGAGGATATATATTCAATGGCATGGCCATGAATACCGGTGCTTGGGAGACCATGAGCTATAATGACTATCAGCTGAACAACCTAAACCGGAGTTTCCTTGACACCAGATTCCAGCGCCGACAGTTCCTAAGCGATTACTATCTTGAAAACGCATCATTCCTCAAAATGGATAACCTTCAGTTGATGTATGATTTCGGACAAGTTTATAAGAGCTTGAATCTCCATGTTTCGGCAATGGTTCAAAATGTGTTCACTGTAACAAAATACAAGGGCGTAGATCCTGAAACTGGCAATGGCGTTGATACAGCTGTCTATCCTCGTCCCCGGACATATTCAGTAACATTCGGCCTCAATTTCTAAAAGTAAGACAATGAAAAAAATAAATATATTAATCGGCTTTTTGCTGGGTTTCGGACTACTGTTGGGCAGTTGTACTGATGACCTTGACCAAATGCCCGTAACAGAAACCACATCAAACGATGTGTATTCTCAACCTGAGAACTACAAGAAAGTCCTCGCAAAAATATATGCCTCTTATGTCCTTGCTGGTCAAGGTCAAGGTGGTGACAATGGAGACCTTACAACAATCAATGGACAGGATTTTTCCCGTGGATATTTCAACCTTCAGGAGGCCGCTACTGATGAAGTGGCAAACACATGGTTGTCTGGCAACAATCTCGTCGATTTGACCTACATAAATTGGAGTTCAAAAGACTCTTGGGTGTCAGACTCTTATTATTGGCTGTTCTTCAACATCACCCTTTGTAATGAATTCCTACGCAATTGTTCAGATGCTGCAATAGCAGACTTTTCAGCTTCCGAACAAGGTGAAATCCGGTCTTATCGCTCTGAAGCACGCTTTATGAGAGCTTTTAGCTACTGGATGGTGCTTGACCTTTATCGGAAAGGTCCAAAAGTTGATGAAAATACACCCGTGACTGGCTTTATTCCCGAAGCGTATGATGGAGTCGGATTATTTGACTTCATTGAAAGCGAACTTAAATCTCTTGTTGCCGAAGGCTCTGATGCCGCACTGCCGGATACTAATGAGTATGGCAGAGCTAGTAAACCTACGGCATGGGCGCTACTTGCAAGGCTTTATCTCAACAGCGCCGTGTACCGTGGTAGCATTGACACTAAATATTATACCGAGTGTATAACTGCGTGCCATAAGGTAATCTCAAATCCGGCTTTTCATCTTGAACCGGATTATGCAAAACTTTTTAATGCTGACAATCACAAACGTACACATGAAATACTGTTTGCTATGGTATGTGATGCAACGACTTCTGTCACATGGGGAGGTGGTACGTATCTCGTGTGTGGTTCATGTGGAAACTCCAGTTCACAAGACCCGGCTAAATATGGTCTGACCAATGGTTGGGGCATGTTCCGCGCCCGTGGCGAAATAGTCGAAAAGTTTGGAGATGTCTCCAATACTCTCGACAGCCGTGCTATGTTCTATACGGATGGACAGGAGCAATACTTTTCCGGACCAATTGACAATCAGTCGGAAGGATATTTTTTCGAGAAATTCTCAAACCTTACCGATGACGGTGTTGCCGCATCAAACTCGGCAGCCACCGGATGTTCTACGGACTATCCCATGATACGTCTTGCAGATGTATATCTCATGGCGGCAGAGGCTTTGCTCCGTGGCGGTTCAGGGATTTCCCGTGGTGAGGCTCTTAATCTCGTGAATCAGGTTCGCCTTCGCGCTTACAACAATAATGAAAGTGGGAAAATCTCAGACTCAGATTTAACGCTGGACTTTATTCTTGATGAACGTGGCCGTGAACTTTATCTTGAATCAGTCCGTAGAACAGACCTTGTACGCTTCGGTAAATTCACATCAGATTCATATATCTGGCAGTGGAAAGGTGGTGTTCTGGATGGTCGCTCGGTTAATGAAAGATACAACATTTACCCCATACCTGACACGGATCTTACCGCAAATCCTAATCTGTCAAATCCACTTTATTGATAACTAATTATGAAACTAAGAAATATATTAAAGACCGCACTGCTGTCGGGTATCACGGCATTTGGCTTTGCTTCATGCGACAGTGATATCGACCCTGTGTATGTCTTGCCCTCCGACGATATGACGTTGGGAGGAGCAACAGGTGACATTATACTTACGCCAGATAATCCGCAGGCTCTGGCAATGACTATTTACTGGAGTGGTGACGGACAACTTGCTCTGAGTGATACTCTTCTTCAGGCTCCGGTGAACGCAGCTGAAGAAACAATCCAACTTTCAACGGATGAACAATTCTCAAGCACTATAGATTTAAGTGTAGAAAAGGGTGTTCGTTCACGCCAATTTTTATGCGAGGAACTTAATTCTCTGCTTGGACGTCTCGGTTACACGGCCGATGAAAAAGCACCTCTTTTCATTCGCGTCCGTTCCGTACTTTCTGCGAATATAAATCCGACTTATTCATCAGTTCTGAAAGTAATGGTTCAATCTTATCGAATTCATTTGATTCTTGGTACAGTGCTTGACAAGGACTGGAATGAGACCGCGATGCAGCTTGCATCACCTGACGAGAATGGAATCTATCAAGGGTTCATGGGCGTAAATGGCTGGACAAATTGGTGGTTCCGAGAGGCGAACAATATCGTATGGGGCAATCTTGGTCAGGAAGGTATGACTTTCCACGCTTCCTCCGCTGACGATCATTGGAATTTCTGGTTTCCCGATCCATCCGGGTGTTATTTTACGACTGTTAATACTGTTGAAGGTTGGTGGAGTGCGCTTCATATCGATAATCTGAGTGTTGCAGGAGATTTAACTGGAGAAATGACATACAATCAGAGAAATAATCAGTGGACTCTACCGATTAATTTACCCTCTGCATCAACGGTATCAATCACTGTAACAGGATATGGTAGCCTTTACAGCAAAGAAACAACCGATATGGGGCCTGCCGTGGAAAAGAACGTTGCCTTCAGTGGGAACAATCAAAATCTCGTTTTCGGAGAAAATGGTTCAACCATAACTTTGGATTTGCCTGCCGGAGAAACAAATCTATTGCTCGACCTATCCAATCCTATGGAGCTGAAAATTGCCGCAGGCAATGTACCGGATGAACCCACTCCTGAAGCAGAACCATACTTGTATTTCTCAGGAGTTGTGGATTGGAATGGCTTTGATGACTACATATCCCTGTATGATGAATCAACCAAGAGCTATGGCGGTGCCCATTGGATTGCATCAGAATGGGGTTACCGTGCATATCCTAAAGCTGAATGGGATGTAGCTTATAAAGGTGCCGAAGGTGCAACCCCACTCTCTGGCAGTTTGATACTCGCTGAGTCAGGTAATGACGGCAACATTCCTCAACCCGAAAACGGACTGTACGTAATGGACTTCAATATGTCAGCCTTGACATATACACTTACTGAAGTCAACAAAGTAACCTTTACGGGATTAAATGACGATTGGAGCGAACATACAATGATACAATCTACAGACAATCCTGAGGTATTTACCGGTGAATTTATCAAAACTGCCAATACTCCATGGGGTGTAAAAGTTTTGATAAATGGAGACTGGGGGTTATTCTTCGGTGGTGGAGCAGGTAAATTGAAACTCGGACACTCGGATGCCACTACCGGGTTCGACGGAGACAACGACCTGACCATTGGTGAGACCTATATTCTTACTGTGGATCTTGGCAAACAAACATATTCTTATTCGCTAAAATAAAAAGACATCAATGAAAATGACAACAATAATTTCCGCTTTGGCTCTTGCCGCCTCAGTATTTTGTGGCGCATGTTCGGAAGACGGACCTATCACAAATCCCAGACAGGATAATCCTTCAGTAATAGAGAAAGAAGCAGGCTTCGCTCGTGGTGCCGATGTAAGCTGGCTTACACAGATGGAATCAGAGGGTCGCAAATTCTATACTCCCGGCAGTGACCGAGAGGAAATGGAATGTATGCAGCTTCTCCGTGATCACTGCGGTGTGAATTCAATCCGACTCCGGGTTTGGGTAAATCCCAAAGACGGATGGAACAACGTTGATGACGTGGTTCTCAAAGCCCGTAGAGCTGAAAATCTCGGACTTCGTACAATGATTGACTTCCATTTCTCCGACACTTGGGCAGATCCAGGACATCAAGAAATGCCCGAAGCATGGAAAGAACTTTCTTTCGATAACCTGAAAATAGCTGTTGCAAACCATGTGAATGAAACATTGACCGCATTGAAGAATGCCGGTGTCACCCCCGAATGGGTACAGGTCGGAAATGAAACAACCCCCGGCATGATACTGCCGGTTGGCTCCGTTGACAACCCTATTCAGTTGACACAACTTAACAATGCCGGTTATGATGCAGTTAAGGCAGTTTTCCCCGATGCGAAAGTTATTGTCCATCTTGATGGCGGAAACAATCAATGGGCCTACGACAGAATGTTTGACATACTTGAAAACAACGGTGGCAAATATGATATGATTGGTATGTCTCTTTACCCCTATTGGGCAGAGCAGCAGGGTGAGACTGGAGGATGGTTGAAGGTTGCAGATGACTGTATAGCAAATATCAACCATTTGAAACAGAAGTATAACAAACCTGTAATGATTTGTGAAATAGGTATGCCATACGATCAGGGGGAAACCTGTAAGCAGCTAATTACTAAAATGATGGCTACGGATGTTGAAGGCATCTTCTATTGGGAGCCTCAAGCTCCCAATGGCTACAACGACGGCTATAATCTTGGGTGCTTTGACAATGACGCTCCAACAGTTGCTCTTGATGCTTTTAAGAATAAATGAAAACTTTTATGAAATTTCAATATCTATTTATATTAATGGCTCTTTCGGGAGCCATTAATATAAATGCTCAAAGAGAGGTACAAACACTAAAGCATGGCTGGGAATTTTCTCATGGCAATGTGTTTGACGCACCTAATATCCAACAAGTCAGGATTCCTCATGATTGGGCTATTTATGGACCTTTTGATCGAAAACATGATTTGCAGATTGTAGCGGTAGAGCAAAACGGAGAAACAGAAGCGACTGAAAAAACAGGTCGTACAGGAGGACTTCCTTTCATCGGGAAAGGCATATATCGTACTGTTTTTGAAATCCCGGATACAATTAATCGGTCTGTCACCATTGTATTTGATGGTGTTATGAGTAATGCTGAGGTAACTTTAAACGGAAAGAAAGTTATTTCTTGGCCATACGGATATAATTCATTCTATGTAAATGTTGATGGCATAGTTCTTCCGGGAGAGAATAGACTTGAAGTTGCCTGTGAAAATAAAGAAGGACAGTCTCGTTGGTATCCGGGAGCCGGTCTTTATCGAAATGTACATGTTATAAGTACAGATAAAGTTCATATACCCACTTGGGGAACATTTGTAACTACGCCTGTCGTTACTAAGGAATATGCTTCAGTCTCTCTCTCAATGGAGGTCGCCGGAACATATAACCGCCAAAATATCAATATTACGACTGTCATCCTAAATCCGGAGGGCAAAGAGGTGGCAAAAAAATCCAATGTATTTTGTGCAAGAGGACAAGAATTTACTCAGAATTTTCTTGTCAATCACCCTATTTTATGGAGTCCAGACAATCCGGCACTTTACACCGCAAAAACCATATTATCTGTTGATGGTAAAGTGGTGGATGAATATGACACTAGCTTTGGCATTCGCTCACTCGCTTATGTACCACAAAAAGGGTTCTTCCTCAATGGAGTTCCCACAAAATTCAAAGGAGTATGCAATCACCACGACCTCGGTCCACTCGGCGCGGCTGTGAATAAATCAGCTTTGCGTCATCAGTTGGAGTTACTTAAGGATATGGGCGTTAATGCTATACGTACATCTCATAATATGCCGGCTCCCGAACTTGTGGAATTATGCGATGAAATGGGATTAATGATGATGATTGAACCATTTGATGATTGGGGATTTCGACCTAAATCGCCTAATGGGTATGGAGCAGTATTTGATGAATGGGCGGAAAAAGACGTTTCAAATATGATACGTCATTTCAGAAACAATCCCTCCGTTGTCATGTGGTCAATTGGAAATGAGGTGCCAAGCCAATGGGGAGAACCCGGTATTGGAGAACTCCTAAGATTACGTAATACCGTAAGGAAATTAGATACAACTCGTCCTATTACTTGTGGAATGGATCAGGTTGGCGAGGGTGCTGTAATTGATAATGGATTCGCCGCCGCTCTCGATATACCCGGTTTCAACTATAAACCTCAGTTTTATGATAAGTTTTATGAAAAATTACCCAATGGTTTGATTCTTGGTTCTGAAACGGCATCCACGGTATCGTCGAGAGGTCAATATTTCTTCCCTGTGGAATTTAAGGATCATAATGTGGTGCTTCATCCTGAAAATCAATCAAACAGTTATGACAATGAAAGTTGTTCATGGTCCAACACTCCTGACTTTGACTTTGCAAGGGATGATGATAACGATTGGTGCATAGGTCAGTTTGTCTGGACAGGATTCGATTATCTCGGAGAGCCATCGCCATACGATACTGATGCTTGGCCAAGTCATAGTTCTGTTTTTGGGATAATAGATCTTGCATCGCTTCCTAAAGACCGATACTATCTATATCGTTCAAAATGGAATGAGGATTCTCCAACACTGCATATTCTTCCGCATTGGAACTGGAAAGGTCGTGAGGGGGGAGTGACTCCGGTATTCGTATATACGTCATATCCTAAAGCAGAATTGTTTATCAACGGTATAAGCCAAGGCATACGAGAGAAAAATGATTCCACGGTTTATAATCGTTATCGCCTAATGTGGATGGATACCAAGTATGAACCGGGAGAACTAAAAGTAGTGACTTACGATAAAAACGGGAAATTAGCAGAAGAAAAGACAATTAGGACTGCCGGAAAACCTCATCATTTAGTCGCAACTCCTCATAGAAAAATTCTTGCAGCCAATGGAGAGGACTTGTGTTATATTACTATCCAAGTTGCAGATAAAGATGGGAACATTATTCCGACAGATAATCGTCGGGTTAAATTTAAGGTTGAAGGTGCCGGATCTTTTGAAGCCACAGCAAATGGAGATCCTACATCGCTTCTTCCATTCCAAAAACCGGAAATGGATTTATTTAGCGGTGCCGCTACTGCAATAGTGCGCAGTGCTGACAAGGAAGGTATAATTACATTTACGGCTTCAGCTAATGGTGTAAAACCTGTAACAACGACAATACAGGTAGAATAGGTTCAGAATTGGTAAAAAAGATTGATTTAGGCTGATTCTTCGTCGGAGCAGTCAGATGTAGATTGCTCCGATTTTTATCTTAATATTCAAAAATAATGAAAAATAAATTATCTGAAGAATTTAAAAATCGATTCGATGCAGAGCCTTTATTTTATGCTTCGGCTGGTCGCATCAATCTTATCGGAGAGCATACTGACTACAACGGCGGTTTCGTTTTCCCCGGTGCTATCGATAAAGTGATAATGGCTGCCATTGCACCTAATGATACAGATAAAGTGCGCATGTATTCGATTGACATTGATGACTATGCCGAATTTGGGCTAAACGAGGCAGACGCTCCCGAAGCTTCATGGGCGCGATATATTTTCGGCGTTTGTCGTGAGATTCTCAAACGTGGCGGTGTTGTAAAGGGTTTCAATGCCGTGTTTGCAGGCAATGTGCCTCTCGGCGCGGGACTAAGCTCGTCAGCTGCACTTGAAAGCTGCTTCGCTTTCGCTCTCAACGACCTGTTTAACGACAATCAGATTGACAAGTTTGAGCTTGCCAAAATCGGTCAGTCAACAGAACACAACTATTGTGGTGTCAACTGCGGTATCATGGACCAGTTCGCATCCGTGATGGGTCAGAAAGGAAAACTGATGCGCCTCGACTGCCGTTCTATGGAGTTTGAATACTTCCCATTCAACCCCGAAGGCTACGAGCTTGTCCTGATTGACTCACGTGTCAAGCATGAATTGGCTGATTCTCCCTACAACAAGCGTCGCCAGTCGTGTGAGCGAGTGGCAAAACGTCTCGGCATAGAGACACTGCGAGATGCAACTATGGAGATGCTTGACTCCATCCGTACCGACATCACCGCCGAGGATTATTTCCGTGCCAAATTCGTGATAGAGGAAAAAAGCCGTGTGCTTGCCGTATGTGATGCCCTCAATGCAGGAGACTATGAGACGGTCGGAAAGAAGATGTATGAGACCCACCACGGCTTGTCATACGACTACGAGGTGAGCTGCGAGGAACTTGACTTCCTCAATGATATTGCCAAGGAGTGCGGAGTCTCCGGCTCGCGCATTATGGGCGGAGGGTTCGGTGGATGTACCATAAACCTTGTGAAAAAGGATCTTAGAGACAGTTTCATCAAGACTGCCAAGGCCAAATTCAACGAGAAATACGGTCATGAGCCGAGTGTCTATCCCGTTGTCATAAGCGACGGAGCGCATAAGGAGGAATAGTCATGGAAAGCAAGAGAACAGTTCTAATCTCAGGCGGTGCGGGCTATATTGGCTCGCACACCGCCGTCGAGCTTATTAATGCCGGTTATTACGTAGTTATTATCGACAATCTTACCAACTCCGAGCGTGACTCTGTTGCCGGAGTTGAGAAGATAACCGGAAAGAAAGTGGCTTTTGAGGTCGTAGACACCTGCGACCGCGCACAACTCAAAACCGTATTCGAGACCTACCCGTTCGACACAGTCATCCATTTTGCCGCATACAAGGCTGTTGGCGAATCAATGGCTGAACCGCTCAAATATTATCAGAACAACCTCGTTTCGTTCATGAACATCGTTGCAATGATGAAAGAGTATGGCCGCCCCAATATCCTTTTCTCATCGTCGGCAACTGTCTATGGCGAAGCCGAGCATCTCCCCGTAACTGAACAGACTCCGCGCCAGCCGGCAACTTCGCCCTACGGTAACACCAAGCAGATTGCTGAGGATATTCTCCGCGACAGTTGCCGGGCTTATGATAATGTCAGAGGCATAGCTCTCCGATATTTCAATCCTATCGGTGCGCATCCCTCGGCACTTATCGGTGAGTTGCCCCGTGGTGTACCCAACAATCTTGTCCCGTTCATCACACAGACTGCCGCCGGTATCCGTGAACGTTTGAGTGTGTTTGGCAACGATTACGACACACCCGACGGAACCTGCCTTCGTGATTACATTGATGTCGTTGACCTTGCCAAAGCTCATGTCGCTACCGTCAACCGCATGACTTCCGACAAGATGGAAGATAGATATGAGATATTCAACATTGGTACCGGTCGCCCTATATCGGTTCTTGAACTGCTGACTACTTTCGAGAACGTCAATAATATAAAACTACCATATACGATTGTCGATCGTCGCCCGGGTGATGTCCCCGCTGTATGGGCTGAGACATCGCGTGCCAATGAGGTATTGGAATGGAAAGCAGAACGTACTCTCAACGAAACACTAAAATCGGCATGGGAGTGGGAAAAGCATGTAAGAAACATCATATAAATAATTCGATGAAACCGACTTTATACGTATTAGCTGCCGGAATGGGCAGCCGCTATGGAGGGCTGAAACAGCTTGACGGCCTTGGTCCTCATGGAGAAACAATAATGGACTACTCGATCTATGATGCCATCCAATCCGGATTCGGCAAAATCGTCTTTGTAATTCGCAAAGACTTCGAGCAGGACTTCCGCGACAAAATTCTATCAAAATACGAAGGCCATATCCCCGTCGAGGTAGTTTTCCAGTCAGTCGATAAACTGCCCGGCGGATTCAAGTGCCCTGACGACCGTACAAAACCATGGGGACCGGCACATGCCGTGCTTATGGCCAAAGGCTCAATCAACGAACCCTTCGCAGTTATCAACGCCGATGACTTCTATGGGCGCAATTCATTTGAAGTCATTGCCCAAGACCTCATGCGCCCGCGCGACCGCAAAGGAGATTATGCTATGGTTGGCTTCCGCGTAGGCAACACCATGACCGAGAACGGTGGTGTTTCACGCGGCGTGTGTGAAAACACGGATGGTCTGCTGACATCCGTTGTAGAGCGTAAATCAATTGCCTACGATGCCGACCACAACATTGTCTTCACCGATGAGAACGGCCAAGAGCAGACACTTGACCCAATGACACCGGTATCAATGAACATGTGGGGATTCACTCCCGACTATTTTGATTATGCCGAGCGTGAATTTATCAAGTTTCTCAAACGCGATCTGACAACGCCAAAGGCCGAGCAAGTCATTCCGGATGTAGCCGACGCACTCATCAAGTCAGGCGAAGCGACAATAAAAGTTCTCGACACAGACTCAAAATGGTTTGGTGTGACATACGCCGAAGACCGTCCCGGAGTAGTAACCAAATTTGCAGAATTGCATAAGTCGGGGCTGTATCCAGAAAAACTTTTTTGATGGTATTTTAAGGTAATAAGATTGTTTGGAGGGATTCTGGTTTTTCGGGATCCCTCTTTTATTAATAAGCACATTAAACATAAATTATGAACAAGGTTTTAATCGTTGAAGCCTCCGACTCCGACCGTCGGCTCATGTCCGCATTGCTCAGCAATGTCGGCTATGAGCCTATCGCTGTTGGAACGATGGAGGCTACTAAGGATGCGGTGGCAAAACTGCCACCCGGCGCAGCGATTGTCGCAGGACTGAGGTTCAGCGGCGGTACTGCCAAAGAGTTAGTTAACTGGCTAAAAGCTGAGAAAAAGGATTTCCCGGTCATAGCCATAGTGGAACGTCTCGGAGACACGGACGCAACGGATGTGATGGAAGACCATGGTGCTGTGTCGGTCGTTCAACGACCGGCTATCGACAAACGGCTTCCCGAACTGATGAAGAAGTATGTCCGCGATGTCGATGATGTAATCTTCACTAAAGGAGGACTGATTCATCGTCAAAGCAAAGAGTTCTGTGAGATAGAAAAAGTCATCCGTCAGATTGCCTCTACCGATGTAAACGTAGTGATTATTGGCGAAAGTGGCATGGGTAAAGAGATGATTGCTCTTGAAATATATCGCTTGAGCAATAGATCCGGAAATGCTCTTATGGAAATCGAAGCAGGCAGTGCCGCTCTTGTTGGCAAGGATAACCCGGAGTCCGGTAGAAGCAAAACATACAATCGGATAAAGGGATACTTCAATAACACCAAAGGCGGCACGATAATCATCAAGAACATACATCTTCTTGACTTTGAAAAACAATCTGTGCTTCTTCACATCCTTTCTGAGGAACACCCTGATGTCCGTGTCATCTGCACCGCAGAACCAGAACTACTTGAGATGGTCAGAGAAAAGTCGTTCCGCCCAACACTATTCTACTACTTGCGGGAACTTGACATATATGTGCCGTCACTGCGACGCGTTAAAGTGGATATCCCGATTATTGCTGACTATTATCTTCAACATCTGGCAAGTGAAAAAGGCGAACCACCCAAACGCCTTTCAGCGTCTGCCGTAAAACTGCTGAAGCAACACAGTTGGCCGGGTAATATCCGAGAACTGAAAGTGGCAATTATTCTTGCCGCACAAAACGTCGATGGCTCAGTAATCAATGCTGATGACCTTACAATCTGTCATGCGACTCCGATAATGAAGGAGACACTTCTGCTTCGGGATGAAAATGAAGAACGTTGCCGGATTGAAGATGCCATGTCACAAGCCCAAGGGGTCAAAGCACAAGCTGCAAAATTATTGGGAATAGATCGCAAGACCCTTTCCTACAAATTGAAAAACTATGGAATGGGATGATGGACGGCAACATCGGACAACTGATAATTCAAAAATTTTTCGTAATTTTGTACTGAATTAGACATACTGGCAGCCGAGGAGTCGGCTGATATACTGATAAATCATAACATAACACCGCATTTTGTTCAGTGTAAAGTCTGGTAAATTTTATACGTGAGAGCACGATGCGTGATGCTTATGCTATGCGATTGCATAGCGTACCGTCACGTTTCTCTCACAAGGTACACCAGACACCTACACCGAAGAACGTGTTCGGTGCGCTTTTTTTATTTAGGGGTGTGGTAATATTCCCCAGAACGGGTATAGTTGCCCCGATTGTCCTATTTAACTATCCTTAATTCTACAGCAGCCCAAACCTTTTAATCGACTATAAAACAATACCATCATTATTTTAACACCATTAGTGCAATCCATCTGTAATATCGTTCGGTTTATAATGCCGTGATTCTAAAGAACTATTTTTACAAATAACCTCACGTTTATAAGCCGATGGCACACAACTCTACACAACCTCTTTGCGACAGCGTTGCGGAAGGTCATATCGAAACGACAGTCGGTATGACCGAAAATAACAAGTCACTTGTCAGCGAGTCGCTCAATATTTTCATCCTGATTGAACATGAGTTTTTCATCGGCGTTGAAGCCGGAGAACTTGACAATATCAAAGACACATACGCCACCTTTACAAAAGCAATCGTGATGCTGTTTCACGGCAGCCACAACAAATCGGAGGTACATTCGGCACTTATAGTTGCCGAAGACCATCTGACTATCATCCTTGAAGATTCCACCCATCTTGATGAGAGTTTTCTCCGATTTGTAGAGCGTGCCATCAAATTCATCAAGCGTTATCTCGACCGCATAGGCGAGTGGGTAAAGGACAATCCCCTGAACGACGGAGAGGTTGCAATCGTATCCGCTACTGTTTCTGGTGACAGCATCGCCGTTGAAGAAGTATCGTCTATCCAATGGGACGGCAAGTTTACAGAATTAGTAGAGCTTGTTCTCGCACTCCTTATATCCGGTAAAATATCCGCTGAAACCGATGCCGAGTTTATCCGTACTATATTCCGCATTTTTGGAATCAAGAAGAACCTGACCGAATACTATAAGGCTCTGAAAAAGATTGAAGAGAAGCATCCGAAGGACGATGATATGCCCGGTCGTTGCAAGGCACTTCGGCAGTTACTCGAAGATACCGAGAAAGAACTGCAACGCAGATACCTCGGCAAAAGGGCATGAAAAATCCGCAGTCATACAGACCTGCCGTACAACTGCGGATAATAAGTTCAGTCGCTGTTCGCTTCCCGTGCCAGACGTACCTTCTCTCTGAGGACAATCTCCCTTACATCCTGCTTCACCTGATTGTAATTGTCCTGTATCGCAATATCCATAGCCTCCTTTGTCGGGATGTCGGTCAGAATGGGTATAGGCTTGTAAGCCTTCTCTTCCCGTGCCACTGCTTTCGTATCCACTACAATCTCGGCATGGAAAATCTTCTGGTCGATACGCTCGTCAAAGTTGTCGCTGACTGCTCCGACAAACATACCCTGCGTCAATGTGGAAATCTTACTTGCCGGAATAAGACTATCCATCTGCGTGTTGAATGAATGGCTCACGTCCTGACGGTTGATGGATATGGACTGGCGTTTCTGGAGTACCTTACCGAATCGCTCGGAAAGTGTCTTGGCGGTTTCTCCGACAACCTGCCCTGAAAAGATATTGCCGACGGTGTTCATCACCACTGCCGCCTCCTTGTCGCCGTAGTCACGTTTCAACTGCGAGAAGTCCTGAAAGCCGAGACAAACGGCAACCTTGTTGCTTCGTGCAGTGGCGATAAGGTTATCGAGACCCTTGAAATATATCGTCGGAAGCTCGTCTATCACCACACCCGATTTGAGCATATTCTTTTTGTTGATGAGCTTGACAATACGTGAATTGTATAGACCGAGGGCGGCCCCATAGATGTTCTGACGGTCGGGATTGTTGCCGACACAAAGTATCTTCGGATGCTCCGGGTTGTTGATGTCGAGAGTGAAGTCGTTACCGGTCATTATCCAGTAGAGTTGTGGTGAAATCATGCGAGACAGCGGGATTTTGGCTGATGCTATCTGACCATAGGCTAAGCACCCGGCGCCTTTCCGTGTTTTAACACGGTAGGTTTCCAAGCACTCGCCTCCGAACCGTGCTGACAGGTCTCCCCGTACACGGCTCTCCACCTTCTCTTTCAGTCTAACTTTCCCGAATGTATCTTGTGATGGCATACTGAACATACTGCTAATGTTTTACGTTTACGTGAAATCATTTTAATTTCCCAATCACTTTTGCCTTTAAGGTCTTTTAGTTTGCGTACATGGTGCATTTCAAGGTTATCCGTAGCACCGCAGTTTTCACATACCCGTGCTTGAAGTCTCTTGATTAGACCATTTCTGCCACCAGTTATGGCAATAGTGTTTGGCAATCTGTCATCCAAATACCTATTGGGTAGTTCCTTTCGCTTAAAACCTTTATCGTAGAACTCACGTTTGAACTCATATCCTCTTTTGTTGGTGTACGGTATGGCGAACACCCCGTTTTTCTTGTACTTCGCAATGATTTTCTTTTTCGAGGTACTGTACTTTGCGGCATACGTCTTATACATACTGTATTCCATGATATTGTAGAATGAGTCAATGACGGGACTATTGTTTGCTATTGAGTAGAAATTATAGAACCCCATGATTTCGGAGTTATATTGGCTTATAATCTCCAAATCATCAAGGCAGCGCATATATGTACGACCTTTAGGCTTCCAAACCTCCTTGCCATTTTGCACAATGATTTTTAGCGCATCATATTCAAGGAGCTTCTTCCGCATGACTTCGGTTGTCACATACAGTACTATCTTATGGTCTAAACTTCTTGTCAGATGTCCGTTCTTATCTCTATGGGTTTCATTGGATTTGCGTACGAATACGTCATAACCAAGAAATTTGGCATGTTTCCTCGCATTGGTTATCAGCGTTTTCTCATCGGATAGTTCCAGCTTCAGTTTGTCAGCCATAAATTGCTTTATGTCCTCCTTGATACTGACACAATCCTCTTTACTGCCGATAACGCCAATGAGAAAATCATCCGCATATCTTACATATTTCAAACGTTTCATCGTTGCATCCATTTCATCACTTGCTGGATAGTTGAGACGTTCTCTGACAATTTCCTTGATTTGCATCAACAGTCGTTTCCGTTCCGTTTTGTCCGTTGATTTTTTCAGTTTGGTTACTAACTTGGCTTTCCGATGTCCGAAACGTTTTACTATCGGATTTTCCTTGCGCCTTTTCCCTTTGTTGAATTTTTCAGTGTATTCCTTGATGTATTTGTCGAACTTGTCAAGATAGATATTTGCCAGTATAGGGCTTATTATCCCACCTTGTGGCGTTCCGCTGTACGATTTATGAAATACCCAATCTTCCACATATCCGGCATTCAGAAACTTTCGGATAAGGCGCAAGAAACGCATATCTGAAATACGTTCTGAAAGAATGGCTATCAGTACCTCATGGTCTATATTGTCGAAGAAACCTTTAATGTCTCCCTCGATGAACCATTTTGTACCATTGAATGTCTTTTGTATGCTCCAAAGTGCAGTCTGCGGACTTCTCTGTGGTCTGAAACCATGAGAAGATTTTTCAAAACTGCCCTCGTAGATTGCTTCCAAAATCATTTTTATAACCTCTTGCAGAAGTTTGTCAATGAATGACGGAATACCCAGCGGTCGCATTTTCCCGCTTTTCTTGGGAATGTAGACCCGCTGAGAGGGATTTGGCTGGTACGTCTCGTCTTTGAGTGTACCTATCAACCGTTCAATATGGGATATACTGAACCCGTCGATGGTTTTTCCATCGACACCTTTCGTCATATTGCCCTGCTTCGCATAGATACTTTGATAGGCAATGTAGTACATCTCTTCATTAAACAGTAACCGATACAAACGTTCAAACTTGTAAGCTAAGTCGGAACTATGTTGTGTTAGACTGTTTAATATCTTTTCTGGATTTCTTTTCATGTCTCTCACATTTTCCAAAATTTGACATTAAACGATATTGGCTGCTTCCCTTCGCCATGTACAAGGCTTTCCCTTGCTCGGACTACTACGGAAGCTCTGTTGCCATATGGGTTGCCCCACTTAGGCAATCCCCGTTTAGACATATAATAACTATTAGCATGATAGATTGTCGGATACGACTTTCGTCCTTTACTATGTATGTAGTTGCTCCGTGATAAGTTCTTTTGCCCAAGCAACCTGCAAGGAGAAGTTGGGTATCACGGCTTGGCGTAGGATGACTTTTTGAGTCATATAACTGTCTTCCGCCAAGGCTTAAGCATCGAGCCGCTTAGACTATCGTTCAACCAGTATAGGCTTTATCCTCATATCTATCGTTTCACCTCGCCACTCGGTCAGGACTTGACAGTTAGTCCACTCGTGGCTTTTCCGACATGCTACACTCCCCATCGTCTTTCGTTGAATGGATAAGTCGGCTGGTGATAGGTTATTATTTCAAAGAACACGAACCTAATAGCTTGCCAAAGCTATATTTATTATATGCCCTTACGGGCGCACTTGGAGCTGGTCTTGCGCCCCGCCTTTCCATGCGTCCATGAATGGCGATAGATAATTCTCCAGCTCACGGTATGATGTGAGTATCGGAAATATGTCCTCATAGTTGCGGTTAAGGAACTCTATCGCATGGGGAAAGGTACAATACTTGCCACCCTCGTAAATTTTGAGAAACCACATAATCGCGGCCAAGAGGATAATCGGTGACTCCACAAAGAAATCTCCCTGCTTTTGAATCCATGTCTTGTTCAAATTTAAGAGGATAGTATATGCCGATTCGTATGCGTCGGCTATGTCTGTCATAAAATCCGGGTGTATCGGATTGCACCTGTTGCTGCGCATAGGGTCATCGAAGTTGATGACATAGAACTTTACCCCCTTCGGATACTTGTCCTTGTTCTTTTTCAGATGATTATACACGATTGTGGATAGATCCGGGGCGGGTAGGTCGGCGCCCTTGCGGACGCTTTCCCCCCTAAGAACCGTGCGTGATAGTTTCCCATCACACGGCTCAAGCAACAATATTTCAGACTTATTCCGAAACACGCTCATTTTTACACTTCTTTTTGTGTGTCACACTCAGATAACAGCTTTCATGGACGATTGACAATGTGTTCTTGCCTTTGGCAGTTGACATCATTGTATGCCACGGTGTTTCAACTGTTATCGGCTCGCCGCAGATTGGACATCTTTGGTTTTGTCTTTTCCAAATATTGAAAAGCGTCCTTTTCCCACTCATCGACATCTTCATTTTGACGGTGCGCCGTTTATCACGGTATTCCATCCATTCGGGGTCAAATGGGTTGAGTCCACATTTCAGTTGCGGATATGTCTGGATTTTGGTATTAAACAATATCGTCAGAGGGACGAAGTATTCTTCACCCTTCGAGTCAATTTTTGTCGTAGCAAATACCCAGTCTCTGTTATCAATCTTGTGGAAGTAGCGTTGTTTAATCCAGGTACGGTTTTTATTTCCGTGCCTGCGGATTCCCCATCGCCATAGTTTCTTGAAGATTAGATAGTCCGCTTTTCGGAAAGTTTCCGAGGCCGCACTATATTGATAATAGTTCGCCCATCCTTTGAGAATTGGATTGAGACGCATGATAAGTTCATGTTGGGAAGTTCCACGTGAGCGGTGTATCTCTCGCTTTACTTTATCCAACATTCTCTTTACACGGTCTTTGGCTGGTCTCGTCAGCAGAGTGCCATTGAATTTGCGGACATTGAAGCCGAGGAAGTCAAAACCGTCGTCTATATGGGTTATCAGCGTTTTCTCTTCGGATAAGGTAAGACCTCTTTCCGCAAGAAACGATGCAACCAACGGTTTGACTTTATGTTCCAGCAGCTCCTTTGATTCGCCCGTGATAATGAAATCATCTGCGAACCTGACAAGCCTTACTTTCGGACAGTACCAACCCGTAGAACCTTTCTTTGATTCCCAAGGGAAGTTGTCTTCGAGTAGTTTCTGTAATCCATCGAGTGCCATATTAGCAAGCGTTGGCGATATGATACCACCTTGCGGTGTACCCTCGTCTGTCGGGAAGACTTCGTTTTCAAAGATATAACCACATTTAAGCCATTTTCCTAATATGGTTTTATCCATTGGAATATGCTTCATCAGCCAGTCGTGGCTGATGTGGTCAAAGCACCCTTTGATGTCACCCTCCAGAATCCATTGTGGCGAGTACCCCTTTGCAAGAAGAGTATGGCAACGCGCCATTGCGTCGGCAGTGCCTCTTTCCTTTCTGAAGCCAAAGGAATAGTTGTCGGCAGTTGTTTCCGATACTGGTTCCAAAGCGAGTAGGTGGAGTGCCTGCATCGCTCTGTCTTTCATTGTGGGGATGCCCAACGGTCTCTGTTTGCCATTGTGCTTCTTTATGAACACTCGTCTCAAAGGCTGAGGCTTGTAGCCTCTTCTTCTGAGTGTGAAGATGGCTTTGTATTTCGATTTCGGAGTTGACCACAATACCTTGTCAACGCCCGAAGTCTTTTTGCCATCATTTGAAGTGACACGTTTTACTGCCAATGCCTTGGCGTAAAACGAGTGGGTAAGAGTCCATTGCAAAGCCTTCACCTTGCCGAACTTACCCTCTTTCTGAGCTTTTACAATACGCGCTTGTAGCTTACTGACCGCTTTCTCACACTTGTTCCAATCAATGTTTTCCCAAGTTGCTTCCTTGTGGTCAGAAGATGCACACGAGTTTTTAGGCTCGTCCATTTGCTTTTCTCCTTTCATAAGTTCTAAAAGTTATCTTGTAAAATGTTACCATATCGGAAGTCTGCACACTTTCATGTCGGATGATGTGGCTCTCTGCCATACATGGCAATGAGGTCAATCCGTATCCGCTCCGTTACAGAGCGGCGTTCGCTTTTTCCGAATTTCCTTTACCTACATACCATTGTGCCTCCCTTGCGTTCGACCTACCATGATTGCTCATGGAGATATATAGGCTTACCGTGTTCTGCATCAGTGCCAATGACGGTTTAGGCTCTGCCTCTCCACCGGTGGCTCTGTTGTTCGCGTAACCCCAAAATCCACAGGGTTATCCGGCCACACACCGTTTTGGTTCAAGCTTGTAAGCATTCGTAAGCTTGTTCGACTTAACGATGGTTCTGACAGTTCACTTGCGTTAGCCATGCCGTCAAGCCAAGCCCCCCAACCGCATAATGCTTGCGGTTCTTGAAGTCCCCTCACGGTTCATTCTCGACCCTTTCGGGAGGGTTACCTTGTCCGAGCAGCTTGGTACATCATAAGACGCACCTGCCGTAGGCTACTATTGGCGAAACAATAGGTCAACTCTTTTCACTCCTCTGAATGAACGGCTGACAGCCACTGATGCAACTTTTCACGTCACACAAATTTGAAATCATAACAATAGAGCGCAAACCCTTTGTTTATCTGCTGTTTAAGGAAGTTATTGACCACTGCAAACGACTTGCCGGAACCGGGGGTGCCGAGCACAATCGACGCGCGGAACGGATTCACCACATTTATCCAGCCGGAGTGCCACTTCTTTTCGTAGTAGAATCTTGTGGGGATATTTACGGAATAGGGATTCTCCAACAGGCGTATCTCCTGCATGAACGATTCGTTCTCATCGTTGAAACGGTCATCCATCATGTTGTTCTTCAGCATTCGGCTTATCCATATACCTGACATCAACATACCAATATATCCGAGTATGGTGGATATGATATAGATATAGCGGTAGCCGAGAGGCAGAAGCCATGAATTGAACAGAAACACCACGATACCCACGGCTCCCACAATAATTATATGACGCCACGTTATCGCCTCGTCCTTGACCCCTTTAGTGCCGAAGCACGAAAGGGCAAGCAAAAGCATTGCGAACAGTTTTGAGTTGAACGTATTGGCAAAAAGTCCACACTCACTGTTGAAATTATTAAGGATTTTATCGACCACCATGTAGAACTCATTGCTGTCAACGGTCTCCACACGCGTGAAAAAGTAGAGATTGGCCACCACCAGCACAATGCTGATGGCCCGAAGAAAATCCATTATCTTGGCCAATGACCGGAGGTCATCTTCTTGCTGACTCATATTTATATATGTATTAATGTTTGCGCCCTCGACGGTGCTGACGCTTCATGCGGCGAATGAACGCCTCTTCATCCGGATTGTACGACTGCCACTGCTGGAACAGGTCAAGTCCGGTTATCGAGTTATCATCGAAATCTTCAAACAGACTCTTCTGACTTGCTGCCGGAGGAGTCTGCTGCTGTGTTCTGCTGTCAGACCCGGTATTGCCCTCAGACTCTTGCCTCGGTTCTTGTTTTGGCTCTTGGTCTGTCGGGTCCGACGGTTGAGAAACGGGAACGGTATGCTCCTGATGGGAACCCGGCTCTTGCGACGGATTGAATTTGGCTTCAAGCGCGTTGGCAGAGAATGTCTTGCCCAGACGTGAACCGTTTAGGACATTAAACGTCTCGTGGTCTATGAATGTCACGCCATAGATTCTGCCTTCATCGGTGTACCTGAAAACGACATCAATCTTTTTCTCCTTTAATCTTGCTATGAAATCATCTTTGCCGGAGCAATGAGCAAGCGCGTCGGCAACTTTCTCTTTTGTCTGAGAGATATTGATTTTCTCTTTCGCTTTCTCATACTTGCCGTCGATAGCCTCCCGTCCGGCGAACTTGCCAAGGCGTGACGCTTTGAACGGAGCCGCTATAGGTTTGCCATCTTCACCAAGGGCGAAATATACCAATCCGTGATATTCACGACCGTTGACCTTGCCATCGGTAGGTTCACACCTGATATTGAACAGGCCAAGCACCGCATTATACTCGCCGATGCTCTGGAACCGGTAGCGCATACCGATAATCTTGACCGCTGCGGCAACCTGTTTCTTCAGATCACCAGATGGATCTATCTTCAATAATGGTGTCTCAGGCGTGACCTTCTCGCTCTCGGCTGTCTTCAGTCCATATTTCCGCTCAAGTTCACGGGTTATCTCCTTACTGCGGTAGAAATTATTTTTGTCTGTAACGCAAGAACCGTCAGTCCTTACACGCAACGCCACGATGTGCATGTGGTGACGGTTGATGTCGGTGTGTTTATAGACCATATATGGCTGGTCACCGAATCCCATCTTTTCCATATACTCGCGGGCGATTGCCGTTAACTGGGCATCGGTCAGAACATCATCGGGATGAGGGTTGAGGGAAATATGAACCATCGGCCGCTCTGTCTTTGTCGTTGATGGCATCCACTGCATGAAATCGGCGAAGGCGCGTTTGATGTCAACCGAGCCTGTTCCGTCATTGTAGATTTTGTTGGTGTCGAGCAACCGGCCCTTCTCCTTGTTGATTTTCTCCCCGTTGTAGCAGATGGCTCCGTATAGCGAATTGCCTAACGAGATTTTTGCGACCATTCCTCGTCAAATTTTTGAGCCAGAGCTGCGATGTCCTGACTGACGGAGATGAGCCGAATCATCAGTTTTTTGATTTCTTCGAGTGCCGCAGACGCTTTTTTCTCGGTGAAATTCTGATTGAGTGTGGCGACAAGATTGTCGTAAGACACACCGATTGTACGATAGAGGGCATTGAAACCGGAAAGTCTGTCGATGAAAATACGGGTGTTCTCATCAACGTAGAAGACCTTGAAAGGCTTCTGAAAGAGGAAATGCTTGATGAAAGCCGCCTTGTTATCGGCCTCCGATTGCTCGAACATGGCGAGAAAACGGGCATTTTCCTTGGCGTTGAACCGCACGACATAGCGGTTCACGGAGGGATCAACCTTAGGTCGCCGCCCTCCGTGGCTGGAGTTTTTAATCATATTATAATGAAAAGGCATCGCGGATTGCCATGCAGGAGCCGCCGCAGGCGTAGAAAGGTTCTCCAACTCTGGCGGAGAACTGCACCCTCGGAGAGCAAGGGTTGTGAGGCACCGAATTTATTTCGAGTGCCCCGCAACATACCTTGCTCATCCATGTGGATGCTTGTGTATCAACGAATTTACGGGGAATGATAGAAGTTGAGTGCCAAGAGGTGCCGGTCATACCTCTTTAGGCATGGAATCCATCGAAAAAAGCGTGGCTCCAGTGGCTGCACCCTGCCTTGGGCGCGTGCGATTGCCTTATTTAAAGTTACAAAAAATCTCTGACATGACCAAAAACCGGAGTTTCGAGTGTCGCTGAGAAGCGCGTGATAACCGAATCAAGAGCCACAAATGCCCCAGCCAATTCCTCCCTGACCCGAAAATCATGCAAGAAAGCCTTATTCAATATCGCGTCACTTTGAGGCAACGCGAGGCGACCGAGTACCGCACATCCCTGAAATTATGTCTGACGGACAGACATATAGTAACTTTGCAACGTGAACATCAGCCAACACGTCTGCCGTCACATTCAAGTTAATGTCTATAGGAATGCTCGACCGCACGTCTGTCATATCTGATATTCACACACACGAATTGACAATCTGAAATACAGGCATAATTACGCAAGTGATTTCTGATGTCTGCCAAAGCATCCGCTCGTTCAAGTTAATGTCTAAAGGAACTGATGCCTGATAGTTTTGACTGACATTTGAAAGACCTTATACAAGGACTGCCATTTTTAAGATTGTCCATTCACTCCGATGACTGTAATGTCTTCTTTCTGCCATAGCATCCCCGTGAATGTCCGCTAAAGCAATCAGGTTTATGTTTGTTCGGATTGCCGCTACGCCTGACTGACGCTTCGATGCCGGCATGAATGCCATGACACCGTATCATCATTTCACACAGACTGATGTCTGTCTGTAGCGACGTAGCCGTCCAACCCTAAGGCTGTCGCAAGAACCCCGTCCAAAACTTTTGCCCGTACATATCCCGGTTTTGACGATAAGACCGGTCAGGCTGTGGTGTGTAAGGACAAAAAGTTCCCGTGAGTATCAACCCTATGTTTAACCCCTTACAAAAGCGATGAAAGAACCTGTTTTTATTGCCTTCTCCACCCAGAAGGGAGGGGCCGGCAAGACAACCCTGACTGTGCTGATGGCGAGTTACCTCTACTATGTCCGGGGGCTGAAAGTCCTCGTTGTGGACTGCGATTATCCCCAGTACAGCATCAAGGAAATGCGGGACCGCGATGTGGAGATTCTAAGAATCAACTCCGCGTTCAAGAAGAACTTTATGGAGCAGCGCGAACGCATACAGAGAGACCCTTATCCCATACTGATTACAAAACCTGAAGACGCGCTTGACAGAGCACGGGCGATAATCGAGTCCGGCAAAGAGGATTATGACATCGTGCTGTTCGACCTCCCCGGTACGATCAATAACCCCGGTGTCGCCAAAACAGTATCCCTGATGGACTACATCTTCTGTCCCGTGGCTGCCGACAAGCTCATCCTCGAAAGTTCGCTTGCATTCGCCATGAAAGTGCGCGACGAGATCATGACAGTTTCAGGCTGTTCGGTCAAGGACATGTATATGCTATGGAATCTTGTGGATGCACGCGAGAAGACAGACCTCTACGAGCGATACGAGGAAGTATTTGAAGAGCAGATGTTGCAGACACTCAAAACGAGGCTTCCGGATGCAAAGAAATATAGGAGGGAGGGCTCGAAAGATGCGGCCCGCGCAGTATTTCGCTCGACGCTTCTGCCACCGGACAAAAATCTCCTGAAAGGAAGCCGTCTTGTGGAACTGGCTGACGAGATTCTGGGTATAATCAAGCTCTGACAAGGCTTATGGCAAAACGATATGACAATGATTTCGATGCCGAAGGTTTTGTCGAAAACTTTCGAGCCAAAGAATATCCGCCCACCCCCTCCGAAACCGGCAAATCCGAAGATTCCGACATTACGAAGTCCCAGACAGTCTCCGAGGATAAGAAACTACGAAATAGAAATGCAAAACCAAGCAAGGATAGTCCGACAGAAACGGTCATCGGATTCAAAGAGAAATATATTGATTCCCTGAAATACAAGAGTCCGAACAAACGCTTTCCGCAGGTGGGTATCCACCCCGATTTCGTGAAGGTCATCAAGAGACTGGAAGACGCCAACGGCACATGGGGCTGTAGTGTATCGACTTATATCAACAATGTCCTCGCCGACCATTTCAAGGCGAACGAGGCAATTATCAACGATTTATTAGAAAATTTCTATCGTAATGAATAATCCCCCTTCTACTCCATTTATGGAAAAGGTGTCGGGAGCCGTGTCAGGCGCACTGTCTGACGCTCTCGACCGGCAGTCGCCATCGCTGGCGGCAGCGAAGAAATATCAGGAGCGGTTCCTGTCGAAAAACCGCATCAACTCCAACTGTCGTGTCTATATCTCCGACGAAATGTTCGACCTGCTCAACCGCATGGTTGCAGCGGTCGGCAAGAACCGGGCTTCGGTCGGGAACTATGTCACCGAGATAGTGCGCGAACACGTGGAGCGACACCGCGAGTCAATCAACGCTATCTATTTCACCAATACCCGGCCTCTGTTCTGATGGAAGTATTGCTGATTGTGGCGTTGCTGGCAAGCAACATCTATCTTATCGGGAAAGTGCTGAAGAAGCCGGCGGAAAAACATCCGCCAGCTCCGGCCACAAATTCCGAAGAAACACCTTCTCCGGCATTATCGGGATCTGATGACGATTCTCTCGTGGGTCGCAGTCACTATGACATGGACAGGCTCAACGCCTTGATTGATGCAAAAGTCAACTCCAGAGTTGACGAGAAAGTGGATGAAATAGTGACAAGGATAAGAACAGAGCTGACCAGTCCGGAAGATGTAGGTCTTCCGCCTGAAGAGCCGGCACAGCCTGAACCGGAGAAGACTATCCCGCAGGAGAGACTCGACGAGGTTTTCACCCACCATACTGTGGGCGAGTCATTCGGCGACGCCCCTGAAATCACGGAACGTCAGACAGGCGGGCAGGACTTCAAGGCTCTTGAAAGTGCGGTACGTGTGGCAAAGGATGAGCCCCACACACCCGAAGAAGCAGCAGCCGCCAAGGAAACGCTCAAAGAGATTCAGGGAACCGTCATCGAAGAACGGCTGTCGCTTGATCCGAAAGTGCGCACGCGTATCCTCTCGATTATCTACGGCGACGAAGATGAACCGCTTACCAAAGAGGTCATCGCCAAGAAGAAGGTGGTCTATTCCAAGACCATCGACACTGTTGACATTGACCGGATAAATCTCAATATCTTAACTTGATTATTAACGAATCTGAAATGCGTATGAAGAAATTCCTCAATAAGATGTATAACCGTGTCGTAGCGTGGATGAACGCTCCACACATGCGCCGTCCTATGGCGGCAATGCTCCTGCTCACCGCCGCTGTCCAGATGTGGGCCGCAGGTGACGGAATGTCAGGTATCAATCAGGCTACAAGCATGATAAGTGGATATTTTGACCCCGGCACCAAACTCATTTACGCCATTGGTGCTATGGTAGGTCTCATCGGCGGTGTCAAGGTCTATGGCAAGTTCTCGTCAGGCGATCCCGACACAAGCAAGACCGCTGCCTCGTGGTTCGGTGCCTGTATTTTCCTTATCGTCGCCGCTACCATTCTCCGCTCTTTCTTCCTCTAAATGGCTTCGTATTCCATCAACAAGGGTATCGGCCGGACAGTGGAATACAAGGGGTTGAAAGCGCAATATCTTTTCATCTTCGCCGGAGGTCTCATCATTGACTTCGTATTGTTCGTAATCCTTTATATGTGCGGTGTCCCGCAATGGTTCTGCATCGGGTTTGGTGCCGCGAGTGCCTCAATTCTGGTGTGGTACACTTTCCACCTGAATGGGAAATACGGTCAATACGGTCTGATGAAGATTACCTCGGTGAAATATCGTCCCCGGTATATCATCAACCGCCTACGGCTTAAACGCTTAATCAGACATTGACTATGAAGAATACGTTAAAAGCAACGACACTCGAAACAAAGCTGCCTTTGCTGGCGGTGGAACACGGTTGCATCATATCGAAGGATGCCGACATAACGGTTGCTTTCGAGGTTGCTCTGCCGGAGCTATTCACCGTCACCTCACAGGAATATGAGGCTATGCACGGTGCATGGTGCAAGGCAATCAAGGTGTTGCCACATTATTCGGTAGTGCATAAGCAGGACTGGTTCTGTTCGGAGAAATATCAGCCGGAACTCCAAAAGGATGATTTATCCTTTTTAGATAGGAGTTTTGAACGCCACTTCAACGAGCGTCCATACCTCGCCCATAAGTGTTACCTCTTCCTTACCAAGACAACGAAAGAAAGGGCGCGTCAGCAGAGCAACTTCTCAACTCTCTGCCGAGGGCGAATAACCCCGAAGGAAATCAATCATGAGATGGTTGTCAAGTTCATGGAAAGTGTCGAACAGTTCGAGCGCATCATCAATGACACCGGCTATATCAAACTGCGTCGCCTCTCTGATGATGAGCTGGTAGGCACTGAAAAGGAATCGGGATTGATTGAGAAATATATGTCGCTGACAATGGACGATGTAACCTGTCTGGAAGACATTGACCTCGATGCCAGTCAGATGCGAGTTGGAGACAAGATGCTCTGTCTGCATACGCTGTCCGATACTGATGATCTTCCCGGCAAAGTCTGCACTGATAACCGTTATGAGCGGTTATCGACTGACCGCTCGGATTGCAGATTGAGCTTCGCCTCTCCCGTCGGGTTGCTCTTACCGTGCAACCACATCTATAATCAGTATATCCTGATTGATGACCATGACGAGAATCTGGCGAAGTTCGAGAAAACCGCGAGAAACATGAACTCCCTTTCGCGGTATAGCCGAAGCAATGCTATCAACAAGGAGTGGATTGACCGCTATCTCAACGAGGCACATTCCTACGGACTGACCTCAGTCCGGGCCCACTTCAATGTTATGGCGTGGAGCGATGACACCGAAGAACTGAGGCGCATCAAGAATGATGTCGGGAGCCAGTTGGCAACAATGGGATGTATGCCACGGCACAACACTATTGACTGCCCGACTCTGTTCTGGTCGGCAATGCCCGGAAATGAGGCTGATTTTCCTGCGGAGGAAAGTTTCTATACTTTCATCGAGCCTGCCGCCTGTTTCTTTACTGCCGAAACCAACTACCGCAGCAGCCTGTCTCCCTTCGGGATAAAGATGGTCGATAGACTGACCGGGAAACCGATACACCTTGATATATCGGACGAACCGATGAAAAGAGGTATCACCACCAACCGAAACAAGTTCATTCTCGGCCCGTCCGGTAGCGGTAAGTCATTCTTCACCAACCATCTGGTGCGCCAGTATTATGAACAAAATACACATATTCTGCTGATTGATACCGGTAACTCTTACGAGGGCCTTTGCAATCTGATTCATAATAAGACGCATGGCGAAGACGGTATCTATTACACCTACACAGAGGACAGCCCGATTTCGTTCAATCCTTTCTACACCGATGACGGGGTCTTTGATGTGGAGAAGAAGGATTCTATCAAGACCTTGCTGCTGACACTCTGGAAGTCAGAGGATGACAGAGTGACAAAGACCGAAAGCGGCGAATTAGGCTCGGCGTTGTCTATGTTCCTCGACAAGATGAATAGCGATAAAGACATCGTGCCATGTTTCAACTCCTTCTATGAGTTTATGCGCGACGACTATCGTCAGGAAATGGCACAGCGTCCTATCCCCATCTACAAGCAGGATTTCGACATCGACAACTTCCTGACCACCCTGCGCCAGTATTACCACGGAGGCCGTTTCGACTTCCTGTTGAACTCCAAAGAGAATATCGACCTGTTGAACAAGCGGTTTGTGGTGTTTGAAGTGGATTCGATTAAAGAGAATAAAGAACTTTTCCCGATAGTGACAATCATCATCATGGAGGCTTTCATCAATAAGATGCGACGTCTCAAAGGTATCCGCAAGATGATAATCGTGGAAGAGGCTTGGAAGGCTCTTTCAACCGCTAATATGGCTGAGTATCTGAAATATATGTGTGCGCCCGTAAAGGTTGCAGCGTAAATATCCCTATGGCAAGGGATTAGGTTAGAGTTCAGCAATACATAAACTTTGGGCAATCTGCCTGATTAGCATCTATTAAGTGTCAGATAACAAA